>Ga0187848_10002543_pt1 | contig 14185 bp, 13 predicted proteins | sample June2016WEW_4_40_FD_132424 | JGI IMG/M metagenome (GOLD analysis project Ga0187848, IMG submission 132424) | Peatland microbial communities from SPRUCE experiment site at the Marcell Experimental Forest, Minnesota, USA - June2016WEW_4_40 | ecosystem: Environmental > Terrestrial > Soil >... | reverse complement strand
TTCCTCTGCCTCGCCCGCGCGTCGGGCTGGGAGACCAAGGGCTATGAGCAGGCGGCGCACCCGGTCCAGCGCGCGGCCAAGGCGGCGATCGAGGACGTGACCGGCACGGCGCTCGGCGAGGACGTCTGCGCGACCGACGGCTGCTCGATCCCGACTTACGCCGTTCCGTTGCGCGCGCTGGCGTTCGGCTTCGCGCGTTTCGCGACGGGGCAGGGGCTCGCGCCGACGCGCCGCGAGGCCGCCCGGCGCATCCGCGAGGCGATCGCCGCTCATCCGCGGATGGTGGCGGGGACCGAGCGCTTCGACACCGAGGTCATGACCCTGCTCGGGCCGCGCGCGTTCACCAAAACGGGCGCCGAAGGAGTATTTTGCGCCGCTCTGCCCGAACTCGGCCTCGGCCTCGCCGTCAAAGCCGACGACGGCGCGACTCGCGCCGCGCAGGTCATGATCGCCGCCCTGATCGCGAAGTTCCTGCCGCTCGGCGACCCCGAACGCGCGCGCTTCGAGACCTTCCTCGTGCCGCGCCTGCGCAACTGGAACGGGCTCGAGGTAGGGCGGCTGCGGCCGGCGGGGCCATTGGAGCAGGGGCGTTCGCGCGCCGAAGACCGTCCGTGAACGTGGCTGCGATCAGCTCGCGTTCATCGCCGCGCGAATCTTCGCCGCGTGCGTTTCGAGCTGTTGAGGCGGGATGATCGGGCCGCCGGGCGGGCGTAGCGCGACGCCGTTCCAGCGCGGCAACACGTGAAAATGGAGATGGAACACGAGCTGCCCGCCGGCGCTCTCGTTGAACTGCTGCACGACGACGCCGTCGGCCTCCATGCCCGCCTTGACGGCCCGGGCGAGGCGCTGGACCGAGGGCATGAAGCGCGCGAGATCGGCGGGCGCGATGTCGAGAAGGTTGCGCGCCGGCGTCTTGGGGACGATCAGCGTGTGGCCGTCGGCGCGCGGCATGATGTCCATGAAGCAAAGCGAGACTTCGTCCTCGGCGACGCGCACGCACGGCGCCTCGCCGCGCAGGATCTTGGCGAAAATGTTGTTGGCGTCGTAGGGCTGGGTCAAGGCTCTCTCCCGGGGCTGGTCGGCTGGTCGGGCGTCAGCCCTCCCGCCGGAACGGCAGTTGTTCGGCGTATTCGGCGATCGTTTCCTCGACAGCGGCCCGCTCGCGCGCCAGATACTCCGTCACCGCGCGATGAAAGCGCGCGTCGGCGAATTCGTGCGCGGAATAGGTCACGACCGGACGATAGCCGCGCGCCAATTTGTGCTCCCCTTGCGCGCCGGCTTCGACGCGCTTGAGGCCGCGGCTTATCGCGAATTCGATGGCTTGATAATAGCAGACTTCGAAATGGAGAAACGGCCGCTCCTCGATCGCGCCCCAGTTGCGGCCATAGAGCGCGTCGTCGCCGAGGAAGTTGATCGCGCCGGCGATGTAACGCCCGGCGCGCTTGGCCATCACCAGGAGAATGCGCTCGGCCAGTCCCGCGCCGACGCGATCGAAAAATTCGCGAGTGAGGTAGGGTCGGCCCCATTTGCGCGACCCCGTGTCCATGTAGAACGCGAAAAATGCGTCCCAATGCTCTGATTTGATGTCGCTTCCGTTGAGCAGTTCAACCGAAATATCGTCGCCGAGGGCCTCGCGGCGCTCGCGTTTGATCGCCTTGCGCTTGCGCGAGGCGAGGGCGGCGAGAAAGTCGTCGAAATCGCGGTAGCCTTCGTTGACGAAGTGGAACTGCTCGCCGGCGCGCGAAACGAACCCGGCGCGCTCGAGCGCCTCGCGGTCGTGGGCGTCGGGGAAAGTGACGTGAATCGACGAGGCGGCTACCGCCTCGCGCAGCGCCCGCAAGCCCGCGATCAGCGCCTCACGGGCGCCGTTCGGCGCGTCCCGAGCGACCAGCAGCCGGCGACCGGTCACCGGCGTGAAGGGAACGGCGACCTGCAACTTGGGGTAATAGCGTCCGCCTGCGCGCTGATAGGCCTCGGCCCAACTATGGTCGAAGACGTATTCGCCCATGCTGTGGGCTTTCAGATAGGTCGGCGCCGCCGCAACCAGCCGGCCGCCGGGCGCTTCGACCAACACGTGCGCCGGCGCCCAGCCCGAACGGCCCCCTACCGAACGCGACTGCTCCAGCGCGTCGAGAAACGCGTGCGTTATGAACGGATTGAACCGCTCGCCGACGCTTTCGTCCGCGCTCGGGTCCGGCGGATTGGCGCAGGCGTCCCACGCCTCGGCGGCGACCTCGGCGATGCCTTCGATGGAGCGGACGGTCAGAGGCTTGGTCATCAGACTTGCAATCATAGCGCGCCGGCGCGGCGCGCCAAGGACGAAACCGCCGACGCGGAGCGGACCTGCGCACCGCGCGGAGCTCGAGCGGACCGAGGGACAACGCGCTATGTTGCAAACGAGGCGGGACGAAAGCCATGGCGCGCGACGAAGGTCTGGAACAGTTGTTGCGGGAGAGTCTCGGCTCGAAACCGGGAGTGACGGAAAAGGCCATGTTCGGCGGGCGCGCCTGGCTGCTCGACGGCCATCTTCTCTGCGGCGCTCGCGACGACGGAATGCTGGTCAGGCTCGGCGTGGACAACGAGGGTTGGGCGCTTGAAACGCGTGACATCGTTCCGATGATTTCGCGCGGCCGACGCATGCGCGGCTGGGTGCGGGCGGGGCCGGGGGCGTTCGGCGACGACGCCTTGCGCGTCAAGCTGTTGGACGCCGCTCTCGCCTTCGTGCGGTCCTTGCCGGCGAAATGACCGCCGTAGCTATCGCGCGTCAGCGCGATCGCGGAACCACAGCGCGGTCGCCGGCGCGCCGACCTCGAAAGGCGTCGCGTCGCTCCAGAAGCGCTGGGCGAAGCGGCTCGAGTCGACGCGGTAGGGCCGGTCCCATTGAAAGCGCATTTCGCGCATTTCGCGCAACACCGGGACGAACAGGCCGAGCGGCGCCAGCGCCCAAATCGGCAGGCCCGAGACGCGCGCCTTCACGCCCAGCGCCGCCGCGCCGAGCGCCAGAATTTCGCGAGGGGTCCGCGTCGGCGCGCAGGGGACGTGCCAGGCTTGGCCGAACGCGTCGTCGGGGGCGTCGAGGAGCGAAACGACGGCGCGCGCGAAATCCGGGACATAGGCGAAATCATGCGGCGTGTCGGGCGAGCCGATCACGTTGGCGGCCTTGCCCTTCGCCAGCGCGCCGAACGCCGTCTCGCCGAGATGCGCCATCGCGGCGCCCGGCCCATAGAAGTCGGGGGCGCGCAGCGCCGCGACGCGCAGCCTGCCCGCCGCGCTCGCCGCCATCCAGATGCGGGTGATCTCGACCCGCGTCGCCGGCTTGACGCCAACCGGATTCAGCGGCGTCGTCTCGCTGAGCGGCGCCGTCTGCGGGCCGTACATGTAGAGATTGTCGACGAAGAGGAGGCGCGCGCCGCTCGCTGAGCACGCCTCGACGAAATTCGTCATCGCCCGCGGCCAGGCGTCCCGCCACAGCGCGCCGACATAGGGAAAGCCGATCGCCAGCACGACCTGGCGCAATCCGGCGACCGCGGCGCGCACCGAAGCCGCGTCGAGCGCGTCGCAGCGGACGAAGGAGGCCCCCGCGGACATGTTCCGCGGCGCGCTACGCTGCGCGATCCGCACCGCGCCGCCCCGCGCGCTCAGCAGCGCCGCCGCCGCGGCGCCGACCGGGCCGAAACCGAAAATTCCGATCTCTTCGCTCATCGCCGCGCCCTTTTCCGATCCTGCAGACAGCATAGGCCGAGCTTGCCTATGACGGAAATGCATAGTTTATATGATCGCTATGCGTGAGATGAATTTATCCGCGGTCGACCTCAACCTGTTGCCCGCGCTCGAAGCGCTGCTGCGGCGACGCAATGTCACGCGCGCGGCGGCCGACGTCGGCCTCAGCCAGCCCGCGATGAGTCGTGCGCTGGCGCGGCTTCGACAGATCCTCGACGATCCCTTGCTGGTGCGCGGCCCGAACGGCCTCGCGCCGACGTCGCGTGCGCAAGAACTCGCGCCGCGCCTGGGCGCGGCGCTCGAGGCGGCGCGAAGCGTGTTTCGCGCTCAGCCCTTCGAGCCGGCGGGCCTGCGCCGCACGATCCGCGTCGCCGCCTCGGACGTCCAGACGGTGCTGCTCGCGCCAGCGATCATGGCGCGGCTCGCGCGGATTGCGTCCGGCGTCGATCTCGTCATGGAGCCCTATGGACCGGACGTGCGGCGCCGGATGGAGGAGGGATCGCTCGACCTGGCTTTCGCGCTGGCTTCGACGCCGCTGCCGCCGGGCGCCTGGAGCGAAGCGATCGGCGTCGACCGCCTCGCGCTGGCGATGCGGCGCGGACACCCCGCCGCCAACCGCGCGTGGACGCTCGCGGATTACGGTCGGTTCGACCACGTCGCGGTGGCGTTGCTGCGCGACGGCGAGTCTGACATGGACGCGCGCCTCGCTGCGGCGGGAGTGAGCCGGCGCATCGCGCTGACGACGCCGCACTTCATCGCCGCACTGGCGAGCGTCGCCGCGACTGACATGGTCACGACGGTTTCGGCGACGTTGGCGCGCCGCTTCGCGGCGCCGTTCGGTCTCCTCATGCGTGCGCCGCCGTTCGACGACGTCACGCTGCCGATGACGCTCGTCGGGGCCGCAGCGCGGGCGAACGATCCGACGCTGCGATGGTTCTGCGCGCTGACGCGCGAAGTCGCCGACTCAATCTTTCGGGAAGAAGCGGCTTTCGCCTAGCGTCGCCTTGCGTTCGTCACGCGCGCGAACCCCAGCGCCTCGCCTAGTTCGGGCGGGCGACGCAGCAGCGCGTGCGATGGCCGCTCATCGTGTCGGCGCCCACGACTTGTTTGACTTTGCCCTTCGGGCAGTGGCCGTCGTCTACGTAGACGATTTCGCCCGATTTCAGCCCACCCGCCGGCGGCTCCTGCGTCAGAACGCCAGTTTGCGCCCAAGACGCCGATGATGCGATCAGCCAGCACGCGGCTCCGACGAGACTTCGAACGGTCCAAACTCCGGGCGCAGGCAATTTCATTCGATCCTCCGCGCGCGGGGTCGCCGCATTCAAGGAACAGCTACGCGAAAGTCTCGCCTGAAGCCATAGGCGCGCCCCTCTTTCTTGCCGGCGCCGCAGTTTAGCGAGACGACCGCGGTTGCGTCTCGCCGGGCAGCGCGTTCTCCAGAGCGCGGTAGAGCGCGGCGTAGCGACGCGCGGAGTCGTCCCATTCGAACTTCAGCGCCATCGCGGCGCGACGCAATTCGTTGAGACGCTTATTGGAGCCGTAGACCTCGAAGGCGCGACGGATCGCGGCTTCGAATTCCGCGGCGTCGGGCCGTTCGAACAAAAACCCGGTCTTGCCGTCGTCGATCGTTTCGCCGAGACCTCCGGTGCGATGCGCGATCGGGATCGCGCCGAAACGCTGCGCGTACATCTGGCTCAGGCCACAGGGTTCGAAACGCGACGGCATCAGGACGAAATCGCCGCCGGCGAATAGGGCGCGCGCCTGCTCGGGATCGAATCCGATGCGCACGCCGACGGCGTCGCGGCGTCGCGAACCGAGCGCGGCGAGCTCGGCTTCCATTTGCGGCTCTCCCAGCCCCATGACGACGAGCTGCCCGCCGAGCTCGGCGATCAGTTCGGCCGCGCGGGGGATGAGATCGGCGCCTTTTTGATGGACCAGCCGCGACACGAATGAAAACAACGGCGCGCGCGACAGCGACAATCCGTACATGTCGCGCACGTAATCGGCGTAACGGCCTTTCCAGCGTTGCGGATCATAGAGATAGGGGCAGTTTCGGTCCTTTCGCGGATCCCACGATTCGTCGACGCCGTTGACGATGCCGGTCAAACGACCCTGCGCCGCGCGCTCGGCCAATACCCCGTCGAGTCCGCAACCAAACTCCGGCCTGGTGATTTCTTCGGCGTAGGTCGCGCTGACGGTGGTGATGTGCGCGGCGTAGTTCAGCCCCGCCTTGAGGAAGGAAACGCGCCCGTAGAACTCCACGCCTTGCATGGTGAAAGCGCGCGGGGGAATGCCGAGGGCGCTCATGCGCGAGGCGTCGAACACGCCCTGATGCGCCAGATTGTGGACCGTCAGCAGCGCCGGGACGCCAACGCCGTTCCAGGCGAGATAGCCGGCCGCGAGCGCAGTCTGCCAGTCGTTCAAATGCAGGCTGCCGGGTTTCCAATCGCCGCAGCCGCCTTGGGCGATTTGCGCGGCCGCGAGGCTGAGGCGCGCGAAGCGCAGATCGTTGTCGAGAAAGTCGGCCCCCCGCGTGTCGGCGTAAGGGGAGCCGTCTCGTCTAAAAAGCTCGTCGCACAGAACGACATAGACGATCAGGCCATCGGCGAGCGTCGTCATGCCGATCGAGCAGGGCGGGACGCCGTAGGCGCCGGGTAAGTGCGCGACGATGTCCATCGTCTGGGCGCGGTCGAGCACCTGCCGATAGCCGGGCAACAGAACGCGGACGTCGCCGTGTCGCCTCAGCGCGCGCGGCAACGCGGCGGAGACGGCGCCGAGACCGCCGGTTTGCACGAAATCGCCCATCTCGGAGGTGACGAACAGCGCACGCGGGCGCAGCGGCGTCAGCGCGACGATTCGCGCCGTCGATTCGCGCGGACTCGTCGCATTAGCGTAGGTTATCAAGCCGTTGGCGGCGACGGCGGCGGCCGGTTTGATCACGAACATTTCCCACACTGGTTACACACCGTTGGGAACATAGAGCGCAAGCGTGGCAGAATGGTTAATCGAGTTTAAGATAAGTCTTCGAGTGCGTCTTCCGAAAAGTTTGACATATCTATTCTGATTCGCGACGACAGAACAGGCGTATTTCGTCAGTGGTTTCACTGCGTAAACCGCGCTCGCCGTCCGGCTCCGGGCGGGCGCGTCGGATCGTTCGCGGTCGCGGCGATCGCGCGACCGGCGAGTGAATTCGCGCCCGCGGACAATTTGTCGCAGCGCGAAGAAGACGGGCGCGCGGCGCCCGCGACGACGAGGTCGAATCCGTCCTTTTCGCGTGTCGCTGCGGCCGAGCGGCGCCGAGGAGAGAGGCCGCGACGCACGCCGAAGAAAAACCCCCGGGCAAAGCGCCCGGGGGCGAGGTTGCGAATTGCTGGCGACGTTTCGTCGTCGCACTTACCTGCAATACATGATGTAGCACGTGGCGCCGCGCGGCGTGCGCACGGCGCATTCTCGCAAGGCGATGGTCTTTGCGTAGCCGAGATTGGCGGAAGTGCCCCACCCGGTGGCGCCGGTCGAACCGCGCGCCGAACAATACCAAGCCTCGGCGGGCGTCGACGCAACGATGGCCAACCCTCCAACCGCGGAAAGCGCGCCAACCACCGCCGCTGCGTAACGCAATGTTTTCATGATCTCCTCCACAGATATCGCCGCAGCAAAAGCATAGCGGCTCGGCTCGAACGCCGCTTGACCAAGAGCAAAAAGCCGGCGCTGATCAGCGTCCTTGATCGCCGATGGCCGCCGGGAGATGAAAGCGCCTGGCGCGTTCGCGACTCGCAAAGGAGCCTTTGTGAAACTGTCCTTTCATGGCGCCGATCGCGGCGTAACCGGGTCTTGTCATCTCGTCGAGGCACGCGGTCGCCGGATCTTGGTCGATTGCGGGCTCTATCAGGGCGGGCGCCAGATCGAGGAGGAAAACGCCGGTCCGTTCGGCTTCGATCCGACCGCAATTGACGTCTTGCTGCTGACCCACGCGCACTTGGACCATTGCGGGCGCATCCCGCTCTTGTTCAAGCGAGGATTTCGCGGCGAGATCGTCACGACGGCGGCCTCGCGCGAGCTGACCCGCCTGGTGCTGCTCGACGCTGCGCATCTGCAAGAGGAAGAGGCGCGCTATCGATCGCGAAAAGCGCTGCGACGTCACGGCCAAATTCCGCCCGACCAACCGCTCTATTCCATCCTCGACGCGTTGAACGCGTTCGATTGCTTCGGGCGAAACGCCGCCTACGGCGAGGCGATCGACCTCGTCCCCGGCGTCAAAGCGACATTCGTCGACGCCAGGCATATCCTGGGATCGGCGAGCGTCCTGCTCGAAATCGAGGAGGGCGGGCTGCGGCGTCGCGCGCTGTTCTCCGGCGATCTCGGCAACGCCGGCCGGCCGTTGCTGCGCGATCCCGCCGATCCGCCCCGCGCCGACGTCGTGGTGATGGAGACCACCTACGCCGACCGCCTGCACAAGTCGCTTCAGCAATCGGTCGACGAACTCTACGGCGCGATCGCCGAGGCCCACCAGCGAGGCGGCAACGTCATCATCCCGACCTTCGCCTTGGAGCGCGCGCAGGAGCTGCTCTACTACCTGCGCCAAGGGGTCGAAGAGAACAAGTTGCCCCCCTCGATGCAGGTGTTTCTCGACTCGCCGATGGCGATCTCGGCGACGGACATCTTCGAGCGCCACCCCGAATGTTACGAGCCCGAAATCGCCGAGCTGTTCCGCGAAGGCAAAGATCCTTTCCATCCGCCGGGACTGCATTTCACCCGCGAGACCTCCGATTCGATCGCGCTCAACCGGATCGGCGGCGGCGCAGTGATCATGGCGGGTTCCGGCATGTGCGCGGGCGGGCGCATCCGCCACCACCTCAGGCACAACCTGTGGCGCGCGGATTCGAGCGTCATCTTCGTCGGCTTCGCCGCCGCCGGCACGTTGGCGCGCCAGATCATCGACGGGGCCGAGGAGGTGACCATCTTCGGCGAACGGATTTCGGTCAGAGCCCGGATCCACACCATCAACGGCTTTTCCGCTCACGCGGATCAGGCGGAGCTGCTCGCCTGGCAGAGAAAAGCGCGCGCGAGCCGCACGTTTCTGGTGCACGGCGAGGAAGAGGCGATGCGCGGCTTCGCCGGCAAGCTCGTCGATACGCAGGTCGAGATCCCGGCATTGGGCGAGGCGTTCACGCTGTAGCGACCTGGCGAGAGGTCGCCCCGCGGGACCATAGAAATGACCGGTTTATCTTGTAGGCGTTCTAAAGAGCGGCCTAAATGGGTTGGCCTGAAAGAGAAGACCTTGCGCCGCCCACACTGGCGCCAAAGTCCCGAGGAGGAGTAGCGAGGCGCAGCGCCATGCGGTCGCGCGGCGCCGCGAGAAGGCGCGGTTCGCGTGGGAAGGCGCGCACCGCGCTTTCCCGTTTGTTCATTCGCTTACAGAGCTCGACGGCGCGCAATGAATCTGCGGGACCTTCCACGACACGAGCGGGATAAACGCGAGCTCGCTCCAGGGGAGATGGAGAACGCTCGCGTCGAACAGCCGAGCGCGCCGCCATCGCGGCTTCGACGTCCGCTTGGCCTGGCGCTCTTGGCGCTGCTCGCCACTGCGGCGATCATCGCGGCGGTGGCCTGGTGGCTGCAGACGCAAAATTACGAGACCACCGACGACGCGTTCATCGACGGACGTCCGGTCGACGTCAGCGCGCTGGTTCCCGGCCAGATCGTCGAAGTCCCGGTGACCGACAATGAGCTCGTGCCGGCAGGCGCCGTGCTCGCGCGGATCGACGACCGCGACTATGCGGCCGCTGTCGCCCAGGCCCAGGGCAAAGTCGCCGAGCAGCAGGCGGACGTCGCCAACGTCGTCGCGCAGGTTGCAACCCAGCAGGCGGTGATCGAGCAGACGGCAAAGCTGACGGCGGAAGCCGAAGCGGCGCTGACTTTCTCGCAGCAGGAAAATGCGCGGGCTCAGGATCTTCTCAAGCGCGGCGCGGGAACCGTCCAGGCCGCCCAGCAAGCCGAATCCGACCTGCGCGAGAAACAGGCGGCGCTGGACGCGGCGAAGCTGGTGGAATTGCAGGCGGCGAAGCAGCTCGGAGTCTTGCGAGCGCTGCAAGTCAGCGACGAGGCGCAGGTCAAGCAGGCTCAAGCCCAGAGCGAGCACGCCTCGGTCAACCTGTCGCGGGTCACGCTCACCGCGCCGGTGGAGGGCCGCGTCACTGCGCTGACTGCCGCCAAGGGCGCTTTCGCGGCGACGGGCCAGACGCTGATGATCCTCGTCCCGACTTACCTTTGGGTGACGGCGAATTTCAAGGAGACGCAGCTCGCTTCGATTCGGCCGGGCCAGCCGGTCGAAATCGAGATCGATGCCTACGGCCGGACTTTCCCGGGGCGGGTCGACAGCGTCCAGGCGGGCAGCGGCACGGCCTTCAGCCTGCTGCCGGCGGAGAACGCCACCGGCAATTACGTGAAGGTGGTGCAGCGGGTTCCCGTGAAGATCGTCTTCGACAACCCGCCGGACGTCGTGATCGGTCCGGGCATGTCGGTTGTTCCCTCGGTGAGGGTGAAGTGAGCGCGCAAGACGCCGACGCGGGTTGGACGCGCGACCGCTCGGCGGCTGGAGCGCGCAATCCGTGGGTGATTGCGGCGGTCGTTTCGATCGCGACCTTCATGGAGGTGCTGGACACCTCGATCGCCAACGTCGCGCTGTTGCATATCGCTGGCAGCCTCGCCACAAGCGTCGACGAGAGCACCTGGGTGCTCACCAGCTATCTCGTGGCCAACGCCGCGATCCTGCCGGTGAGCGGCTGGCTGTCCGACGTCGTCGGACGCAAGCGCTTCTACATGACCTGCGTGGCGCTGTTCACCGCGAGTTCGCTCGCGTGCGGCCTGGCGCCGAACCTCGCCTGGCTGATCGTCGCGCGCGTGTTCCAGGGCCTCGGCGGCGGCGGGCTGGCGCCGAGCGAACAGTCGATGCTCGCCGATACCTTCCCGCCGTCCAAACGCGGCCAGGCTTTCGCGATTTACGGCATGACCGTCATCGTCGCGCCGACGCTCGGGCCGACTTTCGGCGGCTACATCACCGATAACGCGTCTTGGCATTGGATCTTCTTCATCAATGTTCCGGTCGGCCTGATGTCGCTCGCGCTCGTTCATCTTCTCGTCAGCGAGCCGCGCACCTTGATTCGCGAACGGGCGATGCGCTTGCGCCGCGGCCTGCACATCGACTGGCTCGGCTTTGCGCTGTTCGGTCTCGCGTTCGGCTCGCTCGAGATCTTCCTCGACAAGGGGCAGGAGGACGACTGGTTCAGCTCGGGTGCGATCGTAACCTGCGCCGCGATCGCGGCCCTATCGTTTGCAGTGTTGATTCCGTGGGAGCTGACGCGCAGCGACCCGGTCGTCGACGTCGGCCTGCTCGGCCGACGGCGATTTGGAACTTCTTGGTTCGTCATGCTGACGATCGGCATGGTTCTCTTCAGTTCGACCCAACTCGTTCCGCAACTCCTGCAGCAGAGTTACGGCTACACCGCGGAACTGGCCGGGCTCGCGCTCGCGCCCGGCGGCTTCGCTGCGCTGGCGACGATGGGCTTGGCGGGTCGCCTGAGCGGGTTCGTCCAGCCGAGGACGATGATGGCGGTCGCGATGGCGATCGTCGCTGTTGCGATGTATCATTTCACTTCGCTCACTCCGGACGTCGGCTTCGCATGGTTTGCGAGCGCGCGAGCGTACCAGATGGTCGGCATCCCGATGCTCTTTCTGCCGATCACCAGCTACTCCTATGTCGGCTTGCCGCCGGACCGTTCTAGCCACGCCTCCGCGCTGATCAATGTCGCCCGCAATCTCGGCGGCAGCATCGGCGTGTCGATGACGCAAACGCTGCTGGCGCGGCGAGAACAGTTCCATCAGGCCAGACTCGACGCGCATGTCCTGCCCTCGTCGCTCGCCTATCAACAAACGCTCCAGCAGGCTCAGGATTATTTCGCGGCGCATGGCGCCGCCGCCGCCGCGCACGGCAAGGCCCTCGCCTGGATCGGACAGGAAATCGGCCAGCAGGCGGCCTATCTCTCGTATATCGACGTCTTCGCCGCGATCGCGGCGCTCGCGCTCGTCATGATCCCGATCGCCTTCACGCTCGGCCGTGTCCCGCTCGGCGGCCGACCGATCGCCGCGCATTGACGCTCGTTCTATCCGGCGAGCTTCGCCACCAGCATGAACCCGGTCATGGCGATCGCCGCCGCGGCAAACGGCAGCAGGGCTTCGATAGCGGCTTCCCTTGCGCCCATGCGGCCGCTCCAAATTTCCATCTGACCGGCGGCCCAGTCCGCGAACGAGGCGTGATCTTCCGACGCCACTGACGATCTCGGTCGGTTTCGTCGTCGACGACGCGATCGTGATGATCGAGAACATCGTGCGCTACGTCGAGATGGGCGAGCCGCCGTTCGAGGCGGCGCTCAAAGGCTCCGGCCAAATTGGCTTCACCATCGTCTCGATCACCTGCTCGCTGACCGCGGTCTTCATCCCGCTATTGTTCATGTCGGGAATCGTCGGTCGCCTCTTTCACGAATTCGCGATGACGGTCAGCATCGCGGTGGTGGTTTCGGCTTTGATCTCGCTCAGCCTGACGCCGACGATGTGCGCGCGACTCCTGCGCCGCGAGGGCGAGCGGCCCGCCGGCCGGTTCAATCAGGGCTCGGAGCGCTTCTTCAGGCGCGCCCTCGACGGCTACGACCGCGGGTTGCAATGGGTGTTCCGTCATCAGCGCCCGGCGCTGCTTTCCACGCTCGCGCTGATCGTGGTGACGGGATACTTCTACGTGACGATCCCGAAGGGATTTTTTCCTGAGCAAGACACCGGTTTCATTTTCGGCGACGCGCAAACGCGCGAAGACGCCTCCTTCGCCGCGATCGCCAATATCGAGCACGAAATCACGAAGATCATTTTGCGAGATCCGGCGGTGCAGGGTGTTGTCGGCTTCGCCGGCGCGACCGGCGGCAATTCGAGCGAAAACACCGCGCGCATGTTCATCCAGCTCAAGCCCTTCAGCCAGCGCGCCTCCGTGCAACAGGTCATACGCCGGCTGCGGCCGAACGTGGCCGGCGTCGTCGGCGCGAAATTCTATATGCAGGCGGGGCAGGACGTGACGGTCGGCGCGCGGCTGGAGCAGGCCGAATATCAGTACACCATGACCGACACCAATTCCGACGAACTCAACCATTGGGCGCCGATCTTTCTGAGCAAATTGCAGGGCATGAAAATCCTCACCGACGTGGCGTCCGACCAGCAGATCGCGTCGCCGCAGATTGTCGTCCAGGTCGACCGCAACGCCGCCTCGCAACTCGGACTGTCGATGAGCGCGATCGACGCCACACTTTACGACGCGTTCGGCCAGGCGCAGGTGGCGACCATCTACTCGGCGACGCAACAATCGTACGTCATTCTTGAGGTGCAGCCGAAATTCCAGACCGGTCCAACGGCGCTCTCCAGCGTCTATGTCGCCAACAGCGCCGGCGCCGAAATTCCGCTCTCGGCCGTCGCCCACTTCGTCAACAAGGTCGAGCCGCTGACGATCAATCATCAGGGCGTCTTCCCGTCGGTGACGCCGTCCTTCAACCTCGCGCCGGGCGCCGCGCTGAGCCAAGCCGTCGACGCCATCGGCGCGTTGTCGGCGCAATTGCGCGCGCCCTCGACGTTGCACGGCGATTTCGAGGGCACAGCGCAGGCGTTTCAGGCTTCGCTGGCGTCGACGCCGATCCTGGTCGCGGCCGCGATTGTCGTCGTCTATGTCGTGTTGGGGATGCTGTACGAGAGCTTCATCCACCCGATCACCATTCTTTCGGCGTTGCCGTCGGCGGGCGTCGGCGCGCTGATCACGCTGATGGCGTTCCGCATGGACCTCACGCTGATCGCGATCATCGGCGTCATTCTGTTGATCGGCATCGTCAAGAAGAACGCGATCATGATGATCGATTTCGCGCTCGAGGCGGAGCGCAAGGAGGGCAGGAGTCCGATCGAGGCGATCCATCAAGCGTGCCTGCAACGGTTCCGCCCGATCATGATGACGACGATGTGCGCGCTGATCGCGGGATTGCCGCTGGCGCTGGGCACAGGCTCCGGGTCCGAATTGCGTCAACCGCTCGGCGTCGCCATGGTCGGCGGCCTCATCGTTTCGCAATTCCTCACGCTGTACACGACGCTGGTGATCTATCTCTACCTCGACCGCCTCGCCAATCGGCTTTCGGGGCGCGCGCGCGACGCGGCGCCGGCGAAGGCGTCCGTCGATCAATCGCCGTCGTCACGGTAGAGCGCACGGGCAATCCGCATGGGGCGGGCGCCGCCCTCACCGAAAGCGGGCGTCGAGGGAGAGGTTTCTCGCGATTTCGCGCTCCCAGCGATCGCCGTTGGCGAGGAGGCGCTCTTTGTCATAGAGGAGCTCTTCGCGCGTCTCGGTGGCGAATTCGAAGTTGGGGCCTTCGACGATCGCGTCGACGGG
>Ga0187848_10002542_pt1 | contig 14201 bp, 19 predicted proteins | sample June2016WEW_4_40_FD_132424 | JGI IMG/M metagenome (GOLD analysis project Ga0187848, IMG submission 132424) | Peatland microbial communities from SPRUCE experiment site at the Marcell Experimental Forest, Minnesota, USA - June2016WEW_4_40 | ecosystem: Environmental > Terrestrial > Soil >... | reverse complement strand
GACGTAGTCTTGCGAGCCGGCGGAGGGCGGCGAATTGTCTGGCATCGAGTCGCGAACCTCTTGGGGGACGCCGAGACTAGACGCCGCCACGGCCGGCGGGCAAGTCGGACGCGGCGCGCGTTGCGGTCCGAGGCTTGCGAGCAAGCGATCGCATCGCGATCAAAAGTCCATCGGCGCGTTGTCGACGACCTCTTTCATGACGAAGAACGTCCGCGTCTGGCGAACGCCGGGCAGGGCGATCAACTGCTCGCCGTGGATGCGATTGAAATCCGCCATGTCCTTCACCCTGATCTTCAGGAAATAGTCGAAATCGCCGGCCACCAGATGGCAGTCGAGGACGAAGCCGAGCTTGGCGACGGCTTCTTCGAACGCCGCAAAGCTCTCCGGCGTCGAGCGATCGAGCACGACGCCCACGATCGCCAAGGCGCCTCGGTCGACTTTTTGCGGCGCAATCATCGCCCTGACGCGCGTGATGTAGCCTTTATCGAAAAGCCGCTGCGTACGGCGGTGACAGGTCGCGGGACTGACACTGACCAACTGCGCGAGCTCCGCATTGCCGAGCCGCCCGTCGTTCTGCAGCAGCCGCAACATCTTCACGTCGATGCGGTCCAGATCGCCGCGCATGGAAGATTCCTTCAGTAAGTGGCGGAACAGCGGAAGATTGCTATAGTATGGCGATGATGCTCGTCAATACATTCCGTTTCGTTGCCAAACTCTGAGAGCACCTTTCAATTGCGTGGTGATAGGCTTGCCACATCGAAGCCGCACTCGGAAAGGCAGCCGCATGCTGGAGAAATTCGCGCGATACCCCCTCACTTTCGGGCCGACCCACATCGAAAAACTGGCGCGTCTGAGCGCGCATCTCGGCGGCAAGGTCGAGCTCTACGCCAAGCGCGAGGATTGCAATTCCGGCCTCGCTTTCGGGGGCAACAAGCTGCGCAAGCTCGAGTACATCATTCCGGACGCGATCGCCGCCGGCGCCGACACGCTGGTGTCGATCGGCGGCGTGCAATCCAACCACACGCGCATGGTGGCGGCGGTCGCGGCGAAGATCGGCATGAAGTGCCGCCTGGTGCAGGAGAGCTGGGTTCCGCATGAGGACACCGCTTATGACCGCGTGGGCAACATCCTCTTGAGCCGCGTGATGGGCGCCGACGTCGAACTGGTGGACGAGGGTTTCGATATCGGCATCCGGCAAAGCTGGGAACGCGCGATCGCCGACGTGAAGGCCAAGGGCGGCAAGCCCTATGCGATCCCGGCCGGCGCCTCAGTGCACAAGTACGGCGGCCTCGGTTACGTCGGCTTCGCCGAGGAGGTGCGCGCAGAGGAAAAAGAGCTCGGCTTCGCGTTCGATTATATCGTCGTGTGCACCGTCACCGGCTCGACCCACGCCGGCATGTTGGTCGGCTTCGCCAAGGACGGCCGCGCGCGCAAGGTGATTGGAATCGACGCGTCGGCGACCCCGGCGCAAACCAAGGCCCAAGTGCTCGCGATCGCCCGCAACACCGCGAATTTGGTCGAGCTCGGCCAGGAAATCGTCGAGGACGACGTCGTCCTGCTTGAGCACTACGCCTATCCGCTCTACGGCGTTCCGTCGCGCGAAACCAAGGACGCGATCCGCCTTTGCGCGCGCCTCGAAGGCATGATCACCGATCCCGTCTACGAGGGCAAATCCATGCAGGGCATGGTCGATCTGGTGAAGAAAGGCTATTTCCCAGAGGGTTCGAGAGTGCTCTACGCCCACCTCGGCGGCGCGCCGGCGATCAACGGCTACGCCTACGCGTTCCGCAACGGATAAGCGCCACGGGCCGACGCGGCGGAACCTCTGCGGCGCGGCGTCAAATCTCGATCTCCCGTCCGATCTCGACGACGTTGTCGCAAGGGAGTTTGAGGTAGTCGCTGATGCGCGCCGAATTGCGGCCCATCACCGCAAACAGCCCTTCCTGCCAGCGCGGCAGGCCCACGCCGTCCTCGCGCGGCACGATGGTTTCGTGGCCGACGTAGTAGGTGACGTCGGCAAGATCGATTTCGACGCCCTTGGCCTTGCATTCGGCGATGACGGCGGGGATGTCGGGCTGCTCCATGAAGCCATAACGCGCCTCCGCGCGCCAATACTTGTCCGCTTCGCGCGTCACCGTCACACGCTTCTCGGGCTCGACGCGCGGCGTCGAGACCACGGTCAGCGTCAGCGCGAGCACGTATTCGTGCAACGAACGGTTCTTGCGCACGTGCCACGACATGACCGGAGGCGTGTCCTCCTTGGCGCGGGTGAGGAACACGGCCGAGCCCCGCACGCGCGCGATACGGCCCGACTGCAACTCGGCGACGAAGTCTTCGGTCGGCGTCTGCTCGGCGACGACCTGGTTGTGCACCGCGGCCGCGCCGCGGTGCCAGATCCACATCACGCCGTAGACGGCGGACGCGAGCAGCAGCGGCACGTAGCCGCCTTGCAGCACTTTGGCCATGTTGGCGGCGAAGAACCCCGCGTCGACGGTCATGAACAGCGCTGCGACCGCGCCGGCGCCGACGACGCCCCAACCCCAAATTTCGCGCATCGCGATGAACAGCAGCACGCTAGTCATCAGCATGGTCAGCGAAACCGCGATGCCGTAAGCGGCGGCGAGATTGTCCGACTTGCCGAAGCCGATCGTCAGGCCGAGCGTGACGATCATCAGCAGCCAGTTGACGGTCCCGACGTAGATCTGGCCGTAGCCGTCCGCGGACGTCTGCTTGATGATGAGGCGCGGCAACCAGCCGAGCTGAATGGCCTGACGCGTCATCGAATAGGCGCCGGTGATGATCGATTGGCTGGCGATGATCGTCGCGATGGTCGCCAGCACGATCAGGGGCGTGAGCAGCGGGGCAGGGCACAAGCGATAGAAGATGTTGCCATCGGTCGGCGCACCTTCGAGAACGAGCGCCGCTTGCCCCGCGTAGTTGACGATCAGACTGGGAAACACGACGGCGTTCCAGGCGAGGCGGATCGGGCCGGGGCCGAAATGCCCCATGTCGGCGTAAAGCGCCTCGGCGCCGGTGACGCACAGAAACACGCCGCCCAGCACCAGAAAGCCCGTCAGGCCGCCGGAGACGAGAAACTTGAGGCCGTACAACGGATTGATCGCGACGAGCACAGAGGGGTGCTGAAGCACGCCGTAGACGCCGAGCGCCGCCATGAGGACGAACCAGACGAGCATGAGCGGGCCGAAGGCCTTGCCGATGCGCGCCGTGCCCTGCGGCTGGATCGCGAACAGCGCCAACAGGATCGCCACCGCGGCCGGCAGCACGAAAGTTTGCAGCGTCGGCGCGACCTGCTCCATGCCTTCGAGCGCCGAAAGCACCGAGATCGCCGGCGTGATCGTCCCGTCGCCGTAGATCAGCGCCGCGCCGAACAGGCCGGCGGCGACGATCACGGGCCGATGCTGTCTCTTCACGCCGAGCAGCGTCATCAGCGCGATGATCCCGCCTTCGCCGTCGTTGTCGATGCGCATGGCGAAATTGACGTATTTGATCGTGGTGACGATGAACAACGTCCACAGGATCAGCGACAGCGATCCTAAGATGGTCGCGGCGTCGGGATGCGCGCCGGTCAGATCGAGCACGGTCTTAAGTGTGTAGAGCGGGCTGGTTCCGATATCGCCGAAGACAATGCCGAGCGCGGCCAGACTCATCGCCGTCAGGCGCGGACTTGAAGCGGCGCCTGAGGCCTCTTGCTGCATCGCCACCCGCTCTCTCCGTCGCATGTCGGCGCTCCCCACGGCGCCGCGACCTCTATAGACCGACGCTGAACCGGCGGGAAAGGTGCGAATTCGGCCCGACCGGGTCACGTCGGCGCGGCCGAGGTCGCCGGTTGGCGGGCTTTACGCGCCAGCGTTGGAAACGAGCGATCAACCTTAAGAAATTTAACCCGCGCAAAGGGCTGCGAACGCTCAAATTGTATCGATTTATTTTCCGCCGCGCCAAACGGTTTGACCGACCCTGTCCCGCGTCGAATGCGACGAGGGTTGACGATGTTTGGGTGGTTTGCGCGCGCTGTATCCGGCGCGGTTCTGTTCGGGGTCGCCTACGGCGGATTCGTCGAGGCGTCCGAGCCGAAATTGCCGAGCGCGAGCTACGCCGCAGTCGGCGGCGTGACGTCCGTGCCCTACGGTTGGGTCGATTTTTGCGGCCGTCGGCCCGAAGAATGCACCCTCGGCAAGCTTTCGCCGCTCGACGTGCGGATGACGAAGAAGACCTGGGCGATCCTCAACCAGGTCAATAAATTCGCCAACGACGCAATCGAGCCCGTGACCAATCTCGACCATTGGGGCACCGTCCTTGATCATTGGGATTACCCGATCGACGGCAAGGGCGATTGCAAGGTCTACGCGCTGTTCAAGCGCAAGCAGCTCATCGAGCAGGGATTTCCCCGGCAGGCGCTGCTGATGACAATCGTGCGCGACGAGAACGGCGAGGGGCACGCCATTCTTACCGTGAAGACTGACCGCGGCGAATTCGTGCTCGACAACCTGCGGGACGAAATCCTGCCTTGGGACGCGACCGGCTATCGCTTCATCAAGCGTCAGGCGCAGGACGATCCGAACGCCTGGCTGGACCTGCGCGGCGCGAACGGGGCGTCCTCGTAACGCGAGCGACGAGCGCGAGGCGACCCGCTTGGCGCCGGCCCTTCCACTCCTCACGTTGCTTCCCAAATGGCCCGGTCTGGTTCGGGCCATTTCTTCATCCGCGCCTAGGCGGCGCTTCGTCGATCGACGGCCCCGCGGCGGTCGCAAGCGGCCAAAAGGGAGCCTATTGACAAAAATGTAGCATTGGCTACATTCTTCAGGCTCTCTCTCGCTATCGGGATCGCACGGGAGGACGGCCAATGAGTCAAAGCGTCTGCGGCGTTGCGCCGCATTTTCCCGTATCGCCCTTCGCGGCGGGAAACCTGCCGACGCGGGAAGACTTCGCGCGCGGGCGCGAACGCCGCCGAGTCCTAGAGACGCGCAGGGCGAAGCGCCCGCTGCGCCTGCTCTGGCTGCTGACCGGGCCCGGCGTGCTGGTCATGCTCGGGGAGAACGACGGTCCCAGCATGGTCTCGTATGCGACGACCGGCGCGACCTACGGCGTCGGCTTTTTCGCGCCGTTCATTCTGCTCACGTTCCTGATGGCGTTCGCCGTGCAGGAAATGACTGTGCGTTTGGGCGCGGCGACGCATCGCGGCCATGCCGAGCTCATTTTCGAGCGCTTCGGACCGTTCTGGGGCTATTTCGCGATGGGCGATCTGGTGTTCGGCAACGTGCTTACGCTCGTCACCGAGTTTATCGCCATTCAAGCCGGCGGACTCTATTTCGGCGTCCCTTCCTGGCTGTCGGTGGCGATCGGAGCCGCATTGGTCATAGCGTCGCTGGCGTTTCGCAATTACGCGACGTGGGAGCGCGCGTTGATGGCGCTCGCGGCGTTCAATTTGTTGTTCGTCCCCGCGGCGCTGTTCGCGCATCCCGACGGGGCGGCGCTGGCGCGCGCCGTGGCCACCTGGCGCCCGCTTGAGGGCGGCGTCACCACGGCGTTCGTGACGCTGGTGATGGCCAATATCGGCGCGACCGTGACGCCGTGGATGATCTTCTTTCAGCAAAGCGCGGTCGTGGATAAGGGCCTGACGACGGCCGACCTGTCGCAGGGCCGCCTGGACACGGCGATCGGCGCCCTGATCGCGGCGGTCGCGGCGATCGCCACGCTCGTCGCCGCCGCGCCGTTGTTCGCCAACCACGTCGACGTGTCAAAGTTCGCCAGCGGCGCCGATTTCGCGACCGCGCTGCGGCCGCTGCTCGGTTCCTCCGGCGCGACGCTGTTCGCGCTCGGCATTCTCGAGGCCGGAGTGGTGGCGGCGATGACGATCTCGACGAGCTCTGCCTACGCCCTTGGGGAAACCGTCCACTCCCGCCACAGTCTCAACCTCGATTTCTCGCAAGGCCGACTGTTTTACGGCGCCGCGATCCTGTCGACGCTCGCCGCCGCGGCCATCGTGCTGATTCCGGGCGCGCCGCTGCTGGCGATGACGCTGACCGTCAACGTCATCGCCACACTGCTGATGGCCCCGGCGCTGCTGCTGCTGCTGCTCCTGGTCAACGACCGGGAAATTATGGGGCGCTACGCCAATGGCTGGTGGGCGAACCTGGTCGGAGGGGGCATCGTGCTCGCGCTGGTGCTGGTCGGCGCTTTCTATGGCGTCATCACGGTGTTTCCAGGCCTCTTCGGCGCTTAGGAGGACACGGGACATGACCGACGCCGCCAATGTGATCGACGCCCTCGAGCCCAGCCAGCTCACCGCCGCGACCGAGCGCCCGTTGCCGCGCCGCGCCTTGGGCCGGGGAACCCTGATCTTGCTCATCGCGCTGCGCGTTTACATATTCGTCGCGGTCCCGGTGGTGATTTACGCCTTCGTCCATGCGCTGACGTCCGCCCAGTAGTTTCGTCTCAACGTTCCGTAATGTCGGGGCAGGCTCGCGCGGCCTTGCGCTCGCCGCGCGGCTCGTGCAGGGAAGGCGGAGCGACGCGTCGGGCGTCGGGCGCGGAATGAGCGATGAAGCGGGTGATGGATGTCCTGTGGCCGGTCGTCGGGCTCGGGGCGGTCGCGTTCACGTCCTGGTTGTTGTTCAAGGAGTTGCGAGGCCTGTCGATCGCCGACGTCGGCGCGGGCATCGCAGCGATTTCAGCGCTTCATTGGGCGCTGGCGATTGGCGCGACCGGCCTCGCCTACACGGCACTGGCCTGGTACGACCAGATCGGGCTCGCCCATCTCGGGCGCCATTTGAGCTGGCGCTTCATCGGGCTGGTTTCCTTCACCGCCTACGCGCTCGCGCACAACATCGGCGCCACCGTGCTCTCCAGCGCGGTGGTGCGCTACCGCGCCTATTCCACCAAGGGACTCGGGATGGCGGAGGTCGGCGTGCTCGTCGCCTTCTGCTCCTTCACTTTCACGTTGGGCAACTTGCTGCTCGGCGGCCTGATCTTGCTGTTTCACCCCGAACTGGCGCGACGATACGTCGATCTGCCGGATTGGGCTGCGCGCCTCGCGGGTGTCGCGCTGCTCGCGGGACCCTGGCTCTATACGCTCGGGTCGCTGCTGCGTTTTGCGCCGCTAAAGGTCCGCGGTTTTGAACTCGTCTATCCGCGGCCGCCGATCGCGGCGCGGCAATTGCTTGCCGGACCGCTGGAACTGATCGGCGCGGCGGGGATCATCTATTTGGCGCTGCCGCAAGCCGGCAATCCCGGCTTCGTCACGGTGCTCGGGGTCTTCCTCGCCTCCTTCACCATCGCGCTTATCAGCCATGCGCCGGGCGGTCTGGGCGTGCTGGAATATTCGTTCCTCAAGGCGATGCCCGACGCTGCGCCGGCGGGCGTGCTCGCCGCGCTGCTTGTTTTCCGTCTGCTCTATCTTATTTTGCCATTGCTGTTCTCGCTCGTCGTCGTCGTCGTTTTCGAGCGCGGGCGGATCGGCGAGCTTGTTCGCGCGAGGGGCGGAGGCTGAGCCATGTCCGCAGAGATGGCGATCGACGCGCATGACGTGCTGCTGATCATCGACGTCCAAAACGACTTTCTTCCCGGCGGAGCGTTGGCCGTCGCCGAGGGCGATTCGATCGTGCCGCTGGTCAATCGCCTGGCGAGGACGTTCGCCCAGGTCGTCGTCACCCAGGACTGGCACCCCGAGGGCCATGCCTCGTTCGCCTCGTCGCACGAAGGCGCGAAGCCGTTCGACGTGGTCAAGACGCCCTACGGCGATCAAGTGCTGTGGCCGGATCATTGCGTGCAGGGCGCGCCGGGCGCGGCGCTGCACGAAGCGCTCGACGCCGATTCGGCGTTCCTGATCTTGCGCAAGGGCGTCAACGCGGAGATCGATTCCTATTCCGCCTTCACCGAAGCCGACGGCAAGACGACGACGGGCCTAGCGGCGCTGCTCAAGGCGAGGGGCGCGCGCCGCGTGTTCGCCTGCGGCCTCGCCACCGACTATTGCGTCGCCTATTCCGCGCTCGACGCGCGCGCAGCCGGCTTCGAGACCTTCGTCATCGACGACGCCTGTCGCGCGATCGACGCCGGCGGCTCGCTGGACGCCGCCTGGGCCAAGATGAACGCCGCGCAAGTGTGGCGAATCCAGGCGCGCGAGATTTTGGGGTAGGGCGGTTTGTCGCGGCGCCGAATTTCCTTTACCCCCGTTTAACCAGCCGGGCTCCATGACTGGCCTCGGCCTCTCCAAACGTCAGACGCGCGCCGCTTCCGCATGATCACGCTTTATCATCATCCCTTCTGTCCGCATTCGCGTTTCGTAAGGCTGGCGCTCGGCGAGTTCGGCATCGAGCCGATGCTGATCGAGGAGCGGCCGTGGGAGCGGCGGCGCGATTTCCTGCTGCTCAACGCCGAGGGCGCCACGCCGGTCATGGTCGACGACAGCGCGCCGAGCGTGCCCGGCGCCGCGGTCATCGCCGAGTATCTCGACGAGACGCGCGGCCTCGGGCTCGGCGATCGGCGCCTGATGCCCGACGATCCGCTCGGCCGCGCGGAAGTCAGGCGGCTGATGCGTTGGTTCAACGTCAAGTTCTTCGCCGAAGCGAGCGAGTTGCTGGTGACGGAGAAAATCTACAAGCGCTTCATGTCAGCCAAGCAGGGCGGCGGCGGGCCGGACATGGAGGCGGTGCGCGCGGGGCGCGCCAATTTGCGCTATCATTTGCGCTACATCGGGCATCTCATCGGCGCCCGAAATTGGCTCGCGGGCGAGCGGCTGAGCTACGCCGATCTGGCGGCGGCGGCGCATCTGTCCTGCGTCGACTATCTCGGCGACGCGCCGTGGGACGAGAGCGAGACGGCCAAGGCATGGTACGCGCGGATCAAATCCCGTCCCTCGTTCCGCCCGTTGCTCAGCGAGCGGCTGCCGGGCATGGCGGCGAGCCCGACCTACGCCGATCTCGACTTCTGAGCGATCTCAAAGCCAAGGCGCGGGAACTCGGCTTCGACGCGTGCCGCGTCGCGGCTCCGAGCCTGCCCATGGGCGCGCGCGAGAACCTCGCCGCGTGGCTCGCCGCCGGCGCGCAGGGCGACATGGCCTGGATGGCCGAGACTTTCGCGCGACGCGCCGATCCGAAGACGCTGTGGCCGGAAGCGCGTAGCGTCGTCATGCTGGCGATGAACTACGGACCGACCGTCGATCCGCTCGAAGCGCTGCGCCATAGGAGCCGCGGCGCGATTTCGGTCTACGCCCGTCATCGCGACTATCACGACGTGATCAAGGGCCGGCTGAAGACGCTGGCGGCGTGGCTCGTCGCCAACGCGCGGCCCGAGAAGCCGCAAGTCAAGGTCTTCGTCGACACTGCGCCGGTGATGGAGAAGCCGCTCGCCGCCGCAGCGGGCCTCGGCTGGCAGGGCAAGCACACCAATCTCGTCAGCCGCCAGTTCGGCTCGTGGCTGTTTCTCGGCGCGATCTTCACCGATCTGGCGCTTCCCTCCGACGCGGCCGAGAGCGATCATTGCGGGGTCTGCCGCGCCTGCCTCGACGTCTGCCCGACGCGCGCCTTCTCCGCGCCCTATCGGCTCGACGCGCGCCGCTGCGTCTCCTACCTCACGATCGAGCACAAGGGGACGATCGCGCCGGATTTGCGCGCCGCGATCGGCAATCGCATCTACGGCTGCGACGATTGCCTGGCGGTCTGTCCGTGGAACAAGTTCGCGCGCGAAGGGCGCGAAGCCAAGCTCGCAGCGCGCGAGGATCTCGCCGCCCCGTCGCTCGCCGAGCTCGCCGCGCTCGACGAGCCGGCCTTCCGGCGCCGATTCGCCGGCGGGCCGATCAAGCGAATCGGCCACGCGCGATTCCTGCGCAACGTGATGATCGCGGTCGGCAATTCCGGCGATCGCGCGCTGATCGGGGCGGCGCGGGCTCGGCTTGCGGCGCAGTCGCCGCTGGTGCGCGCAATGGCGGTCTGGGCGCTCGCCCGACTTTGCTCGGGCGAGGAGTTTTCTGCCCTGGTTGACGCCTACGCCGAGGCGGAACGCGATGCGGCCGTCGTGTGGGAGTGGCGGGCGCCCCTCGCCGCCCCGCCGAAGCGCTAGAGCCTCGGGCGGAACGGGCGATTCGTATTGTTACGCGGGGAACAGCCTCGGTTCGGAGCGGAGCGAAGCGACGCTTCAGTGCGTCAGTACGCGCTCGGTTTCGTGCTTGAGTTTTTCGATTTCGTCTTTGAGTTGGAGTTTCTTGCGCTTCAGTTCGTGGAGTTTCAAATCGTCCGCAGACGGGTGCGCTTCTTCCGAGGCGATCGCGATTTCGATCGCCTGGTGACGACGCACAAGTTCCGTCAGATGCGATTCGAGGGACATCGGCAAAACTCCCTTTGCTTTTCGACGAAGAAATTGTGACACATCGCCCACGGCTTGCAAGAGCGAAATTTCGCGCCGCCCAATCAATTCATCCCCCTTTTTGACAGTATTTTAAAGGCTGTGCGCGCTGCGGCCGGCGTCCGTCGAGTCGGTCTTGCGAACTTGGCGCGGGACTCGCATATTCCCCGCGGCGGCGCCCGCGAGGGGCCGGGGCCGCAACTGATTCGGGCGAAATGGAGCATGGCGCCGGAGAATTTGAGCGAGGAAGAGCGCGCCGTTCTGTCGAATCAATTGGAGCGCCTGCGCGAAGAGCACCGCGACCTCGACGCGGCCACCGAAGCGTTGCGCGAGGCCGGGCAGGGCGACCAATTGCAGTTGCAGCGGCTCAAGAAGCGCAAGCTGCTGTTGCGTGACAAACTGACGCAGCTCGAAGACGCGCTGACGCCCGACATCATCGCGTGAGGGGCGGGGCGCTCTTGTCGCCGCGACCGTCGGTCGCGGCCGGCGCCGTTTTCAGGGCCCGACTCAGTGTTTTCAATCCGTTGCGTGACGTTTTTCCGCCGTTCCGCCCGGCGCGGGCAGGGCGAGCGGGGACGCGGGGGCGGCGAGCGCCGGCGCGGCGGCGGCGGTCGGGTCGGCGGCTGGGCGCGCGAAGCCGTGATAGCGGTCGAGCTTGTCGACGATGCGGACGACGCGGTCGAGCGCGTGCATGTCGCCGTCCATCATCGCCGCGTGCGCGACCATCATCGCGTCGCTCAAGCGCCCGATCTGCAATTGCACGAAGCCCGCCGGCGGATCGACGTCGCGCCGCTCCAGCATCTCCTGAACGAGCTCGCGCGCCCGCCTGACCGACAGCCCCTCCTGCAACGCGATCTCGGCGACCGAGACGCCCGCCTTGAGCAGGTTGAACAGCCGCAGATTGCGCGCCGCCTTCGCCCGGCGCGATTCGATCCGGCCGGCGCGCGCGCGGGCGGCGGGGCGCTTCGGTTCGGGTTCGGGCTGGGCGGCTTTGTTGGACAAGGGGCGTCTCCGGGGGTGGAGGGGCGGACAAAGATCAGGATAGCAGGAATTTCGAGTTTCAGAAATCGATTATTGAACGGCGTTGATATTCCGAAGGAATCGGATTCGCGACGAGGGAGGTCGTGGCTGCGCGCGAGTATGAAGGGGGCGGCAAATTGACCGAGGCACGCGCCTTGACTTGACCGCGAGCACGCCGATGGCGGCTGCGACGTCGCGCCGATAAGATCGCGCGCGCGATTGCCGCCCGCGTTCGTCCCATTGTAACAGGCGGACCTCGGCGCGCGTGAGACAGCGCCCGACGCCAGCCCGGAGACGATCGTGACGCAACCGAATGAGCCGCCGCCCGACGAGGGCCGAGGGCCGCAGCGACCGGGCGAGCCGCGGCAGGGAGAGAATCGCGACTTCGCCAACATCGTCGCCTTGGTCTTCGTCGTCGCGCTCGCGCTCGGCGGCTTCTGGCTGTTCAAGGAGATTATGCGCCATAATGACATCGAGAATTGCATCGCCTCCGGCCGGCGCAATTGCATCGACCTGATGCATCCCGACGCATCGCCGCCTTGAGTCGACTAATTTATGATAAGTGCTTTATATCAAAGCGTTAGGATGGGCGCATCGTTTTGTTGTAGAAGATGAGCCTCGCCGCGCCGGAGCCGCGTCATGCCCTACCGCGTCAACGCCGATCTGCCGCCCTCGGTGCGCTCGCATCTGCCCGAACATGCACAGGACATCTATCGCGAGGCGTTCAACCACGCCTACGCCGCCCATGCGGGCGATCCGCGCCAGGAGGAAGCCGCCCACCGCATCGCCTGGGCGGCGGTCAAGCGCCGCTATGAGAAGGTCGGGGATTTCTGGGAGGAGCGGGGCTGATGCGACTGCGCCGGCCTTGTGCGAGCCGCTGAAACGCCGGAGATTGCGGGCAAAGCCGGCGGACGTCGCGGGGACGTCGTCTGTGAGCGCTCAATAGGAACTCCGTCGCAACGAGGGGGGAGGGCGGCCGATGCCAATCACTGCGAGACTGAGGGGGGCAATGATCGCTTTGCTCGCTGCGGCGACGTGCTGCGCGTTGGCGCCTGCGGGGCATGCGGCCGGACAAGCGCGATTGCCGATCGCGATCGGCGACTATTATTCCGACTCCGCCGACGATTGCGGCGGGCCGGCCGCGATGGCCTGGGACGGCAGGGCGTTCGTCGCCGACTACGTCTATATCGACAACATCGTTTCGATTAACAAGATCGGCGAAAATCAGTACGATGTCGCGTCCCGCACCAAGACCCGGGACGAAAATACGCAACAGTATGGATATTTGTGGCGCGCAAGGATCGAAGTCGTCGACAAGGGGCAGTTCGTTTTCAATCAATACGCCGACAAAGAGAAATACCAGCCCGCGGACGCGCGCACCTACCATCTTTGCCCCAAGTGAGAGCGCCCGATCGAGCGATTTGCGATCGAATCGGCGCCGTCTAGACGACCTCTCCGCCTTGCGCCGCGCGCGGCGTTCCGTTAACGCAACGCGCATGTTCTCCAGCCTTTCCTCTCCCGGCAGGCGCCCATGACCGCTCGATCCAAGCCCGTCGCGATCATCATGGGCTCCCAGTCCGACTGGGCGACGATGCGGCGCGCGGCCGAGACGCTGGACGAGCTCGGCGTCGATTACGAAGCGCGCATCGTCTCCGCGCATCGCACGCCCGACCGGATGGTCGCCTTCGCCAAGGGCGCGCGGGCGGCGGGCTACAAGGTGATCATCGCCGGAGCAGGCGGGGCGGCGCATCTGCCGGGCATGACGGCGGCGTTCACGACGCTGCCGGTGTTCGGCGTGCCGGTCGAGTCGAAGGCGCTGTCCGGCCAGGACAGCCTGCTCTCGATCGTGCAGATGCCGGCGGGCGTGCCGGTCGGCACGCTGGCGATCGGCGCGGCGGGGGCGGTCAACGCAGCGCTGATCGCCGCGGCGGTGCTGGCGCTCGGCGACGCCGCTCTCGCCGAGCGGTTGGAGGCTTGGCGCGCGGCGCGCGCCGCCGCGGTTCCCGAGACCCCGACGGACGAGGGCGCGCGATGATTCTGGCGCCGGGCGGCGCCGTCGGCGTCCTCCGCGCCGGCCGGCTCGACAGTGCGCCGGCGATGGCCGCGCTCAAACTCATCCTCGCCGAGCCCGCCCTCTCCCTGCGTCTCTACGGCAAGCTGGCGACGCGCCCCGGCCGCAAGATGGGGCATGTCGCGCGCGTCGCGGAGGAGGGGGCGTGAAAGGCCGGAGGCGGCGGGGCGTTTGAAGTCCGGCGCCGATGCGGAATCGACCGCGACAATCACGCCTCGCCGGACTGAAAATGGCTTGAGCGCTCCGGAATCGCGTCCGAACCGTTCGGGCCCAACAGCGACTCGAGCTCGAGGCACGCCATGTCGATGAAATACCGCACCAGGTCGAGCTGCGGCGATTGGGCTTCGGCGCGACAGTATAGCAATTGGCAGAGCAGCGTTCTTGGATCGTCGCCGGCCTCATCATCGACAATCGAATAACTCATCTGACGCCCACCTCCAGTAATAGTCCTGCAGGGTGGGATATCCCCAGCCGGCGAAGACGGAAACAAACAAACGCGTGACATGATGGAAACGTCCCGGGCGACGCCCTGCGGAATCATGTCTTTCCGATTCTTGCAAAGCGTGGAAGCACCGTTGCAAGCAGATTCCGATCGAAGGGTCAGCTCTAGTGTCAGAATTGCTGTGGAAAACCGCAAAATTCATATTGACAACCGCCGTCACAATTCGATTTCGCCGACGCGAATCGCATTCGCGACCGCCTGCGTGCGGGTCACCGCGTCGAGCTTCGCCATGGCGTCGGCAATGATCTTGTT
>Ga0187848_10002536_pt1 | contig 14227 bp, 16 predicted proteins | sample June2016WEW_4_40_FD_132424 | JGI IMG/M metagenome (GOLD analysis project Ga0187848, IMG submission 132424) | Peatland microbial communities from SPRUCE experiment site at the Marcell Experimental Forest, Minnesota, USA - June2016WEW_4_40 | ecosystem: Environmental > Terrestrial > Soil >... | reverse complement strand
TTAATGTGACGATCACCAATGCCGATGGCCAAACCGCCGTTTTCACCAATGGGTTCCGTTTTATAGGCACCCCGGCAATCACCTGGGCAAAACCGCAGGCCATCACTTATGGCAACGCGCTGGGCGCCGGCCAGTTGGATGCCTCGGCCAACGTTCCAGGCGCCTTTGCTTACCAGCCGCCGGCCGGGGCTGTTTTGGATGCGGGCAGCCAGACGTTGTCGGCGGCCTTTACTCCCAATGACACTGTGGATTATTACAGCGTGACCAACTCGGTCAGCTTGGTGGTGTTGCAGGCGCCGCTGAGCGTCGTGGCCAACGATGCCACGCGACAGTACGGGCTGACCAACCCGGTATTCACCGGCGTCATCACGGGCCTGCAGAATGGGGACAATATCACCGCGGCCTATAGTTGCGTGGCCAACTCCGCCAGCCCGTCGGGAACTTATCCCATCACGGCAAACTTGGTGGACCCCAACAACCGGCTGCCTGACTATCAGGTTTCAACTAATAACGGAACGTTGACCATTCTTGCGCCGGTCCCTCCGGTTTTTCAGACCGCCATTCAGTCGAACAAGAACTTCATCTGCAGTTGGTCGGCAGTGGCGGGGGAGACCTATCAGGTGCAGACCAACGCCGATTTGGCCGCCGCCAACTGGACTAACTGGGGAAGCCCGGTTGTGGCAACCAATGTCACCGTGAGCTTGACCAACGCCATCACTGGCGGGCAAAGTTTTTATCGAGTTTTGCTGGTGCCGCAATAGCGGCAATCATCCCGGGCGTTGCCGCGGCGCGCCGTGCGCCGATGTCGTTCTGCCTGCGCCTAATGAGGGGCGCCGGCGGCGGCGCCAGGTTGAAGCGGATCGCGGTAAGGAAGACCTTTCTGATAGAAACCGAGTTGGCGGCGAAGTTCGTCAACGGCGGCCGTGTCCTTGTGGTTGATGGCCAGACTCAGAGCCTGGCGGGCGGCGCGGAGCGCCTCGGGAAATTGACCGGCTTCGGCATAGGCTGCCGCGAGAGTTGAGATAATGTTTGCGTTCTTGCCACCGGAAAGTTGATTGGCCCGCCGGGCGTATTCGACCGCCGCGGCGCCGTCCCGAATGGAGGCCTGCGGGCAGGTGGCCAGCACCCAAGCCAGATTGTTGATTGCCGGGAGGAAATCGGGCTGGACTTCCATGACTTTTTGGTAATGGCCGATGGCTTCGGCCGGGTGGCCGGTTTGTAAAAAGATGTTGCCAAGATCGTAGTGGGCATCCGTGAAATTGGGTTCGATTTCCAGCGCTCTTTCGTACTGGGCCTTGGCTTCCGCGGCCTTTCCCTTTCTGAAAAGGATGCCTCCGAGGGAACTGTGGGCCAAAAACGAATCGGGATTTGCCTCAACCGTGGCCTGCCAGAGCGTGGCCGGCTCCGCGTAGGCAAAGCATTGTCGCCAAGTCAGGAGGTCGAGAGACACCAACAGCGTTGCGCAAACAACGGCCTGCAAGACTATTCTGACTTTGCCTGAATACTGCATGGCCAAGGTGATGCCGGCGGCCACCAGGGCGATTGGGCCGATGATGGCGAAATACTGCCATTGGTCGGCCACCAAGGTGTAACGCATCATCGCGATATTGACAAACCCCAGGACGGGCAGCAGCAACAAGACGAAATAACCAAACCCAGCCAGCAAAGCCCGTCCCCCGCGGTTTCGATAATGCCAACTGACCGCCAGGACAGTCAGAACCGCGAGGGCGGGCAGGTAACAAACCAGCCTGGCCTCATGGAAATGCCATAGCGGGTAAACGGGAATGAGGTTCAAGGGCAGCAGCGCTTTGCCGAGGTAAAACCAAACCGCCCAGCCCGCCACCCCCAAGCGCGACCAAAAATCGGCGGCACGCACCATGGGGGCAGAAGCCTCGTGCTGGACCCAGAGGGCGAGCACGCTCGCGCCCGCGGCCAGGGCGACAAACAACAGGCTGCGCTTGACATCGCGCCACTCAATGCGCCCGCGCTGCCACCAAGCCATGCCCAGCAACACCAAGGGGAGCGGCGCCACGGCGGTCTTGCTGAAAATAGCCAGGACGAAGGCTCCGGCGGCCAGCCAGTACCATCGTAATCGCCCGGTGTCTTCAAACTTCAGGTACCACAAGAGAGAGCAGGCATAGAAAGCCATCGCCAGCGTGTCTTTCCGCTCCGCAATCCAGGCCACCGAAGCCACGTTCACCGGGTGCAAGGCAAACAGGGCCGCCGCCAGTCTGGCCCCTGTGACTTTCAGGCGGCGCAAGATCCGCCAGATCAGGCCCGCGCTCAACCCGTGGAGGATGACGTTATCCAAGTGATAGCCCTGCGGGTGGGTCCCCCACAGCCGCCACTCCAGCCAAAAGGTTGTGGAAGTGGCGGGCACATAATCAATTCCCTTGCTCAACCAACATCGCCACCATCCATCCGGCTGTTTGACCAGATCGTTATGCAACAGCAGCGATCCGTCATCCCAGATAAACCCGGCATGAGACACCGATTGATAGGCAATCAGCGTCGCGGCCACCAGAACCAGGGCAAAAAGCCAGCCCCGGTTCCAACACTTTTCCAGCCATTGCGCGACAGAGGATTTCCGTGTGGCGGCGGCTTGAACTGGTTGGCGGGTATCCGGCGCTTTCACAGAAATTGAAATTAACGCGGCCCTCCTGGAAACTCAAACAGGGAAATGGCTTGCAAAAATCCGGAATAAAGCCAGAATTGGCGGCAGATTTTGCCACGAATCCCGAAAGGCAACCGATGCACATCAAACTACGACCACACACGATAGTGGGATTGCTCTTCGCACTTATCGGCGCGCTGGCGATAACCGGTTGCTCCAAGCCGGATATGCCCGTCTCGGTGTCCTTCCGCAAGGCCAAGCTCGACGCCAGTTTAGTCGCGCAGATTCACAACAATTCCGACACCTCCATGAAGATAGTGGTCGAGGCGAGCAGCCGGACGACCGGGGGAACCAAGAAGGAAGAAATGGTCATTGGGGGAAAGAAGACCAAGGAATTTGGCTGGGCCGAGGGCTGGCGCTTTGTCTCCGGCGAGAGCATTCGGATCCACCAGGCGGATTACGCCGATTTGAAGGTGACAGTTCCGTGAGGCCGGTGGCAAAGTGGCCGCAAGGGGTTCCGAGGGCGCTTAACTCTCGATGACCCCAATTTCGACCGGTTCCACTTTGATGCCCAGTTCTTCGAGCCATTTGATGGCGGCTTTGACTTGCGGGCGCGGGCCGCTCAATTCCAGGCAGACGATGCCAATTTCGTCGGTGACGCTGGCCTGGCGGACGTTGGTGACGACGGGGAATTTGCGGGCCAACTCCCAGATCACCGGGGTGGTGATTAATTTGGGCGGGTACATGAGCCAGAGACGGAACTGCGCGGGCGGGGTGGCGGCGCTGGCTTTGGGCTGGGCTTTGGATTTTTTGGCTGGCATAGGCGCTTTCCTTCCTGGGTTGCCGACAAGGCGTCACCCTCCCGCGATGGCGGGAATGATGCTCACTTCATCGCCCTCTTTGAGGGCGGTTTCCTGGTTTTGCAGGAAGCGGATGTCTTCCTCGTTGACATAGACGTTGACGAAGCGGCGGATGCCGCCGGTCTCATCCACGAGGCGTTCCTTGATGCCGGGGAAGCGGGCCTGCAATTCGGCAATGGCCCCGCCGATGGTGGCGGCGTTGACTTCGACCAGCTCCTCGTTGTTGGTCAACTTACGGAGCGGGGTTGGGATTCGGACTTTTTTTGGCATAAATTCAATTCATTGTTCCGTGCTTCTTTTGCCAGAAGCTCAATTGATATTCGATCAATTTTTTTTGTTTTCCGGCTCGTAAAATTCAACTTCGCAAGGTCTGCCAGGAAATTGCGAACGCAGTTTCATTTCGTAAATTTCCTTCAATTTCCTTCCTAAAAACACAATTTTGTCTTCGGAAACATTTTCGCGGTCATTGCAATGGATGTCTGCAATGTGCAAATGATTCATTACCCGTTCAACGGAAGCTTTGTTGTCTTTCCGACTTTTTTCAAAACCTCGAAGCGACTCCAAATGAAATCCTTCCCGGAGAATATAATCCTCGAACAAAACAAATGTTGGCCAGAAAATTGTCGCATAACCGGCCGCAAGCTTAAAAGCGCCGTTGATTCCGATCCAAGATTCCAAAGTAATTCCATTTCCGTTATTCCAACCGGACAACTCTGAAATCATGCTTGCAGGCGGCTGAACCATTTTTTTACGTACTCACCTTTTCTCCATGCGTCAACAGCGATTCAAATTCGCGCAGGCTGGGCTTGATTTTGCGCGGCTTCCCGCAACGGCCTGGCCCGGCGTGGAATGTTTTCATGGCTTGGCCTCCTTTGGAAGCAGATTCAGCACGAAATCGTAAATGGCCTGGGCGTGTTGCAACGCCGCATCAAATTCCGCGCGGGAAGGCATGGGTTCGTCGGTAAGACCGGGATAGCGGAAAGCGGAAACGTAGGGTGTCAAGATTTCCGCCGCTTGCTCAAACTTCACGAAATCGGGAGTGACATCCGCAGCCTCAGCTACAAGCTGGATCAGGTCGTGGGTCTTGGCGAGGGTGATTCCGCGCCAAGCCAACCAACCTTTCAACGACTTTTCTGCCGCCTGCTGGCAGTGGTAGATGGCCGTGTCCAGAGGAGCATCCGCAGCCGCGCTCACGATCTGCGCATTTTGCAGATCGTGGGTGGCTTTCGTCAGCCAATCTCTGGTGAGCCTGGCAAGGTTGTCAGCCATAAATCTTCCTGCCCCGCGCGAGAATCTGATGTTGCAACGAAGCGCGCAAATGCTTATAGCGATCAAATTCCTCACGGGTCTGCACAAACACGTCCTTGCTCATCCGCAATTTCCGGAGACAGTGATGCGCGCGTTGCATCCGTTGGATGCTGCGTTCGGAGCTGTCGCGGACGATGACCATCAAATCCACATCGCTGTCGTCGGTCGGGGTGCCCCAGGCGTGGGAGCCGAACAAATAAATCTCCTCCGGCTGAAACTCGGCTTTCAACCGTTCGACGGCTTCTTCCAGGAGGCCTTGCGGAATGGTCTTCACATTTCTTTTGACAATCGGGCTTCAAGCGATCCCAAGTCGCTTTCGGACCTCTTCTGTCGTGAAGGTGCGTTTGCCTTTGCTGCGGGCGCGGGCTTCCAACAGGTCGAGGTAGTCGTTCAAATCTTCCACCTGCTCGCGCAACGAGGAAATTTGGGCAATGACATTCTGCCGTTGTCTTTTCGCGGTCGGCTTCTCCGCAGTGATGCTAATCATTAACATCTTTCCGGCTGCCAATTTTTTGAACCATAATTGGATCGCCAATCACATCAAATAAAACCCGATAATCGCCCATGCGCAACCGAAAACCAAAGTCAGCGTTTTGCAGCCGCCTGATGTTGCCGTGCAATCCGTGTTCCAGCCGCAGAATTTTGCGGAGGATTTGGTCCGCCTCCCGTTTTGTGGGAGCGAACGCAAATCGTCCAGCGCGGATGCCGCGTATCGGATGCGATAGCGTTGGTTTGTCACAATTATTCAGTTGGCGCTGGCGTTCACGCCCCCACCTTTTCTCCATGCGCCAGCAGGGCTTCAAATTCACGCAGGCTGGGCTTGATCTCGCGGGTGAAGCTGGCGTGGCCGGCCACGGCCTCTATGGTCTTCAGCCCGTGGCCGGTGACGCAGAGCACGGCGCTGTCCTCCGCCGGAATGGCGCCGCTGGCAATGAGTTTTTTGGCGACGCCCACGGTCACGCCGCCGGCGGTTTCGGCAAAAATGCCTTCGCACTCGGCCAGGAGCTTGATGCCCTCGCGAATCTGATCGTCGGTGACGTCTTCGGCGGAGCCGCCGGTATCTTTCATGACTCTGAGGGCGTAAAAGCCGTCCGCCGGAGTGCCGATGGCGAGGGATTTGGCGATGGTGTTGGGTTTGACGGGCTTGAAGAAATCCAGGCCGGCCTTTTGGGCGGTGGAGATCGGGGAACAGCCGGTGGCCTGGGCGCCATGAATCTGGTATTTGGTTTCGGGCGCGAGTCCCAGTTTGATGGCTTCGCCGTAGCTTTTATGGACTTTGGTGAGCAAGGAGCCGGAGGCCATGGGGACGACGGTGTGGGACGGGACGCGCCAGCCGGATTGTTCGACGATTTCCAGGCCCAGGCTTTTGGAACCTTCGGCGTAATAGGGCCGCATATTGACGTTGACGAAGGCCCAGGGGTATTTGCCGGCAATCTCGGCGCACAAACGGTTGACTTCGTCGTAATGTCCTTTGATGCCAATCACCTCGGCGCCGTAGATCCAGGAATTGACGACTTTGCTGTGCTCGAGATCGGAGGGGATGAAGACGTAGGCTTTGAGGCCGGCGGCGGCGGCGTTGGCGGCGACGGAGTTGGCCAGATTGCCGGTGGAAGCGCAGGCCACGGTGGTGAAACCGAGTTCGCGCGCCCGGCTGAGGGCCACGCTGACCACGCGGTCCTTGAAGGAAAGGGTGGGATAATTGACAGTGTCGTTCTTGATCCACAATTCCCTGATGCCAAGGCGTTTGGCGAGGCGGTCGGCCTTGATAAGCGGGGTGCCGCCCACCTCCAGCCCGACGGTCGGGTCGCCGGCCACCGGCAACAGTTCGCGGAACCGCCACATGGTCATGGGGCGCGACTGGATGGCGGCGCGGGTCATGGTTTGTTTGATGCGGTCGTAGTCGTAAGCGACCTCGAGCGGGCCGAAGTCGTACTCGCAAACGTGAGTGGCGGCCAGGGGGTATTCGCGGCCGCATTCCCGGCATTTGAGAGCCTTCATGAAACCGCTGTTTTTTTCATGTTTTTCCATAAATCCTGATCTGCGCGGGCGGACTGCGAGCCGCCGGCGGCTGGCTCGGGCCATCGCGAGATGGGCGGCGCGGGCCGGGGCAAACAGGCCCCGGGCCGGCGGGAGAAGAGGGAGCGCGCTCTTCTCATCTTTTCCCGGCCACCGGCAGGAACCGCCTGCCTGGGCGCGGGCTGGAATTGGCACCTGGCGCGGCAGAACGCGTCTGCCGCCGGTTGCCGTGGTTTCATCGGGCCAGTCCCTCCACCACTCGTCATGAGTTTCGTTATATCAACGAATGCGGATATATTGATATATGATTTTTAAACTGTCAACGACTTATTTTTAAGATATGATATATTAAAAGAAGGGGGAAGGAGGGGGTGGCGCTTGATGGCGCGCGCCCAAAGTAATAGAATGGAGTGCCTGGGAAATGCATTATCGCCAGAAGAAAACTGACCGCCGCAACCGGTGCCAACTGGTTGTGGCGCTGCTGCTGCTTTGTGCGGGTGTTTCGGGGAGGGCCAATGTCTATGCCACCGACATCAAGCTCAATGGTTCGACCAACAATGCCGCGATCGTCCCGGCCGGCGGGGTGCAGATCAGCTACATCCTCAACGAGCCGGCCACGGCCGGGCTGTCGGTGCAGATTTTTTCCGGCGCGACGGTGGTCTGGACCAACAACCTGGCGGGAGGAGTCCCGGGCACCGGCGCGGGGAGCAATGGGATGGCCTGGGGCGGCACCAACCAGGCGGGCCAAAACGTCGCGGCGGGAATCTATCAAATCAGCATCACGGCGGCGGCCAAGGGCCATGCGGCCTGGACCAACATCACCGATGACAGCGCCATTTTCTTTGTCGGCTTCGATCCCAGCGGCATCGCCGTCAACAAGAACACCAACAGCCCTTATTATGGCCGCGTCTTGGTCGGCAACGCCCCGCCCTCCGGCGCGGAAATTTGCAAATTCAATGCCGACGGCTCTCCCGCCGACGAGGGGGAATTCAGCCAGAGCTATCAGAGCTATCAATGGTCGGGCGACCTCTTCAGTCCGTGGAAAATTGAGATTGCGCAGGATGACACGGTCTATATCAACGACTGGAGCATGGGCGGCCGCGTCATGGCTTTTGATGAAGTCATCTCCACCAATTACCTGACTGTTCTGAATTCCGGCAATTACCCGTATCCCACTGCGCTGTTGAGCGGCCCCTGTGTCACGGGAGGCGGGACCAATACGCAGATTTGGATGGCAGACGCCAACACCAACGGTCTCAGTGTGGGGGTGGTGCGGTGGGATGTGACCGCCGCCGGCACCCTGGCCGCAAATGACACCGGCACGGTGGTGGTGGGAATCAGCAGCAACGGCTTGACCCTCAGCGCCTACGACGTGTCGGTGGATGCCGGCAGCAACATCTATGTCATTCAATGTCTGGATGGGTTTAGGGATCCGGGCGATTTTTACCACATGCCACGCCTTTTCTGTTTCCCGCCCTACAGCGGCCAGGCGGACCTGACGACCAATTGGAGCATTGGTTCTCTGGATTACTCGCTGGAAAACGCCGCCGGCGTCGCGGTGGATCCGACGGGGCAGTGGGTGGCGGTGGCGGTGGAGGGCTACGGCGGCCAGGACGTGCTCGAACTGCGCAACGGCGCGGTCAACATTTATGAGGCGGCGGATGGCGCCCTGGTGACCCGCCTGGGAGCGGGAACCAACCACGCCTTCATAGATGTGGCCTGGGACCAGGCTGGAAATTTATATGCGACAGACTTGAACGCCTCGGTCTGGCGGGCTTATTCGCCGCCGGGGGCCAATGAGGCGACCACCACCGCCGTGCCCCTCATCCAGGTTTATGACAGCTTGACCCCGCCTTTGTTGAGCGCGCCCGCCGCCCCCGTCGCGCCCGCCAACCAGTTCGGGTTCACTCTGCAGGGCCAGGGCAACGTGACCTACATCATCGAGTCTTCCCCCGACCTGATCAACTGGACTCCCATTGCCACCAATTATGACACGGTGAGCCTTCGCGCCATCACCGTGCCGGCGCCGGCGGCGGCGGGTTTTTTCCAGGCGGTTGTGCCGTAAGAAGGTCAGGCGCCGATTTCCCGGGAATAATCGGCCGGGTTGAGGAGGGCGTCCAGTTCGGCGGGCCGGGAGAGTTTGACCTGGAAAAACCAGCCGGCGCCGTAGGGATCGGAGTTGACCAGTTCGGGATGCTGGAGGAGTTGCTGGTTGACGGCGGTGACTTCTCCGCTGACGGGGGAATAGATGTCGCTGGCGGTTTTGACCGATTCGACCACGGCGCAGGCCGCGCCGGCCAGGAGGGCACGGCCGACGGCGGGCAATTCCACAAAGACCACGTCGGTCAGTTCGTGCTGGGCATGGTCGCTGATGCCGACGGTGGCCAGGCCGTCGCGGACGCGGACCCATTCGTGAGTTTTGGCGTGTTTGACGTCGGGGGGGATGGAGGCGCTCATAAATTATAGTTGACTGTGGTGGGGGAGGGAGCGGGACGGGAAGGGGATTCTTCAGCCTTTGCGGTAAAGGGGCTTGGGCACGATGGTGGCGGGAGAGTGTTTGCCCCGGATTTCAATGGCGATGGGGCTGTTGGCGGCGGACATTTCGGGAGGGACGTAGCCCAGGCCAATGCCAATCCCCAGGGAGGGACTTTGGGTGCCGCTGGTGACCCGGCCGATGGGCCGGCGGTCCGGTCCGGCGCTCCAGATGGGATAGTCGGGGCGGGGCGGGGCGGATTTTTCGGCGGATTTGAAGGCGACCAGTTTTTTGGTTGTGCCGCGGGCCTTTTGCTCGGCCAGGACTGACCGGCCCATAAACTCGCCTTTGGCCAGGGCGACAAAGACGCCCAAACCGGCCTCCAAAGGAGTGGTGTTTTCGTCCAGTTCATGGCCGTAGAGGGGGTAACAGACTTCGGTGCGCAAAGTGTCGCGCGCGCCCAGTCCGGCGGGTTTCAAACCGAACGGGGCGCCGGCTTCCAGCACTTTGTTCCAAAGGGCGGGAGTGACTTCGGCGGGCGCGACCATTTCAAAACCGTCCTCCCCGGTGTAGCCGGTGCGGGAAATGAAGATGGAGCGGCCGAGGAACTCGCGGCGGGTGATTTCATTTTTGCGCAGAGCGGCGGCCAAGCTCTGGCTGGTGGGGGATGAAAAACAAGCGTCAATGAACTGGGCCGTTTTGGGGCCTTGCAGGGCGAGGGCGCCGAAATCGGCGGAGAGATTTTTCAAATCCACGGCGGACCGGCCGGGAAAGGCGGCCAGTTGCTGGGTGAGCCAGGCAGCGTCGGCGCTGATGCGGGAGGCGTTGACGATGAGGAGGAATTCCTCGGCCTCGACTTGATAGACGTAGAGGTCGTCAATGGCGCCGCCGCGCTCATTGCACATGAGGGTGTATTGGCCGTGGCGGTTTTGCAGTTTGCGGATGTCATTGGTGAGGACGCCGTTGAGGAATTCCGGGGAGGCGCTGCCGCGCACGACGATTTCGCCCATGTGGGAAATATCGAACAGTCCGGCGGCGGAGCGGACGGCCAGGTGTTCATCGAGGATGCCGGAGTAGTGCAGGGGCATTTCCCAGCCGCCGAAATCAATCAGGCGGGCGCCCAGTTTTTGGTGGGCGGCGAAGAGTGGTGTTCGCTTAAGCATAAAATCCCAATGTCGTCGTGGTGCCACTATATATGGCTTTCGGCTCCAGGCCGCCATAAAAATATGCGCGGCGGCGTAATGCGTCAGTGAAGGAGTGCGCCCGTCCCCGGGCGCAGCACCAGGCAAAGACAGGGCGGCTTTGGGATTTGTCGGGCGCGGCCGAAATCCGGACGTTGCTGCGCCCGGGGACGGGCGCACTCCGATGGTGTCCCTGCCGTCGCTGACGCAGTACGCGGCGGCTGAAGAACGGCGGAGAATGAATGGTGCCTGCCTTGCTCACCCCCACTTTTCCACTTTCATCTGCTCTTTGGGGACTTTGAGTTCCTCGATGACCAAGTGCTCGGTCGCGTCCACCAGGGCGTTGGGGCCGCAGGCGTAAAAGACGGAGGTTTGCAGGTCGCCGATGTGCTCGCGCACCCAGGCGGCTTGGATGCGGCCGCGGCGGCCCGGCCAGGGATCGTCGGCGGCAAGACGGGTGCAGGTGACGAGGAATTTAAAATGGGGGTTGTCTTGTTCGAGTTGGCGGAATTCTTCGTGGAAGATGATGTCGCAGGGGGTCCTGACGCTGTAAAGGATGGTGATTTTGGTGGCGAGGCCGCGGCGGGTGGCCTCGCGCACGAAGCCGCGAAAGGGGGTCACGCCGGAGCCGCCGGCGATGCAGATGAGGTGTTTGTCCGGCTGGAGGACGGGGAGGAAGCGGCCGGTCGGAGGGATGACCCACAGTTTGTCGCCGGGCTGGACCCAGTCCACGATGCGGGTGCCCATTTTGCCGTCGCGCTTGATGGTGACTTCGTAGAAGCCGCGGTCCAGGGCGCAGGAGGAAAGGGAATAGGCGCGCTTGTAGGCGGGGCTGTCGGCGAAAAAGAGGGTGATGAACTGGCCGGTCTTGAACTCCGGGTCGTAGTCCTGGGGCCATTGCAGGCGGAGGGTTTTGGTGTCCGGCAATTCCATGGTGGCTCTTTCCACCCGCATTTCGGCAATTTGTTTGGCCATAAAAAATCCTGGTAAAATAGGGTCGCGGGCCGCCTCATGACAATCCGCAAGTTCAGCCCCAATCCCAGCCGGGCGCATCTGGATACAACCACCATTGGATGGATGGAACCCCTCTCCCTACCCCTCTCCCCACTTCGTGGGGCGAGGGAATTGGCAAATCGCATGGTGGTATCAAGATGCGCCCATCCCAGCCGTGGACACCGACTGACGGGCGTCCGCCGCCGACCCGGCTGTGGCGGGACAAGCCGGCGGGAGCGGGAGGGGATGGGTTGGGGGACGGCGGGCAGGGGACTGCCCGCCCTACCTTCATGTCGTCCGCCATCTGGTGGTGAGGCGGGACTTGTGACGCGGCACCCGGCACGCGGGGGCGTGCGCGCTCCCCGGAAGCGGGAAAAATCGGGGCTTGCGCCGCAGGCGCAACGCTACACGCAGGGCCAGTGGCCCGGCGGGACGGGTCCCGACTGCACCGGGATTCCACCCAGGCGGCAGGAAATGTCCGGGTTAATGAGCAGGGAAGGCCCGGCGATCAGAATTTTTTGGTCAGGGTGAGGGTCAGGATTTGGCCCTGGGCGCGGTTCTCGGCCATGAACTCGTAGTTGTAGCGCAACGATGCAAAAAGCATCCAACTGGGAATGGCGAGGCTGACCTCGGGGCCGACCGCCGCGACGCGGCTGTAGGGAAATTCCGCCGGATTAGGCCCCTTGCTGGCCGTGATCCTCTGCTGGTAATAACCGACGACACCGCAATCAATCGTCTTGGTGACCGACTTGCTCACGCCCCATTCCAGTGTGTAGGCCTGTCCGGGCGTTTCGTGTGAGTCGCGCTGCTCGCTGTTGAACTCATACCGGCTCAGGGCCGAAACCGCCCAGGTCTTGGCCTCGTCGGGATACCAGGTTGCGCCGGCGGTGAGCATAGGGGTCCAGAAGCCTGATCCCGCCAGGGTCGAGGTCTTGCTTGCCGAAGAATCGCCCGTCGGCATAAAGAGGCCAACGCCCGCTGCGAAGTCGAATTGTTTGGGATGCCAGGAGAGGGTGCTCTCGGCGAAGAAGTCGCCGATCCCCAAGGTGCTGCTGTGGAACATGCCCCCGGGGGTGTCCAGACCCAAAGTTTGGTAGGTGATTGGCAGCAAGGCGTCCAAGCCGACGTTGCCGCCGAGGAATTTGGTGTCGGTGATCCAGATGGCGCGGGGCACGTTGGCCAGCGTCAGCGTCTGGAAATTGGGCGGGACAAGGCTCTGCCTAGCCGGGTTGTTCACCTCGTCGGCGACATAGAACACGGTGTAGTCCTTGAGGTAAAAGCCGGGCGGCGGCAGGGAGGAGCCCTTGATTCCTTCAAGGCCCGGCAGGTAATGGGCGTCGGGCTGGGCCTGGATGGCGCCGGGAACGGCCGCCAGAGCGGCCAGAAGGAGACAACGGATGATTTGGGTTTTCATTGGATTTAGTTATTGTTGACTGTGGTTTAGACGTCCTGGATCTTGCCCTGCTGGTAGGTTTCGTAGGCGCTGAGGTCGAGCAACCCGTGCCCCGAGAGATTGAAGAGGATGACGCGTTTTTGGCCCGCCTCGCGCGCCTGCTCGGCTTCGGCGATGACAGCCGCGATGGCATGGGCCGCTTCCGGCGCGGGCACGATGCCTTCGGTGCGGGCAAAGAGCGTGCCGGCCTGGAAGACCCTGGTCTGGTGAATGGCCTGGGCCTCAATCAACCCCAGCTTGAGGGCGTGGCTCACCATGGGGGACATGCCGTGATAGCGGAGGCCGCCGGCATGGATGGGCGGGGGCATGAACCGGTGGCCGAGGGTGTACATCATGAGCAGGGGAGTCGTCTCCGCCGTGTCGCCGAAATCGTAGCGCAACTCGCCCTGGGTGAGGGACGGGCAGGCGGAGGGTTCCACGGCCACGATGCGATAATTCTTCTTGTCCTTGATTTTCCTTTGCAGGAAGGGGAAGGCGAGTCCCGCAAAATTGCTGCCGCCGCCCGCGCAGGCGAAGATGGAATCCGGTTCCTCGCCCGCCAATTCCATCTGGCGGATGGCTTCCTGGCCGATCACGGTCTGGTGCAGGCAAACGTGGTTGAGCACGCTGCCCAGGGAATACTTGGTGTGGGGATGGGTGACGGTATCCTCGATGGCTTCGCTGATGGCGATACCCAGGCTGCCGGGACAATGCGGGTCTTCGGCCAGCATTTTGCGGCCGAAATTGGTCTGGTCGCTGGGACTGGCATGGACAGTCGCGCCCCAGGTGTGCATGAGCATGCGGCGATAGGGCTTCTGCTGGTAGCTGACCTTGACCATGTAGATGTTGCAGTCCAATCCAAACAACTGGCAGGCGAGAGCGAGGGAGGACCCCCATTGGCCGGCGCCGGTTTCGGTAGCCAGGCGCTTGGTGCCGGCGGCCTTGTTGAAGTAAGCCTGCGCCACGGCCGTGTTGGGCTTGTGGCTGCCGGCGGGACTGGCGCCTTCGTACTTGTAGTAGATGTGGGCCGGGGTTTTCAGGGCGCGCTCCAAGCGCACGGCGCGCAACAGCGGGGTGGGCCGCCAAAGGGCATAGACCTCGCGCACCGGTTCCGGGATTTCGACCCAGCGGTCCGGGCACATTTCCTGCCGGACGAGGTTTTCGGGAAAAATCTGCGTCAACATATCCGGCGAGACGGGCTGGCGCGTGCCCGGATGGAGCGGCGGGGGCAGCGGTTGGGGGAAATCGGCCAGCAGGTTGTACCATTGCTTGGGAATATCGGCCTGCGACAATACGAATCGGGTGGTTTGGCTCATAGCATCATGGGCATGGATGGGTCGTGATCAAACG
>Ga0187848_10002533_pt1 | contig 14254 bp, 12 predicted proteins | sample June2016WEW_4_40_FD_132424 | JGI IMG/M metagenome (GOLD analysis project Ga0187848, IMG submission 132424) | Peatland microbial communities from SPRUCE experiment site at the Marcell Experimental Forest, Minnesota, USA - June2016WEW_4_40 | ecosystem: Environmental > Terrestrial > Soil >... | reverse complement strand
GAAGGCCTCGCCCGGAACCACCACCACGCGCGCATCGCTCAACAGCTTCGCAGCCACGTCCGACGCTGTCTTCAGGCCGCCCTTGCCGAAGAACGCGCTCACATTGGGATACACATAGAACGCGCCCTCCGGCACCGAGCAGCTCAGCCCTGGAATCGTCTTCAGCCCCGCCAAAATCCGGTCGCGCAGCTTCAGGAAGTCGGCCCGCATATCGGCCACGCACTGCTGCGGGCCGGTCAGCGCGGCAATCGCCGCCTTCTGCACAAAACTGGTTGTGTTCGACGTGCTCTGCGACTGCAGCTTGCTCATCGCCGAAATAATCTGCTTCGGCCCCAGGGCAAAGCCCGCGCGCCAGCCCGTCATCGCGTAGGTCTTCGACAGCGAGCCGAGAATCACCACGTGCTCTTTGCAATCCGTGAACGTCCCGCCGCTCACCGGCGCGCCCGCATAGGTCAGGTACGCGTAGCACTCGTCCAGAAGCAGGTAGATGCCGCGCCCCTGCGCCAGGCGAACGATCGCCTCCAGGTCCGCCGCCGACACCACCGCGCCCGAGGGGTTCGACGGCGTATTCAGGATGATCGCCTTGGTCTTCGGCGTAATCGCCGCCTCGATCATCTTCGCCGTGATGCGGAAGTCCTCGCGCTCGTCGCTCTCGACATACACCACCTTGCCGCCCGCGTACTCGATGATGTCCTTGAACGAGACCCAGTAGGGCACCGGCAGCACCACCTCGTCGCCGTGGTCCACCAGCACCTGGATGGCGTTGAACAGGGCCAGCTTGCCGCCAGTGGTAAAGACGCACTCGTCGATGGCATAGCCGGAGCCGAAGTCCGCCGCGTGGCGCTCCACCACCGCCTTGCGCACCTCGGGAATGCCGGGCACCGCCGTATAGCGCGAGAAGTTCTTCTCGATCGCCTCGATGGCCGCGTCCTTGATGTGCGGCGGCGTGTTGAAGTGCGGTTCGCCCGCGCCGAAGTTGGCCAGATCGATCCCCGCCGCCTTCATCTTCAGCGCCTCCGCTGTGATCGCCATGGTCGCTGAAACTTCAATCCGGTTGATCCGGTCCGTCAAACCCTTGGTCATGGTTGTGCTCATGCCTTCCAGTCTCGCAGATTTACCCCCCAAGATAAAGCATTGAGATGACCGTTGGGCCAGTTTGAACTCCGCGTCGAACAAAGTTACCTATAACACCTTTTTGCAGGAAGTTCGTTTCAGATTCATGCGGTAACCGTGCGGGACCGCCCGTTGCATCGAGGATGCGTCGCATGTGGAGAAGTGGGAAGCGCGGAGCGGTTTCCTCTTCTCCACTGGCACAATGAACGCCGGGCGCTCCATGAGCATGGAACGGGTTATCCTGTGTTCAGCCGACGAAGCTCGCTCCCCTTCAGCGCAGACTTCGGTACGCCGGCATCGCACATGGATGGAGGTCCGATCATCAGCAGACCACGACCGGGTAAACAATCGAAAACCACCGCAAATGTTTGGTCGCGCCCGAATCGTTGGACGGGACTGGCCATCATCCTTGTGGCTGCTTTACTCGCAATGGGCCCGCTCCTCTGGCGTGGTTCCTCCTCCCTCGGCAACGACCTCGGCTTCCACTTCCTCTCCTGGATCGATGCCAGGCAGGGCATGTCGATGGGCTTCCTCTATCCGCATTGGGCCTATAGCCCGAACTTCGGAGCGGGCGAACCTCGATTTGTTTTTTATCCCCCGATCAGCTGGATGGCGGGAGCTATTTTGGGAATGCTCTTGCCGTGGAGTGTTGTTCCGCTCGTTCTCTCCATTCTGTTGCTTGCCGCAACCGGTCTGGCCGTTCGCGCGTTGGCCAGAGAGACCATGGCGGATGGACCGGCAACTTTGGCGGGTTGTGCTGCAATCTTCCTCGGTTACGCGTTGTTCAACGTCTATAAACGCTGTGCCTTCGCAGAGATGACGGGGGGATTCTGGGTCCCTTTGCTGCTTCTTTATGCGTTGCGCAGGAGGAATCCTTCGGGCAACTTCTGGGAACGAGCCTTCGACGGCTCGGCCGCGCCGTTGGCGCTGATTGTGGCCGGCATCTGGCTCAGCAACGGCCCCGTGGGAATCATGGCCGGCTATCTGCTGGCTGCCGTCGCGCTGGTCTCTGCTGGGATGGAAAAGTCGCTGGTGCCGGTGCTGCGCGCCGCTGTGGGCACGATCTTGGGAATGGGGCTGGCGTCGTTCTATCTGATTCCAGCCATCTGGGAAAGAAAGTGGGCAAGCATTCAGTTGGCCTTCACCCTCAGTCATTCTGTGGTGGAAAACAACTGGCTCTTCGCCCGTCATGCCGATCCGGGTATGCTTTCTCACGACGTGTTTTTGATCCAGGTCTCACTGGTCGCTGTCGCGATGCTCGTGGTCGCCTTCGCCGGAGGCGCGATTGCCTGGTTTCGCGGCGTCGTGCCCGGTGAGCGCAGATGGTGGCTCCCGCTGGCTCTCATTCCGCCGGTAGTCCTGTTCCTGCTGCTTCCGGTCTCGCTGCCAGTTTGGTATGGTTTGCCGGAGTTGCGCACGCTACCGTTTCCCTGGCGCTGGCTCGTGGTTCTCGAAGCTCCGATGGCGATATGTTTTGCCTCGGCCGCCTGGTTCGACCGCAGGGCCCTGCGCATTCCCATGCTGGCCGCGTGTGCGGCCCTCTTTATGGGAATCAGCCTGGCGGCATTCCCGGTGTGGTTTGTCGAAGGCACGTCGCTTGAAGCCTCAATCCAGAAATCCGTACGAGAGGACGTCGGCGTTCTTGGCCAGCCCGAATACGCGCCGCCCGGCATTCGATTTCCGCTGGTGGACCGCATCGTGCATAGCGCCTGCCTGCTGGACAGTCCGCCAGACGCGACACTCCAGAGTGAAGCTGGCTTAGCTCCTGCGTGGGACGGGGAATCAGCCAGTTGCAACAGTTCCTCCTGGCAGGAAGCCATTTTGATCGGAGATCCATCTCAATCGGACGCAGCCCCGTATATGCAGGAACAGAAACGGATCATGGGAGTCGCCGAACACGCAGGTTACCTCATTTTGCGGCTGCGATATTACCCGGCATGGGGCGTAAGGGTGAATGGAATTCCGGTGACGCCGAGGGCTGAACGAGAACGCGGCTTGATGGCCGTACCGGTCCCGCAGGGAAAGGTTCAGGTATCGGTTGATTGGACAACAACCAGCGATGTAGTGGCTGGGCGCTGGGTGAGCGCAGTTGCGTTGCTTCTGGTCACAGGTTTGTATTTATTCGAGCGGAAACGATTGCAGGCTCATTTAAACATGGGCAGGGCAAGTTCGTTGGTCGCCAATGCGGAACCAAAGCCGCGCAACGTCATACCGTCAGTGCGGACAGGCAGCCGAAATACGCCGTCCAGCAAGAAGCCGAAAACCATCAAACGGAAATAAGTTCGCAGTAAGCCAATTGGATGGACACGCAAGACTGCATTCGCAGGCACACAAAAAACTATGCTGAAGGGTACTTGGAGGTATCGCTTCCGGGAGATGAAAATCGTCTTTGCAAAGCTCTCCTCAAAGCTAGAGGCTCCTGCGCTGCGGCTTCGCCCCTACACAATCCTGCCGTCGCGGATGTGCACCGACCGGCTGGCGTACGCGGCCGCCTCCGCGTTGTGCGTGATCATCAGGATCGTCTGGCCCGTGCGCTCGTTCAGGTCCTTGAGCACGCCCAGCACGGCGGCCGAGTTCTGGCTGTCCAGGTTGCCCGTCGGTTCGTCGGCCAGCAGGATGGCCGGCTGGTTCACAATGGCGCGCGCAATGGCCACCCGCTGCTGCTGCCCGCCGGAGAGCGCCCGCGGCTTGTGCTTCAGGCGGTCCTGAATCCCCAGCAGCTTCAGCACCTCCGCGAACTCCGGCGTGAATTTTGTGCTTCGCCCGCCGATGAACTCCACGATCTTGATGTTGTCCTCGGCGGAGAGCGTCGGCAGTAGGTTGTACTTTTGGAAGACGAAACCCACGGTCGTCTTGCGCAGGTCCGTGCGCTCGCGGTTCGACATCAGCGCCAGGTCCTTGCCGTCGATCACCACCGTCCCCGCGCTGGCCGGAGTCAGTCCCCCCAGGATGTGAAACAGCGTCGATTTGCCCGAGCCCGACGCGCCCACAATGGCCACAAACTCGCCGCGCGCAATCTCCAGGTCCACGCCGCGCAGCGCATGAACATCCACATCGCCCACATGGTAGACCTTGGTCAGCCCATGCACTTCGATGATGGGCTCCGTCCCCGTTCGCGCTGGCCTCTCAGCCCCCGTCCTCACCGCACTCTTACTCATACGAAAGCGCCTCGGTGACATCCTGCTTCACGGCCTTCACTCCGGGAACGATCACTCCCAGCATCGCGCCCACAATCGCAATCCCGCCCGCATACGCCCACCACTCATACACCGTCTCCTGCACCAGGCTGGCCGGCACGGCGTGCTGCATCAGCCACTGCGTCCCGTAGGTCATGGCGATGCCCACTCCGGTGCCCAGGACCGCCAGCAGCACTGTCTCGCGCAGCAGCAGGCCCAGCACCAGAGCCGAAGAGCCGCCCACCGCCTTGATGATCCCAATCTCCCGCGTCCTCTCCAGCACCGCCGTATACATCGCCATGAAGACCACGATGAAGCCCACGATCACCGCAACCGAAATCACAACCCAGATGAAGTCCTTCAGCATCCCCACATTGCTGATCGAATACATCGAGGTCAACTCCTCCATGGTGAGAATCGGATAGTCCGGCAGCTTGGCCTTCAGGTCGCTCACCACCTGGTCGGCCAGTTTGGGATCGTCCAGCTTCCCGTAGATCACGGTCACGTGGCCGGGGCTTCCCATCAGCGCCTGCAGCGTGGAGAGCCGCACGCAGATGCGCGCCAGCTTGCCGCCCTCGAAGATGCCCGAGACCTTCCAGTCGTGGTTGACCAGGCGCAGCGTATCGCCCACATGCAGGTGCTTCTGCTGCGCGTAGTATCTGTCCACGCTCACGTCGTCGTCGCCCGCCGGATCGCCGCCCGCAAGATAGGTGAACCCGCCGCTCATCTTGTTGAACGCGGCGAAGTCGAGTCCGGTAATCGAGTCGGGGAAGGTCAGGCTCTGGATGGCCGTTCCCGTGGCCAGCGCCACGTGCGGCTGCTGCATCATCCACGCCACGTACTTGTCGCTGATCGGCGCCGAACTGAGCGACGACATCACGGTGGAGTTGGGCGGCCGCATCACAATGTCCGCGCCCACGCCGCGCGCCCGCGCCGCCGTCGAGTCCAGCGTGCCATGGCTCACGCCCACCAGTGTCAGGATCATGGTCACTTCCACCGCAATCGCCAGCACGCTCAACAGGGTCCGCACCGGCCGGTGGGTAAGGTTCGCGAAGATCAGCTTGTTCAACACAATCGTTAAGTCTACCCCACTCCCGCGTTCCCTCTCTCGCGCTGGAGAATAACGGCCCTCAAATCCGGGTGCGCTTATACTGATCTAGCTCCGGCTCTCTCAACATCCTTATGAAGAATAAACTCCGCGTTGGCATTCTCTTTGGCGGCCGCTCCGGCGAGCACGAGGTCTCGCTGCTCTCGGCCGCCTCCATCCTCAAGGCCATCGACCGCAAGCGCTACGATGTCGTCCCCATCGCCATCGACAAGCAGGGCCGCTGGCTCTGCGGCGACCAGGCCCTGCGCCTGCTCGCGAGCCCCGCGCCGGCGCCGCTCAGCGCCGCAAGTGAGGACGACCTTGAGTTCGCCACCGCCGCCGCCGTCCTGCGTTGCGGCGAGCCGCTCCAGATTCCACCCCCGCACCCGATGCGCCGCGCCACCGACCGCCTCGAACGCAGCACCGGGGCCCATCTTGCGCAGCCCGGCAACCCGCTCGCCGCCTCCCTCGACGTCGTCTTCCCCGTGCTGCACGGCACCTTCGGCGAGGACGGCACCATCCAGGGCCTCTTTGAGCTGGCCGACATCGCCTACGTCGGCTCGGGCGTTCTCGGCTCCTCCGCGGCCATGGACAAGGACGCCATGAAGCGGCTCTTCGCCGCCGCTGGCCTGCCCCAGACCCCGCACATCGCCCTGCTGCGCAGCCAGTGGCGCGCCGACCCCAAACGCGCCACGCGCCTCATCGAAAAGTCGCTCCGCTATCCGCTCTTCGTCAAGCCGGCGAACCTCGGCTCCTCGGTCGGCATCAGCAAGGTCCACGCGCGCAGCGAGCTGGCTGCGGCCATCAACCTGGCAGCCCGATTCGACCGCAAGCTCATCGTCGAGCGGGGAGTCGGCGGCCCGGGCGTCAAGCCGCGCGAGTTCGAGGTCGCAGTCCTGGGCAACGACGCGCCCCAGGCCTCGGTGGTCGGCGAGATCGTTCCCAACCGCGAGTTCTACGACTACGACTCGAAGTACGCCGACTCGCCCGAAGACCCGTCGATCCCCATCATCCCCGCCAAACTCACCCCCTCCGAGTCGAAGCAGGTCCGCGCGATTGCCCTCGCTGCATTCCGCGCCTGCGACTGCGCCGGCCTGGCCCGCGTCGACTTCCTCATGGGGCCTGCGACCAAAGGCAACAGCAAGCAAGCCAGCGGCAAGGGAAGAAATAAATCCAGGCCCCGCATCTTTCTCAGCGAGATCAACACCATGCCCGGATTCACCAGCATCTCGATGTATCCCAAGCTCTGGCAGGCCAGCGGCATCTCTTACAGGAAGCTGATCGACCGCCTGATCGCGCTCGCCCTCAAGCGTCACCGCGAGAAGCAGAAGACGCGCTTCACCAAGCCCTGATCCCCCCTCGCAACGTCGGCCCGCACGTTCTAAGATCGGAACGGGGCGAAGCAGTCAGAGCCATCAGCCCCAAGGAGACAGTTGCTAATGAAGCGAGCAATCTTCACCGTCCTCCAGTTCGTGTTGTTCCTCGTTGCGTTTGCGATCGGCGGCTTTCTGCCGATCCTGAGCGTCTTTCTCCCCAGCTTTCTGCGCGTGCCCTCGGTCATGACAAAGTGGGCGGATGGGACGCGCGGCTTCCAGTGGGACGGCATTCTCCTGATGCTCGCGCTCCTTGTCCTCATTCTCCTCATCGAGGCCCTGCGCAAGCGCATTCGCTCTGCCGCCCCGTGGACGGCGCTGGCCCTGGCGCTGGCCGCAATCGCCGGGCTCCTTATGAAGTTCGGCTTCATGTCCTTCGACAAATAGGCCGCGACAGGGAATTTGTTCGTCTCTCTCAGCCCTTGCCCGGCGAACGTTTGCCGCTATGCACGATCCGCCCCGCCTGCGTTTGCTAGACTGTAGCCAAGGGCTGACGTCTCTCACATATCTACCGTTGCCAGACAATTTTGCCGATGTATTGGTAATATCCCGGATGGAAAATAGTACGTCCATCGTTTCCCGTCGTGAATCCTGATTCTGCAGTACTTGCACTTTTTAAAAAAGGACGATTCCTCCCATGGGCCTGACAACCTACGACCCGCGCGACCTCGATGTTGACGGCCCCGATCTTTCCAGGCGCCGGATCGCGTATTTTTCCATGGAGATCGCTCTCTCCAGGGAGCTGCCGACCTACTCCGGCGGCCTAGGAATGCTGGCCGGCGACACGCTGCGCTCCGCCGCCGACATGGCCGCGCCCATGGTCGCCGTCTCGCTGGTGCATCGCTGCGGGTACTTCCGCCAGAACCTGGACGCGGTCGGCCAGCAGACGGAGTCTCCCGTTCCTTGGTCGCCCGAGACCACCCTTCCCAGCGCGCGGCAGGTGGTGTCCATCTCCATGCAGGGGCGCAAGGTCGCAGTCTGCGCATGGCGGTACGACGTAAAGGGGGACGCCGGATACGTCATCCCGGTCTTTCTGCTGGACACCGACCTCGAGGGCAACGACCCCTACGACCGGCGCCTGACCGACACCCTGTACGGCGGAGACACCTACTACCGGCTGTGTCAGGAGACGGTGCTCGGCCTGGGCGGCGTCGCCCTGCTGCGCGCGCTCGGCGCAAAGCCCGAGGTCTTCCACATCAACGAGGGCCACGCCGCGCTGCTCGGCATCGGCCTGCTGGAGGAGCGACTGGGCGCCGCCTCGCTCGATCAGGCAACCAAGGACGACGTTGCGGCCATCGCCCAACGCTGCGTCTTCACCACCCATACCCCGGTGTCCGCCGGACACGACCAGTTCGGCATCGACCAGATGTATACCGTGCTCGGCGACGAGCGCGGCAGGGCCATCGAACGCTTCGGATACCTGCACAATGCGCTGCTCAACATGACCTATCTGGCGCTGCACTTCTCGCGCTATGTGAACGGCGTTTCCATGCAGCATGGCAAGGTCTCGCAGGAGATGTTTTCCGACTGTCGCGTCCCCGTCCACTCCATCACCAACGGCGTCCATGCGGCTACGTGGATCTCAAAACCCTTGCAGGCCCTGCTCGACGCGGAGGTCCCCGAGTGGCGGCGCGACAACCAGTACTTCCGTTCCATCTACGGCGTATCGCTGACCAAGATCGCCAACTGCCACGCCCGCAGCAAGCAGCGGCTGCTGGATGAGGTGGCCCGGCGCACCGACAAGCAGTTCAACCCCAATGTTCTTACGCTCGGCTTTGCCCGCCGCGTGGCAACCTACAAACGCGCCAGCCTGCTCTTCTCCGATCCCAAGCGCCTGGCAAAGATCGCCAAGAAGATCGGCGGGATACAAATTTTGTTCGCCGGCAAGGCGCACCCGGCCGACGGCGAGGGCAAGGGACTGATCCGCGATGTCTTCACTGCGGCCGCCAGTCTCAAGGTGGAAAGCGTGAATATGCTCTACCTGGAGAACTACGACTGGGAGCTGGGCGCGCTGCTCACCCAGGGAGTCGACCTGTGGGTCAACACGCCGCTCCGCCCCTACGAGGCCTCCGGGACCTCCGGAATGAAGGCCGCGTTGAACGGCGTGCCCAGCCTCAGCGTGCTCGATGGATGGTGGATCGAGGGATGCGCCGAGAACCTCACCGGATGGGCGATCGAAAGGGCCGACACCAAGGAAGGCGAGGCGGCCAGCCTCTACGACAAGCTGGAGAACCTGATCGCGCCGCTCTACCAGAGGCCCAGCGCATGGGCGCGCATGCAGCAGCACTGCATCGGCATCAATGGCACCTTCTTCAACACCCACCGCATGTTGGCGCAGTACTTCTCCAACGCGTACTTCCCGCAGATCTCGCCCCAGGAGGCGGTCCAGATCGGGGTCGATCTTCAGGCAGACGCCGCGAAGTCCTCCGCCGGCAAGGAAAGCACGAAACCCTCTGTCGCCAAGGAAAGCAAGAAGCCCTCGGCCGGCAAGGATGAAGCGGATTCCCCGCTCGAATAGCCCCCCCCTCGCCTGACCCGTGGTCAGTTTTCGGTTTCGCAGTGACTCGAACTGTCTGCATCAATCGTGCTTTGATAGGGCGCGGCTTCAGCCGCGCCGCAAGAGAGACATAAACTCAGGGGCTTTAGCCCCGGAGGGAAAGTTCGATTGCTGATCGGGCAGCATGGATGCAAAAGTTCTAGCCATTCCTCAGTTTTCATTCATGCGGTTTTGCAGTTACTCACCACTCACAACTCACAACTGTCTCTTACCGCAGGCCAGCATGGATGACGCGCACCTCGGGCATCTGCAGGTTCCAGTTCTCCGGAACCGTCTCGAAGGTCAGGCGGAACTCGCGGTCGTCGCCCGGCTTCAGCGGGGCCGCGCTCACCGGCTCAATGTCGATGTACGGCTCCTTCACGCGAATCAGCGTCAGCGGCAACGTGTCGATCTGCGGGGCCAGGTCCTCATCGTTGCGGAAGACCACCTGCACCGTAACCGCGGTCACCGTGCGGTCGCCGGTGTTGCCGATGTGCCCGTCCAGATACGTCAGCTTGCCGCCCGTAAGGTTCTCCGACTCGCTCATCGCAAACTGCGAAAGCGGAAGACTGGCGGCGTACGCATCCGCGGGCTGCAGCGTGTTGGGCGCGGCCTCCGGCTTCTTCCGCCCAAAATACACAAGCGCGCCAACCAGCACCACCACAATCAGCGCAGCCACGCCCCACGCCGCCAGCGGAAACCCGCCGCGCTCTTCCAGTTCCTCAGCAAAGATCGGCGCCTCGCCACCCGGCGCAGCGTTGCCCGTGCCGCTCTGCTCGTTGATCGGGGAACCGTCCTGTTCGCTCATAAGCCGAGATTTTATACCGCAGCCGAATTCTATACCGCGCTGGCCCCGTTGAGCAGGTCAGCTTCCGTCTTACCCGAAGCTGGCCCGCTTCACGCTCTGCCGGAAGTCCTTGCCGCGCATCTCCACCACCACGCACATCTCCTGCAGCCGCGAGCGCATCCGTTCGCCGATGCGGTCGCCCAGCGTCTCTCCGCTCATGGCCCGCTCGGCGTCCTCCTGCTCGGCGCTCTTCTTCCCCGGCCTGCGTCCGGGCGTCGCCCCCAGCGCCTCCGTGTTGGGATAATTCGTGGTAATAATCGTCGTCCGCCGGTCGTTGTACCTGCTGTTCAGGATGTGCGCCACGGTGTCCCAAACCCAGTCGCTCGGCTTGGCCGCGCCCAGCTCGTCCAGCACCAGCACCTCGGCCTCGAAGACCGGCCGCAGCACCTCCAGCTCGGTTGCCGCCACCTTCTGGTTGTAGCTGTTCTGCACCTCTTTCAGCAGCTCCCGATAGTCATAGAAGAGGCCGTGCGCGCCTCGTTCCTGCACCAGCTCCTTCAGGATGCCGACCGCGATATGCGTCTTGCCCACGCCCGCCGGCCCAACCAGCAGCAGCCCCGTGCCGTCGGTCTCCACCGGATAGCCCTTCACAAATCCGCGCGCCTGCACCAGCGCAGACTGCAAGCTCCTGTCCGCGCCGTCATACTTCGGCTCGAAGTTCTCCAGCGTGCACTCCTCGTAGCGCCGCGGAATCTGTGCCTGCTCCAGCATCCGGGCTGCGCGCCGCGCCACGCGGCACTCGCATGGACGCGCCACCTGCCGCCCGCCCTCCTCCACAATGCGCAGCCCCGACCCCTCGCACAAACTGCAAATCTCTTCCATCGCCGCCAACCCCATCCCCCAAGTATCGCAGCACCCACGCCTCGCCGCCGCCCCGAATCGAATCGCGCAGTGTGGGAATCCAAGGTCAAAAGAGGAAAGCTCGTGGTGGGTCAGTTTGCGGCAACAACAGTGTCTGTGTAGCTTGATCGGAAGGGCACGGCTTCAGCCGTGCCGGAAAGAGCCCCAGTGTATTGACTGCGCACCCTTGATTGCATCTCAATCAAGGGAACGCGAGGATGGGGCCGCTAAACTGAGCCACTACCGAAAGCAAGTCGTGGCTGATCGATGCCACCAGCCATGATAAAATCAACTCAGTGAGCCATCGTGCCCCCCCAAACAGACCGGGGCGCTGTGGGCCCCCGCGACAGGCCGATCGATGTGACGGGCACCGCACCCGTTGCAAGCGAACCGCGAGCCGACAGGCAACATCCGAGCCAAGAGAGAGAGATTCATGCCCAAAGAAGGAATCCATCCGAAGTACGCCACCATCCACGTCAAGTGCGCCTGCGGCAATGCGTTCGAGACCCGCTCCACGCACAAGGGCGACCTGGTGGTCGAAATCTGTTCCGCCTGCCACCCCTTCTTCACCGGCAAGCAGAAGCTGGTCGACACCGCCGGCCGCGTCGAGCGCTTCCGCCGCAAGGTGGCCAACGCCGACGCCGGCAAAGCAACCGCCGCAGCCAAAGCATCCGCGACCAAGGCCGATACAGCCAAGGCAGCCGCAGCCAAATAACCTCAACTGCTTATCCGCGATGGGCCTCCGCCAGCGCGGAGGCCCTTCCACTTAACCCGCTAAACTGGACGCAGATGAAGAAGCGCTACACCCTCGAGCAGAAGAAGTGGGACTCGCCCGCCACCCACGCGATGCCCGAGCACAGCCGCGTCCCCGCCAGCTTCACCGTGAGCAACGTGCGCATCGCTCCGGCCACAGTCCTCGCCCCGATGTCTGGCGTCACAGACACCGTCTTCCGCCGTTTCATCAAGAACGCCAGCCAGTTCTCCCATCCTACGGAATTGGGTGCCCCACGTCTCGATTCTGAGACGTGGGTTCCAGACATCAGCGCCCCCACCACCAACCAGCAATCCGGCTGCGGCCTCATCATGACGGAGTTCACCTCCGCCGACGGCCTCTCCCGCACCCGCGAGTCCAAGCGCAAGCGCTACCTCACCTACTACGACGACGAGCACCCCATCTCCGCGCAGCTCTTCGGCTCCAACCCCGCCACGCTGGCCGACTCGGCACGCATCGTCCAGGACTGCGGCTTCGACCTGGTCGATCTCAACCTCGGCTGCCCCGCCAAACGTGTCGTCGCCTGCAACGGAGGCTCCGGGCTGCTGCGTGACCTCCCGCTCATCGAGACCATCTTTAAAGCCATCCGCGCCGCCGTCTCCATCCCCTTCACCGTCAAGTTCCGCATGGGCTGGAGCGATGCCGAGATCGTCTGCGTAGACCTCGCCCGCCTCGCCGAAGACTGCGGTCTCAACGCCGTCGCCCTGCACGCGCGCACCCGCGAAGACGGCTACACCGGCCAGGCCCGTTGGGAGTACATCGCCGCCGTCAAGGATGCCGTGCGCATCCCCGTCATCGGCAACGGAGACATCCGCACCCCCGAGGACGCCGTCGCCATGGTCCACGCCACCGGCTGCGACGCCATCATGATTGGCCGCGGCGCGCCCGCCAACCCGTGGATCTTCCGCCAGATCGCGCAGTACACCGCGTCGAAGGAAGCCACCGGCGTCGGCGCCTACGACATCCCCACCGACCAGGACCGCTACCGCATGATCCGCACCTACTTCCAGATGCTGGTCGACGAGATCGCGCAGGAAGAGGCAGCCGAAGCCGCCCGCGCCGCAGCCATCATCGCCTCCGGCCAGATCGCCCGCGACCAGCGCCATCGCGACTGTGTCGGCAAGATGAAGCAGTTCGCCGCATGGTTCACCCACGGCATCCCCAACGGGGCCAGCCTGCGCAAATCCATCTTCGAGGCCCGCTCCGGCCCCGCCGTCCTCGCCGCCGTCGAATCCTTCTTCGCCACGCGCGTGAACCACGCGGAACTGATTGATTCTGTACTCGAAGGTGCGATGGCGAAGGAAGAGATGCTGGCATGCACGAAGATGTATTGCGATTGATATACTTTCCGCATCATGAAAGCACTGCTAGCTTCGGCATTTAGTTTCCTGCTTTTCCTGACCAGCACGGCTATGCGCTCGGAAACTGCTCCGGATGGCGCATCCCATGAACTGTTGGGGTTTCTCCTTCGACAGAGTCCACCAGCATTTACATCGGCTTTAGGTAAGCCTTTTAAAGAGGGCCCACACGGCGATGGAAAAACTTATCAGGCCTTTCACATTCCGAGTGCCAAAGAAACATATCTAGTGGCAGTATTTGCAAAAGAAGATATCAATGCAATGCCATTGGCTGTCACTTTGGAATTAACGGGCACGGATTACAAGGGGCCGACAGGATTTCTCGGACTCAGCCTCGGAGATGATTCATCCAAAGTCCAATCGTTACTCGGTAAGCCTTCAGAGATTCGTCGTGAAGAAGATGTCGACGTTGATTTGTGGGATTACAAACAGAATAACTACTCTCTGGAGTTCACGCCGGATCATAAGCTGTACAGCATTCAGATAGTTGATGAAGTTAAATCCGAACCCAAGGAACAGGCTGGGGCAAAAGAAGCCTATCAATTCGCCATGGCAATCAAAAACGCCGATGTGAATAGCTTAATGTTAATGTCTTCCGGCGAACTTGAGTGTACACAGAACGATTGGTCTGTCGGTTTCAAAACCAATTCAGCACGTGCGGAATTCGAGAATAGCCAGAGCAACTTACTTAAATGCCTGAAAACTGCTGCAAAGGCAATACTTCAACTAGGACCAGACATGAAGGGCGCAGACGATCAAATCCGCCTCTACTCAAAAGGGTATGTTGGTACAGTGACAAAATTTCCAGATACTTCACCACTCAAAGAAGTTGTCTTTACATGGGAAGACGACCGCTGGCGCATCTACGAAGTGACTTTTCGCTCATTGGCGAAACATCCTAGACAATCTGTCCCCGATTCCGCTTCCTAAAGATCGCCTTCTCCAACCCCTGCGGCTAAACAAACCCGCGCAAACCATAAGCCCCAGTCAAAACTTCGTCGCGTCCCCGCTGCGCTTGCGCCAAACCACCTTCACTTGCCGCCGCCAGCGCTCATCCAGCGCCACCAGCACCCAATCCACCCTCGGCGAAAGATACCGCAGCACCACGTCGGTCGCCGGATGCACGCGCAGCGCCGGGGCCACCAGGTACAG
>Ga0187848_10002531_pt1 | contig 14261 bp, 11 predicted proteins | sample June2016WEW_4_40_FD_132424 | JGI IMG/M metagenome (GOLD analysis project Ga0187848, IMG submission 132424) | Peatland microbial communities from SPRUCE experiment site at the Marcell Experimental Forest, Minnesota, USA - June2016WEW_4_40 | ecosystem: Environmental > Terrestrial > Soil >... | reverse complement strand
TGGCATCCATGCGCAGCCCCGCATTGGCCAGGTCCGGGCCGACCCGCTGCGTGCCCAGCATCACGGTTGCATCATAAATGTAATCATGCGCCACGCTCCGCCGGATGCCCCAGCCGTGCGCGAGGTCCGAGCCTAACTCCTTCGGGCGGACCTGCTCGGTATGGCAATAGACGCACCCGCAGGCCCGGTACACCTCCGCCCCCTGGCGCGCCAGGCCCGGCGAGTTGTTGGGATACGGCGCCGCCACCCCGCCCACCGTCCTGGCCTGTTGCAGGTTTCCCATTTGCGCCTGGGGTCCAAGCACAAACGTCACCCACGAAATCGCCATCGAGGCGAACAACCCCAGAAAAAGCATCGGCCCGTTGTTCATGCGCCCCCCTTTCGCATCCCGCCCCGGCGGCAACGGGCGCAGCAACCTTTCAGCAGCAGCGCGAAATTCAGCAGAAAAGCGATCATGCCCAGTGTCAACAATAGCGGCTCCAGCGTGCTCATCCGCAGCGCCATCATCGTGCCTCTCATCACCGCCGTGAACGAATTGGCGGGATTATGGAACTCCACTCCCTGCCAGACCCCCGCCACCAGCAAGGCAATATATCCCATCACCACCCCCGCCAGCATCAGCCGGAAATGCCATCGGGTTAACCACCCCTTCCACAGTCCGTCCGGCGCCGTGGACTTCGCATCGGCCAGCCGCGGCACGATGTAATAAATCGCCCCGAACATCGTCATCCCCACGAATCCGTAGCGGAACAGGTCCCGTTGCGCCGTCGTGAACCAGGTGAAATCGGTCAGCAACCCGACCGACGGCAGCGCCCCCGCCACCTCCTGCGCGCCGGCGACCACCCAAAATATCAAACCCGCGCAGGTGAAGCGCAGGCTGGGGTTGGCCTCGAGCGCCGCCGCCGGCGCGTCTCCCACCGTCAAATACAAATTCAGCGCCACCGCCGCGATGGGGATGATCGTCAGCACCGTCCCCACCAGCGACACGCTGACCAGCCAGCCCAACAGCGGCGCGCCGCCGGGAATTCCGCCCCAACTGCCTGCCAGCGCCAGCATCCAAAACGCCAGCGCCGCCTGATAATAACTGTGCAGCGGCCGCCCGGTCAGTTTGGGGATGAAATAAAAAATCGGGGCCAGCCCGGCAAATCCAAAAAACACCGTGCCCAGATTATGCTCATACCACCAGTTGACCGAGGCCTGGAGAACGCCCCGCACCGGCGCACCCAGCAGCAGCATCGACGCCGTGGAAAAAATCCACGCAAACCAAAAAAGCGCCCCGAGCACGAACCATTGCGACGGATAAAGCGGCCCCGCCTCCCGCTGCTGAAAAGTGATGACCCCGCAGATTCCAATGAGCAGGTAAGACAACACTAAAAGCGGCGCGACGGCCCCCGGCATCTCAAACCCTTCATAGCCGGTCCCGCCGCCGCGCAAGATGGCCCAGAGGCCCGCCGCCACCGCCGCGTTCCAGCCCACCGCTCCCACTGCGGCCACGGCCGCTCCCGCCAGTCGCGTCCGGCCCAGGCGGCACAGCAGCCACAGCCCGGCTCCCAGCGCGGCCGGAACGCCAAAACCGTAGAGCAGCGCCGTATCCGCCGCCGCGTGAACCCGCCCATAAGTGAACATCGGCCCGGACGCCAGCAAACCGGGGGCATGCAGTTTGAGCGAGCAGAGCAGCGCCAGCAGCGAACCGAGCAGGAGCCAGACCGCCGCGCCGGCGAACAGGCACAACAGCGGCACCGCCCCGGAAGCTTCGATCTCGGTCCTCGAAACCTGCGGGGCAGCCGCGGTTGGCGCTGGTGCGGCAGAGACGCTCATATGTGGAAAATGCAAAATGCAGAATGCAAAATGCAAAATGAAGAATCGCGGGCTGGGCTTTCTTCATTCTTCATTTTTCATTTCTATTCATACGGGTTTTTCGCCACGGCGGCGGGCGCGAATTCCTTGGCCGCCCGGTTCGTCAGGACCGACCGGCCCGCCGCGGGATTCTGCCATTCCTGCAATATCAATTCCTTGGCCCGCTCCACCGGGATGCGCACAAATCCCTTCTCCTTGTCCGCCCACTCATACCCGTTGAGCAGCGGCGCGTTGGCCGCGTCGAACTCCGCCTTGATCTTCAAACGCTCTGCGGCGCGCGCTTGGGCCAGCGCGGGCGCTTGCGTGTAGGCGCGCATCAGCCAGACCAGCCAGGCCATCACTAAAAACGTTCCCGCCACCCCCAGCACCGTCAAGCCCTGGCAAAATCTCCCGCGGTTGGAGTCAGTGTTCATTCTTCATTTATAATTTATCAGTTATCATTTTTACTTCGCCACGGCGCTGGCGGGCGTGACATACACCTCCAACGCCTCCGCCATGCGCGGGTCCTTCAACGGATAGATCGGGTGCCGGTTGAGCGACCCCACAAAAAGTTTGGCCAGAAATCCGCCGATAAACAGAAAGCAGGCCGCGTCCACCAGCAGGCCGCCGGTGAGGAATGGGAAGGTGAAGGTGAACACCCCGTTCTCATGCAGGCTCGGCATGATTTGGAACTCCAGGTCCACCAAGTGCATCAGCCAGGCCCAGGCGCAGATCGGCAGCATTGCCGCCAGCTTCAGTTTCACGTCTATCCGCAGCAGCGCCAGAAACGGCATGAAAAAATGGCCGATGATGATGATGATCGCCCCCGTGAACCACCACGTTCCCTTTTCCCGCAGCACGTACCAGAACGTCTCTTCAGGCATGTTCGCGTTCCAGATGATGAAGTATTGCGCAAAGCTGATGTAAGCCCAGAACACGGTGAAGGCAAACAACAGCGAACCCATCATGTAATACGTTTTTTCCTGCACCAGGTCCCGCAACGCCGTCGTCCGCTGCAAGATCAGCGTAATGACATACACCGTGGCCAGCGTGACCCAGACGCTCGCCGCGAAATACCAGACTCCGTACATCGTCGAAGCCCATTCATACATCAGCCCTTTTATCCACAGGATCGCCGCCAGCGTCAGCGTCCCCGCAAAAAGCATCATGCCCAGGCAGGAATAAAAACGCATCCGGTGCGTGCAATGGGCCGCTCCCGTTTTGTCCTGTTCCAGCGACCAGTAGCGCAAGCGGTTGGTAAAGAAGCCCCACACCCCGAAGCAAACCGCCGCCGCGATATAAAAACCCGGCATGGTGAACAGCGGATACTTGGCCGCCAACGCATGATCCAGATGCCCCAGCTTGCCCATCCAGTCATACAGGCTCGGCGCCAGGACGGCAATGGGGACAAACAACGCCAGCATCGGCCAGCCCGCCAGGCACGCCAGATGTTCGCAAAACCGCCGCGTCGGCACCGACCAGCTCGCGTCAAACAAATGATGCACCATCACCAGAAACCACCCGCCCAGGCAAAGGCTCAGGTAAAACATGAACGCCAGCAGCCAGGAAAAGGCAAACTGCTGGCGCCCGCACGCCGCCGCGCCAATCGCCGCCCCGATCGCCCCCGCCACCATCAAGATCACAGGCACCTGCCGCCATTTGGATAAATCCAGCGGCGCAACCGATGAGGATGGAGTGTCCGTATTCATGTCTTATTCCTAATCTTAATCGTAATCTCTTAATCTTAATCACATCTCTTAAATTCCCCCCGTTTCGCCTCCGGCACGTCCTCCACCGTCGCCAACTGGCTCCGTTGCAAGGCGCGGATGTAGGAGATGATCGCCCACCGGTCCTCCACCGGAATCAAGGCCCCGTAGGCGGGCATCAGCGGCAGTTTCCCGACGCTCATGGTGTTGAACATCTCGCCATCCTTCATCTCCACCAGCCGCTGGGCGTGGAAATCGGCCATGCTGATCATCCCGTATTTGCCCGTGATCCCCTTGCCGTCTCCCGCCGGGCCGTGGCACGGCAGGCAATAAATCTGATAACGCTCCTGGCCCCGGTCGAGCAATTGCCGCGTGATCGCCAGCGGGCCGGTTTCGATGAAATTCGTCGTTCCCGTCATCCGCCCGGTGTTCATCGGCACTTCTTCATACGGATAAACCGGTTTGCCGGCGATCAGCACCATTTGCCCGTTGATTCCATAAGGCTGGCTGCGCTCCACCGTGCCTTCGGGCCGCGCCCGCGAACTGCGCCCGTCGGCGAAGAATTCGCTGCGCGTCTGCGGGCGCACTTTGTTTTGGCGCACCATGTCCGCAAACAGCTCGATGGGCGGCTGGCGCGACTTGCTCCCGCGAAAACCGGCCAGGCCGATCACCGTCACGCCGGTCAGAAAAAAAATGAGGTAAAAATAGCGCATTATTCCTCGACGAATTCAACGTGCTTGCTCCCCAGCGACTCCAGCAGCTTGCGCGTCGCCGGCTCCGCGTATTTGGGATCGTTGGTTTCGATCACCACGTAAAAGCGGTCGTGGCTGGCCAGCTTGAACCGCGCGTTCTTCAGCAGGGGATGATGCAGCCGCGGCAGGCGGTTGAGGAACAGCATTCCCAGCAGCGCTCCGAAAGCGCCAAACAAGATCGTCAATTCGTAGGACGGCGGAAAGGCGGAAAAGGGACTAAACATCGGCTTTCCTCCGATAACTATGGGATAATCCACCGTGTTCATAAACCAGATCATGAGCATCCCGGTGGCGTAACCGGTGACGCCGCCGATGAAGGAAAACCAGCCCACTTTGGAGTTCTTGATCCCCATCGCCCGGTCCATGCCGTGGATCGGGAAGGGGGTGAACACGTCCCAATTGCGGAAGCCCTCCCCGCGCACCTTGTCCGCCGCGTGCAGGATGGCCGCCGGGGTCTCAAATTCCGCCAGGATCGCGTAGGGCCGTCCGTTCATGAGTGGTGCCCTCCGATTTTCGCCCCGCCCAGCGGATGGTGCGGGTCGGCTTGCGGGGTCACGCCCTTGACCTCGGCAATGGCGATCAACGGCACGTAGCGCAGGAACAACAGGAAAAAGGTGAAGAACAAGCCAAACGTTCCCAGATATTGCAGGATATCCACCCACGTCGGGCTGTAATAGCTCCAATTGGACGGCAGGAAATCCCGGTGCAAGGAAACGACGACGATGACAAATCGTTCAAACCACATCCCCACGTTCACCAAAATGGAGAGAATGAAAACAACGATCATGCTGGTGCGCACCTTCTTGAACCAGAACAGTTGCGGCACCAGCACGTTGCAGATCAGCATCATCCACTGCGCCCACCAGTAGGGCGCCGGCTTGATCCCGTAAAGCGGCCCAAGGATGTACGGGTCCGCCAAACGATTGTGCAGAAACAGGTATTTCTCATACGGATTGCCGCCATACCAGGCGATGAAAAACTCCATCAAGTAGGCATAGCCCACAATCGAGCCGGTCAGCAGCGTCACCTTGCACATCAACTCCACATGCCGCACCGTGATAATTTCCTCCAGTTTCAGCATCCGCCGCAGCGGCACCAGCAGCGTCAGCACCATCCCAAAACCGGAGTACACCGCCCCCGCGACGAAATAGGGCGGGAATATGGTGGTGTGCCAGCCGGGCAGTTGCGACACCGAGAAATCCAGCGAGACGATGGAATGGACCGAGAGCACCAGCGGCGTGGAAAGCCCCGCCAAGATCAGGTAGGCCTTCTCATAATTGCTCCAGTGCCGGTTGGACCCCGTCCAGCCCAGCGCGAACAGTCCGTAGCCAAACTTCCGCCCTTTCGTCGTCGCCCGGTCCCGCATCACCGCCAGATCGGGGATCAATCCCATGTACCAGAACAGCACCGACACGGTGAAGTAGGTGGACACGGCGAAAACGTCCCACATCAGGGGCGAGCGGAATTGCGGCCAAATGCCGTTGGCATTGGGGATGGGGAACAGCCAGTAGCCCAGCCAGATTCGGCCAATATGGATCAGCGGAAAAATCCCCGCGCACATCACCGCAAAGATCGTCATGGCCTCCGCCGCCCGGTTGATCGAAGTCCTCCACTTCTGCCGCAGCAAAAACAAGATCGCCGAGATCAGCGTGCCCGCGTGGCCGATGCCGATCCACCAGACGAAATTGACGATGGCATAGCCCCACATCACCGGATGGCCCAGCCCCCACACCCCCACGCCGGTGGACATCAGATACAGGATGCAGAGGAAGCACACCGTCATCATCGTCGCGCTGATGGCGAAACAAAGCTTCCACCAGAACTGGGGCCTGCCTTCCGCCACTCCGGCAATGGTGTCGGACAGCCATCCGATGCCGTGCCCGTTGGCCACCAGCGGTTGGCGTTCCAACTCCACGGGCGGCGCTTGCACCACCAGCGGCGCGCTCTGGGCCATGATCGGGGCTGGAGTCGCGTCCGCCATTACCGGGCTCCTTTCTCAGACGGCCCGCCCTCTTCCAAGGCGGGCCGGCCCATTGTTTTGGAAAAGTCGTCGTAGCTGTAGGGCGCCGCGTGCTTCTTGGAATCGGGCATCTCGGGATTGGGATTGCGCACCTTGGCCAGGTAGGTCAGGCGCGGTTTGGTGTGGAGAACATCCAGCACCGTGTAATTGCGCGGATGGTCCTTCCATTTCATGACGGTGCTTTCCTTGTCCAAAATGTCGCCAAAGGCAATCGCCTCCGCCGGACAGGCCTGCTGGCAGGCCGTCCTGGGAATGGTCCCTTCCTTCTCCGACAAGCGGATGTGGTCGGAGTTGCGCGCCTTGACCTTGGCGGAAATCTTGGCCTGCTCCAGCCGTTGCACGCAGAAGGTGCATTTCTCCATCACCCCGCGCATGCGCACCGACACGTCGGGATTCTTCACCATCCGCACCAGTTGCCACTGGTCTTCCGGCAGGTTGCCCCGGTCGGGATTGTCCCACCATCTCAGGAACTCCCATTTTCCTTGCGTCCGGTTTCGCGGGTCCAGCGGGCTTTGGTAAAGTTTGTCCAGGGGCCGGCGGTTGTAATCAAAGAAATTGAAGCGGCGCACCTTGTAGGGGCAGTTGTTGGAGCAATAGCGGGTGCCGACGCAGCGGTTATACACCATCACGTTGAGCCCTTCGTCATCGTGCGAGGTGGCATTGACGGGGCAAACATTCTCGCAAGGGGCGGCTTCGCAATGCTGGCAGAGCATGGGCTGGACCACCGCCTGCGGATCGTCCTCGGGATTCGTTCCCACGCCCGAATAATAACGGTCAATCCGTATCCAGTGCATCTCCCGGCTTTTGCCCACCATTTCCTTGCCGACAATCGGGACGTTATTCTCGCTCTGGCACGCCACCATGCAGGCCGAGCATCCCACGCACTTGTTCAAATCAATGGCCATGCCCCACTGATGCAGTCCGTTGGCCTTGGCCGCGTCGAATGGGTTGGGATACATCGGCAGGACCGACGGCGGCTTTTCCAGGTCCATTTTCGGCGCGAAATCCGGGTGCTTGCGAAAATCCGCCAGATTGGCTTCGCGCACCGGCGCGCGGCCTTCCATGCTCCAATGGCTCTGCGTGGTGGACAACTGATACGCGGTGCCCACTTTCGTCAACTTGGCGTTCCTCGCGTAATGCAGCGCGTCCGTCGTTCGCACTTGGTAGGCGTTGTAGCCGCAACCGCGCCCGATCCGCCCGGTCTTTTCCCGCCCGTATCCCAGCGCCAGGCCCACGGTATAATCCGCCATGCCGGGCTGGACCCAGATGGTGCCGCGCACCGTCCGGTTGCCCAGTTGAATTTCCACCACCTGATCGTAAAATCGCTGCGCCTGGTCTCTCTTCTGCTCATCCGGCGCCAACTGAAGTTCATAGGCTGTTTTGGGACTCACCAAAATCGCATTGTCCCAGGTCAGCTTGGTGATCGGGTCGGGCAATTCCTGCAACCAGCCGTTATTATTATGCCGTCCGTCGTCCATCTTGGAATCGCGATGGAAAACCACGTCCAAGTTGCCCGGGCCGGGCGCTCGCGCGGGCTTCAACAAATCCAATACCGGCGCGAGCAGCTTGGCGTTGAACTGCACAGTGGCCGGCACCGCCGCGCTGCCCGCCAGGAAACCGTCATGCAAAAACTTCCGCCAATCATTCTCGCCGGGTCCGGCGATGAGGCGGAAGGTTTCGCGCACGATTTCGTAGGGCTTGGTCTTTTCCGCGCCCGCCAGAATCGCCAGCACTTCCAGTTCCGTCAGCCCGTCAAAGAGCGGCTCGATCAACGGCTGAATCGGGACCAGCGTCCCGTTGGCCGTCTGCGCGTCGCCCCAAGATTCCAAGAAATGCGCCGCTGGCATATCCCATTGAAACGGTGGCGAGTTTTTCGACATGATCCACGCAGTTTCGTCTTCGTAATATCCGAGTCGAACCACCGTTCCGACCCCGTTCAGTGGAAAATAATGAGCCAAATCCGCCGGCACGTTATAAGCAGGATTGCCGCCCAGAATTACCAGCGTCTCCACCTTGCGGTTCTTTATCGCCTCCGGCAGCAAGGCAATACCTTCTTCTTTAGCTTCGGGAACTTCATGAAATTCAATCGTGTGATCCGCCACCGCCCCAAGCGCCTCATTCATCGCCAGCACCAGCAATTGCGCCGCCGGCGGCAAACGATAACCAGGCATCACCAGGCTTTTCCCGCCGCTCGCCTTCAAATCCTTCGCGCATGGCACGATCCATTCATCAAAGCCCTGCGCCGGGGCCGACAATTCCTTCAACTTGGCGTCCCAATCACCGGACGGCAGGATCTGTAGCGCCATCCGCGCCACCACCGCCACCATCAGGCTGGGGGCGACACGCAAACGATGGTCCGCGTTCATCCCGGTCAAGGTGAACAAACTCTCGACCGCATAGAGCCGGCTCATCGGGTCATCCTTGCCCGCGACATGGCGGCCCTGGGCGAAACGCCGGATGTTGACCGCGGCATTTTCCTCGGTGCCGATAAAATCACAATCCAGCGCCAGAATTTTTTCCGCCTTTTCCAAATTATAGTAAGGCGCCAGCGGGATGCCGTAAGCCAGCGTCGCCGCATTCCGCGCCGCATCCAGATCCACCGCCTCATAAACAAACCAGCGCGCCTTGGGATATTTCTCACTGACCATCCGCTGCATTCTCATGCGGGAAGGCGAGCTGCTTTGCTCCATGAGAAACGCCACGCCGTCCCCGTTCCCAAACTTCCCGGCCAGCGCCGTCAAGGCATCCAACGCCGCCGCCTTCGTGCTGAGGCTCCCGTTCAGGGCGTAGCGCTGCGCCCGGTCCGGATCATAAAGACTTAACACCGAGGCCTGCGCAAACGGGTCGGTGCCGCCGTTGCTGTCCGGGTGGTCGGGATTGCCCTCCACTTTGGTCGGACGCCCGTCGCTGGATTTCACCACCAGGGGGACCGCCCCGCGCCGGGACGGCATGGCCGTCGCAAAAAACTGCGGCACGCCATGCGCATAATTCTCCGGCATCTTCGCGAACGGATAAATGTTCTCCGTCGGCCGGCGGCAGCCCGTCGCGCCGAGGCCCGCCAGCAGGAAGGAGGCCGACATGATCTTGACGAAATTGCGCCGCGTCACCGGATCAAACAATTCGCCTGCCCCGGATGGAAACTCCTTTTCCACCCATTGGCGGAACTCCGGCGTGTCCGCCAATTCGTCCAAACTGCGCCAATAGGCCGGGCCGGCCGGTTCGGGTGGGGGTGGATTTTTCATCGGTGACAGGTCGAGCAGTTTTGCAAGGATTGAATGTGCCAATCGCGCACCATTTTTTCACCATCGTCCTTTTGCCTGGCCGCGGATTCGGGTTTCCAATCCAGGTGGGTGATCTCCGCCAGCGGACGAACCCGGCTTGCCGGGTCGCGATGGCAGGCCAGGCAATAGGACATGCTCAAGGGTTTGGCATGATAAACCTCGTCCATCTGGTTGATCTTGCCGTGGCATTCCACGCAACTGACGCCGCGGTTGACATGGACGGAATGGTTGAAATAGACAAAATCGGGCATTTTGTGGATTTGCACCCAGGGGATCGGCTCGCCCGAGGCGGCGCTTTCCCGCACGAGCGCCAGGCGGGCATCGTCCTTCAACACCTGGACATGGCAGTTCATGCAGGTGGAAGTGGCGGGGATGTTGGAGTACCACGATTTCTCCACCGTATTGTGGCAATAGCGGCAATCCAGCCCCAGTTGCTCGACATGCACGCTGTGGGGAAAGGCCACCGGCTGGATCGGTTCATAACCCACCCGCGTGTACTTCGGGGTGAAATAGTAGGTCACGCCGGCCAGCACCCCGGAACCCATGAGCAGCGCCGCGATAATCAGGTTGCGCGGCAGCCGGTTCGTCCACTTTGGAAAAATATCGGACATCTCTGCGTCGTTAAATCGTCTCAGCAAACAACGGGAGCTTTTTTACGCAAATTCCATGCCTGCGGCAAGCGGCTTTGTGAAATTTTTCACGAATTAGGCGGACATAATCTCCATCATTAGTTTTAGTGAAACTGTTGCCCAGGTTTCGAACCAGCAAAAAACGGCAGATGGCCTGGGAAAGAGAGCAATAATTGGGGTCACATCTAAACATTCTACATTCTCTCAATCCAAATGTCGAATGTTTAGATGTGACCCCAATTCGTGCAATTCGCCTGTTCAGATTGGTCAGCCGAGGAAAGCGACGTTGTAAGGCTTGCGCATTTCCCGAGCCAGGCAGGCATTGCCTTCCTTGGCCCCGTCGCCGATGAAGACTTCCTTCGCCGGGTCCCATTGAAACTTGCGGCCCAGACGCAGGGCGATGACGATGAGATGGCCAACCGAGGCCGAGCGATGGCCCGACTCCACCGCGGAGACGGGATCCTTCCTTGATTTCATGCAGTCAAAAAAGTTCTTCATGTGATTGCCGGAGCTTTCCAGCCGCACCGCATTCTCCGGCAGCGGCTTGGTCGCAATATCCTCGTCGCTGGACGAGAAGCCGTCGCGGTTGACCCAGATCCAGCCGTCCGTCCCCTCGAAGCGGATGCCGTTGCGCTGTCCCTCTTTATTCACCACGGCGCCGTAAGGGCTGTCATCCAGCGTCGTCTTCACAATTTGGGTGACCCCGTTGGCCCAGGTCAGGGTGGCTTCATATTCGCTGGGCGTGGTGTAGCCGCCGGGGATGGGCGCCGTCACCACCCGCGCTTCGACGCTTTCCGGGCCATCCAGCCCGATGGCCCAGCGGGCGATGTCGTTGTGATGCGCGCCCCAGTCCGTGACCGGGCCGCCCGAGTAATCCCACCACCAGCGGAAGTTGGCGTGGCAGCGCTCCTTCATATAATCTTCCTTCGGCGCCTGGCCCAGCCAGAAGTCCCAATTCAACTCCGCAGGCACCGGGACGGCATGGAACGGCCCCGCGCGCAAACCGGCGGGGACAAACACCCTCACCGTTTTGAGCTTGCCGATGCGCTCGTTGCGCACCAGTTGACAGGCCAGATGAAAATTGCGGTCGCTGCGTTGCTGCGTGCCGGTCTGAAACACGATTTTGTTGTCGCGCACCGCTTTGGTGATGAGCCGCCCTTCGTCAATCGTCAGCGTCAGCGGCTTTTCCCCGTACACATCCTTCCTGGCTTTGGCCGCCGCCAGATTGACCAGCGTGTGCCAATGATCCGGGGTCGCATGGATGATGGCATGGACGTCCTCCCGCGCCATCACCTCGCGGAAATCGTTGAATTTGTCCGGCTTCTTGCCACCCTTGAGTGTGAACTGCCTCACCGCCGCCGCCGCATGATTGTCGTCCACGTCGCATACCGCGACGATGTCGCCCCAGCGGCTGGCGGCGCTGGCGTCGCCCCGGCCCTGGCCGCCACAGCCGATCAAGGCGAGGCCGGGGCGGTCGTTCGGGCTGGCGGGTTGGGGCGCAGCCTCCTGCGCGGCGGCCAGTTCCCTTTCAACGAACCAGAGAGGCAACCCCGTGGCGGCGGCCGTGGCCGCGCAACGCTTTACAAAAGATCTTCGGGAAATCTGGAAGGATTTGTTCATGGATTGAGTCAAACGCCGGGCCTTCTCCCGGTCAAGCTCAAATACCGCGCCGCGATAATGCGTCATTCATGAGCGGGCCGGGAAAGACAGGGCGGGCAGTCCCCTGCCCGCCGCACGTCGGTAATGCGACGTTGCTTCCTCTGCCAATGCCCGCGGCGGGCAGGGGACTGCCCGCCCTACCAACCAAGACGGACGCATGAGGCCCCGCGATGGCCAACCCGGATGCTGGGTGACTTTTTCAGGAGCGCATTATTGTTTGAACACGACCTTGCGCACCTGCGGATCGTCGAAGGTGGTGGGCACATTGGTATCGCCCGGCTCATGGGCGGCGATGGTGAAGGTGCCGTCCTGGATTTGGTAGATGGCGTAAGCGGTTTTGCCCACATACTTGGGCTCGGGGCACTCGGTGATGATGGCGATCATCTGCTTTGGATTCTTGTCCTCCAGCAGCGTGAAGGTTGCCTTGTACCATTCCTGGGGATTTGCCCCGTGGAACTCCAGGTTTGTCCCAGAGAACACGAGCGAATCCGATCCAGTCGCATTGGCCTCCTGGCCCTTCCAGGTCCCCTGCAGGACCACCGAGTCTGGCTTGTCCGGCTTGGGCGTTTTCGAGCATCCCGGCGCCCCCAGCAGCGCGGCCAAAAACACCAGCGCCAAACCGAACGTCATGTCTGTTGATTTTTTCATTTGCTCCTTTGGTTGATTGATTGACAAAGACTGGACCTCTGCCAACCAGCCGTCAACCCGAATTTACGAATGAGATTAAGATTAAGATTAAGATTAAGATTAAGAATCGGAACTCAGCGCCTCATCAACCGCTCCACGTCGCCAGCCTCGATGGGGATTTTTTCCATCAAGTCCACGTTGCCGCCCTCCCGCACGAGGATGTTGTTTTCCAGGCGCACGCCAAAGCCCTCTTCGCGAATGTAAATGGCCGGCTCGACGGTCAGCACCCAGCCCGCCTGGATCGGTTCCACCGTCAGTGTCAAGTCATGCACGTCCAGCCCGAGCGGATGGCCCACGCCGTGCATGAAATACTTGCGAAAGGCCTTGTCCTCGGGATCCTGCTTTTTGATCTGCGCCAGGGTCAACAAACCCAAATCCACCAGTTCCTTTTCCACGAATTGGTCCGCCTCCGTCTGCAAGTCCCGCGATAATTTTCCCGGCACGGCGGCCCGGCTGACGGCGCGGAGAACCCGCAGGACGGCGCTATAGACCTGCTTTTGCCGGCGGGTGAACCGCCCGCTGACCGGAATGGTGCGCGTCATGTCCGCGTTGTAGTTGGCGTAACTGGCCCCCACGTCCAGCAGCAGCAACTCCCCTTTGCGGCAAGGCTGGTCGTTCTGCACATAATGCAGGGCGCAGGCGTTCAGGCCGGAGGCGATGATCGGGTTGTAGGCGAACCGGCCGCCCCGCCGCAGAAATTCGCGGGAAAATTCCGCTTCCACTTCCATCTCATTGACCCCCGGTTTGACCATCCGGCACACCCGCCGGAAACCGGCCTCCGTGATGGCGCAAGCCTGGCGCAGCAGCGCGATTTCCACGTCGGACTTGACGGCGCGCAAGCGGTGCAGGAGCGGGGCCAGGCGGCGGTAATCGTGCAGGGGATAGCGTTCCTGCACCTCCTTGATGAAGCGGGCGTCGCGGCTTTCCACCACCACGCGGGCGCGCTTGTGCTCGTTGGAATTGAGCCAGACCTGCGAGCACTCGCACATCAGCCGGTGAAAAAGCGCCGGGAAATCGGGCAGCCATTGCACCTGCTCCACGCCGGAAATTTTTTGCGCTTCTTCCTTCGTCAGCTTGTGGCCCTCCCAGGTTTCCAGCAATGGATTGGGCTGGCGCAGGAACAGAATCTCGCGATGCTTGGGTTCGTGGGCGTCCGGGTACAGCAGCAGGAGGCTTTCCTCCTGTTCAATGCCGGTCAGATAAAACAAGTCGGAATTCTGCTGCAGCAGGAAAACCGCGTCGCCATTGACCGGGAGAATATCATTGGCATTGACCGCCGCCAGCGCATTGGGCGGCAGCAATTTCTGCAAATTGGCCCGGTTGAGCCGGAACAATTCCTTGTCTATCGGGGCATATCTCATCGTGGGCCCATCGTGTCCCATCCCTCCTCAATTCTCAATCCCAATCCTGTTCTTAATCTTAATCTTGATCATAATCTTGATCGCCTCGTAGTGATGAGAGATTAAGATTAAGATTAAGATTAAGATTAAGAACCCCCCGCGCCCGCCGGCCTATTCCTGCACGGGGACCAGGCGGAGCACATGCCGCACCGGCACGAAGGCCGCCGCCATCGCCTCCACCAGGGGTGCGCGCTCCGCCTCCGTGCGGAGGACGACCGCGTCCATGTTGGTCCGGGCTTCCGCGCTGTGAAACGAGGTCTTGATCTGTCTGGTTTCGTAGGCCTGTTTGGC
>Ga0187848_10002528_pt1 | contig 14278 bp, 14 predicted proteins | sample June2016WEW_4_40_FD_132424 | JGI IMG/M metagenome (GOLD analysis project Ga0187848, IMG submission 132424) | Peatland microbial communities from SPRUCE experiment site at the Marcell Experimental Forest, Minnesota, USA - June2016WEW_4_40 | ecosystem: Environmental > Terrestrial > Soil >... | reverse complement strand
GGTGGATGTGTTGGAAAGCGAACCCGGCGCCGTTCACTGGTTTAAGAATCCCATTCAGGCTCTCGGTTGGGCAACACCGCTGGCCTACGCGCGAACTGCGGTCGGACTGCGGGAATTGGATAACATTTTGGGTCGAATCGAGCACGGCGTCTATTCATGAACGGCGTAGTCTCAGGGGTAAGAATTCAAGCTTACCGCATCCTGAAACGCAGATTTGCCGGTTCCGCGTTTTCGGGCGAGGGTGCCCGCCGGTTTGGCGGTCGCTGGAATTCCACGGGCGTTGCGGTTGTCTATACATCCAGTGCAATTTCATTGGCCATCCTTGAGTGGAGGGCCAACTTGACCCAATGGCCGGCTCCGCCGTCGGTGCTTATCGAGATTGAGTTCGATGCTGCCTTGGTCTGGTCGCCCCCAAGATTGCCTGCGGGTTGGAAGCGGTGGCCTTGCCTGAAAGCCAATGCGGCTCTTGGCGATAATTGGGTTCGCTGCGCAAGATCAGCCGTCCTGAAATTGCCCAGTGCCGTCGTGCCCGAAGAGTTCAACTACATCTTGAATCCTGCCCATCCGGACTTTGGGAAAATCAGCATGGGCAAGCCCCGTCCGTTCAAGGCTGACCTGCGGCTTGGCCCGTTGCCTTCTCCTTGACCAAACTTTGAGTTGACAGCCAGCGTGAAAAGTGTTTGCCGTTCTTAAACCGTCGTTGCCCGTACGATATGGCCACCCCTGTCGTGCAAGGAACCTCCCCGGTTTGCAAAGTAACGCTCCCGTATCAATGCCGGTCCAAGATCTTCAATTTCGCAAAAGCCCAGGGCCATCAGTTTGGCGTAAAGTGCGTCAGTTTCAAAATGGCTCCTGAAGGCCTCTCCCAGCGAGGCGACGCGCGCGGCAAGCGCCTCGCGAACGGCGGCGTATTCGTCTTGGTCGGGGCTTGCTGCCTGGGGATTGCCATAGTCGAACACAACGTGAGCGCCCTCCGGCAAACTGGCAATGAAACCAAGCGTCGAAAAGACGGCCTGCTCTGTCAGATAAGGCACGACGCCCAGCCATGTGAAAAAGGTTTGTTGCCCCGGATCGAAGCCGGCGGCAGTCAGGCCCTCAGCCAAAGTCTCCCGCTCGAAATCAACCGGAGCGAAGACGAGCGCGCTGGGCAACGGGATCGCCGCCTCGGCCAGCCGTTGGCGCTTCCAAGCTTGGGTCGCCGGGTGATCAACTTCAAAGATGCGCAGGCTTTCCCCCAAGGTGGTGCGGTAGGCGTAGGTGTCCAGACCCGCCCCAAGCACCACCAGTTGTCGAACACCGCCTGCGACGGCGGCGGCAAGGGAATCTTCAGCAAAGCGTGTTCTCGCGGCAATGAACAGGCGCAATCTTCTTCTGGACGGGTCGTTTTCCGCATCACGGACCGCCGCCTCGGCATCCGCCCCCAGGATGCGCGCGGCCAGCGGGTCAGTGAAGATAATGCCGCCCTCCAACACCTGATGGGCGGCGCGGTGATAGGCGGCGCCCAATGCGGTGCGGCTTGGCTGTCCCGGCTGCATGGGAAAAGTCTAGGTGTCGGGGCTGATTTCGTCAATCGGGCAAGGCTTCCCAGGGTCGTACAATAAATCCAGACGGCCAACGGCCGGGTTCGGAATCGGCATCCGCAGGAGTCAAACCCGAATGGCACTTGGCATTTTGCATTTCCCTGCATCTCCGTCAGTGTGCTCCGGGCCATCCGTGGTGCAATTCCTGTGCTTTCGGTTTGCCGTTCTGCGCGTTTGCCCCTCCGCTATGGGCTGAACAAGCTTCGCAAGTGGCTAATACAAAGCGCCTTGCAACAATCCGCATTTTCCCGCATTTTTCTGTTGACCATTCTAGTTTACATGCTAATCTTTCCTGAGTGATGAGGGCAAGGAACATGGAGGCGAGGCGTCAGATGCGGGCGGTGGGGCCGGCGTCCGTGCGCCTCCGTGTCAGTCCGCTCCGCTTGCCCGCCGGCCTGTCCGCCGGCTCGTCCGCCATAGGCTTGGCGACGGCGGAAGCTTCAGCGAAGGCGGGCTTGCCCGCCGTAGCTTTAGCGAAGGCGGGTCCACCAGAGATTTTCACCTGGTTTCACCTGGTTTCAGCTAATTTCACCTGTTTTCACTTCCCGACCCCAGGGGGGGCCTGCCCTGCACCAAATACATTTCTCGTCAAAACGGTAAAATCCGCGGATTGCTCCCATTTTGCATTCTGCATTCTGCAGTTCCACCACTCCATGCCGCTGCGTCCCAATCGTGCCCAATCGTGCCTCATCGTGCCTCATCGTGCTATTTTTTATGCTCTCGCAATTTGTCTTTCCTCCCGCTTCTGCTAGCTTTCAGGGCATGAGTTTTGTTGGCGAGTTTGACGGCCTGCCGCTGGACGCTTTGCTGGCCGATGCCCAGGAGGCTTCGGCGGCCGAGGCGGGCGAAAGTTTGCGCAAATCAAGTTTGTCGCTGCGGGATTTCGCCCGGCTGATTTCCCCGGCGGCGGGCGGCTTTTTGGAAGCCCTGGGCCGGCGCTCCCAGGCGCTGACCCGGCAGCGCTTCGGCAAAGTCATCCGCTTTTTCGCCCCGCTCTACCTCTCCAACGAATGTATCAACAATTGCCAGTACTGCGGTTTCTCCCGCGACAATCCCATTCTGCGCGTCACCTTGAGTGTGGCCGAGGTGCTGGAGGAGGCCCGCGCCCTCCGCGGGCAGGGCTTTCGCAACGTGCTGCTCGTCGCGGGCGAACATCCCAAGTTTATTCCCGGCTCCTATCTGGTGGAATGCGTCCGGACCTTGCACGCCGAATGGCCCGGCATTTCACTGGAACTGGGCCCGATGGACACCGGCCAATACCTCGCGCTGGTCCGGGCCGGCGCCGATGGCCTGGTCGTTTACCAGGAAACTTATGATCGCGCCCTTTATGCCCGGATGCACACGGCGGGGCCAAAGCGCGATTTCAACTGGCGGCTGGAAACGCCGGAACGCGCTTACGCCGCGGGATTTCGGCGGCTGGGCATCGGCGCCTTGTTTGGCCTGGGGGACTGGCGGCGGGAAGCGTTGGCTGTGGCGGCTCATGCCTTGTTTTTGTTGCGCCATTGCTGGAAAGCGCAATTGACCATCTCGCTGCCGCGCCTGCGCCCCTGCGCGGGGGAATTCCAGCCGCTGACCCATCTCGAGGACCGGGAGCTGGCGCAGTTAATTTGCGCCTTTCGCCTCTTAATCCCGGACGCCGGCCTGGTGCTCTCCACCCGCGAGCCGGCCCGGCTGCGCGACGGCCTGATTCCCCTGGGCATTACCATGATCAGCGCCGGCAGCCACACCGAGCCGGGAGGATACACCGGCGCGGGCCGTGAGAAAACTCATCACACCGAGCGCGGACGCATGGTGGCGCTGGCGACCGGCGCCAGCGAGTGGGCCGGCGCTCCGGGCGCCACCAATGCCACGGGCCAATTTCAAATTGCCGACGACCGTTCGCCGGGCGAAGTCGCGGCCCGCGTGCGCCAACTCGGTTACGAGCCGGTCTGGAAAGATTGGGACGCGGCGTTGACAGCATGACAACCCCCCGCCTCTCCAGACGAAGATTCCTGGCCTGCCTCGGGGCGGGCGGCCTGGGCCTGGCCGGCTACACGGGCCTGGTCGAGCCGTTTCGCCTGCGCGTGGGACGCCACGAATGCAGAACCCGCGCCCCCGCGCCGGATCGTCCGTTGAAGCTTTTGCATCTGTCCGACCTCCACGCCTCCTGGGCCGTCAGCCTGGGCTTCATTGAGGAGGCCGTCGAACTTGGGCTGCAATTGAAACCGGACCTAATCTGCATCACCGGCGATTTTATCACCCGTCAATACGCGGCCTTTGATTCCTACGCGCGGGTGCTGGCAAGATTGTCGGCGGCGGCTCCGGCTTTTGCCTGCCTCGGCAACCACGACGGAGGCCGCTGGGCCAGGATCCACGGCGGCTATGAATCCACCCTGCCGGTCCGCCAATTGCTCCAGCAGAGCCGCATCGAATTGTTGCACAATCGTTGCGCCACCCTCCGGCTCAACGGGCGCGAGGTCAAACTGACCGGCGTGGCCGATGCCTGGTCCGAGAACTTGAATCTGGCCGCGGCTTTTCCTCCGGCCGAAACCGGCGGCGAAGCGACGCGCATTTTGCTTTCCCACAATCCGGACACCAAGGAGTTTCTCAAGTTCCATCCCTGGGACTTGCTCTTGTGCGGCCATACCCACGGCGGGCAGGTGGTCCTGCCCGGGCTGGGCGCGCCCTGGACGCCCGTGCGCGACAAACGCTTTATTGCGGGAATGTATTCCTGGGACAATCGCTGGATTCACATCACCCGGGGCGTCGGCAATGTGCATGGCCTGCGCTTTAACTGCCCGCCGGAAGTCAGCCTCGTTACCCTCCTTTGAATGAAGCCCGCCTTTGTCATCGCCAACGGACGGAAAACGGCCGCCGCGCTGCCTTGTTCCATCGAAGACTTTCTTATTGACAACAAGCTTCCGCCCCGCAGCGTCGTCGTCGAACATAACGGGGAGGCGGTCGCCCCTTCCCAATTCAGCCGCCGCCGCCTGGCCGAGGGGGACCGTCTGGAAATCGTGAAAATCGTGGCCGGAGGATAGCGAACATGCCGGCGGAAAAACTGAACCCGGACATCGCGGCGCTGGCGGCGGCCGTCAAAACGGAATTGCTTTTCGGCCAGGTCCTGATCCGCCGCGCCGGCGCCGGATTTGAATTGCGCCACATGGCCGATCACCAGAGCGAACCCGGCGGCCTGCGCCTGCTGCCGGACGGCGGGTTTCGCCCTTTGGCCCAGTTCAATTCCAACGGCGGGTTTCGTCCCCTCAAGTCCGCGCCCGATTTGCCCGCGGGCTGGCGCATCACCGCGCCCGATGAGCGGGCCTTGGGAACAGCGCTCAGTCACCTTTATCCCGGCGCGGTGGCCGATTGGTTTGCGGCGCAGTCGGCCCCGCCCCCCGTCACCTCCTGGCGCCAATTCACCGCCCGTCAGACCGGCATGTATCGCATCACCACCCGGCTGGACGGCGCGGCCGCCGGGGCGATGATGCGCGCCTGCTGTCATAAATATTTTTGTCTGAAACGCCGGCTCTGGACGGTGGCCGGCGAAAAGTGCGATGATCCGTCCGAAAAGAGCCTGATGCCGTGCCTGGAGCCGTGCGCCATCCTGCTGGAATTCGCCCGCACCATCGCGCGCCTGGAACAGCGGCAAACTCCGCCTCCCGCCAAGGCTCCTTCCCAAACCACGACCGGCCCCGCCGTCGCGGAGTGCGATTTTAACGCCCCCAACAATCCGCGACTCTTGCGATATTTATTTCTTCAGAAGAATGACCCCGGGCGCGCTGCCCGCGCCACCAGACTTGGAGGCGGCGCGGAAGCGCAGCCTTGTCCGACGGGCAAATTTGACCAGTTGCCAGCGATCGTTAACCAGGTCCAGAAAGAAGGCCGATAAACCCATGAACACCCTGAATACCTTCGGTTTGGCGTTCTTATCACCGCGTATCCCTGCCGCGCTGCCGGTGGCCAGACGATCCGGCTTGGAACAAAGACTCCAGGCGCTGCCGCAGGATGCCAACCATCATGGCGGTCTGACCCGCCAGGCGGCGCTGGCTGCGGCCTGCGCTTTGGCGGCTTGTCTGGCCGCGCTCGCCGGCTGCCGGCGCGCGCCAGTGGAGGCCCCGCCGGAACCGCTCCGTCAACAACTGATCGCGCGACTCAAAGTTTTCTCGGCGTTGAAGGAAAAGCAATCCGAGCAACTGGCCGCCGCCGCCGGCGAGAAAATCTCCCCGGAATTCAAGGGTTTCTTTGACGCGGCGATCCGCGGTGACGGCCAATATGTCACCAATAAGGACGCATATTACAAGAAAAACCATCCACAGTTTGGCAACACCAACGCGTCCAATGCGAGTCTGCTCACCAGCTATTGGCAACCTGTTCTGGAAATTTGCCTGGCCTACGACGCCGTCGTCGCCGGCGAGCCGGAATACGTCCGGGAATTTGAGGAGGGCATCATCCAGTCCATTCCCGCCGGAAGCGTCTATTTCGGCGGCACCGATCCGGGGCGCGGACTGGTCACGGCCTTCTGCCGGTCGCAGCCGGAGGCCGACCCGTTCTTCACTTTGACACAAAACGGGGTGGCCGACCCCAGTTATTTGGAATATGTGCGGCGGATGTACGGCGGCAGGATTGAGGTGCCCACCTGGGAAGATTCGCAAAAGACGTATCAGAATTTTAACGAGGACCTGCAAAAACGGCTGGCGGAAAATAAACTCAAGCCCGACGAACGGGTCACCAACGACAACGGCCGCCTTCAAATCGGCGGCCAAGTCGTTGTCATGGAGCTTAATGCGCAGTTGGCCAGGATGCTTTTTGACCGCAATCCCGGCCGTGAATTCTACATCGAAGAAAGTTATCCGCTCGACTGGATGTATCCCAATCTGGAGCCGCACGGGCTGATCCTGAAGATCAACCGCGCGGCCCAACCGGAATTGAGCGCCGCAACCGTGCAACGCGACCAGGACTACTGGCAGCCCCGCGTCCGGCAAATGATTGGCGATTGGCTGCGCCCGGAGACGCCCCTGCCAACCGTGTTGGATTTCGTGGAGAAGATATATGGCCGGAAAGACCTGACGGGATTCACCGGCAATCCGCGCTTCGTCCAGGACGAGGAGTCGCAACGAACGTTCTCCAAACTGCGCTTGACCATTGCCGGCGTTTACGCATGGCGGGTCGGCGCGCTCCAATGGGTTCCCACTCCCGGCGAATATCTCGCCCGGACGGACGCTGAACGCCAACGCATGACCGGCGCAGCGGATCTGGCGTTTCGGCAGGCCTTCGCGCTCTACCCCTATGCGACGGGGGTTTTTTTCGACTACGCCAATTTTCTGCTCGCGCAAGGCCGCAAGGCGGACGCGATTTCCCTGCTCGAAATGGAATTGCGCCACCCGGAATGGCCCGGCTTTGGCCTCGCCGGGAATATCCCTAAGGCGCTTGCCGAATTGAAAGCGCAAAAGGCTCCTTGAACCTCCCCCTCCGCAGCCTCACGCACAGCCGGCTAGCGCGGCAAGTCCGCCGGGGCGTCTGCCACCTGCCAGGCCATCACGGCAAAAGCGGCCGCGCACATGCCGAGTTGCTGCGGATTCAGTTTGTCCATCGTGTCGGCCGCGCTGTGGTGATACCAAAAATAATTGGTGCTGTCGCAGTGGAGCGACATGACCGGCACGCCATCCTGCACCAGCTCATTCACATCGGCGTCGCCTCCGCCCTTGGTCACAGTGCGCATGCCCAATTGCGCCAGCGCGCCGGTCCATTCCTTGAGGTTGGCCAGCGCCTTGTCGCTCCCGGCGAAGGAAAAACTGCGGGGTTGGAACGCGCCGCTGTCCGATTCGATGGCCAGGATGTGTTTGGCCAATTCGGCTTTGTGGCGCTTTTCATAACCTTTGGCTCCCGACCCGCCATTTTCTTCGTCCGTCCAGAGCACGACGCGCACCGTGCGGCGCGGGCGCAAGCCCAATTGCTTCATCAGCCGGACGGCTTCCCAGGCGGAGATCGCCCCGCCGCCGTCGTCCTCCGCCCCCTGGCCCACGTCCCAGGAATCAATGTGGCCGCTGACAATGACCACCTCGTCCGGCAGATCCCGGCCGGTGATATCGCCGATGATATTGCGCGACGGCGCGTCCGGCAGAGTGGCCGCGCTCATTTGCAGATGGACCACGATTTTTTCGCCGCGTTCCTGCATCCGCTGCATCATGTCCGCGTCTTCCACCGTGATCGCGGCGTGCGGAATTTTGGGGACGGTGTCGCTGTACAACATCGCTCCGGTGTGGGGCGTTTTCAGCGAAACGGGTGTGACGGACCGGATCAGGCTGGCCACCGCCCCCGCCTTGGCCGCTTCCACCGCGCCATCGCGGCGAATGCGAACCGTTCGGCCGTAGGTCTCAAAAGGCTGGTTGATCAGGACAATTTTCCCGGCCGCATCCTTGGCGCGCCGCTGCAACTCCGCGAAATTGGTGACCACCAGCACCTCGGCAGTGAGGCCCGCCGGCGGGGTGCCGATGCTGTTGCCCAGGCCGAGCATGGGCAGCGCCACCCGGCGCGGCTGCAGCATCTCCGCCGATTCCGCCCCGCGCAGCCAATGGGGGACCATGACCTCCTCCCCATGCACATTGTCCAGGCCGTCCTTTTTCATTTCCTGGAGAATCCAATCCAGCGCCGCTTCCAAATTGGTGGAGCCGGCCTGGCGCGGCCCGAAGGTGTCGCACAACCTGGCCAGCCGCCGATAAGCGAAATCCGTGTTGGTGGCGGCGGCGATGAGCCGGTCGGCGGGAGAACCTCCGGCGGGCAATTCCATTTGCGCCATTGCCGCCATGGCGGCGGCGGCCAAAACCGCGCCACCGGCCAAAAGCCCCCGGAGTGGGAGTTTCGATTTCATAAAGATTGCGGACGACCGTTGAGGCCGTTGATTATGCGATTGGCGGCCCGGACGGCAAGCGCATACTTGCCAGGGCATCTTCCCCGAACCCATGCCAACAAAAATTCCCAAAAAGAGGGCTTGCCAAGCGGGCGGGGACTGGCTACCTTTCCCAACTATTTTGCGGACGCCGTGTGGACGGCGGGCAGTAAAAACTCGTGGCTCCGCGCCGCCACGCAATGACAAAATTATGGCAGTCAGAATTCGAATGAAGCGGGTTGGAGCCAAGAATGCTCCTTATTTCCGCATCGTGGTGGCCGATTCCCGCAGCCCCCGGGACGGCAAATTTATCGAGGAAATCGGCACCTATCAGCCCCGCAAAAAGGGCGAAAATGTGAAGGTGGATGTGGAACGGGCCAAGTACTGGATCAGCAAAGGCGCGCAACCCAGCGACACGGTCTCCAGCTTCCTGAAGAAACTGAGCAAGGCGGCGGCGCCAGCTTGATTTTTACCGGCCTATGCAAGCGTTCCTGGAATTTGTGGTCAAAGGTTTGGTGGATCATCCCGAACAAGCCACCGTCACGCCGGTGGTCAAGGATGCGCTGACCATTTATGAGGTCCGCCTGCATCCGGACGACGTGGGAAAAGTGATCGGACGCCAGGGCATCACGATCAACGCCATCCGCTCGCTCCTGCTGGCCGGCAGCGCCAAAAAGGGGTTGCGTTGCACCATGGAAATCGTGGAGGACAAACCGCGGCCCTGACGAAACGGACGCCCCGAGGGCGCCCTGGCGCGAGCATGAAAATTGATGTGCTCACCCTGTTCCCGGAAATGTTCACGGGGCCGATGGACGCCAGCATCATCCACCGGGCGCGCCAGGGCGGGTTGTTGGATTTGCGCGTGCATAATTTGCGTGATTATACGCACGACAATTACAAAACGGTGGATGACCGGCCCTTCGGGGGCGGGCCGGGAATGGTGCTCAAATGCGAGCCGGTTTTTGAGGCCCTGGAAGCGCTGGCCGGCGCGGAAACGCGGGTGGTTTTGCTCAGTCCGGCGGGACGGCTGTTCCGCCAGACTGTGGCGCGGGAACTGGCGGCGTGTCCGGCGTTGCTTTTTATTTGCGGGGCCTACGAGGGTGTGGATGAACGGGTCTGCCAGGAGTGGGTGGACGACGAGTTGTCCATCGGCGATTATGTGCTGACCAACGGGACGCTGGCGGCGATGGTGGTGATTGACGCGGTGACGCGCCTGCTGCCCGGGGCTTTGGGCGACGAGCAGAGCGTGGTGGAGGAATCCTTCAGCCGGGGGCTGTTGGAATATCCCCACTATACGCGGCCGGCGGACTTTCGCGGGATGAAAGTGCCGCCCGTCCTGTTATCGGGCAACCACGCGGCGATTGAGCAATGGCGCCGCGAACAGGCGCTGGCGCGCACGGCGCAACGGCGGCCCGATTTGGCCGGGAAAGATCAGATTTTATGAACCAGATATTATTAGATAAAATTGAAAAGGAACAGTATCGCAAAGAACCGGCCGTTTTTGCGGTGGGTGACAGCGTGCGCGTCCACACCAAAGTCGTCGAAGGCGACAAGGAACGCATCCAGATTTTTGCCGGCGTGGTGATTGGCCGGCGCGGCCATGGATTGAATTCCACCTTTACCGTGCGCCGCATCAGTTATGGCGAAGGCGTGGAGCGGGTCTTTCCGGAGCATTCACCCCGCGTCGAAAAAGTGGAGGTCGAGCGCAAAGGCTCGGTCCGCCGAGCCAAACTGACCTATCTGCGCCAGCGCATCGGCAAGAGCGCCACTCTGGTCAAGGAAAAGGAAGGGCGCGTGGCCAAAGGAGCCCACGCCCCTGTCACAGAAACCCCTGCCGCGGAGCCGGCCCCGGCGCCGGCACCGGCACCCGAAACCGCTGCTGCGGCTGCCACCCCCGCCAAGTAGGCAAAGGTGGAAGATGGCAGGGAGCCTTCCCTGCCGCTTACCAGGATTGCCGCAACATTTGCGGTGTCAGGCCCTTGGCCCGCAGACTTCTCAGGCTCAGCGCGTCATGCCGCTTGGCCAGCCGCACCCCGGAGTCGTCCGCAACGAGCGGGCAGTGATAAAAGGACGGGGGGGGCAATTCGAGTGCGCGATAAAGCAATAGTTGACGCGCGGTGGAAAGCAGCAAGTCCGCGCCGCGCACCACTTCGGTGATCTTCATGGCTCCGTCATCCACCACCACCGCCAGTTGATAAGACGGCACATCGTCATGCCGCCAGACCACAAAATCGCCAAAATCCCGGCCTGCTTGAAATTGTTGACTGCCGAAGAAGCCGTCGGTAAAAGAGATCCTCTCCCCGTCCGGCACCCGGAAGCGCCAGTTGGCCCCTTTGGTTTCGAGGACGTTAAAGGTGGTTCCCGCGGCCGGGCGGCAAGTCCCCGGGTAAACCGGTTCCTCTTCGCCGGCGTGCGGCGCCTGCAAGGCGCGCAGAACATCGCGGCGCGAACAACGGCAGGGATAAATCCAGCCCCCCTGGCCCAACTTCTCCAGCGCGGCGCGATAAAAAAGGCCCCGCTGGCTTTGCGCGTAGGGGCCGAAGGGTCCGCCGCAGTCCGGCCCTTCCTGCCAGCGGAAGCCGAACCAGCGCAAGTCCTCCAACATGGCGTCAACAAACTCCAGGCGATATCGCCGGGCATCCATGTCTTCATTGCGGAGAACCAGTGTGCCGCCCGCGGCTTCGGCCCGCTGCTGGGCGGTCCAAAATGTCCGCGCATGGCCCAGGTGCAAATACCCGGTCGGGGAAGGCGCTAATCGTCCGCGATACATTTAAATGAAGAATGCAGAATGCAAAATGCAGAATGAAGATTATTCGGAACGCAGTCTGTTCACTCCGCTCTCTGCGGCAGTCGTGCCTTGCCCCGCGTGCCGCCGCGCGTAATTGGCATCAGGACTCGCGGATGGTGGCGTGGAGGGATTGCTTGAATTGTTCCACCAGTTTTTCGTGGGCGGCGTTGACTTCGGCGTCGGTCAGGGTGCGGTCGGGATGGCGGTAGGTGAAGGCGTAGGCGACGCTCTTTTGGCCAGGGGCCATGTTTTTGCCGCGGAAGATGTCGAACAGCTCCACTTTTTCGAGGTTGGCCGGCTTGACTTGTTTGACCACGCTGGTCACGGCTTCGTGAGTGGTGGCTTCGGGCACGAGCATGGCGACGTCGCGGCGGATGGCCGGGAATTGGGGCAACGATTTGAAGGATTTGGAGGGAAGGCGGCGCGCGAGGAGTTCGTCGAAATCCAGTTCGGCGAGGAGAACGGGGTCGCGCAAATCGTATTGCCGGGCGAGAGCGGGAGCCAGTTGGCCGATTTCGCCCAGGGCCAGTTTGCCCAAGCCAATGGTGGCGGATTCAAGATAGAATGACCGGCTCTGTTCCTGGCGCGACCAGGTCACGCCGCGCAGGCCGAATTGGTCCAGGAATTCCTCCAGCGCGCCTTTCAAATCGAAAAGGTTGCAGCGGGCGTCGCGGTCCGCGCCATCCCAATACAACGGCCAGCGCGCGCCGGTGATGGCCAGGGCGAGGCGGCGCTGCTCCTTGCAGGTCTTGTCGGGTTGGAGGGAAAAAACGCGGCCTATTTCAAAAATCGCGACGTCATTGTTCTTGTGGCTGATGTTGTAACGCAACGATTCCAGCAGTCCGGGCAGCAGGCTGGGGCGCAAGGCATTCATGTCGCCGCTGAGGGGATGGCGCAGGGTGGCCAGCGAGGAGGCGGGGTTGGCGGCCAGTTTGGCGGCGGTTTCGGAGATCAAGGTCTGGCCTTGCGCCTCGTTGAGGCCCAGGCCGGCGAGGAGGCGGCGGGCTTCGGCAATTTCGTCATGCACGGTGTCGAAGGCATTGGCGCCGATGGCGCCGCGGGGCGGGGTGGGGGGAATTTTGTCCACGCCCTAAAGCCGGGCAATTTCCTCGATCAAATCGGCTTCGCGCTTCATGTCAACACGAAAACTGGGGACCTGAAAGAGGGCGCGCGCCGGCTCCCGCGCCACGACGGAGAGTTGGAGGCGTTGCAGGAAATTGACCTGATCATCGGCGGGGATGGCCAGGCCGAGGAGTTGATCGCATTTGGCGAAGCGCAACGGGATTTGCCGGAGCGGGGCGGGATTGGGATAAGCGTCCAGGGCCTGTTCCAGCACCAGGCCGCCGGCGGTCTGGAGGATCAATTGGGCGGCGCGGCGGCCGGCCCATTCGCAAATGCCGATGTCGGATCCGCGCTCAAAGCGGTAGGAGGAATCGGTGCGCAGGTCCAGTTTCTTGGAGGTGGCGCGAATGTTTTGCGGTTTGAAACAGGCGCTTTCAATCAGCACATCCACGGTGGCGGGGTTGATTTCGCTGTTCCGCCCGCCCATGACTCCGGCCAGGGCGACCGGCTTGGTTTCGTCGGCAATGAGCAGGGTCTGATCGTTGAGGGTGTGGGTTTTGCCGTCGAGGGTGATGAATTGTTGCCCCGGAGCGGCACGATGGACGACAATGGCGGGCAAGGCGCCGGGCCGCGCGGTGAAGAGGCGGAAATCAAAGGCGTGGAGGGGTTGGCCGATTTCGAGCATGACGAAATTGGTGACGTCCACGACGTTGCTGACGCTGCGCAGGCCGGTTTTTTCCAGGAGAGAGCGCATCCAATCCGGGCTGGGGCCGATTTTCACGCCGCGCAGAAGGCGGGCGTTGTAGCGGGGACAAAGTTCCGGGTCATCCACCCGCACGCGGATAAAACTGGCGATGGGTTCGCCGCTGATTTGCGCTGGAGGAAAGTTGATCTCCGGCAGGCGCAGGGGATTCCCAGTGAGGGCGCTGACTTCCCGCGCGATGCCGATGACGCTGTTCCAGTCGGGGCGGTTGGGCGTGACTTCCAGATCATAAACGACATCCCCCGGGGCGCGTCCGAGAAATTCGGCGAAGGGCTGTCCGACCCTGGCGTCCCCGGGCAGAATCAAAAGGCCGTCCCCCTCGCCGGGCAGGCCCAGCTCGACGGGCGAGCACAACATGCCGTGGGATTCGACGCCGCGAATTTTTCCGACCTTGATGGTGAGCGGCGGCTGGCCGGTTTTGGCGGGCAGGGTGTGGCCGGGCAGAATGAGGGGAACCTTGTCGCCGGCCTTGAAATTGTGCGCGCCGCAAACGATCTGCCGCTCGCCGCGGCCGTCGTGGACGCGGCAGAGGGAAAGTTTGTCGGCGTTGGGATGCTGGTCGCGCGCGAGGACTTGGGCGACGACGACGCCGTCCAACTCGCCGCCGACCTTTTGCATGTCCTCGACTTCGAGGCCGAGGAGGGTGAGGCGTTGGGCCAATTCACCGGGAGACCAGTCGAAGTGGACGTATTGGCGGAGCCAGTTAAGCGTGATTTTCATGCCGGCAGGCGGAAATTCAATAGGATTGACAATAGGGCGCGAGGGGCCGGAGGGATTGCGCCGGGTCACCGGCCGCGCCGGCCTCCACCCCTGCCGCCGCCGCCCATCCCCCCCCCGCCATCGCCGGGCGCTCCCGCCCTGGCGGGAGCCACGGGCGCGGGGGGTTCAAAGTCCGCCGTGGCGAGGGCGACGTTGGTCTGGATGTTGGGGTAGGTCTCGGTAATCGTGCCTGTGATTTTGGACATTCTCTTGACGTTGGCGATATCCAGGAGCGTCGGCTCCTTGCCGTTGTTCATCGCCTTCAATTCCTCCTTGATTTGGGCGTCGTCCATGGCGGCCGGCCCGGATTTGCCGTCCATCACCACCTGGGTCTGGGCGATGAGAAAGGAGCTGCGGTTGACCCAGACGAGGACATTCTGAAGTTTGACGGTGCCGGCCAGCACATAACAGAACTGGTTGTTGAGTTTTTCATCCTTGTTGCGAGACCATTCGAGGCCGTC
>Ga0187848_10002527_pt1 | contig 14288 bp, 10 predicted proteins | sample June2016WEW_4_40_FD_132424 | JGI IMG/M metagenome (GOLD analysis project Ga0187848, IMG submission 132424) | Peatland microbial communities from SPRUCE experiment site at the Marcell Experimental Forest, Minnesota, USA - June2016WEW_4_40 | ecosystem: Environmental > Terrestrial > Soil >... | reverse complement strand
TCCACAACGGCTGGGAAGACGAGCAACGCTCCTTCGACTCCACCTGCCGCAAGTTCCACAGCTTCCTCATTCAATCCCAGCGCTGAAACCCGCAAGTTACCCACAGATTCCCCGGACGAGCCACAAAATTCTGCAGTGCAAAACGGATGCGCCGCGGATTGGCCGGCCAGCGGCGATAAACCCGAACGAAATTTGTGAGTGCTAGAACCGGATTCTCGCCGAAAGCGCCATGTGCCGGGCCTGAACCTGTGCGCTTTGGACGGTGCCGAACGCGGCGTTGGTATTGGCGCCGCCCGAGAAATTCAGGGTGAGCGAAGAATTCGGGTTACTCGGGTTGAAATGGTTGAGCGTGTTAAAACTCTCCACGCGCAGTTCCAGGGTCAGTTTCTCCGTGATGCGGGTCGTCTTGGCCAGGGACAGGTCCAGATTCCACAGCCACGGACCGTAGAACAGGGTTGGCGGCGTATTGCCGATGCCCAGCGAGTTCGCCAGCGGGAGCGTAAAGTTGGCGGCGTTCAGAGGGACCTGCAAATTGGGGGTTGTCGTGGGCGAAGGCTCTTGCCCGGCGGGCAGGAAAAAGTTGTTGCCCATCGCGCATCGGAATGGGAGGTCCGCGGTCGGAGTGCCGGTCCAGTATTCCGAAGGCGCGCTGTTGGCGCTGCAGGTCACGGTGTACGGAGTGCCGGCGAAGATCGAGCCGTTGCCGTTCAGGTACCAGCCGTCCAGCACCGCCTTGGTGAAGGCGTTGCTCCACATCCTGCTGCCGCCGGGGATATCGTAAGCGAAGTTGAAGTTGATGGCGTGACGGCGGTTGAGCACGTTCTTCGTCAATTGGGCGTTGACCATCTGCCACAGCGTCGTGTTGCTGTCATTGTTGTAAACGATGGTTCGGGAGAAGGTGTAGTTGAGGTTCCACTGGATCCTCCCGACGCGCCGGTTCAACTGCATTTGCAGCGCGTTGTAGTTGTTGCTGTAATTTTCGGTATAGTCGATGATATTGCCGATTCCGGCATAGCTGGTCAAGGCGCGGATCAGGTTGGTGGAGTAGAAGCCCGGGTTGGCGGGATTGGTGGTCGGGTCGATGAACTGCGCTTGCGGGCAGCCGCCCTGGACCGGGTTGGCGCAGCCCGAGGGCTTCCAGGTGGTCAGCAGCGGGACGGCGTTGCTGTCGTACGTCTCGCCGAAACCGTGTTTGAGCGCGTTGCCGACGTAGGAGATGTCGGCAATCAGACCGCGGGTCAGTTCCCGCTGGATACCGTAGCTCCAGTTGTAGGTGGACTGCGGAATGTCGTTGGGAGAGCCGCCGATGAGGTTCTGGGGCGTGTAAACTGACTGCGCGCCGGTCAGCCCTTGGAAACTGGTGTAGACGACGGTGGGCGCCAGGAAAGTGGGCGGCACCATCATCGGGCCCTGGCCCGCGCTGAGTGCGCCGATGTAGTCCACATCCCAGTTGCGGCCCACGATGATGCCGTAGCCGCCGCGCATGGCGGTCTTGCCGTCTCCGAAGATGTCCCACGCGAAACCGACGCGAGGTCCGACCTGAATCGGGGCGACGTTGAAGAAGTGCGTGTTGTAGTACTTAATGCCTGAGTACGGCAAGCTGCCGGCGGCATAGGAAGAGGTATCGAACGTCCCCTGCCGGACGTAGGGAAAGACCGCGCCGGTCTTGGGGTTGGTCGCGATCTTGTCCGCCGTGGGGCAGGTGGTGGTGGTTACCGCGACGGAGCAGGCCGGGTAGAGCAACTGACCGACTTGGCTTGGGACGTACGACGCGGCGTTGAACAATCCCAGGGTGTTGCCCACGGAGTTCAGGTCGCCCACCCGGCCGAAACGCGCGCCGTAGTCGATCGTCAGGCGGCGGCCGGCCTTAAAGGTGTCCTGCAGGTACCACTCGAGCTGTGAGTAGTGCGCGTGGTTCACCAGCTTGGTGTTATCGTCCCCGTAGGCGAAGATGCTGCCCAGCAAGGCGTTGGAGTAGGCGTAACCGGTGTCCAGAGGGTTGGAGCGATCCGAACCGAAATAATAGGTTCCGGCCTGGTTATAGACCGAGTACACGCTCACGTTGCGAGCCATTCTCTCGTAATAGATACCCGCTTTAAACGTGTGGGCGCCTTTGATCCAGGTGACCTTATCCTGGAGGGTCTGCAACTGGTCGGTGCCGGTGAAGGGCCATCGGCTGTCCAGACTGAACGTCGGGGCGGCAGTAACGCTCTGGCCGGAGGACTGAGCGCTGTAGTTGGTGGGGAAGCCGAAGTTGACCTGCGGCAACAAGTTGAGGGTGTTGCTGTTCTGGTTGATGCGCGGCAGCGTCAGCGCGTTGCCATTGCTGTCCTTCAACGGCAGCAGGCTCTGCGCGTAGGTCTTGGCGCCGCCGGTCGCGGTATCGGCGCTGGTATCGCTCAAGGCTTGGACGCCCTGCTGGCCGCGGTTGATGCCCCAACTGAATTCGCTGATCAGAGTCGGAGTGAACGTGTAGATGAAGGTGCCCAGGGCGCCGGCGGACTGCACGTGGTAGCTGTCCGGGAACTGGCCCCAGGCGCCTCCGGGAGGTCCCACCGTGGTGCTGTAGCCGTTCTGCGCCTGGTAGTCCTGCAACAGGCGCACGAAGGTCACCGCTTTCGGCGAGAAGTTGTAGTCCACGCGGAGAATCTTATCGTCCAGCGGCCGCGACTGCGGCAGGACCGCGCGGAAATTGTATCCGCGGTTTCCCGTCGGATCCAACGCCAGACCCTGGGGAGCCGGCAAGGGGAACAGGTTCAGCATGGCCTGCCCCTGGGGGCTGATGCGGCTGGTGGGAACGACGTTCCCGGGGAAAACCGTCTGCGTGGTGGGATCGTAGACCGGAATCAGGACGCCGGTGGTCGTTACGGTTTGGGAGAAATCGCCCTGGCGCTCCCGCGCCGAAGGCATGGTGTAGGTATTGTTAGTGACCGTGGTGTTGAACAACTTGTCGTAGGAGAAGAAGAAAAAGAGCTTCTCGCGAGACTTGTTGAACCGCGTGCCCGGGATGATCAGCGGGCCGCCAATGGTGCCGCCGGGATTCTGATAGCGGTAGCGGGGCCTCGGCACGTTGGTCAGGTTGTTGAAAAACTCGTTGGCGTTCAAACTCTCGTCCCGGTAGTAGTCGTAGAGGCTGCCGTGGAACTGTCGCGTGCCGTTCTTGGTGGTCAGGGTCAACTGTCCGGCGGTGCGCCCGCCGTACTCGGCGGTGTAGTTTGAAATCAGCAGTTTGACTTCGCTGATGGAGTCGACCGAAGGGTTAATGTAGCCGGTGTTGAGGTTGCCGGAGTCCTGGCTGGCGGCGCCGTCCATGTTCAGGATAATCTGGCCCTGCTGCCCGCCATTCACGCCGGGAATGCCTCCGCCGTTCCAGCCGCGATAGTCATACGACTGGGCGAGCGACTGAACGCCGGGCAGCATCATGATGAGGCTGACCGGATTCCGGCCGCGGGTCGGGTCGTCGAGAATCTGTTTCAGGTTCATATCCATGGAGCGGTCCGAGCTGTCGGTTGCGACGTGGACGACGTCGGCCTGCACCTGCACGGTGCTGGTGAGCTCGCCTACTTCGAGACCGATCTCGTGGAGGTCAACGCGCTCCTGCGCGGCCACGGTGATGCCACTCTGGCCGTAAGTCTTGAACCCCTTCTGCATTACGCGAAGGCTGTAAGTGCCCGGCACGAGGCCCGTGAAAAGGAACTCACCGGTGGATTCCGTCGTGAACTGGTGGACGGTTTGGGAAAGGTCGTGAATTAACTGTACCGTGGCCCCAGGAACAAGGGCACCGGCGGGATCCACGATGGTTCCCGAAACCTGGCCGGTAACGCTCTGGCCGTTGGCAGCCGGCAGCACGGCCAGCAGCAACAGCACCACACCTAGAAACGTACGTAGTCTATGCACGAAGGACCTCCAGCGATTCCGTATTGTGAGATAGCGGCGACAGCGTACCGGAGCCATAGCCGGGCGGTTATCGTCAAACGCGACGGCTTCCAGCTGCTTCGCACGCACTTGCGTAACTACTCTCCACTTGCTCACACCGCCCCCGGACGTCTTCCTGGAGCCGGGTCAAAACCCGCGGCGCTCGGCGCCACACACGCACCAGGATGGCAACCGGTGAGAACCAGAACAGCTTCGGCCTTTCCAGGCCCACAAGCCGTCTTCCGATTCGGACACAAGAAAACCCTTCTCGCGCCGAACTTCTAGTGGAGAATGTTAGTCCAGCCAAGACCCGATTGCAAGGGAAAAGTAACTGAAAAGAACAAATCGGCATTTCCAATCCGCACGAGCGTTTGAGGTTCAAGAGTACTGTCCCCGATGTGGAGACGATGAGTCTTTAGGGGGTGCCTGACGACTTCGATTCGGGTGATTAGTTTCGTTCTGCTGTCGGCGGCGCTGCCAGTGGCTTACTCTCAGAGTAATGTCGTCTTCCTCGGGCTGACCCCCGGGTACGTTGGGCTGGCGCAGGCGAACGTTCAAATCCCGAACCTGGTTCCTGGGACCTACCCGCTGGCGATCACGGTGGGGGGGTGCGGTCAGCAACAGCGGGCTGATTACCGTGTCCGGAGGGACACTGAGCCCTCAATATATCCTCACCCCATGCCCGCGGAGCCCGACGTGCTCCATCATAAGGGAGAAACCGGGGCCGGAGGTGACGGTGAACGCTTTCGCTCCGCCCCAGACGGGACACCCCGCGGCAAATCGCGCGCCGGCCGCAAGCGCGCCCTCGCAACAGGCGTAGTCGCCGTCGATGAAATGGACGCCCGTCAAAACCCCTCTTGGATCAGCGTGCATATCGCCCTCCAAAGATCGCAAAATCGGGGCAATACATGCCGCATAGGTCGCAGCCGCTGCACTTTTCAGCAGCTACGATACGCGGTGGGTGGTAACCGGTCGGATTGAAGGCGGAAGATAGAGCTAGAACGTGCGTAGGGCAAAACTCCACGCAGAACCCGCACCCCTTGCAGCGTTCCGCCGTGATAACTACGAAGCCTTTAGCCATTAGGTGTCTTCCAGGTATAAGCCGGCGCGTCACGTCCGCAAATCATGTAATCAGCCCTCGTTGGCTTTTTCCGCAAGGGCGCACCGCACGGTGTTCGCGTGCAGCCGGACCGTCTTCCAGAGCGGCGTGGTATAGCCGCCGCCCAACGTGATCACGATCGGAATCCGCTGCTGCCGGGCGCTCTCGATCACCAGCACGTCGCGCCGCAGAAGACCGCCCGCGGTCAAGCCAAGAATCCCGCCCAGCGGGTCTTTCCAGTACGGATCGGCGCCCGCGATATAGACGATGAATTCCGGCCGGAAGCTAGACAGTAAGGGAATATAGGCTTGTTTCAGCCGTGTGAGATACTCCTCGTCGCCAACGTCGTCTTCCAGAGCGATGTCGAGGTCGGAATCCGGTTTGACGCCTGGGTAGATCCGGGCGCCGTGCATGGAGAACGTAAAAACGGTGGGATCACGCTGGAAGAGCGTCGCCGTGCCGTTGCCCTGGTGTGCATCCAGGTCCACGACCAGCGCCTTCCGCATGGCTCCCTCCCTTTGCAAAACCCGGATGGCCACGCCCACATCGTTGATCGCGCAGAAGCCTTCGCCGTGGTCGGGAAAGGCATGGTGGAAACCGCCTCCGATATGGAAGCCAATGCCCTCGCGCAACGCCAGGCGCGCTGCCAGCACGGTTCCGCCCGTCCACAGCCAGAACGCCTTCTGTAAGCTCGGGCACCAGGGAAGCTCCAAAAGAGTCCGCTCGTCGAGAGTGAGCAGGTCCAGCCGGAGCCGCTCGATGTAACCAGGACAGTGGACCAGGAGTAAGTCGCCGTCGCCGATCGGGTTTGGCGCTAAAAAATCGTCCTCGCAGGCCATTCGCTCGCCGATGAGATGGTTCCGGAGCAAGCAATACTTATGGAACGGCGTCAGGTAGAGATGCGCGCCAAGATATCCCACATCGGCACAAACGAAGCGAAGAGAAGAGCTCCGGCTCGATACTGCCCGTTGAGCCGGCTCAAGCTGCATGCTGCTACCTCCCGCGCCCATCAAACTGTTTTCGCCGGCGCCGGTGCGATGGTGGCGCGCACTTCGCCTTTGCCCGGCCCCAGCATCCTCTTGCTCGGCTGTTTCCGGCGGCCAAGGTGGAGATAATCCAGCACCAACTGGCGCTTGAGGTGCTGGATGGCCTTGGCTGGATCCACACCCTTCGGGCAGACGCGCGAACACTCGCCAGCGTAGTGGCAGCGGAAGGCGCCATGCGAACTGCCTGCCAACCTGTTGCGATCGCGCCGCCCGTCGTCGCGGGTGTCCGCGTTGTACCGCTGCACCGCCGCCAGCGGCATTGGTCCCAAGTAGCGGGCGTCGGTGGCCAAAGTGGGGCAGGCAGCCATACAGCACCCGCATTTGATGCAGTAAGTGAACTGAAGATAGGCTTCGAGCTGGTCCGCCGACTGGTAGAACTCGCCTTCCGGCCGATCGACCCCGGCGTCCTCCGCGCGCACGATGTAAGGCTTGACGGAGCGGTGTTTCTCGAACATCGACAAAAGGTCGGGAACCAAGTCGCGGATGATCGCGAAGTTGGGCAATGGCCCTACCGTGAGGTCCGTTTGGGCGATATGCAGGATCTGGGTATTGCAGGCGAGCGTCGGGTGGCCGTTCAGAAGCATACCGCACGAGCCGCAGACGCCCATGCGGCACGAATAGCGCCATGCCAGCGATGGATCCAGCTCGTCCTTGATGTAGTGCAGACCGTCCAGCACCGTCATACCTTCGCGCACGGGCACCTGGTAGGTCTTCACGTATGGGACGCGGTCGTTCTCAGGATTGTATCGCGTGACGTGGAAGCTGACGGTCCGGCGGCACTTCTCATCCCCCGCCATAGCTACCCCCTTGCACCCGTCAGGGCGACGGCATGCGCCGCGATGGCCGCCCAGGCGCCCAGGCTGAAGAACCCCAGCCCAACCACTAGCAGGCCGAGGCTAACCACCTTTTCGCCCGCGGGCTTCAGCGTCAGTTCGAACAGCATGGTGCGCAAGCCATACAGGCCGTGGTAGAGCGCCGCTCCCAGCAGAAGAATGTAAGTCAGGGTGAAGAAGAGCCGGCCGTCGCGAAAAAGGCTGTTCGACTTGGAGACTGCTTCGCCGCCGTGAGGCGCGAACATGTGAGTAACGCTGCCGGCGTGCATAATCAACATGTGCTGGCCGAGCAGGAACGCAATCAAAACTCCCGCGGCCATGTGCCAGGTCCAGTATTTCGTCTCGTGCATCTTCGTCTCCTATTCCGCCAGCCCCAGGAACTGCCAGCCGCCGACGGCCAGAAAAACCGCTGCCAGGACCATCATTGAGATGAATAGCGGCCGCTGTACACTCAGCGAGGTCTTGTAAGGGTAGACAGGTTCGATCGGCTTGCCGACCGCTAAGCCGAGTTCCACCAGCAGCAGGCGAATTCCGTTAAACGCGTGGTAGGCGAAAGCCGCGAAAACCAGAAACTCCCCGAATTTGAAAACCGGCCGGTGGAAGAACTGCCCCTCTACCCATAGGTACCTGCCGGTAGCGCGTAGGCTTGTGACCACGATGTGCATCAGCAGGTAGCAAAGAATACCCAGACCGGTGAGGCGATGAAGGATGTACGCGTAGCGCTCCATACCCCAACAGCCGCCGCCGAGCCAGCCCCACAGTCCAAGCCGGTTGTCGTGCCTTTTGATGTCGGCCATGCCAGCCTCCTCTCAGTACTTCCGCTCCACGGGCTTCCAGGTGGTGATCGTCACGGGCTTGTACTCCAGCCTCGGCCGGCCGTGCCCGCAATAAACCATGGAGTGGGCCAGGAACTTGTCGTCGTCACGTTTGGGGAAATCCGTGCGGGCATGGGCTCCGCGCGATTCCTGCCGCGACAGGCCCGCGAAGAGCAGCACCTCGGCCAACTCCAGCATGTTTTCGGTCTCCAACGCCTGAATGATGTTGGTGTTGTAAATGCGGCTTTTGTCGCAAATGGCGATTCCTTGGAAGCGTTGTCTCAGCTCGGCGATCTTGTCCAGACCCTCCTCGATGGATGCGCCGGTGCGGTAGACGCCCGCATGCCGGTCCATCAAGGTCCGAAGCTGGCGGCGGATCGCGGCCGGGTTCTCCTTCCCGCTCTGTTGGAGCAGGCCCTTGAAGATGCGGTTCTCCTCCACCCTGGCCAGCGGCTCCGGCATGTCGCTCAACCTGGCGCCCTGACCCAGGTATTTGGCGATCCCGTGGCCGGTGATTCCGCCCCACACCAGGCATTCAGCGGTGGAGTTGCAGCCGAGCCGGTTGGCGCCATGCATGGAGTGGCACGCCACCTCGCCCGCGGCCCATATGTTCTCCACCTTTGTCCGGCCGTCGATATCGGCCTCAATACCACCCATGGAGTAGTGGGCTACAGGGCGTATGGGGATAGGCTGGGTGATCGGGTCGATCCCCAGAAACTTTATGCAGACTTCGCGTATCAGCGGCAAACGCTTATTGATCCGCTCGGCCCCCAGGTGCGTCAGATCGAGTTCGATATAGTCCAGCCCCTCGGGTCCCGGGAAGCCCCGGCCTTCCAGGATTTCGGTCATTTCTGAACGGGAGACAATATCGCGTGGCGCAAGCTCCATCATCTTGGGCGCGTACTTTTCCATGAAGCGCTCGCCCTTGTTGTTGCGCAGGTAGCCGCCTTCACCGCGGCAGCCTTCCGTCATCAGAATGCCCGACGGCACTAGCCCGGTAGGGTGAAACTGAAGGAACTCCGGATCCTCCAGCGCGAGGCCGGCGCGATACGCGATGGCCTGCCCGTCGCCGGTGACGGTTTGCGAGTAGGTAGTGAATCCGTACAGGTTTCCCAACCCGCCGGAAGCGAATAAAAGAGCCTTGCCGCGCAAGACGAAAAACTCACCCGTCGGCGCGTCAAAGAGGGTGAGGCCGGCAAATCGTCCGCCGTCCAGGAGCAGCGAAGTGACAAAGCATTCATCGTAGCGCGTGAAGTTGTCGTACCTGAGCAGGGTGTCGTACAGCGCCTGCATCTCGAAGAATCCGGTCTTGTCCGCCGCCATGCACGCGCGCGGGAAGGAATGCCCTCCAAACGGCCTTTGCATGATTCGGCCGTCTTCACGCCGCGACCACGGCACTCCCCAGTGCTCCAGCAGGCGGATCTCATCCGGCGACGCCCTTACGAAACGATCCACCGTGTCCTGATCCGCCAGAAAATCGGATCCTTTGACCGTATCCCAGGCGTGCAACTCGAAGCTGTCCCCCTCTTCTGGGCGCATGACCGCGCCGGTACCGCCTTCCGCGCATACCGAATGCGAGCGCATCACCTGAACTTTCGATACGATGCCGATATCGGCCGCTCCGTGGGTTCTCATCGAGATCTCCACCGCGGCGCGCAACCCGGCAAGTCCTGTTCCCAGGATCACGACATCATGGGTTACCTGCTGCATAGGTGCTGTACTCCTCGGCGTTTCCAGGGTGGGCACCCGCCGTGCAGTGAAGATCAACGCCCACGGCGTGTTCGGGGCTGGTTCCAGCCGCGAACACGGGTTTCGATGCGTCGCCGCCCGGCGGAATCGCTGAGCGCGTAAAGCCGCCCTTGCGGGCTCCGGGTCCCGCAAGGGCCGGCCTCTACTATGCCGTGACGGCGGTAGCCTGAACGCCCCGCTTTTCAATCGGCACGAAGTCCCGCACCATGTATCCGGTGTAGACTTGGCGCGGGCGGGCGATCTTCTGCTCGGGATCGGTAATCATCTCCTGCCATTGGGCAAGCCAGCCCGCCGTGCGCGGAATGGCGAACAGAACCGTGAACATCTCCGGCAGGAACCCCATAGCCTGGTAGATGATGCCGGAGTAGAAATCCACATTGGGATAGAGCTTGCGCTTGATGAAGTACTCGTCCTCCAGCGCAATACGCTCCAGTTCCAGCGCGATCTCCAGCTTCGGATTTCGCCCGGTGACCTCGAACACACTGTCCGCCGCCCACTTGATGATGCGGGCGCGGGGATCGTAGTTCTTGTAGATTCGGTGCCCGAATCCCATGAGCTTGAACTGGCCTGCCTTGACCTTCTCGATGTAGGCCGGAACCTTGTCTTTGGAGCCGATCACATCGAGCATCTTGAGCACTTCTTCGTTGGCGCCGCCGTGCAGCGGGCCGGAAAGGGCAGCCGCCGCGGCAGCCGTGGAGAGGAATGGGTCGGCTTGGGAACTACCCACCGAGCGCATCACGTTGGCGCTGCAATTCTGTTCGTGGTCGGCATGCAGGATGAAGAGGATGTCTAGGGCGCGCGCCAGAACAGGGCTCGCCGAATACTTGGGCTCCGCCATCTTCCAGAGCATGTTCATGAAGTTTTCGGTGTAGCTCAGTTCGTTATCCGGATAGACGTAGGGGTAGCCCAGGCTGTGGCGGTACGTATAGGCCGCGATGGTCGGCATTTTGCCGATCAGGCGCATGATCTGCAGCTTGCGGACCTCGGGGTCGAGCACATGGCGGGCCTCGGGATAGACCGTGGAGAGGGCCGCCACGGTGCTGCACAGCATTCCCATTGGGTGGGCGTTCCAGCGAAAGCCTTCCAGGAAGTTCTTGGTGGTTTCGTGGAGCATCGTGTGATGGGTGATCTCGCCGACCCATGCCTTGAGCTGGGCCTCGGTCGGCAAGTCCCCGAATAGGACCAAATAGGCGACCTCCAGAAAACTGCACTTTTCCGCCAGTTGGTCGATAGAATAGCCGCGGTAACGCAGGATCCCTTTGTCGCCATCGATGAACGTAATCCCGCTTCGGCAGGAAGCGGTGTTCATAAACGCGGGGTCGTAGGTCATGAGCCCGAAATCTTCGGGTCCGGTCTTGATCTGCCGCAAGTCCATGGCCCGAATGGTCCCATCGTGAATGGGTATTTCGTAGGTCGCCTCGGTTCGCCTGTCAAGAATGCTTAGGGCGTGGTTCTCCATAATGTCCTTCCCTCAGACTCTGGCACGCGAGACACCGCCCTGGTCGGCCAGCCGACGGTGTTCGCCCGGTCATTGTGCGCTCCGCACGCTGGCGCCGCCCGCCGTGCAAACGACAGACGAGCGGGCTAAGTCAAGCCAATGCCCTGCGGCCGGCCCAGCAAAGGCCAGCGCCGCACCACTGAAGAAACTTCTTTGACGCCAACCGCCCACGAGGGGGTGGCTTACGGAGTCAATCATAAGCCAAATATGCGAGCTTGTTAAGCCTTTTTAATACAAGACGGGAATACCGCCACTTCGCGCCTTGGGAACGGAATAGCTGTCACCGGTCCACCCTGTTGTGCTGAAAAGTTTCTGTACATCCACCTGGGCGGGTTTTGCCCCGGCGCTAGTATACGCCCGGATCGAGCGCAGAGAGTCGTTATTCTGACGTTTCATTGCCGCATCGTCTGGTGGACCATCGTCCGGTGGGATTGCTCGCGCTGGCTGGAACTGGTATAGTTGAGGCCGACTAAATAACTTGAGGTCCGATTAGCGATAATTGGCCGATGCCCGTGGAGGCGGACTGCCCGCATTGCCTCGGGCCGGCAAGGCTGGGTCCTATACACATCCGGGTTTTCGACTCCTGCCCGCTGGTCAGGCTCGGGAGGTGTTATGGAGCGCTACAACGATCAATCTGTCCCCACGGATGGCCAAGCCATCCAAGTCCAAGAAAACAAGCTAAATATTCCAGATCATCCAATCATCCCCTTCATTGAGGGCGATGGTACCGGGCCCGATATCTGGAGGGCTGCGCGCACGGTGTTTGACGCCGCAGTCGAGAGAGCCTATGGCGGTAGGCGCTCGGTGGCCTGGTACGAGGTCTTCGCTGGCGAAAAGGCGCACCGGCAGTTCAACGATTGGCTGCCTCAAGGGACGCTCGACGCCATCCGGCATTTCCACGTCGCAATCAAAGGTCCGCTCACAACTCCGGTCGGCGGCGGCATTCGGAGCTTAAACGTCACCTTGCGCCAACTGCTTGACCTTTATGTTTGTCTGCGACCTGTCCGCTACTATTCCGGTGTCCCATCCCCGGTGCTGCGGCCCGAGTTGCTGAATGTCGTGATTTTCCGGGAAAACACCGAGGATGTCTACGCCGGTATCGAATGGCGTGAGGGGACCGACGAGGCCCGAAAGGTCATCGAATTCCTGAACCGCGAAATGGGTAAGAAGATTCGATCGGATTCGGGCATCGGAATTAAGCCGATCAGCAAGTTCGGCACAAAGCGGTTGATCCGCCGCGCCATTCAGTACGCCATTGAAAACCACAGCAGAAGCGTCACGATGGTCCACAAGGGCAACATCATGAAGTTCACCGAGGGCGCATTCCGCGATTGGGGATATGAACTCGTCAAGGAGGAGTTCTCGGACCTCTGCGTTACGGAAGCCGAGGCCGGGGTCGAGGCGCCCGCTGGAAAGATCCTGGTCAAAGACCGCATCGCCGACTCCATGTTCCAGCAGGTACTCCTGCGGCCTGAGGAGTATGACGTGATCGCTACCCCTAACCTGAATGGCGATTATCTTTCCGATGCGTGCGCCGCGCAGGTCGGTGGCCTGGGGATGGCCCCAAGCGCCAATATCGGCGATCAACACGGTATTTTCGAAGCCACTCATGGCACCGCTCCCAAATATGCCGGTCAGGACGTAGTGAATCCTTCCAGCGTCATTCTCTGCGGCGCGATGATGTTTCGCTACATGGGCTGGAAAGAGGTCTCGGATCTCATCGAGTCGGGCATTACCGACACCATACGCCACAAACAAGTTACCTACGATCTGCATCGTCAGATGGAAGGCGCGACGAAACTGAAAACCAGTGAATTCGCCGCAGCTATTGCCAGCAACATGAAGGCGGCAACGGTGGCCGCCTGAGGCAAACCATATGAGGAAGAAAGTCACAATTGTGGGATCGGGAAATGTCGGCGCGAGTTGCGCCGTCCGTCTGGCCGGCAAAGGGTTGGCCGACATTGTAGTGGTAGATGTTCTCGAAGGCATCCCCCAAGGGAAAGCGCTGGACATACTTCAATCCTGCCCGGTCGAGGGTATCGACATCCAGATTACTGGAGGCAACGACTACCAACCGACCGCGAACTCAGACATTGTGGTCTTCACCGCCGGATTTCCCCGCAAGCCCGGCATGAGCCGCGACGACCTTCTCTGGGCCAACTACGATATCGTCAAGCCTACGGTGGAAGCGGCGGTGAAGTATTCGCCGCAGAGCATCCTGATTGTGGTCACCAATCCGCTCGATGCCATGTGCCATGTCGCATATCGCGTCAGTGGGTTCCCCAAACAACGCGTCATCGGGATGGCTGGTATCCTCGACACGGCGCGCTTCCGGACCTTCGTGGCACAGGCGCTGAAGGTTTCCGCGTCGGATGTGGTCGCTTTCGTCCTCGGCGGACATGGCGACACTATGGTGCCCCTGGTTCGGTACAGCAGTGTGGCCGGCATCCCGCTGACGGATCTGTTGGACGCGGATACGCTTCAGCAGATCGTGAAGCGCACCAGAGACGGCGGCGCTGAAATCGTCAGATACCTCAAGAGCGGGAGCGCCTATTATGCGCCGTCGGCTGCCGTCGCCGAAATCGTGGAAGCCATACTCCTGGATCGCAAACGGGTGCTTCCCTGCTCCGCCTATTTGGAAGGCGAGTACGGCATCGATAAGCTATTTGTGGGCGTACCGGTAAAACTCGGTGCGGAAGGCATCGAGAAGGTTTTCGAAGTCCGGCTGGCCGAGGACGAGCTTGCGGCACTGCACAAGAGCGCCGCCGCCGTGAAAGAACTTGTGAATGTGATGGCGCCCAAACTGGGAATTGCCGAAAGTGCCGGCGTCACCGCCTGAAGCCGTTGCCCGCGAGTCGCCTGGTCTATCCATACATCGTCCAATCCGACATCCTGGTGGCGATGTCGCAAGAGGTCTACACTCGCTTTTCTCCACAGTTAAAATCCGGCGGCATCCTCATTACCGAGCGTGCATCGTCGATCTTCGCGGGAAGCATGGGCGTGTTCGCACCGTGCCGATGCCGGCCTGGGTCAAGGTAGCAATCGATGCCTGGGCGACAGCGGCCGCGATTACCGACGGTCCGGTCTTCCGTCCGGTTACGCGGGGCGACCAAGTCCAGGCAGCCGCGCTGAGCGAGAAGGTCGTCTGGCAGTTACTTCAACCGTACGCCGCGGCTGCGGGTGTCCCCGGAATTGCGCCCCACGACTGCCGGAGCTATGCCGAATGCCGGATTATGCCGAAGCGACGGCTAGACCTCCGATTTGGCGGGTAGTTTCGGAGTTCGAGCGTGAGAACGATTCGGCATGATCGGGGAGAGGCTACAGGCTCTTCAG
>Ga0187848_10002511_pt1 | contig 14352 bp, 12 predicted proteins | sample June2016WEW_4_40_FD_132424 | JGI IMG/M metagenome (GOLD analysis project Ga0187848, IMG submission 132424) | Peatland microbial communities from SPRUCE experiment site at the Marcell Experimental Forest, Minnesota, USA - June2016WEW_4_40 | ecosystem: Environmental > Terrestrial > Soil >... | reverse complement strand
GCTGCAAAAAGCGCGCCTTCACGTTGTCCTGCAGGATGGTTTCCAGCAATTCGCCCCGGATGCGCTCGCGCAAATTGCCGTCTTCCACCGGAAAAACCACCTCGATGCGCCGGAAAAAATTGCGCGGCATCCAGTCGGCGCTGCCCGCGAAAATTTCCGGCTGGCAGGCATTTTCAAAGTAAAAAATGCGGCTGTGTTCCAGAAAACGATCCACGATGCTGCGCACCGTGATGCGGTCGCTCACCCCTTTGACGCGCGGGCGCAGGCAGCAAATCCCGCGGACGATCAAGTCAATTTGCACTCCCGCCTGCGAGGCCCGGCACAGCGCGCCGATGACCTGCGGGTCCACCAGCGCGTTCATTTTCGCGATGATGCGCGCCGGCAGTCCCTTTTTCGCGTGGACCGCTTCGCGCTCGATCAGCGCGATGATGCGCTGGTGGAGTTGGAAGGGGGCCACCAGCAGCTTTTTCGTGCCCTGAAACTGGCAGATGCCGGTGAGCAGATTAAAGAGATTGGTCGCGTCCTCGCCGAAGGCCGGCTTGCAGGTCAGCAGGCTCAGGTCGCTGTAAAAACGGGCGGTGGTGGGGTTGTAATTGCCCGTGCCCAGGTGCAGGTAACGCCGGATGCCGTCGCTGTCCTTGCGCACCACCAGGCACATCTTGGCGTGGATTTTGCAGCCGACCAGCCCATAAACGACATGCACCCCCGCCTCCTCCAGCCGCCGCGCCCAAAGGATGTTGTTGGCTTCGTCAAAGCGCGCCTTCAGTTCCACCACCGCCGTGACCTGCTTGCCGTTGCGCACCGCCTCCATCAGCGCGCCGACGATTTGCGCATCGCCCCCCGTGCGATAGAGTGTTTGTTTGACAGCGAGCACGCCCGGATCGGCCGCCGCCTGCTTGAGAAAATCCACCACGCTGCTGAAGTTGTCGTAGGGATGATGGAGCAGCAGGTCCCGCTCCCGAATGGCGGCAAAAACGTCCTGACGCTCCCGCAGGGCGGCGGCCACGGGGGCGACAAACGGCGGATCGCGCAGTTCGGGCGAATGGTCGCCTTCCGTGATGGCGGCCAGGCGGATGGGGTTGACCGGCCCGTCAATCAGGAACAGGTCCTCCTCGGTCAGACCGAGGTTTTCCAGAAGCTGGGCGCGGATTTCCAGCGGGCAGCCGTATTCGACTTCCAGCCGGACCGCGTCGCCGCGCCGGCGGTTGAGCAGCTCATTTTCCACCGCTTTGAGCAGATTGGCCGTTTCCTCCTCATCAATGTAAAGCTCGCTGTTGCGGGTGACGCGGAAATGCCAGTAGCCCAGGATGGTCGTGCCGGGAAACAGGTCCGCCAGATAATGCCCGATCACCGCCCCGAGGAACAGATAGTGTTGTTGGGAGGAATCGGGGCGGGGCAGCCTGACCAGGCGCGCCAGCACCCGCGGCACCTGCACCACCGCCAGCCGCTGGCGCGTTTCCCCCTCCTGCGTGATCTCCAGTTGCACGATGCTGTTGAGCGATTTATTGAGCAACTGCGGAAAAGGATGGGCCGGGTCCAATCCCAGCGGCGTCAGCACCGGCCGGACCTGGGTGCGATAGAAATTCTCCACCCAGGCGCGGTCGGCGGCGGACAGATCGGCAAAGGCGAGGAAGCGGATGCCGTTTTCCGCCAGGGCCGGCCGCAATTCCTCGCGCCAGCATTTGTATTGACGCTCCACCAGTTGGCGCACGCGGCGGATGACCGCCCGCAGGTTTTCCGTGACCGTCATGCCGTCGGGCGTGCGATCCACCACCGGGCTGTCCAATTGTTGTTTGAGGCCGGCGACGCGCACCTCGAAAAACTCGTCCAAGTTGGAGCTGAAAATGCAAAAGAACTTGACCCGCTCCAACAGGGGCGTGGCCGGGTCCATCGCCTCCTCCAGCACGCGATAATTGAACTCCAGCCAGCTCAACTCGCGGTTGAGGAGGCATTCCGGGGCCAAGTTTGTTGCTGCGCCAGTCATCAAGCGGGGCAGTATAACCGTCCGGCCGGAAAAGTCATTCAAAACCAAACGGCAGGGCGGGACTCCGAAAAAGTAAGTTCCAGCGGCTTGACGGAGTGCTCAGGGCGAGGCACTGTTGAGGCATGACTGTGCTTTTACGTTGCCGGGTGAAGAAGGACTTGTTGGTTGAAGGCCAACAAAGTGACCGACCGGCTTGGAACGTCCACTCCGGAAATGATCCGCATTTTTCTGGCGGAGATCGCTCGGACGGGCAAGGTGCCGCTGAATTTGAGCACCGAATCGGACGACAGCATTGCCGGCCCTTGGCCGCAGCGGGCCGCGACGTTGGAGAGCTTTTATGACCCAACCAAAACCGAATGATAGTGGGTAGCCCAAACTCCATCTGCTCTCGCAGCTTTGTGATGTTAACCAAACCGCGCCCCAAAGGCCATCCGCCCACCACGCCAGCACTCCGCGACTCGGTTCCCCCTCGCTTCCCCGCTTACGATTCTGTCCTGCCATGATTCTCTTCTTTCGGGTGCATCCCAGGTTTGTCGAGCCTTCCGTCTGGCTCAACGAGATCTTTGACCAATAATCAAAACACTGAATTACCAATAACAAATGCTCAATGGAAATTTCCCGATTTCCGGCCGGGAGTACTGCCTGGTGGGTTCTCAAAATTGAAAACTGGTGATTGAGAATTGGTCATTGGCAATCCCCAGGCTTGCAGGGCAGGGGAGTTGGGGTTTAAATGGGGGCATGGCTGTGGCGGATAACCAGCCGGAAAAAACCGCATGAGTCTCATTGCTTCATTTGACGAGTTTGTGCCGCAATTGCGCGCGTTTATGTCGCGGACGCAAGAGTTCTCTGTTCCAGACGCCGAACTGGACGCGGAGTTTAACCGGCTGGCGGCGGGATTGTTCATGCTGCAACGGGACGCCGTGCCGATCTACGGCGAGCTTTGCCGGCAACGAAACGTCTCCGCTGTTGAGGACTGGCGGGAGATTCCGGCGCTCCCAACCACGGCGTTCAAGGAATATGAGGTCACGAGCCTGCCGCCGGCGGAACGGACCCATGTCTTCCATTCCAGCGGCACCACGCGGCGCCGGCCCAGCCGCCATTTTCATAATGGCCAATCGCTGGCGCTTTATGAGGAGTCGCTACGCCCGTGGTTTCGGCGTCATTTTCTCCCTCCTTCGCCGAGCCTGCGGAGGGCAAGCCATCCTCCATCCTCCATCCTCCATCCTCGTTTGCTCATCCTGACGCCTTCTGCCGCCGAGGCGCCGCACTCGTCGCTGGCTTATATGTTTAACACGATTCGGGGCGAATCCGGCCAGGCGATTTTCACGGGACGGATTGACGGGGAGGGAGCGTGGGCGCTGGACCTGGAGCAAACCCTGGCGGCGCTGGGCGAAGCGCAATCGGCCGGGCAGCCGGTGGCGCTGCTCGGCACTGCCTTCTCTTTTGTTCATTTGCTGGATCATTGCCGGGCCGGCCAGAGGCGCTTCCGTCTGGCCGCCGGTTCGCGCGCGCTGGAAACCGGCGGCTACAAAGGGCGCGGGCGCGTGGTGGCGAAAGGGGAGCTGCGGCAGATGATGACGCGGTGGCTGGGGATTGCCGAATCGCACATTGTGGCCGAATACGGCATGAGCGAATTGAGTTCGCAGGCCTACGACCGCGTCCTGCCCGACGAAGCGGGCGGGGAGTTCCGCTTTCCGCCGTGGGCGCGGGCGCAGCTCATTTCGCCGGAAACAGGACGGGAGGCGGGGGAGGGGGAAACCGGCATGGTGCGGGTTATTGACCTGGCCAATGTCCGCTCGGCCCTGGCGGTGCAAACGGAGGACCTGGCGGTGCGGCGCGGCGGGGGATTTGAGTTGACGGGGCGGGCGGCGCAGGCGGCGGCGCGCGGGTGTTCGCTGCTCCTTCAAGAATTATGAATGACAATACTTTGAACCTGCCGAATTATTTTTTGGCCGACCTGCCGCCCGAAGCGGCCCTCACGCCCGGCCTGATCACCGAGGCCTGCCAGACGCTGAAACGCAACCGCGAACGCTATCTGCAAGGCCGCACCACCGAGAGCCTCATCCAAAGCCTGGACGGGATCGGGCGCGACTGGCTGGAAGCCGATTATCCCTTCCGCCGGCATGTCCTGGAAGCCGGCCCGGCGGCGACCGGTTTTTCGGCGGCGGTTTTGGCGGCGGGGCTGGACAGTTTTTTCCAGCAACTGACGGCGGAGAATTTGGAGGGTTTGCTGCGGCAGGAACTGGGGCATGCGCACCGGCTGGACGATTTTTTTCCCGGCGACCATGAACGGGGGTCCAACCGGGTGGCGCTGGCGCGCGGGCCGCAGTTGCTGGCGCACATCGCGCCCGGCAACATTCCCAACGCCGTCCTGCTGGACATGGTGCTGGGGGTGCTGGCGCGGTCGGCCCAATTTGTCAAGTGCGCCTCCGGCCAGGCTTTCCTGGCGCGACTTTTCGCCCATTCCCTTTACGAGGCGGAGGCCAAACTGGGCGCCTGCCTGGAGGTGGCGGAATGGCCGGGCGGCACGGAGAGCCTGGAGGCGGCCCTTTTTGCCGAGGCGGATTGCGTGGCGGCGACGGGCAGCGACGAAACGCTGGCGGCGATCCGCCGGACCCTGCCGGGGCAGGTGCGCTTCGTCGGTTATGGCACGCGGGTCAGTTTCGGGTTTGTGGCCAGGGACGCCCTGACCGGACGGCACCCGGAAACCATCGCGGCGCAGGCGGCGCTGGATGTGGCGGCGTGGAACCAGCTTGGCTGCCTTTCGCCGCATGTCATTTATGTCGAGGAAGGCGGGAGGATCGGAGCGGAAGGTTTTGCCGACTTGCTGGCCGGAGCGCTGGAGGCGCTGGAAAAGACGCATCCGCGCGGCCGGCTGACGGCCCGCGAAGCGGCCGGGATCGCGGCGCGGCGCTCCTTTTACGAGGTGCGCGCCGCCCATTCCCCGGACACGAAAATATGGGCCAGTTCGGAATCCACCGCCTGGACGGTGGTGTTGGAGACGGAGGCGCGCTTCCAGGTTTCGTGTTTGAACCGGTTTGTCTATGTCAAGGCGGTCCAGGATGTGAGGGAGGTGTTGCAGGCGGCGGATCCGGTGCGGGAAAACATTTCCACGGTGGGCCTGGCCAGCAGCGGGGCGCGCGCGGCGGAACTGGCGCAGCAATTCGCCCGCTGGGGAGCGCGGCGGATTTGCCCGCTGGGCCAGATGCAGAAGCCGCCGCTGGCCTGGCGGCACGACGGCCGCCCGGCACTGGGGGATTTGCTGACCTGGAGCGAGTGGGAAAAGTAAATAAATGCAGAATGCAGAATGCAGAATGGAAAAGGCTGAAGGCTGAAGGCTGAAGGATGAAGGATGAAGGATGAAGGATGAGGGATGAAGGAAGAGGGATGAAGGAAGAGGGATGAAGGCGGAAGGATGAAGGATGAAGGGAGAATGCTAATTGCTGAATGCTGAATGAAAAATGCAGAAGGAGAAATACTAAAAATGGAGTTGCGAAAAACATTTCAATTTGAGGCGGCGCATTTGCTGCCGCACCTGGCCAAATCCCACAAATGCCGCCGCCTGCACGGCCACAGTTTCAAGGTCGAGGTGGCGGTTGCCGGCCCGTGCCATCCCAAGCTGGGGTGGGTGATGGATTACGCGGAGATGGCGGAGGCCTTCCAGCCGATTTGGCTGCAACTGGATCATAATTACTTGAATGAAATCCGCGGCCTGGAAAATCCGACGAGCGAAAACATCGCGGTCTGGATCTGGCAACGGTTGAAGCCGCGCCTCCCGCTGCTGACAGAGGTGGTGGTGGCCGAGACCTGTACCGCGCGCTGCATTTACCGGGGCGAGTGAGTCAATTAGTGTGGGATTGAAGAACCCGAATAGTTATCTGCGCGCGGACAATGCGAGTGGGGTGGCCAGGCGAAATTGAGCTTCAGCAGAGGTTGAATTCCTCGACTTGCGAGCGATATTGAAGTAATTATTGTGAATTATGGGCGAGCGCTTAGACATCAAAGAGACGATTGCGGTTATTAACCAGATGCGGACCGACGGCATCATCGGCGAATACGCCGTGGGCGGTGCGTTCGCGGCGGTGGTCCATCGTGTGGAGGTTGATTCAACCGATGACGTGGATGTTTATATTGTCCTAAATCCGTTGCCAGGCCAATCGCTTGTGTGCCTCGATCCCATTCACAAATACTTAGAGGCGCGCGGATATAGGCTCAACCGCGATGGACATCCTGTTATCGCAAATTGGCAGGTGCAGTTCCTTCCAGCCAACGAACCTCTCTTGAAGGAAGCGCTTGACGAGTGCGTTGAAAGCGACATTGATGGGGTTCCCTTGCGAGTAATGTGCTGGAAGAATCGAACATTGTGCTCGACGCTGTCCGTGAATTGCGACGGGAGCGGGAAAAGGTCCAGCCCTTGCCCGTCAATCGCAAGCCGGAGGGGCCGCAAGCCGTCTTTCATCCTCTTTCGGATGAGGAGATTTTAAAGGGGAGAGGCGTCAATCCCAAAAACCCGGAGAATGCGGAAATGTTGCGCCTGCGCGATGCGTTAAAGCCTTTCCAAGACCGCAACAAAAAGCAAGTTGACCTCAAGGAGGCCGAACTTCATTGGCCTTTGATTCCCCAATGCGAAAGCGCATTGGAACTTTATGGCAAAGACAAATCCGAAATGGCTGCGGAGCTTTGGGGGCATCTCGTTGGCGCGTGTCAAGACATCGCACGGTCCGTGGCCTAGCCCAAAACAAGCGAGCACTGGGAAACTGTCCGGCGCATCCTCCTAAAGGCAGCGGACGATCCTGTGCCAGCCGGAGATGACGCCAATAGCAGCGAGGAAGATGATTGGCCGAGTTGGGGCTGGCCTTCCCCGAGACTCGACGCGGCCTGTGGTTTGCCGTTTCTTGCTTACCGCCTTGGTGAGGCAGATGATGCCGTTGCCGAGGCTCACCCATAGGCTGGAGGAAATCTACCGTTGATGCAGCACAGAGTTTCAGATATCACTCGTAATTATCTCCGGTCCTCGGCGGCGCAGGCTGGGCGGGGTCTTCCACGGCGAGGAAAATGAAAACTTTGGCGCGGGAGCGTTGCGGAAAGCCGGGCTGTGGGCGGGCCGACCTGGATTGAATCCCTGGGTTGACAATTGTAATCTGTGAGGTTACTATAAGAACAAATCTGTGAGAACGAGCTGCCGCTTTGCCATGGCCATTCATGTGCTGGCCGTCCTTGCTTACAAGGAGGGCGACCGGGTCACGTCGGCCGGCCTGGCCGGCAGCGTCAACACCAACCCGGTCATGGTGCGGCGCCTCCTGCTGGCCTTGCAGAAGGCCCGGCTGGTGGAAACCTGCAAAGGGGCCGGCGCCGGCTCGCGCCTCAGCCGCGCGCCAAGGCGCATCAATCTGGCGGAAGTTTATCGCGCCGTGGAAGCCGCCGAACCCTTTGCCGCGCCTTCGCGAAAACCCAACGCGGCCTGCCCGGTGGGCCACTGCATCAAGCAAACGCTGGGGAAGGTGTTTGCCTCGGCGGAGAACGCCCTGGAGCGGGACCTGGAAAAGACGTCGCTGGCCGATCTAATGGAGGCGGTGAAAGCGTCCTGCGCCCGCGCCGGGGAAAAAGCCGTTTGACACTCTCTTTTTTTGTGCGAGTATGTAACTGTGACTATTACATATAATGAAGGGACAATATGAAATCGAAGCCAACGAACGAGGGGCGGGAAAATGGGAATGAGAGAAAGCCGCCCGGCAAAGGGTGCGTGGAATCCTGCAAACAGATTCTGGCGCAGATGAGGAAGGCCAAGGACGCCATTTTTGCCGAGGCACACGACACCCTCAAAGCGCGGGAGCAAATGCTGCGGCTGGCGTTGAACGAGGCCGAGGCGCTGGCGTGGCAGACGCTGTATCCACACCTGGTTTTTCCGGATCTGGCAGCGGAGAAGGTCCGCGGGGTTGCGGCTTGGAACAGCCGTCAACAGTTGATCGGCGGACAAAGCCGCCAGAGCACAAACAAATGAAAGTCCCAAGCGCATTGCAAGGACGCCGGACCACGGAATGGGTTCGCACGTTCAGCGAAGCCGATTCTGTGGCGGCAGAAGCGCCGCTTAAAGCGCCGCCAGCCGACGAGGAGTTGCTGGACAGCTATTCCAGGACGGTCAGCCGCGCCGTCGAGATGATCGGCGCAGCCGTGGTGAATATCCGCGTTCACAAGGCCGGCGGCCAAGGGCAGCGTGGATCGGAACCGGGCGGCAGCGGTTCGGGCTTTGTCATCGCGCCGGACGGCTTCATTCTCACCAACAGCCATGTCGTCCAGGGCGCGGAAAAACTGGAGGTGACGCTGGCGGACGGGCAGGTGTTTACAGGCAATCTGGTGGGCGAGGATGCGGAAACGGATTTGGCCGTCCTGCGCATCAACGCCGCGCCGTTGGCCCACGCGCGCCTGGGCGATTCCAAATCCATTCGCGTTGGACAGATTGCCATCGCCATCGGCAGTCCGTTTGGTTTCCACCGGACGGTCACCGCCGGCGTGGTGAGCGCCCTGGGCCGCTCGATGCGTGCCCAGTCCGGGCGGCTGATTGACAATGTCATCCAGACCGACGCGGCGTTGAATCCGGGCAACTCGGGCGGGCCGCTGGTCAATTCGCGCGGCGAGGTCATCGGCGTGAACACGGCGATCATTCTTCCCGCCCAGGGAATTTGTTTTGCCATCGCCAGCAACACGGCGGAGTTCGTGGCGGCGTGGTTGATCAAGGAAGGCCGGGTCCGGCGCAGTTGGATCGGAGTGATTGGCCAGAACGTGCCCATTCACCGGCGGGTGGTGCGGTTCCACCGGTTGGCGGCGGATCACGGGGTGTTGGTCGCCGGCATTGAACCCGGCAGTCCCGCCAGCCGGGCCGGTTTGAAGGAGGGTGACGTCATTGTCGCGTTCGCGGGCGAAGCGGTTTGCGGGATAGATGAGTTGCATGGCCATCTGGTCGCCGAGGCGATTGGCATCCCCTTGCCGATCACGGTCATCCGCCACACGGAGAAGCTCGACCTGGCCGTGACGCCGGAAGAATTGGCCGGGGACCATCAAAGGAATTAAGCGCACTCCCAAGAACCGCGCGCGACCGAATTGACCGGTTCAGGACGGCGGGGCTTTCGCCGCCGCGCGCCCGCTTGACGGCGACACGCCCGCCGGCGACCTCGGCGTAAAATGAAACCTTTGGCGCGAACGCGCCGTCTGAGTTGGCATTGAAACCAATCTTGACCGCGGGCCAGCTTCGCCTGATTATTTAACGGGGATAACCATATATGAATTTACCAAAAAACCTCCTCTCCGTCCGCACCCTGGCCGCCGCCGCGATGGCCGCTTTCATTCCGGCCGGCCTGGGCGCGCACGTGCCGCCGGCGGGAATCAGCCTGTCGAGCCTCTATGCCTTCGCCAGCGGCGCCAACCCGGCGGCCAGCCTGGTGCAGGGCAGCAATGGAAACTTCTACGGCACGATGGAGGGATCGGGAACCAACTTCCTGGGCGCGGTGTTCATGCTGACGCCGTCGGGCGCTTTGACCGATCTGGTTTTGTTTAACGGCACGAACGGCGCCGCGCCCGCCGCCCCCTTGTTTTTGTCCACGGACGGCAACTTCTACGGCACCACGGCAAAGGGAGGGACCGGCAATCAAGGCACTATTTTCAAAATGTCGCCCTCGGGTGGCTTCACTCTTCTGGCCCGATTTCAGGGAACCAACGGGGCCAATCCCATGGGCGGACTGGTGCGGGGTCCGAAGGGATATTTCTACGGCACGACGCGGGCCGGGGGATCGAATGGGGTAGGGGAGGTGTTTGCGTGGTCCCCGGGCATCGGGGTGAGCAATCTGCATTCATTCAACGTCACCAATGGCGCCAATCCGCAGGGCGGGTTGGTGGCGGGTTTGGACGGCAACTTGTATGGGACCACCTACCTGGGGGGGACGAAAGGTTTGGGCACGGTTTTTCAACTCACGCCGTCGAACACGCTGAAAACGCTGGTTTCATTTTCGCTCACCAACGGCGCGTTTCCATTGGGGCTGGTGCAGGCGGCCAATGGCCTGCTCTATGGCGCGAGCTTTGCCGGCGGGACGAATAATTTTGGCTCGGTGTTCGAGGTGACAACGACGGGCAGTCTCACCACGCTGGCCTCCTTCGGCATCGCCAACGGCGCCAATCCCCAGGCATCCGTCATCCTGGGCGCCGACGGCTTCCTCTATGGCACAACGGTGCAAGGCGGGGCGGACGGCAAAGGCGTCCTCTTCCGGGTGTCCACCAATGCGACCGTCGGCAGCGGCCGAGGCTCCGGTCGCGGCTCCGGCGGGTCAGGGACCAGTTCGGCGGTGTTGACCAACCTGGTCACTTTTTCCGGCGCCAACGGCGCTTATCCAGAGGGAGGGCTGATGCAGGCGGGCGACGGGAATTATTACGGCACAACCAGCAGCGGCAGCACGGATGGCTTTGGGAATATCTTCGAGCTGTCGGGTTTTCCCCCGACGATCTTCCAGCAACCGGCCAGTCAGAATTTCGCGGCCGAAGCGACCAATCACTTTAGGGTAGGGGCCACCGGTTCAGCCCCGTTGACTTATCAATGGGTCATGGATGGGACTAATCTAACCGACGGCGGGAACATTTCAGGGGCGACCAACAGCCAGTTGACCATCGGCCCCGCCGTGGTGTCTGATGCCGGCAGTTATTTGGTGGTGGTGGCCAACGCTTTTGGCTCGGCCACCAGCGCGGTGGTGACGCTGACCGTCCCGGCCCCGACTCTTGCCATAAAGTCGCCCGGCTTGAATGTGTCGGCCGCGTCGCTGACCGTGCAGGGAACCGCCTCGGGCAAATACGGGGTGGCCAACGTGCAATGGCAACTCAACGGCGGCGGGTGGAGTCCGGCGGCGACGACGAACCAGTGGACCAATTGGTCGGCCCTGGTGATCTTGCAGCCGGGAACAAACAGTTTCCAGGCCTACAGCGTGGACCCCGTTGGCAATGATTCGTCCACCAAGAGCGTGGCCGTTTTTTACGTGACCAGGAGTCCGCTGACCTTGTTGACCAACGGTTTTGGAACCATCAGCCGCAGTTTCTCCGGGACCAATCTGGTGGTGGACACCAACTATACCGTGAGGGCTGTGCCCAAACCAAACAATCTGTTTTCCAACTGGACCGGGACGATCACGACGACGAACAATCCGCTGAAGTTTGTGATGGTGTCGAATATGACGTTGACGGCCAACTTTGTGACCAATTCTTTCTTGCGCGCGGCCGGAACTTACAACGGGCTGTTTTATGTTGCCGGCGCAGTGGGCGCGGAAAGCTCCGGCATGCTCGGTGGCCTGACGGTGGGAACGTCGGGAACTTACACGGGCAAACTATATATCGGCGGAACCAACTACGGCGTGGGCGGCAATTTCGATCTGGCGGGCGACGCGAGCAATCAGATCACGCGCGCGGCCAATTTGGGACCCGTCTCGCTGGCGATGCATTTGAACTGGAACAGCGCGCCGCCGCAAATTACCGGCACGGTGCAGGGGACCAACGGCGGCGCGTGGACGGCTGAATTGACCAACGAACTGGCGGGAAGCAACCTGCCGTCCGCCGAATACACGATGCTGATACCGCCCGGAGCGGGCGCTCCGGCGAATTCGCCCGGCGGCGATGGCTACGCTTTGATCAGCAACCATCTTGGCGCCATCACGGTGACGGGCGCTTTGGCTGATGGCGCTTCTTTTGGCCAGAACATCGCGGAATCGGAATCCCTCCACCTGCCTTTTTATGCCACGCCTTACACCAATGGCGGCTTGTTGCTGGGCTGGCTGGACCTGAGCGGCGGCGCGCCCGCGGGCAGTTTGACCTGGATCCGTCCCACGGCGGCGGGCGGCTTCTTCACCAACGGTTACACCAATTTCGTCACTGTGCTAAGTTCGGCTTGGACCAATCTGGGGCCAAACACCCCTGCGATCTCGTTTCCCAACTGGGCAATACTGAATGTTTCATACGGGGTTCCTTCGACAGGTCTCGCGTTCATGGTGGACCTCAACACGACCAACGCTTTGGTAAGAGAGGGGATCGCGCCGACCAATTCATTCACCGGTTCGATCGCGCCCAAGACCGGGCTTTTGCGGATTACTTTTGGCAATGGCAATGGCACAAATACCACCGCCGGGACCGGCGCCGCTCTACAGAATGCCAATGCGGGCGGCGGATTCTTTATCACGACAACCAACGCCGGAGCGATCAGCCTGACGCCGCTTCCATAGTCTGCTTGCCACTGAACAAATACTGATTATGAAAAAATCGGCCCTCGGTTGCGGCGCGGATTGCCAATTTCAGCCTTGCCCAAGTCTTTCGGAAGTGGTTTGTTTATAGCATGAACGCGGTATTGTCCGACAGCAGAGTTCCTGACATTCAAGCCCAGGCCCGTGACTTGACCAAGCGACAAATGCAGCAATGGTTTGATTGGATGGACGGCATGCTGGAGGTTCATCGGAGCAGGTTCGTGTTCCGCGAGCCGACTCCGGCTCAACTCAAAGAACACAAGGCCGGCCTGAAGTTGGCCATCCGGCATTGCCTTTTTATAAACACCCTGATCGCCGATCCTGATTTCAATGAACCGGATTTGGTGTCCCGGCTGCAGGTGCGCGTCCGGCAATTACAGGACGCTTACGACACCTTCCATGACACGACTCTTTCAGACGCACAGGCGGAAAAAGTTTTGAAGCGAGTCTTCCCGGAATGAACAGGGAACTGGAAGCGCTCATCCTCGCTTACGAAAAGGTGTCCGCCTCGAAGGACCGAGAGGCGGAGCAGTGCCTGCTTGCCTTCGAGTCCCGTCTGGACAGAGTAATGGAGCGGCAGCCAAGCCTGTCGCGTGATATTCTGCGCAAGAGCATCATCAAAGAGCATCATCAAAGCGCATCGCAAGTGGGCTTTGAAACAGGATGGCAAACCGCCGGCAATTCCCCCGAAAGCCTGAGGCGCATTCCGGAGTGGAAACCAGAGCCGCCTTTGTAATTGCACCGGCGCGGGCCGCGGCCTAGCTTGCCATCCAACATATGTTGACTATGAAAAAATCGGCCCTCGGTTGCGGCGCTGTCTTGCTGCTGGGAATCGTGGTGCTTGTGCTCGTGGTGGTCGGCGGTTACAACCGGCTCGTGCGCTTGTCCCAGGCGACCAACAGCCAATGGGCCCAGGTGCAAAATGTTTATCAACGGCGGGCTGATCTCGTGCCCAACCTCGTCGCCACCGTCTCCGGCGCGGCCAATTTTGAGAAATCCACCCTCACCGAAATCACGGCGGCGCGGGCCTCGGTCGGCCAGGTGAAAATTGACCCGAACAGCGCCCCGGCCGACCCGGCCAAGCTGGCGGAATTTGAAAAAGCCCAGGGCGCCCTCTCCTCGGCCCTGTCGCGGCTGCTGGTCGTCTCGGAGCGCTATCCGGATTTGAAAGCGAGCGCCAGTTTCCGCGATTTGCAAGCGCAATTGGAGGGCACGGAAAACCGGATCAGTGTCGAGCGCGGCCGTTTTAACGACGCGGTCCAGGCCTACGACACGGCCATCCAGTCGTTCCCCGCCGTGCTTTACGCCGGAAGTTTTGGATTTAGAGCCAAGCCTTATTTCACCGCCGTCTCGGGCGCGGAAAAACCGCCGCAAGTGCAGTTCGATTTCAACAAACCGGCTCCCGCCAAACCGTGATTGCTTGAAAACGTTTTGGTCCATCCTGGTTGGTCTGTGGTGTGTGACGGCTTGGGGCGGCGAGGTGATTCCCGCCAAGCCGGTCGGTTATTTTAATGACTACGCGAATGTCGTCCCCCCGGCCACGGCGGCGCAGCTTGACCGGAAGCTGGAGGATTTTGAGCGAGGCACTTCCAGCCAGATTGTCGTGGCCATCTATCCGAAGATGCAGTCGGATTCCTCGATTGAGGATTACACGGTGCGCGTCGCGCAATCATGGCAGACCGGGCAGGCGGGCAAGAAAAACTGCGCGGCGCTGTTTGTGTTCGTTGAGGACCGCAAGCTGCGCCTGCAAGTGGGCTACGGTCTGGAAGGGGCGTTGCCCGATGCGCTTTGCAAGCGGATCATTGACGATGAGATCACACCGCGCTTTAAGGCCGGGGATTACGGCGGCGGTTTGAGCGCGGGTGTAACCGCCATCCTCGCGGCGGCCAAGGGGGAATACAAGGGCACGGGCCGCACGGTCGCGGATAGCAGACAAGGGTTGTCACAACTCAACTATGCGCAATGGGCAATAATTATACTATTGGTCGTGCTCTTCTTTAGTATTGGAATTTATCAGGCGCGACGGGCTGTGGCGGGTGGTTTAGGAGGCATTGTTCTGGGCAGCGGAGGATATTCCCGGGGGAGGAGCGGTTGGTCGGCCGG
>Ga0187848_10002510_pt1 | contig 14354 bp, 10 predicted proteins | sample June2016WEW_4_40_FD_132424 | JGI IMG/M metagenome (GOLD analysis project Ga0187848, IMG submission 132424) | Peatland microbial communities from SPRUCE experiment site at the Marcell Experimental Forest, Minnesota, USA - June2016WEW_4_40 | ecosystem: Environmental > Terrestrial > Soil >... | reverse complement strand
TGGCGGGGTAGAAGAAGGCGAACGCCGCGATCGCGGGCCACATCGCCGGGTCGAACAGGAATGCGCCGTGAGCGCGTTGATAGGCGACGATCTCGGTCAGCGAAAACGTCGCCCATTGCCCCTCGGCGAAGCCGGTGCGCAGCGCCACAGCGGCGACGATCAGCACGATCGGTCCCTCGTAGGCGAGCATCATCGCCATTTCGCGGGAGAAGCCGATCGAGCCGTAGGGCGAGCCGGACGCCGAGCCGGCGATCATCAGCGCGACGCCTGGGACCGCCAAGAGATAGAGGAGCACCAGCAAATTGCCGATCTGCGGGTCCGGCGTGTAGACGCCGGCGATCGGGATCAGCGCCGCGGCGAGCAGCATCGACGCCGCGCCGACAAGCGGCGCGCCGAGGAACACCGTCTCGCAGGCCACGTCCGGAACCATCGTGCGCTTGAAGCCGAGCTTGACGAGGTCGAAGAACGGCTGGGCGAGCGGCGGCCCGATGCGGCCCTGGAGTCGAGCCGCGACACGACGGTCCGCCCCCTTCAGCGCCAGACCGAGCGCGAGTGCGAAAAGCCCGCCGGGGAAGATGAGCGCCGCAATGAGTATGGCTGCGTGGTTGGCCATGATCGGTTCCTCTTCCTCAAGCCGTCTCGCCGCCGTCCGCGCCTTTCGGCGCGAACAAAGCGCGGCGTATGACCGCGTCGGGCGATTCGAACAGGTCGGCGGCGCCGATTCGGATCGCTTCCGGAGCGAGGTCGACGACGCCGCATTGATGGACGTGAGTGCGAACGATTCCGGCGCGATGGCCGAGGCGCAGCCACGGCGCGAGCGCCGCGCCGAGGACCAGCGCGAGCAGCGTCAGGAGAGCCGGGCTCCAGCCCTCCAACCCGGGCAGCGGCCCCGTCAGGGTCGCGGCGATCGGCGCGAAACCGAGCTCGCCCTCGATCGCGGCGATCGGCATCAACAGCAGGCCGGGGAGGAAGCCGACCACGACGCTCGCCGCCGTCAGCGCGCCCATCGGGATGAGCATCGCGAGCGGCGCCTCATGGGCCGCAAGCGCCTTGGCGGTCGGCGTCCCCATGAAGGCGGCGTGAGCGAACTTCAGCACGGCCGCCAGGGTGAACAGACTGCCGATCATCGCCGCTGCGCCGAGCGCCCAGTGACCCGACTGGAAGGCCGCCATGAAGATCAGCCACTTCGAGGAGAAGCCGCTGAGCGGCGGCACGCCGGCGAGCGAAAGTCCCGAGAACAGGAAGATGCCGAAGGTGATCGGCATGCGCCGTCCCAGACCGCCGAGTTCGTCGAGCATGTGAGCGTGGCTGCCCACCATCACCGCGCCGGCGACGAGGAACAGCGTGTCCTTGAGCAGCATGTGGTTGGCGAAATGCATCAGGCCGCCGGCGACGCCCAGCGACGTGCCGAGCGACACGCCGAGCAGCACGTAGCCGAGCTGGCAGACGGTCGAGTAGATCAGCAGCAGCTTGATGCCGTTCTGCACCACCGCCATCGCTCCCGCGTAGAGGATGGTGACGGCGGCGATGATGGAGATGACATAGAGCAGCAGCGGCTGGCCGTTGACTTCGCCGCCGAGCTTGCTGAACAGCGTCGCGCCGCCGAACAGGACGAAGAGCTTCAGCACGCCCCACGGCCCGCTCTTCAGCAGCACCGCGGAGATGTAACCGGAGACAGGAGTCGGGGCGAGCGCGGGATGCATCTGGTAGTCGATCCGCACCGGCAGCATCGCCGCCTTCATCACCAGGCCGAGGAACACCAGCACGACGCCCGGCGCGACGACCGCAGGCGGCAACCGCAGCAACGCGTCGCCGACGCCGGCGAGTTCGAACGTGCCGGCTTGGACGGCGACCAGGGCGAAGCCGAGGAACAGGAAAGCGGCGCCGACGGTATTGAACAGGAAGTACTTGAAGGCTTCGCGGCGAGCGGCGTCCGTTTCCTCATGAGCAATCGCCGCCCACAGCGCCCAGCTGCTCATCAGCTCCCAGAACGCGAAGAAGGAGAAGATGTCCTTCGCCGCCGTCATCCCGAGAAGACCGGCGATCATCACCGTGAACGCGGCGAAGAAGCGCCCCTGCGCATGGCTATGCGCGAGATAGGCGGTCGAGTGCGTCATGTTGAGCGCGCCGACGCCGGCGATCAGCAGGGCGAAGCAGAACGACAGCAGGTCGTAGCGCCCGGCTTGGACGATCACGCCTCCGAGCGCGGCGACGAGGACGATGACCGCGAGGCGGCCCGCCCAGACGACCGAGCTGCGGCCGACAAGGAGGACCACCACCGCGCCGACCATGGCGACGGTCGCGGAGATCGGCCAGGACATTGCCAGGCTGGGCAGCGCCGCGGCGGCGAGCGCGCTGCGGATGGCGACGAGATCGCCGACGCGAGCGACGAGGTCGAGCTGGTAGCCGGGCGCGAGACCGCCGAGGACGATCGCGGCGGCGAGAACGCCCATCGCGACCAGCATCGAGGCCGGCGCTTCGCCAACGTCGGCCGCCCCGGTGTAGGGACGATAGAACAGGACGCTGACGACGCGGGTGTAGTAGATCACCCCGATGATGCTGCCCGCGAGCAGCAGCGCAGCGACCGGCGCCTGCCCGGCGCTGACCGCGGCGTAGATCATGAAGAACTTCGAGACGAAGCCGGAGAACGGCGGCAGGCCCATGATCGCAAAGCTGGCGAGCGCATAGGCGCCGGCGGTGAACGGCATCACGCGGCCGAGACCGGCGAGGTCCTCGATGCGGCGAAAGCCGGTCTTCAGGATGAACGCGCCTGCGGCGTAGAACAGAAGGGTCTTCATCACCGCGTGGTTGACGACGTGGAGCAGCGAGGCATCGGTCGCGAGCGCCGTGCCGACGCCGAGGATGGCGGCGATTTCGCCGATCTGCGCGAGCGTCGAGTAGGCCAGCATGCGCTTCAGTTCGGTCTCGAACAGCGCGCGCAGCTCGCCGTAGATCAGCGTGACGCAGCCGAGCGCCATGAGGACGGCGCTGAGGTTGACGCCGTGGACGGCGTAGCGCGCGAGGGCGCCGACGCCGAACACCACATAGAGCACCTTCACCATGCCGAAGACGCCGGCCTTGGTCAGGATGCCCGACAGCGGACCGGAGATCGACGAGGGCGCTTCCGGGTGGGCGAGCGGCAGCCAGGCGTGCAACGGCACGAGACCCATCTTGACGGCGAAACCGACGAAGAAGCACGCGACGATGGCGAACCCCGCCAGCGGCGCGATCGTTCCGGCCTTTTCAGCCGTCGCGGCAAATTCGAACGAGCCGATCTGCGCATGCGTCAGCAGGATGCCGAAGTGCATGACGTAGCCACCCGCCGCGCACATCAGGAAGTAAATGAGGCCGGCGCGCAGCGCCTTGTGGGTCTGCTCGTGGACGACCAGGAAGTAGGACGTCCAGGTCATCAGTTCCCAGTAGACGTAGAAGTTGCCGAACTCGTGCGCCGTCGTCAGGCCGATCAGCGAACCGATCATCAGGAACGCGAAGAAGTAATAGCGGTTGGTCCATTCGGCGCGCGCCATGTAGCCGATCGAGTAGACGATCATCAGGCACGCGATGCCGGAGAACAGCAGGGCGAACAGCTTCGAGGCCGGATCGAGGCCGGTATCGAGCGCCACGACCGCGACGGTGGCGATCGCGAGCAGCGCCGCCGCCCCGTCGCGCAGGCGCGGCGACGCCCAGCCGATCGCGTAGACCGCGAAGGCGCCGACATAGGGAACGAGGACCAGCGTCGACCACGGCGCTTCGAATTCGGGCACGTTGGATGCGCCGGCGACGCCGGCGAGGCCCTCGGCAAAATGCAGGAACGGCGCGGGCCACAGGCTGATCAGGACCGTCAGCGCCGCAAGCGCGAAGGCCAGAGGCATCGCCGCCGGCGGCGCCGGCGCCAACTCAACGCGGCGCGCGGGACGCTCGAGGCAGATCCGCTGGACGACCAGCATGTAATAGACGGCGGCGACGATGGTCGCGACGGTCCCGACGGCCGCCAACGCCCATTGGCCCTGTTCGATGGCCGCGTAGAGAATGATGAACTTGGAGAAAGACCCCTTGAAGGGCGACAGCCCCATCACGGAAAAGACGCCGAAGCCGAACAGCGTCGCCGCCAATGGCATCCGCTCGCCGCTGCCGACCAGATCGGTCAGCTTCGCGGACCCCGTGCGACTGACGAGATACCAGCCGGCGGCGACAACGAGGCCGCGCATCGCCAGTTGGTAACCCAGATGCATATAGGCCCCGGTTTCGCCGGACGCGCCGCCGAGGCCGAGGCCGATCAGGACATAACCCACTTCCGCGACGGTCGAGATGACAATCACCCGCTTGAGGTTGGGCAAACTCAAGAGAGCGGCGACCTCGCCCAAAAGCAGCAGGATGGCGCCGATCCAGGCGAGCGTCGTCGAGGTCGTCGCCAGCGGGGTTATCGGGGAGAGGGAGAGCATGGGACAGGGTCCTTGCGTCGAGCCGCACTTCTGGTGTCGATTGTGAGGCTATCGCGCTTCTCGCGCCGTCGCTGTCGGCGAGCCGACACTTGGCGCGCCGCCCCTGAGGCAGAATGTCGCAGTGAGCTTGGCGCTGGCGTCGGAGGTTGGCGTGCACGAGGCAACGGTGGTGGAAGGCGTGCTGTCGATCCTGGTCGCTCGCGCCGCCGAGCATGGAATCGACCGGATCGAACTGGTGCGGCTGAAAATCGGTCGTCTGCGTGGGTTGGATTCGCGCCAGATCCGGGGCGCATTCGAGTTGTTCGCCGAAGGCACGATCGCCGAGGGCGCCCGTCTCGACATCGACGAGGTCGCGGCTGAGGCGCACTGCCTGGCCTGCGGAACGATCTGGGAGCTGCAGGGCTACCGCTTCGAATGCCCGTCCTGCGGGGGCAGCGACGCCGACGTCGTCAAGGGGCGTGAGCTTTACGTCGAATCTTTCGACGGTCGGCGCGACGAGGCCGGCCGCCCAGACGAGTGACGTCGCAAATTCGCTTTAAACTCCTACATTTACGCCGTGATTGGCCGCGCTCCGGCTTCGCCGCGTCGTGGCGTCGGCCCCTAGCGACCGAGCGTGTCGCCGCTGGTCAGCGACCCCGTGGCGAAGGCGATCGTCGCCGCGGCGACCAGCGCGTCGCTGTGCGCCTTGGCGCGCGCCAACCTCGCCTGCAGCAGTGCGGTTTGCGCCGCCACCGCGTCGGTGAGGGTCCCGAGCCCCTGTTGGTAATAGTCCCGCTGCGCTTTCGCGGTAATGGTCGCCGCCTGCGTCAACTCGGTCGCGGCAGCGTAGGCCGCCAGACTCGTGCGCAATGTGTCGTAGGCGACGACGATCTGGCGCGCGCCGTCGGTCTGGATTTGCGCGAACTCCTGCGCGGCCGCGTCGGCCTGCGCTTGGGCCGACTTCAGCTGCGCGTCGCGCGTCCCGCCGTCGAAGATCGGCACGGTGAGCCCGACCATCAAGTTGGCGTTTGGCGCGTTGACGCGGGAGCGCGTGTCGAGGCCGAGCAGGCTGTCGTTGACGTCGACGACGCCGATATCCTGGTTCGCCGATCCAGTAAGCCCGACCCGCGGCAGGAAATCGGACTGTGCGCGCTCGACGTTGTGCTGGTCCGCCTTCATGCGCGCGAATGCGGCCTGAACGTCCGGCCGGCGGCGCAGCGCCTCGGCGATCAGGCGATCGACGTCGGTCGAGATTGCGCGCGGCAGCGGCCGGCCGGAAACGTCCTCGATTTTCAGCGCCAGCGTCGGCGAAACGCCCATCGCCCGCAACAGCGAATGATAGGCGTCGCTCGCGAAGCCCTCCGACTCCACGAGTTCGAGCTGCGCCTGCGCCGCCTGCTGGCGGGCCTGCGCCACTTCGATCTCGGTGCTGATTCCCCGGGCTCTGCGCGCGCGCGCGGCGTCGAAAATGAAGCGCGCGTTGACGACCGTGTCGCGCGCAATCGCGACTTGCGCCCGCGACGCCGTGACCTGGTAGAAGGCGGAAGCCACGTCGTAGATCAGTTTTTGATGCGCGGCGGTGAAGCCGATGTTGGCGGCGTTCGACAATTCGTGCGCGGCGGCGACGCTCGCGGCCCGGCCGCCGAAATCGAGCAACAGCCAATTCATCGTCGCCGCCGGAACGATTTCGCGCGCCGTCGTGCTGAAGGTCTGCGGCAGGAACTGCGAACCGCCGAGCGAAACATCGAACCCAGGCGGACCGGAGGCCGAAAGGTCGATGCTCGGGTTGGCTTCCGAGCTGCGTTGATAGCCGGCCAAGACGCCGGCGGTAATCACGGGCAGATACGCAGCCTTCGCCATGCCGACCGCGAGAGCGGCCTGGCGCGCGCGCTCCCACGCGGCGCTCGTCGCAGGATTGGTGGATTGCGCAATGTCGATCAGATCCGGCAGACCGAGGGTTCGGCTCGCGTCGATCTCCGGCCGGGGAATTGCGATCGGCAGCGTCGGATCGGGCGGCAGGCCGAAGTCGGGGCGGCCTTCCTCCTCTCCGGCTGGAGCCGCGGCCTGCGTCGTCTCGGGCACATAAGGCGTCTGCGGACTGGCCGGCGCCAGCGACAAGGATTCGGACGCGCAGCCGGCGGCCACAAGCGCGATGATCGCGGCGGCGCCCGCGCGGATGAGGCGCGCCGGCAGGCCACATAACTCGTCGGACCCCCTCGTCCGCACACGCCTCGCTTCCACGCCCGTCACCCTGCCCCTTCGAGTCTGTTAATGCCCTCGGAGACGCCGCGATAGAGATCGTACTGGCGCCCGAGCGCCACGACCGCCGACATCGGCAGGGCGCAGGCTGAAACCGCATCGAGCGTCTCGTCCGGCGCGCCGATCCACGGAGGAGGCGACAGCCCAAGCCCGGTCTCGATGCGGATGGCGAAATCTGAAAGCCAATCGACCGCGGCGCGTTCGAAACGATCGGCGGCGGCCTGCGCTTGCGGCGTCAGATAGGGCGCGAGAACGTCGCCTTCGCAGCTCTCGGCGAGAAGAACCATCGGCGCCGAAACGCGAGCGAGACCGCGTCCGACGGAACGCGCCGAATCGAGCGCCTTGGCGTCGAAAGCGACAGAGCGCGACTCGAACAAGCTCAGCTCGCCGATGCGGCGCGCCTCGCCGAGCGCGACGTGGAAGGCTTCGATCCGCCCGGCGCGCGAGGTCGGCGCGCGGGTGAAGTCGGCCAGCGCGCGAGCGGCTTTCGCGACCCACCGCCCAATCGCCCGGTCCACGCCGACGGGCCACACCGTCGAAAAGACGACGGTCATGACGAGGTTGCCGAGCAGGATGCCGAGAATGCGGTCGCGAGCGACGGTGAGATCGAAACCGGGACCGAAATCTTGCAGAACGCACAGGAAGAACGCGAGCGCGATCTGCCAGCCCATGTAGGAGATGCGCTGCGAGCCCGCCGATATCCACGCCGCGCCGAAGCTCACGACGCCAACCAGCAGCGCTAGCTGCCCGACGTCGGTCATATGCGGCATCAGCACGATCATTGCGACGAGGCCGAGCAGCGCGCCGATCAGACAGCCGACGATGCGTAGCGTGAGCTTGTGGATCGTCTCGCCGACGCTCGACAGCGCGACGAAGTAGCAGGTCACCAATGCGGTGTGGATGCCGAACCAATCGAGCGCGGTGTAGGCGGCGTAGCAGATGAAGGCGGCGAGCGTCGTCTTCAGCGCGAACCGCACGTGATCGGGATTAGTGAACGCGTCGGCGGCTAGCAGCGGCTCCTTGACCGCGACCGGCGCCGACCCGTCAAAACGCGGCGAAGCGGCCCATTCGATGCGGCGCAGGATCGGCGTCGGAGCGAAGGCGTAGGCGTCGTCATCGTCGGAGGGCGGCTGGAACGGCTCGGAGGAAGCGATCGCCGCGGCGACCGATCTGCAGCGCGCCGCGAGTGCGGCGTCGCGCGCGCCTTCGCCGAAACGGCTGGCTTGCGCCTTGCAGCTCGCGAGCATTTCGTACGACGCATCGAGCAGCGTCTCGAGCCGCGCGCGTTCGCGCGCGCCGGCTGAAAAGAACAGATACGCTGTCTTGCGCCGCTCGCGGGTCTGGGCCGCGTCGGCGCCGAGCACCGCACGCGCGCGCGCCGCGGCGTCGGGTTCGCGGGCAAGCAGCGCCGCGGCCGTCTCGAGTCTCTCGACGATGACGCCGCGCAGTTTCTCGTGCGCGCGCGGTCCGGCAATGGCGTTGACAGCGATCACCAACGTCATGGGAACGGCGACGACCTGCCACAGATACAGCATGCCGCGCACGAGCAATTCCGGGACCGGAACCTGGTCGAACAGAGTGACGCCGAGCGCCAGCACGAAGCCGACGGTGCTGGCGATAGGCCCGAGGCTGGAAGCGTGCGCGAAGAACATGCCGCCGAAGGTGAAGGCGACCATCAAGGCCATGCGCGCGATCGGTTCGTCCGCCGAACCCATCAAGAACACGAGTCCTATCGCGATGCCGGCCGACGCGCCAACGATCAGCTTCAACGCCATCGACACGCTGGCCGCCGCGTCCTCGCGCGTGGCGAAGAAGACGAGATAGCAGGCGATTGCGGCCTCGGGCGTCCCCAGCGCCATGCAAGCGATCGTCGTCAGCGCGCATACGAGCGCGATCCGCAGCGCGAAAGCGGCGCGGCCCGGATAAGGGCGTAAATCGCTGCGCACCGCGGCGCGCGGCTCACTCGCCAGCAGGGCTTGCAGCGCCATGCGCGGCTCCGGTTCCGACAATGATGTCCGCGGACGCGCCGATGCGCATGAGATCTTGCGGCGGATCGATCAGGCGTATCGTCACGGGATAGCGGCGCGCCACGCGCACCCAGTTCAGCGAACGCGATACGAACGGCATGCCGAGCGCGTTGGCTGATTCGTCCGATCGCACGCCCCAGCCGATTCCCTCGACTTCACCGTGGATCAGGCGCGTCCGATCGGTCATGACGTAGACGGCGGCGGGCGCGCCGACCTTGATGGCGTCGAGCTCCGTTTCGCGGAAATTGCCGATCGCCTCCCAGCGCGAGGTGTCGATGATCGTTCCCAGCGCCTCTCCCGTGATCACGTATTCGCCGCCCGTCAGCTTGAAGCCGGTGATCGCGCCGTCGAAGGGGGCGCGAACGATCGTGTTGGCGAGATCGCGCTCGGCGATCGCGACCGTCGCCAGCGCCGCGGCGAGCTGGGCCTTGCGCGTATCGAGAGTGCCCACGACCTGGCTGGCGCCTGTCGACTGCTCGAGCGCCTGCTGCAGACTGACCTCAGCGTCGTTGCGCTCGGTGCGCGCCTGATCGACTTGCTGCGCCGACACGTAACCTTTCGGCAGCAGCGGCGTCAGCCTATCCAGCGACTGCTGGGCGAGTTCCAGGTTTTGCCGGGCGCGGCGAATCTGCTCGTTCGCCACCGCCGCGTTCGCCTGCTCGCCCGAAATATTGCGCTCGCCCTGCGCAACTTCCGATTGCGTCGCCGCCGCTTCCGCTCGCGCCTGATCGAGCCGCAATTGATAGGGCTGCGGATCGATTTCGAATAGAACGTCGCCTCGTTTGACCGCCGCATCGTTGCGGGCGCGCACGGCAATGACGCGGCCCGAAACGGTAGGCGAGATGTGCGCGAACGGGGCGTCGATCTCCGCCGCGTCGGTTTGCGCGCGGCGGGCGCTCTCGACGAGCGCGCCATAGGACGCCACGGCGGCGCCGAGAATGGCGATGACGGCGACGATGCGGGCGAGCGATTGACGCAGGGCGAGGCTCATGTCGGCGCCCCGCCGTACCACAGCCGCCAGATCGCCAACGCGATCAGGATGGCGAAGGCGAGGTAGACCAGAAGGCGCGCAGGCAAAAATTCCTCGAGGCCGGCGCGGGCAAGCGCGATCCGCGCGACGGCTGCGCCGACGACGCCGAGAAGCGAGCAGACGATCCAGGCGGGAAAGAACGATCCGAAAACGGAAATCGACGGAGCGACCGGCTCACGCGCGCAGCCCCCCAAGGAAATGCCCAAACCGACCGAACCCAGCCTGACGAATATGGCAAGCTTTGCATCCGAGCTATCGACGCCCACCCAAGATCACTCCCCACAAATGTCGAACGACGCATTCCAAGACGCTGCCTTTCGCGGAACCGTTTCTGCGCCGGTTCGCGCGCGCAAAGCCGCGTTTGCCTTTCTCCCTTGTATGGTTCAGGCGCCGGGTCGATGCGCTCGAGCAGAGTCGCCATGTGCGCTGGCGGCGTCACGAGCGGCCACCGGCGCACGCCGTGTCGCATGGAGCACGAATAATCAAAGGGTTCTGCGATAACAAGGGCGAGACGAGGCTCGGCAGAGCGCTGCCCACATGAGATCGCGCATTGCCGGCTTTGGCTCGCGCCGTCGGGAGCGCGACCACGGCTTGGCGCCTGAGGTCGCGGAGCGCTTCCTCGCAGCGTCGCTCGACGTTCGTTTGAATAAATTCACAGCCTGTTTCAAGATCGGTTCCGAGTCGGGACGCAGCGCCGACTTATCGAAATCGAAATTGACGCCGTAGACCTCGATCGCGCACGCCGTCGGCGCCGGCCCGTCGACTTTCAGCGTTTCCACTTTCAGCGGCTTGAGCTCGATCGTCAGACTTCGCTTGCCGTCGAGCTGCGCGCCGCGCAGCCAGCCTTCCGCCCCGAAGAGGTCGGCGCGAATGTCGTAAGCGCCGTCTTCGAGCAATGCGGCTTCGCCGCTTCTGACCGAGCCGATTTGCTCGTGCGTCGACGGCTCGATGAAGCCGACGTTCGCAGTGTCGCCGACATCCTTGCCGTTGCGCGTGACCGCCACCATCGGCTCGGCCAACCGCAGGCCGAGCTCGACGGTCTTGTCGATCTTGCCGGCGAGCTGTTCGGCGTCGAGCCATTTCGTCTTGCTGAACGTTCGGTCGCTGTACCTGACGGCGATGTCGTACGCGGCGGCGGCCAAATGGACGCTCCCTCCCGAGCTGGCCCAGGCTGACGAGGGCGGCCAGCCCGGCCGCCACGACAAGCTTGCGCTTTCGTCAACTCTCAGATTTTCGGGCCCCATTTTGCCTAAGGAGCTGACTGCGCCCAGATCGCTTCGTGTTTCGGGGCCGCTGCCGCGGCTGAGGGGATTTGGCAAGCATGATCCGCCGGCATGTCTTGTGGATAAGCGCCCGGGCGCGATGCGGCTTCGATATTTGGCCCGACGTCCAAGCCAGGACCCCTGTCGGACATCGTTTGACAGCCGCGGAACAGGATGTCGTCGCGCAACGCCACGCCGGCGCGTCGCGACGCCTCCGGCATCATCGAAATATGGAGCCATTTGCGGGCCGCCGGCGGCCCAATGGACGGGCCTACGCATTCATTGTGTTAGAGAAATATTGGCGGAGAGGGAGGGATTCGAACCCCCGGTACGCTTGCACGTACTCCGCATTTCGAGTGCGGCGCGATCGACCACTCTGCCACCTCTCCGGAGGACGCGTCGGCGAGGGTAAAACCTCGGCGCGGGGTCGGCGGGCCGCTTAGCATGGCGCGCCTTGGCTCGCAAGGCGCTTGGCCGGCGCGCCGTCCGCCGCGGCGAAGGCGACGGTCTGGCGGCGCGCGAGACGGTCGGCCGATTGCGGATCGTGGGTCGGCAGGAACACTGTCGGCCGGGCGGCGGCCAATTCCCTGAGCCGGGAGAGCGTCGCCAAGGCGGACGCTTCGTTGGGACTGATGCCGTCGAGGCGCCCTTCGATCAGGCTCGCCTCGCTGTAGGACGCGTCGCCCGCCATCACGACCGTGCAGTCGCCGTCCTCGACGACGATCGAGACGTGATCGGGCGTATGGCCGGGCGTCGGCACGGCGATGACGGCGCCGTCTGCGGTCAACCGGCGCGAGCGTGCGAACGGTCCGTAGCGCTCGGCGGCGAAGACGAGCGGTTCGGGATCGAAGCTCGAGGGCCAGCGCTGCGGCAGGTAGCCGCGAATTTGGCCGGCAAGGCCCGAAGCGCTGCGAATCTCGCCGGGACTGACCAGCGTCCGGCTGCGGGGAAAGGCGGCGAGCCCGGCGTCGTGATCGATGTGCAAATGGGTGACGACGACGAGCTTGACGTCGCTCGGCCCGATGCCGAGCGCGCGCAGGCGCGGGCCGGCTTCCTCTTCGGGTTCGATGTCGAAGCGCACGGCGAGGCGGAAATAGGGATGCCAGCGCGGCAACCGCTTGAGCGCCGCGCTCGCCCCGGTGTCGACGAGAACGACGCCGTCGCGATGCTCGACGGCGAAGGCGTAGGTCGGCAGCCAGTCCGACCACGCCTCGTCGAAGAGCGGCGCGAGGCGGCGCGCGAGGCCATGGCCGCGCGCGACGAGCTGACTCGACTTGACCTGCACGCGTCCGGTGCGAAGGGCGTGAATGCGCATGGCGGAACCTTGCTCCTTGGCCGGCGTTTCCGGGTCGCAACGAAACGCAGGCGTTCGCGGAAAGCTTCCTTGTGACGTTCCAGGGCCCCATCCCTACAGCCTAGGTCGTATGCCGGAGAATTGCCTATTTGCGCGGCGCGGCTATACGTTTTCGTATGACCAGACGCGAACCGCCGTGGGACGCCTTGCGCAGCTTCGGCGAGGTGATGCGCGAATCGAGCCTGTCGGGCGCGGCGCGAAAGCTTTCGCTGAGCCAGCCGACGGTCGGCCGGCATATCGACGCGCTGGAGCAGGCGCTCGGCCTTGCGCTGTTCACGCGCTCGCCGCACGGCCTCGAACCGACCCAGGAGGCGCTCGATCTCGCCCCGCACGTCGAGGCGATGGTCGCCGCCGCGGCGGCGCTCGAGCGCGCCGCGTCGGGCGAAGCGGGCGGCGAGCGTGGCGTGGTGCGGGTGACCGCGAGCGAGATCATTGGCTGCGAGGTCCTGCCGGGGATTCTCGCCTCCTTTCGCGCCGCGCATCCCGGAATAGCGCTCGAACTCGCGCTCACCAACCGCAACGAGGATCTGTCGCGGCGTGACGCCGACATCGCCGTGCGCATGATCCGCCCGACCCAGAGCGCGCTCGTCGCGCGGCGCATCGGCCGCTCGTCGATCGGCCTCTACGCCCACCGCGACTATCTCGCCAAGTTCGGGACGCCAGGCACGCTCGCCGAACTCGCCGGCCATTGCGTCATCGGCTTCGATCGCGACGACCGCTCATTCCGCGCCGTCGGCGCCGCGCTCGAACCGTTTTCGCGCGAGAATTTCGGCTTTCGCTGCGACAGCGATGTGGCGCAGCTCGCGGCGCTGCGCGCCGGCGTCGGCATCGGCGGCTGCCAGGAGGCCATCGCGAGGCGCACCAGCGAACTCGTGCGGGTGCTGCCCGGCGCGCTGCGCTACGGGCTGGAGGTCTGGCTCGTCATGCACAAGGATTCGAAGGCGACGCGCCGCGTGCGGCTGGCGTTCGACTATCTCGCTCACGGGCTGACGGAATTCTTACGCGGCCGCGCAGCTTGACGCGCGGCGCCTAAGCGCCGGCGCCGGCGCGAAGTCGCGCGCCTATTCTTCTGCGTCTTCTCCGCGTGCGAGCGCCCTGAGGAGCTCGCCGTCGAGCACTTTGATCTCGTCGGGCAGTTCGTCGCCGAGAACCGACATTCGCTTCAGCTTGCCGACGTTGCGGCTGACGGTTTCGATGGTGAGGCCTAGGTAGTCGGCCATTTCGCCGCGGGTCACCGGCACGGCGACGGTGGCGCGCCGCGTCTCCTCGTCGGGCAGAAGCGCGGCGTAGAACGAAGCGACGCGCTCCATCGCCGACTTGCGGCCGAGCAAGGCGACGACTTCGCGCAGCCGATGAATCTCCTCCATCATCGCGGCTGTGACGCGAGACGCGATCGCAGGGTGCGAGGAGAGGGTCGCGCGGTCGTAGCCGAGGACCATGCACGGCGACAGACTTTCCCCTGAGCAATCGTGACGGCGCTCTTTCGAGAAGCCAAACAAGCGGCCGGGCCCGACGATATCGATGATCTTGCGCCGACCGTCGGGCAGCTTGCGCAAAATCATCACCGATCCTTCGGACGTCTCGAAGATGCCGTCGGTGGGATCGCCCATCGCGAAGATCGTGTGGCGAGCGGGAATGCGCAGACTCCATGTGGCTTGCAGCGCATAACGATTGTCCGCGGACGGCAGGCCGTTCGCCGGCGGGGGCGGTTCGGGGACGAACGGAGAAAAAGGCGGAAGAAAAGACTTGGCGACGGCGCCCATGGACGGCCTCTTGAAGTGGCGAGGAAAGAGCGCCTCCGAGCCCGAGCGCAGCTGGGAGGCCTATGGCCACGTCCGCATCCGACGCGCAGCCGTCGCGTTACCATGCGCGGCGCCGGGTCGGAGCGATTGGCTGGAGAGGCGCCGGTAAAGGCGCCCGTCAGGCGACGGGCGGACCGCGCGGAGACGCGCCGGCGCGCAAGCTGCGCGGCGCCGTCGAAGCGGCGGTCTCGACATAGGC
>Ga0187848_10002509_pt1 | contig 14358 bp, 15 predicted proteins | sample June2016WEW_4_40_FD_132424 | JGI IMG/M metagenome (GOLD analysis project Ga0187848, IMG submission 132424) | Peatland microbial communities from SPRUCE experiment site at the Marcell Experimental Forest, Minnesota, USA - June2016WEW_4_40 | ecosystem: Environmental > Terrestrial > Soil >... | reverse complement strand
TCCACCTGTGCGCACGGCGGAGGCTCCTGCACGCGATGCCCGGGCCTCGCCTACATGGAAGGCAACATGCGCGGTCCGTCGAGCCAGGACTGCGAAAAATCCTTCGTCCGCACGGGTGTGGAGACCGCGGGAATGCTGATTCGCCGCGAGGCGCGTTCGATCGACGGACTGGTGCAGATTCGCGACGCCGCCGGCCCCGGCTCAACGGCCGAATCTCTTCAGAATTGTCTATAAGTTGTTTATTTAGTTGGCTCCTGAGGTAGGACTCGAACCTACAACCCTTCGGTTAACAGCCGAATGCTCTGCCATTGAGCTACTCAGGAACAGTTTGCGCCGCGTCCTGCCGCTTCGCCACGCAACCTCTTAGTTATAACAAACCCATCTGCCAGGGTCAAAGTTTCCGGTCATTGCACAGTGGATCGGTTTGCATCGTTTTGAAGGGGCGGGACTTCAGTCCCGCCGTAGATGGCCGGTCTGCATGAGGGCTTTAGCCCCTGAGGGAATCTTCCCGTACACCAACAGGCTTTTCCGCAGCCGCTCGATCCCAACGCTCATTCGCCGGCGCACAGCTTGACGATGCGCGCGCGCACTACCCCATCCGCCACGCTCACCTTGGCCAGAGTCACCGGAAGATCGAAGCGGCGCGGCCCGGCGCTCCCCGGATTCAGGTAGAGCACGCCGTCCCGTACGTGCTTCTCCGCGCGATGGGTGTGGCCGCTCACCACCACCGCGATGCCCGCGGCCACCGGATTGAGGTCGAGGTCGTCGATGGAGTGCACCAGGTAGAAGAACCGCCCGCCCAGCTCAATCACAAAGCTGGCGGGCAGACGCCGGCAGACGCCGGTGACATCCACGTTGCCGCGCACGGCCGTCAGCGGAGCGATCCAGCGCAGCTTGTCCAGGATGAGCGGGTCGCCCACGTCTCCCGCATGCAGGATGTGGTTCACGCCGATCAGCGCGTGGATCGCCTCCGGCCGCAGCAGGCCGTGGGTGTCGGAGATCACGCCGATGGTCAGTTCCCTCTTCGCGCGCTCCGTCACTGGCCCGCCGTGAGCCGCGTGCGCGGGTCGAGGAAGTCGCCGAGCGCGTCGCCGATGAAGTTGAACGAGAGCACGGCTAGCATCACCGCGATGGCCGGAAACACAACCAGGTGCGGCGAATCGAAGAGGTGCGAGCGCGCGTCGTTGAGCATGACTCCCCAGCTTGAGGTGGGCGGCGGAACGCCCAGTCCGAGGAAGCTGAGCGTGGCCTCGGCCAGCACCGCGCCCGCCATCCCGATGGCCGCCTGCACAATCAGCGGCTGCACGATGTTGGGCAGGATGTGGCGTACGAGCACGCGCAGGTCCGATGCCCCCAGCGCCCGCGCCGCCTCCACATACTCGCGCTCCTTGACCGCCATCACCTGCGCCCGCACCAGACGCGCGTATCCCACCCAGCCGGAGATGGAGAGCGCCAGAACCAGGTTGACGAGACCGGGCCCGAGAAACGCCACAAATGCAATGGCAAGCAGAATGCCGGGCAGCGCCATGAATGCGTTCGTCACATACACGTTGATCACGGTGTCGGTCCATCCGCCGTAAAAGCCGGCCAGCGCGCCCGCGATCAGCCCGATGGAGAGCGAGAGCGAGACCACCGAGACCGCGACCTCCAGCGAGATCCGCGCGCCGAAGAGCGTGCGCGAGAGGATGTCGCGGCCCAGCTCGTCGGTGCCGAACCAGTGGCCGTGTCCCGGCGCCAGCAGGCGGCCGCCCAGGTCGAGCTGCGCTGGGTCGCGCGGCGCAAGCCACGGCGCGAAGACCGCGCACGCCACAAAGCAGGCCAGCAGCAGGATGCCCACTGCCGCCAGCGGCTGCTGCTGAATGCTCCGCCACAGGCGCGACCGTTGCCGAATTGGTGGAGCGTTGTTCATCTGCCTTACAATCATGTCACAAAGTTCCAGAGGCGGATGGCGGGTATTGTTTCCACGATGCCAGCCGATGCATCTGAATGGATGCATGGAAATCACAGGAGCGGGGATGAGCCTTAAGAGGGAACGTGCGGTTATTTGCGGCGCAGGCGGGTTTATCGGCGGACATCTGGTCAAGAGCCTGATCGCGCAAGGCGTGGATGTGATTCGCGGGGTGGACATCAAGCCCCTGACGGAGTGGCACCAGGTGACCAACGGGGTGGAGAACCTTGTGCTGGACCTGCAGGACAGGGACAACTGCCTGAGGACGGCCACTGGAGCGACCTCCATCTATCAACTGGCCGCCGACATGGGCGGCATCGGTTTTATCGAGAACCACAAGGCCCTGTGCATGCTCAGCGTGCTCATCAACACGCACATGCTGATGGCCGCGCGCGACAAGGGCGTCGAACGCTTCTTCTACTCGTCTTCGGCCTGCGTCTACAACGGCGACAAGCAGAACCGCCCCGACGTTGCCGCGCTGAAGGAAGCGGACGCCTACCCGGCCATGCCGGAGGACGGCTATGGCTGGGAGAAGCTCTTCAGCGAACGCATGTGCCGCCACTTCGAGGAGGACTTCGGCCTGCAGTGCCGCGTCGCCCGCTTCCACAACGTCTATGGCCCCTTCGGCACATGGGACGGCGGTCGCGAGAAGGCCCCGGCGGCGATCTGCCGCAAGGTGCTCGATGCCAAGCACGGCGGCAAACATGAGATCGAGATATGGGGCGACGGCAGCCAGACGCGCAGCTTCATGTATATCGACGACTGCCTCAAGGGCATACGGATGATCTTCGAGAGCGATGTGCATGAGCCGCTCAACCTGGGATCGAACGAGCTGGTCACCGTCAATCAACTGGTGGACATGGTCGAAGACATCGCCGGCATCAAGCTCAAGCGCAGCTACGATCTGAGCGCGCCCAAGGGAGTCAATGGGCGCAACAGCGACAACACGCTGATCATGGCGAAGCTCGGCTGGGCGCCGTCCATCCGGTTGCGCGACGGCATGGAGAAGACCTACAACTGGATCGAGGGCGAGATGCTCGCCGGCCCCGCAAGGTAGGCCTCGACTCCACAGAAACGAGCAGGCAGTCCCGCATGGGCAACTCCGAGCAAGGCACCGGCAACTTTCATCGAACGATCCTCGGCGTCAGCTTCTTCGGCGGACCGGCGAGCGATGCGGTTGCGGCCATTCGCGGTGGAGGCCTGCTGGTGTCGCCGGCCGCTCCCGCGCTCAAGGACTTGGACCGCGATGTGGGATACCGCGATGCGCTGCTCGGCGCGGACATCGCAATCACCGACAGCGCGCTGATGGTGATGGTCTGGAACCTACTCCAGCGCGACTCGCTCAAGCGGCTCTCCGGTCTGGAGTACCTGCGCGAACTGCTTTTGCAGCCCGATGTGCGCCACCCCGGCAACACGTTCTGGATCATGGCCAACCCCGAGAGCGCGGCGACCAACCTCAAATGGCTGGCGGAAAACGGAATCCGGGTCGCCCCGCAGTATGTCTACCTGGCCCCCATGTACGGCGCTCAGATCGCCGACCCTGATTTGCTCGCGCTGCTGGACCGCCTGCGCCCACAGCACGTTTTCACCACCCTCGGCGGCGGGACCCAGGAGCGTCTCGGCCTTTATCTCAAGCAGCATCTCGCCTACCGGCCCGCCATCCATTGCATCGGCGCGGCCATCGCCTTCCTCAGCGGCGACCAGGTGGATATTCCGGTCTGGGGAGACAGGTTCTACCTCGGCTGGCTCTTTCGCTGCCTCTCCGATCCAAAGCGCTTCGTCCCGCGCTATTGGGGCGCTCGCAAACTGATCGCGCTGATGTGGCGCTACCGCGACCGCCTGCCGGAGTTGCGCGGCGCCTGAGCGGGCCGCCATCCATTCCGTACAACCAAAGTGAACCGCGCCGGCCCCGCCGTCGCATCCATTCGCCGCGCTTGGGGTTGCATCTAAGTGGGAGGGTTCTTCCCTGCATGAGGCCGCTCCACCCATCGACGCATCTTCTGCTTGCTCTGGCCGCCGCCGTGGCGCTGCTGCCCTGCGCCGTCGCGCAGCATTCCAACCCGTTGCCAGACACCCCCACCGTCGCCGAGCAGTACCTGCTCTCCGCTGCCAACCAGGAGCGCGCCGCGCGCAACCTGCCTCTGCTGCACCGCGATGCACAGCTCGCCCGCGCCGCAGCCCAGCACGCCCAGGCGATGGCCGCGCACGGATCGATCTCCCACCAGTTCGCCGGGGAGCCAGCGCTCGCCCGTCGCGCCGCCGGCATGGGCGTGGCCTTCAGCCTCATCAGCGAGAACGTCGCCGAGGCACCCAGCGCCGTCCAGATCCACGAGATGTGGATGCACTCCGAAGGCCACCGCGCCAATCTGCTCGACCCTGCCATCGACGCCGCCGGTATCCGCGTCATCGCGCGCAACGGCGAGCTCTACGCCGTGGAGGACTTCGCCCGCACCGTGCCGTCCGTCAGCCTCGATGAGCAGGAGTTCGCCATCCGCGCCCTCATCGCGCAACTGGGCCAGATCGCGCTGGCAAACACTCCCGACGCCACTTCCGCCGCGCGCCAGACCTGCTCCATGGCCAGCGGCTACGCGAGCGCGAGCAAGCCCTCGTTCGTCATGCGCTTCACCTCCGACAGCCTCACCCAACTGCCCGGCGAGCTCAAAACCCGGCTCGCCTCGGGCCGCTACCGCCAGGCCGCCGTCGGCGCCTGCGCCGCCAACTCCACCGGCCCCTTCACGTCGTACAGCATCGCCGTCCTGCTCTATCCGTGAACGGCCACCGGAGCCACTCCCGCTTCGGCCAGCTCCTCCGCCGAAGCGGGCTGGGTCGGCTCCATCCGCAGCAGGTCGTTGAAGCGGTTGAAGTAGTTGAAGAGACCGATGGCCGCCATCAGCTCCACCACCTCGCCCTCCGTGTAGAAGCTGCGCAGCCGCGCAAACTCCGCGTCGCTATAGTTGTGCGGGTCGCGCGTCATGGCCTCGGCCAGGTGGATGGCCACCCTCTCCCGCTCGTCGAACTCGCCGCTCTCCTCCACGTCATACAGCGCCTGCAGTTGCACGTCGCTCCATCCCAGCCGCCTGCAGATCGCCGTGTGCGAGGCCAGGCAGTACGGCGTCCGGTTCACCTGCGACGTGCGCACAATCACCAGCTCCTTCAGCGCCTTGGTGAGCGTTCCGGTGTTCAGCACCGCGTCCATGTGCGCGATGACGGTCTCGAAGATCTCCGGCCGGTGCGCCATGGTGCGGAACATATTGGGCACATTGCCTCGGTCGCGCAGCGTGCGGTCGTAGATCGCCGCCGACGAAGGACGGACCTCATCGCGCTTCAACCTGGAAATCCGTGGCATATATATACCTCTTTGCAACTTGACTTCGAGTCCGCGACTCGTTTTCTAAACGATTTTCAGCTTCTCTAATGCCTCGCGCACCGACGCTGGCAATGTCCAAGTTTTCTGATACTCGTTCCCATCCCACTTGTCATCCCAAAAATGGACATTGCTCGGCACTGTATTGGAGAGCCTGCGTCCAAACGCGCCCATCAATCCGCGAAATTGGTTTCCGTTCAAGTGTGTGGCTTTTCGCAAGTCTTCCGTGAAGAGCCTCCTGCTACCGGACTCATAAAGGAGACGAAGGATAAGATAAACATTATTGCTCAGGCTCAACCTAGTCAGCACCACTATCGCTTCATCGACCGAAACGAACCGATTCTCGTCGCTTCTCTGTTCCTCCTCTATTGGGGGAAGGGATATTGTGCTCTGGTCAGTCGCCTTATCACCGAAGCCCAAGGTTCCTGCAATCTCGGAGAATTCTTGTGTTGTTCCTTCAAAATTCCAAATGCGCATATAAACCTCCAATGAGTATGATTCACTCCTGAAGAATACAATATAATTGGAATGATGTCAAGAATGCTTAGAGAAATTAGATATAACCTCTAACTTGTTCTAAATATTGGCCCTCACGAATAGGCTACTAATTCGCGTCGAAACGGACGGTCCCGAGGATCGCCTCCAAGCGGCTGCGCACCGCGTCGAGTTCCTGCGGCGTGATCTCCCGGACGCCGGAGGCCTCGCCGCAGAATGTATTGATCGCCAGGTCGAAGCGATAGCACGCGCCGCGCCGCAGTGTGGTGTAGACCTCGTCGCGCTGCACCGTGCAGATCGCCCGCTGCTCATCGTGGCCGTGCGCGAAGCTGATCCCGGCGATCTCGCTCACCGCGCCGCGCCTTCCCTGCACCGCCGGCGCCGCCTGCCGCGCGCACGCCGCGTCGTTGCGGTGCGGCGTCACGCTGAAGTAGAGGTACGCGCCGCTGAAGGTCGAATCCGGAAACGGGTTCTCCGGAATGCTGACCACCGCGCGCATCAGCGTCGTCCGCGCCGCCGTCCGCGCGTCCAGGCGGAAGGTGCTGATCTCGTGGTCGCGCCGCGCGAAGTTCCAGTTCGCCGGATAGTTGAAGGAAATCTTATAAGTGGGATCGTGAAAGGTCCGCTGTGCTGGCGCAGCGGGCACATTCTGCGCGTGGAGCGCGGCGCAGGCGAAGAAGATCGCGAACAACAAAGCGAAGCGCCAATCCTTCATGAATCAAACTCCCGTTGCTGAACCGTATTCCGGCAAATGCTTCACGACCTCATGCGCGGGTTGGCCAGCGTATACGCCACGTCGGTCAGCAGGTTGACCGCGACATACGTCAGCCCGACGGCCAGAATGCATCCCTGCACCAGAGCATAGTCGCGGTTGGAGATGGCCGAAAGCGTCAGCCGCCCGATCCCCGGCCAACTGAAGACCGTCTCGGTAACGATGGCCCCCGCCAGCAGGCTGCCAAACTGCAATCCCACCACCGTCAGCACCGGAATCAGCGCATTGCCCAGCGCGTGCCTGTAGACCACAGTCCGCTCGCTGAGGCCCTTGGCGCGCGCCGTGCGGATGTAGTCCTGCCCCAGCTCCTCCAGCATCGCCGTGCGCACCATGCGGGTCAGCACTCCAGCCAGGCCGCTGCCCAGCGTGATCGCGGGAAGGATGAGATAGAGCCAGAAGCGCGCCCCGAAGATTCGCCCCGTCCCCGCGCCCGAGACCGGAAGCCATCCAAGTTCAATCGAAAAAATCAAAATTAAAATCGGCCCCAGCGCGAAGTTCGGGAACGACAGCCCGCCCAGGCTCACCACGCCGAACACACGGTCCGGCCAGCGTCCGCGATGCAGCGCGGAGAAGACGCCCGCCGGGAGCGAGACCGCAATCCCGATCAGCAGCGCGGCCAGCGTCAGCGCCAGCGTGTAGGGATAGCGCTCGAGGACGAGGTGCGTCACCGAGTCGTGCAGGCGCAGCGACTCGCCCAGGTTGGCGTGCAGCACGCCGCGCCAGTAGTGGAGATACTGCGTTCCCAGCGGCGCATCCAGCCCGTACGCATGGCGCAGGACGGAGACGTCGGAGGCGGTCGCGCCCTCGCCCAGCATCTGCACGATGGGATCGCCGGGAACGAGATGGATCAGCAGAAAGACCACCGATACCACCACCCACAACACAGGCAGCGTAACTAGAATGCGGCGAACGGGTTTGGCAAGAGTCATTGGTCTGTTGAGGTTCGTTGGTTGACAGGAACCGCGTGAAGCTGCTTTTCAACCATGGGCGACGCATTCAATTTCAGCCATTATCGATCAACTTCCAGCCGCATTCGGCGCGGGGTGAATTGCCTGCGCAACCAGACGGACTCCGAGCGCCGCGCATACGCGACTCACTGTATCGAATCGTGGGGCGCTATCTGGGCGCAAGGCTTTGTACAGGGCTTCACGAGTGATCCCAGCCGTCTTGGCGATCTCCGTCATTCCTCGAGCGCGAGCAATATCGCCCAGGGCCGCTGCCAATAAAGCTGCATCCCTCGTCTCCAGAATGTCAGTCAAGTAGGCCGCGATGGTGGTTTCGCTCTCTAGATAATGAGCAGCGTCGAACTCGGGCAGATCGGTCGCTTTAATGCGTTTGCTCATGATTTTCCCTCCGCTCAATCGAGCATTGCGGCCAGTTTCTTGGCGCGCTTTATGTCTCTCTTCTGTGTGCGCTTCGAGCCGCCAACAAGCAACACAATCAGTTGTCTGCCGCGTTGTGTAAAGTACACGCGCCACCCCGCGCCCAGATGGATGCGCAACTCGGATACGCCGTCGCCGACAGGCTCAACGTCTCCCCTCAGTCCGCGTTCCAGCCGTTTGATCCTGGCCACGATCACGCCGCGTACTGTCGCATCCTTCAGCGCCTCAATCCAGGCGGTGAACTGGGGATGCGGTCTGATCGAAAACATAGATTGACTGTAATCGAGCGATTACGCAGTGTCAAGCTGTTTCTATTTGGGATCAGTTCGTTGTCGAGGGACTTGTTGGTGTGGGCGCGATCGTCTCCACGCGGACGCGCGCGATGCGCCGGCCGGCCATCTCCGCGACGACGAAGCGGCGTCCTGCGTACTGCACGCTCTCGCCCGCCTCGGGCAGATGGCCAAGCTGCGCCAGCAGAAATCCGGCCAATGTCTCCACTCCTGCCTCGCGCGGAAACGTCCAGTGCAGTTGCGTTCCCAGGTCGCGCAGCGTGGTGCTGCCGTCCAGCGACATCACCCCCTCCGCGTTGAAACCGGCCGTGCGCGAGGCGATGTCGAACTCGTCTTCCAGCTCGCCCACCACCTGCTCCAGAACGTCCTCCGCCGTGACGATCCCCACAGTCGAGCCGAACTCATCCACCACGACGGCAATCTGGCGGCGGCGTTGCTGAAACTCCTGCAACAGCTCCACGGCCAGCTTGGTCTCCGGCACCACAAAGACGTCGCGCATCACCTGGCGCAGCGTCAACCCGGTGTCCACCGCGCCGCCGAGGCCCAGCGCAACCGCGCGAAAGTGCATCAGCCGCGAGATGTCCTTGGAGTAGACCACGCCGACGATGCGGTCGGGGTCCGCCATCATTCCAGCCGCCGCTCCGCTCGCCCCCTCGTACACCGGCACGCGCGAGTGTTGCTCCTCCACAATGCGCGCGCTGGCCCGTTCGATGGTCATGTCGGCGGCGAGCGAGAAGATCTTGCCGCGCGGAGTCATGATCTCGCGCACGGTAACGTGGTTCAGCTCGATGGCGCGATGGATGATCTCCTCCTGAAACACCGGAAGCAGGCCCATGCGGCGCGTCGCCGTGGCGATCATCTTCAGCTCTTCGGGCGAGTGCACCTGCCCCTCGCCGTGCAGCGGCGCGCGGAACAGCCGCAGCACCAGCGCCGCCGAGCGGTTCATCAGCCGCACCGCAGGCCGGGTCATGCGGATGAAGGCGTCCATCGGCCCGGCAACGGCCAGCGCGATCCGCTCGGCGCGTTGCAGGGCAAGCGACTTCGGCACCAGTTCGCCCAGCAGCACCTCAAAGTAAGTGATCGCCGCAAACGCAATCGCAATGGCAGCCGTGTGCGCGTAGAGCACCGCGTGCGGCGGCATCACGCTGAGCCAGTGCCCGGCCGCGGCCAGCAGCATTCCGGCCACGGCCGGCTCGCCGATCCAGCCCAGCGCGAGCGCGGCCAGGGTGACGCCAAACTGCACCGCGGGCAGAAAATCGTCCAGGTTGCGCTTCAGGTGCAACGCGGTGCGCGCTCCGTGCCGGCCCAGGGCGAGCAACTGCTCCATGCGCGTCTGGCGCACGCTGATCAGCGCAAACTCCGCGGCCACAAAGAAGCTGTTGGCCAGAATAAAGAAGGCCACCAGCACCGCGCGAAGGATCATCCATTCCATCATTCCGTGCTGAGTCTAGCATTTCGCGGCGGAAGCATCTCCGCGCAGGCAAAAAATTGCCCGGCAGCGCGACCGGCCGCCGGGCAACTTCTCAACCAAACTCAACGCAAATTAAAAACCTTACGCGAGGACTTTCACAATCGACTTGTCGATCGTGTCCTTGGGCACAAATCCCACGATCTGCTCGGAGACCTTGCCGCCCTTGAAGAGCAGCAGCGCGGGGATGCCGCGAATGCCGTAGCGCATCGGAGTGGCCGTGTTGGCGTCCACATCCATCTTCATCACCTTCAACTTGCCGTTATAGAACGATGCAACCTCGTCCACCACCGGCGCCAGCGCGCGGCACGGCCCGCACCAGGCGGCCCAGAAGTCCACCAGCACGGGCTGCTCCGATTGCAGCACTTCCTTCTCAAACTCCGCGTCGCTTACCGCCGTCACAAACTGTCCTGCCATCTGCTGCTCCTCCCGCCACCTGTCCCAGCGGACAGGGCGGCGTCTTTCCTCCGACTTGAGATTCAATCCAACTTCATCATAAATGCGCGATTCAATCTCTCTTCATAATAGATGCGCCAGTGCTGTGCAAGGTTCAAATCGGTCCGAGGTCTTTAGAGGTTGTCATCCACCGCTTAGACCAACTCCACGCTCGCGCCCGCGCCGATGCTTGTCTCAACAATCTCCAGCGCCGGGTCCCCAACAACCTGCCGAATCCGCTCGGCAATCTCTGCGATCGCGGCGTCCGCCTCGACCACCAGCAGCACGCCCGGCCCGGCCCCGCTCAGCGCCACGCCCAGCACACCGGATTCCCCCGCCAGCGGCAGCAGCCGGTCCAGCAGCGGACAGGCCTCCATGCGGAACGGCTGGTGCATGCGGTCCTGCATCGCCACCTGCAGCAGATCGCCCCGTCCCAGCGCAAACGCGGCAACCAGCAGCGCGGCCCGCTGAACGTTGGCCACGGCATCGGTTCGGCTGTACCCGGCGGGCAGCATCTCCCGCGCCTTCTCGGTCGCCAGGCTGACCGGCGGAAACGCTAGCAGCAGCTTCCACGCCAACTGCTGGCCGAAGGTGGCCGAATGCACCGAGCGGTCAGAATCCCCGGCAACCACCGACACCGTCACATGGCCCAGCGCGCAGGCCGCCACATTGTCGGGATGGCCCTCCCGCCGCGTGGCCTCCTCGATGCAGGCGCGCTGGTCCCAGCCCAGCCCGCCGAAGTGGTTGGCCAGCATCACGCCGCCAAGCCGCGCCGCCGCGCTCGACCCGCATCCCATGCCCAGCGGAATCTCGTTGTGAATCCGCAGATCGAGCGGAACCAGAGCGCGGCCCGCACCCTGCATCACCTCGCGATAGGTCTCGAAGATCATGTTGTTCGCGGTGCGCGCGCAGCGTTCCGCATCGCGCCCGGTGGCCACAATCGTCAGCTCCGTGCGGCCCGATTCCGTCCCGCCCGGCAATTGCAACGCCCGCGCCTCGATGGTCAGCGCGAGCGCCAACGCCACGCCAACCGCATCGAATCCCGGTCCCAGGTTGGCGCTGGTGGCAGGCAGCCGCAGCCGGATTCCGCCAGCCAATGCGCCCATGTTGTCACTCGAAATCTGGCCCAAACTCCGCCCCTCGCTCTCGCTCATTTTGAACTTCCGGGCGCCGCTTGTGTCCCCGCCGCGTCGGCCTTCTCCATGCGCTCTTCGAGCGCGCGCAGCACCACCGACTCGTCCGCCTCCAGCACCAGCGGAGGCTTGCGCAGCGCCGCATGACGCGCCCGCTCGGCCTCGGTCGCGCCCGCAATCTCCGCCGCCGTCAACAGCTCGCCGCGGTGGTAGTCGATGGTGTACTGCGGGTCCTTCAGCGTGTGCCCGGTCAGCACCAGCACCACGCGCTCCTCGCGCGTCACTCGTCCCGCGGCCACCAGCTTCTTCAGCCCGGCCAGCGTCACCGCCGACGCCGGCTCGCAGCCCACGCCCTCGGCCCCGATCTCCGCCTTGGCCAGCGCAATCTCCTGCTCGCTCACCTGTTCGCACCATCCGCCGGTCTCTTCGATCACGCGCGAGGCCTTCCTCCAGCTTGCGGGGTTGCCGATGCGGATCGCGGTCGCCCGCGTCTCCGCCTTCACCGGCTTCATCTCGCGGTTCTCGTCGCCAAACCAGCGATAGAGCGGGTTCGCGCCCTGGGCCTGGATCACGTGGATCTTCGGCACGCGCTGGACCAGCCCCAGGTGCTTCATCTCCAGAAAGCCCTTGCCCAGCGCCGACGAGTTGCCCAGGTTCCCGCCCGGCACCACCAGGTGCTCCGGAACCTGCCACTCCATCTGCTCCACAATCTCCATCGCCGGGGTCTTCTGTCCCTCCAGCCGGTACGGGTTCACCGAGTTCAGCAGATAGATCGGGAACTGCTGCACGAGCTTCGTGAGCAGCTTGAGGCATCCGTCGAAGTCGGTTTTCAACTGCACCGTTAGAGCGCCATAGTCCATCGCCTGCGAGAGCTTGCCCCAGGCAATCTTGCCATCGGGAATAAATACGATCGAGCGCAGCCCTGCGCGGGCCGCATAGGCCGCCATCGAAGCCGAAGTGTTGCCGGTCGAAGCGCAGGCCACCCACTGGAATCCGCGCTCCACCGCAACCGACAGCGCCGCCGTCATTCCGGTGTCCTTGAACGAGCCGGTGGGATTCATTCCCTGGTGCTTGGCCAGCAGCCAGTCCACGCCCGCCAGCTCCGCCGAACGGGGCATCTCGTACAGCGGCGTGTTGCCCTCGCGCAGCGTCACCACGCGCTCCACGTCGCGCACAATCGGAAGCAACTCGCGGAAGCGCCACACCCCGCTCTGGTCCACCGGCATCGTCGATGTCCTGCGCTCCTGCCACAGATGGCGCATCCCGCCGGGATTGGGCAGGCGCACCGCCGATGCAGCAGGCGCGGGAGACTTCGCGGAAGGGCTGGCCGAAGCGTTCGCCGGAGAACTGGTGGGCGCGCCCGCATTCAACGGCCCTGCTCCCTCGCTCCAGGGATAGATCACCTCATACAGCCCATTGCAATCCGGGCAGCGAAAATCGCTGCGCACCGCCTCCGTGGCAATTCTCGCCCCGCAGTTTGTGCATCGTAGTTGATGGCTCGCGCTCATTGTCTTGTCTTTAGCCTATCGCATGAGGAGTAATCTTCCCAACGAACCGCCGCGCATCTCCATAAACTCCGTCATCCCGACCTACCCCTACCCTCCGTCATCCCGACCGGAGCGCGTAGCGCGCAGTGGAGGGACCCCCGCATTTCGCTGTTGCCTGTTCTCTGCGGTGGTCTGTACAGGCTGCGGATAAACTCCCGCTTTTGCCTTTCGGAGGGAGCAGGGGGCTTCAGCCCCCTGAATAAGCCTCGTAGAATCAAGGGGCTTTAGAGGCTGCTGAAAAACTCTGTTTTGCTTAAGGGCACGGCTTCAGCCGTGCCGTAAGATGCTTTATCTGCAATACGGCTTTAGCCGCTGAGGGCAGGTTTAAGGCGATGCATCGACTTTTTCAGCATCCTCTTTAGCCCCGGGCCTTTTGCTCGTAGCGCCAAAACAGCCTTTTCCGCAGCATGTGTAGCCCGTGGATTTGCGATAACCCGAACCACTCTCAACCCGCCGCTGCAAATCCCAGCAGCACCGGCTCCTGCTCCAGCCGCACCCCCGTCCGCGCCCGCACGCCTTCGATCACCGCGTCCCGCAGCGCGACGATCTCCCCCGCCGTCGCTCCTCCGCGGTTCACAATCGCCAGCACATGCTTCGACGACAGCCCCGCCCGGCCCATCGCAAATCCCTTCTGAAATCCCGCCAGCTCGATCAGCCAGGCCGCCGACAGTTTCACCACGCAATCCTCCGTCGCGTACCCCCAGCCCGCCGGAAACTGCGGCACATCCGCAACGCGACAGCCCGCAGTCGCAGCCAGCCGCGCCAGCACATCCACCGTCACCACCGGGTTCTTGAAGAACGACCCCGCGCTGCGCGAGTCCGCATCGTCTGCCACCAACAGCATCCCCTTGCGCACGCGAATCTCCCGCACCGCCGCAGCCGTCTCCGCCAGCGTCGGCCGCGCAACTCCGCGCTCCGCAAAATATTGCTTCACATCGCGGTACTCCAGCAGCGGCTTGCCCCCAATCGCCAGCCTGTACTCCACGCGCGTGATCGCGTAACGCCCGCGCCCGGTTGTATTGAAGAGGCTGCGCCGGTAGCCGAAGCCGCACTCCGCAGCCGCCAGATCGACCGCCTTCTCCGCCGCCAGGTCGAGCGCGCGCACGCGAACAATTGTCTGCGAGACCTCCTGCCCGTACGCCCCGACGTTCTGCACGGGAGTTCCTCCCACGCTTCCGGGAATCCCCGCCAGGCACTCCACACCCGCGCCGTTCTTCTCCACCGCGAGCCGCACCACCGCGTCCCACTCGGCCCCCGCGCCTGCTGTAAGGCTCGCCGTCCCGTCGCCCGCCTCCGCCCACTGCAATGCGCCGCCCGCCACGCGCACCACCACGCCGTTGAACCCCTCGTCGCTCACCAGCAGGTTGCTGCCCCCGCCCAGGATGAAGCACCCCACGCCCTGCGCCCGCGCAAAGCGCACCGCCGCCAGGATCTCCTCCTCGTCGCCCGTCTCCACAAACCAGCGCGCCGCCCCGCCCACCCCCAGCGTGGTGTACTGCGCCAGCGCAACATTCTCCAGAATCG
>Ga0187848_10002507_pt1 | contig 14365 bp, 14 predicted proteins | sample June2016WEW_4_40_FD_132424 | JGI IMG/M metagenome (GOLD analysis project Ga0187848, IMG submission 132424) | Peatland microbial communities from SPRUCE experiment site at the Marcell Experimental Forest, Minnesota, USA - June2016WEW_4_40 | ecosystem: Environmental > Terrestrial > Soil >... | reverse complement strand
CAGGCCTCAAATAGGGTAATACAACAAGTGAACCGCAAGAGCGGTGACAAGTGGTGACTTTTCAGTAGGTTATCCGGAGGTGCGGGCTACGAATCTGGAGTTGGCAGTAAACTCCCGCTAGGCATTCGGCCAATCGCAAGCACCGGGTAAGTAGCGGCAAAAAACAGCAGGGTGATCAGCACGGGCCGGACGGTCGTTGCAACCACGATGCCATGCTTTTCAGTCTCTGGTTTTTCAGGGGGACTTCGCTCGCTCCACGCTACGTTCCGGCAGTTTCGAGTTTCGGCTTCTGGCGCTGCGCCAAAAGATCTCGCTCGGACACACCCAGTAGATCCTGCAGATATTCGCGCAGCGCCATCACGACGAACGCCGCTTCAGCAAATAGAAAAATGCCGAGGTACAGGGCGATCAGGATTACTGCGTGCGGTATATCCGACGCCACGGTATCCTTTAGCATCTTAGATGCAGAGGCTGCAATGCCCACCGAAGCGAGTTCCAGGGCGTGGTCACGGATCGACTCCCGGATCGACTCATTCAACTGGGCGTGGTACACGAACGTCGAACCCAGCGACAAGAGAATCAGGAGCAACGGCAACCATGCGGCGACCGGCCGCATTCGGTATAAGCCGGGTTCACCCTCGAAAAACATGAGGTGGGCAATCCAGTGCCGCGAGTAAAACAGAAACGCCAGGACGAGGAAGGCGAACAGGGATGTATATACGCCAAGAAAACTGACCTGCGCCGAATACGTCGGTATCAAGCGGAAAGCAGCCACCGGTATCGGGAGCGCGGCGGCTACCACCGACGAAACTCCCATGTACCGCTTGAAATAGCGCGCGAAACCATGTATGCGCGTGGTCCCGGTTTCGGCGTCCCGCTGTGGCGGATCACGGTCGTTGTGATCGCTCATGGCACTGGGATATCGACGGCAACGTTACTTGGCGCAAAAATCGGGATCGGGCCGATTGAGGGCGTCTCTTGGGCCGCCTTGCGCGCGCGAAATCTGCAGGTCGCCCCCGGGGGAAGCTGTGCCGAGGTCGCAGTAAGGCCTGGAGCCTGCATCTCCTCGCCGGTTTCGCCTGTGATCAGGCTGCACTTGTAAAGCACCTCCCAACCAGGGACGACCGTATTGTCGCTATGAACGGTTCGTAAGGTCACCTGCAACAGCCGGCCCATGCCGAATGTCTCGCAGTCCGTGGATTTTGCTTCGAGGTCTCTGCCGACCAAGGCGAAAGCGGCCACCAACTCCTTTTTGGGCTGGCCGTCTGTTGGGACCGCCTGAGCGACGGTCTCCAGTTCGGTCGCCAGAGAATCGAGATTCTCGGAGTATTTCTTCGGCGGCGGCTGGTTTGGCCGCGGAGCTGCACTCCATCCCCCCAGCGACTGCTTTGGCCGCGAACTGGAACTCCATCCGCCACTCAAACCCTGTGCCAGGGCTGTCGAGGAACTAACTGTGTTACAAGCTTCGGCGACTTTGCGGTCACAGTACCGCTGGGCGACTGCTGCAATTCGTCCCAACGATTCCTGCCAATCCTGGGCGCAGACCACACTAGATAGCCCGGTTATACCGACGACGAGAGCTGTCCAAGATCTAAGCATCACCAACACCCCTCCCTACTCACTTCAGATCAACGACAGTATACACGGCAGAATAATGCCTGTCCAGGAAAATCCTTGGTATGCCAGAGAGTTCCGACCACTTGACGCCGGAGTCGGTCAGGTGACTATAAATGCCGCAGATGGCGCTGGGAGTGCACCCCCATGCATTTCGATCTTCTGCCGCGCCGCCAAACCGGCAATTCGCGCCGGCTGATCAATACCTGTTTTGCCCCGGTTACCGGCCCGCGGCCTGGCTGAAATGCTTCGCCTCCGGCTGGCAGGCGCCGGCCAGCGCTCCAACCACGGTCTCGACCAGGCCGATCCGCGTCGTGACGGCGGCAAAGCGCAGAGGGGTCAGCCTGATCTGCGTTCATTTCCTGAGCGCAGAGGGGTCAAGCGCAGAGGGGTCAGCGCAGAGGGGTCAGCCTGATCTGCGTTCATTTCCTGCATTTCCTGTGGAGCACACGGCACAGCGGGTCAGCACAACGCGCACAACGCGCCGGGCACACCTCGCAGGCACTCTTTCCTCAGACCGCCCGGAAATGCGCGCTGTGCCGTTACGGAAATGGCCTATCGCGTCACCCAGCCGGGAACTGACCACCAGAGGGCTTCATTCTCCGCCAGCGATCGAGCCACATACCTCCGGCTGCTTCATTGGAACCTGGCGTCCGCCGAAGCGCGCCTGCTGGCTTGGTCCCGCAAAAGACGCCGCTGGCGGTTCGATAGACGGTAGGGCGAGGCTTGATGCCCGACGGCCTGGCAAGCACTCTTGTTCATCCTGGAAATGCGAAAAGTCGTGAACATGCCGGAGCGCTGTGACAGGTTGGCCATTTTCGCCAAGGGCTGACGTCAGGCTGAGCCTTTCGAGCGGGCCTTTCGGGCAGAGCCTTTCGAGCAAAAAGTGTAAGTTCAGGCCCGGGCTCTCTCATCGGGATGCCCTCCCGCCGGTCGGTTCTTTTTCTTCGAATGGTACGTCACAGCGAGAAAATGCTAGAATGTGTACAGTGAGTACGCAATATGGAAACGGTTAAGGTTGGGATGCGCGAATTCCGCGAGAACCTCGCGGGCTATCTCGAATCCGGCACGCCCCTGGCGATCATGCGCCACGGCGAGACCCTTGGGTTCTATATTCCGGCACAGCGGCGAGACCGGAAAGCCGAACTGAAAGCAATGCGCGCCGCCGCGAAGGACCTGGACGCAATGATCGCGTCCTGGGGCGCCGGCGAAGACGAGCTGATGCAGGAGTATAAGGGGATCCGCCGGGCAGCCCGCGAGAAGAAACGGAATGCCAAGTAAAGGGCTCGTGGTTGACGCCAACATCCTCGTGCGGGCCGTCTTGGGGAGGCGATCGTTGTAAGGGTCCGCCCGAAAGGGTCAGCCAACAGGGCCAAGTTCCCGTCAACATGTTCGCATGAATTTAAACTGACCGTGGTATATTAATATACTGAAGTCAGTAAATAAGCCTCCATGGCAAAGCAAGCGGAACGTCGCGCTCTGACCCGCCAGAACATCCTGGACGCAGCCGCAGCCCTATTCGCAACTCACGGATTCGACGCAACTTCCGTGGACGCCATCACCGCGGCCGCGCGAGTCGCAAAAGGCACTTTCTATCAGCACTTCGACACCAAGCTCGACGTCATGTTCGCCCTGCTGCGGCGCCAGCAGGACGAATCGATGGGGGCGTTCCTGGCAGCACTGGAAGCCGGCACGCCGCCGCTTGAAGTCGGGCTGACCCTGGTCCGCGGGATTGCCAAGTGGTGCGAAGATCGCGGCCGCGTCGCCGGTGAATTGATGCTGCGCGCCATGGAACGTCCCGAACAGCCCCAAAGTTCCTCCGCACGCAACATGTTCGGTCGCGTCTTCCAAGCCGCGCAGGCTCGCGGCGAGATTCGCGCCGACGTGAGCGCGGATATTCTGTCCATCACCGTCCTTGCGGCGATGATTCCGCAAATCGTGCACTGGTCGAGATTCCCGAGCGCGGGGAATCTGCGGGAATGGCTGGAACTCACCTGGCGGCTGATGCTCGAGGGCGCTCTGCCGCGCCGCGGAGGTACGGCATGATTCTGACGTGGGCGGAAGCATTCGAGGCTGGACCGGGCGTCTGCGGAGGCAAGGGCTACGGCCTGGCGCGCCTGGCGCGGTATGGATTCCGCGTGCCGCCGGGCGGCGTACTGCCGGCCGCGGCATACCGCGAAACCATGCGCGACCCGGCCCGGCGTGACGCGATCCAAAATTCCGCGCCGGCGGAGTTACCAAGCGCGGTAAGGTCGGCCCTGCGCAACTTCCTCGAGGGGCCAGAACTGGCCGCTGCCGCGCTAGCCGTTCGATCCAGCGCTACCGCGGAAGATTCGGCCCGCGCTTCGTTCGCCGGCATTCACCGCAGCGTGCTCCATGTGCGCGGCGCCGCGGCGGCGGAGCAGGCGGTGGTGCAGTGTTATTCCTCGTTGTGGACCGCGCAGGCGCGCGCGTATCGGAAGAAGATGGGTTTCTCCGACGATGAGGTGGATTGCGCCGTCGTCCTTTGCCGCATGGTGACGGCGCCCGGCGCGGCCGAACCGGTTTCGGCCGGCGTAAGTTTCTCCGCCGATCCGCGTACCGGACGCCGGGACCTGATTGCGATCGAGGCCGCCGCCGGTCTGGGAGAGAACGTGGTCGGTGGCAAGGTCGCGCCCCAGCGGTACGTCTACCGCCGTCGCAGTCAGGATGAAGTCGCCGTCGAGATGCCACGCCAGAATCCCGTGTTGACGGAACCGCAAGCCGAGGAACTGGCTGCGACCACGCTTCGAATCCACTGGGCGCTGGGCGAAGGACAGGATCCGCAAGACATCGAGTGGGCCCACGACGGGGAACATCTTTGGATCCTGCAGGCGCGCCCCGTCACGAGGTTGCCGCGCCCCGGCCCTGCCGAACTGCGGCGCCTGCCCAGGTATTGGTCCACGGCGAACATCAAAGATACGATGCCGGACGTGGCGAGTGAGCTTTCCTGGAGCGGCGGCGAGGCTATCGTGGCGGACATCGCATTTGCCGCGGCGGCCGCGGCCGGTTACCACGTCCCGCCAGGGCTCGAGCTGGTGCGGCGCTTTCACGGACGCGGCTATTTCGACGTGACTTCGATGCAGTGGGTGTTCTTCGACGCCTTCGGTACGCCGCCGGCCGTGACCGCACGCGCGCTGGGCGGCCGCTTCCCGCTTCTGCCGCAACCCGAGGGCGACCCACGTAAAGGAGCAGCCGGCCGCCGACGCCTGAAGTGTTCGCTCCGCGTGCTGCTGCGTCTGTGGGGTTTCGAGAAGCGGGCCACCGCCTACTTCCGCCAACTCATCGCCACAATGGCGAGCCAAGCAGGGCAAGGAACGGAATCCTCGGATCGCGGAATGCTGAGGACGCGCATGCGACGGCTGCGCGGCATCGAGCCGGAGCTGTGCGCCCAGGTTGGGCTGGCCAACAGCGCCTCCGGGCCTTGGCTCGAAGCCCTCGAGCCGCTGCTGGTTCGGCGGTTTGGAGAGCGGGGCCGGACCTTGACGGCCGCGCTCTGCGCCGGGTCGGGCGACGTGACCAGCGCACAGCAAGGTTATCGGGTCGCCGCACTCGCCGAGGTCGCGCGCCAAGACCCGCAAGCTCTCGAATGGTTGCGCTCCGCCGCGCCGTCAATTGCCTGGAGCGAGCTGCCATCCGGCTCGCCATTCCGCCAGGCCCTCGCGCGGTTCCTCGACGAGTTCGGGCACCGCGCTACGCGGGAAGCCGAATTTCTGTGTCCCCGTTGGGTGGAAGATCCGGGGCCAATCCTCGACGAAGTGCGGCAACTGTTGGCGAGCGGCAGCAACGGTCTGTCGCCGGAAGCGGCGATTCGCCGCCGCCGCGAGGCAGAGGACGAAATCCGGCGGCGTTGCCCGCTCCTGCGGCCTCTGATCCTATGGTTGGCCGCCGGTTTGCGGCGCGGCTACGCGCTTCGGGAATTGGGCAAATCCGCGCTGGTCGCACCCGTATTGCCTCTACGGCGGGTGGCTCTCGATATCGGGCGGCAACTTGTGGCTGAGGGGCATCTGGATCGCCCCGAGCAGGCGTTTCATCTGGCCGCTCCGGACCTGGCCAGTTGGCTCGAAGCCTATTGGGACGGCGGCGGCGCGCGTGAGTTGGCGGAAGACCGCCGGGCGCGCCGCGATGCGTGGTCCAAAGAGGAACCGCCCGACACCATCGCCGACGATGGCGCTGCCTTGGCCGTAGAGACAGGTAACAGTTCGGCCGACGGGCGCGGCTGGCAAGGAGTCGCCATCGCGCCTGGCCGCGCCAGCGGCGCCGCGCGTATCGTTCTCCGCCCCGAGGATGGCGCGCGGCTCCTGCCGGGGGAGATCCTGATAGCGCCATCCACCGACCCCGGTTGGACTCCGCTGTTCGTGCGTGCCGCGGCGCTGGTCACCGAGACTGGGGGTTACCTCAGCCACGGCGCCATCGTGGCGCGTGAATATGGCCTTCCCGCGGTAGCGAATATTCCAGGATTCTTAAAGCAAATCGAAGACGGCGAACCGATAGTAGTGGATGGCAACGACGGAACCGTCACCAGGGCGGACTGAGCATCGACATCGAGTCCGGGAAAAGCACCGGCGACAAGATCGACGGCGGCCGGGCAGCGCCGATTGACAATCGGCGGCAGGATACCATCCTGCCCCACACATCGGCACATACGATTTTTATCGTTGACCTACGTCGCATATCGTAGTATCGTCTTCCCAGATGACTACTCCCAATCGGCAACAGGCTCCTACACTCCCTACAAGTGCGGAACTCGACATTTTGGCGGTTCTTTGGCGGCTTGGACCGGCGACCGTGCGGGAGGTTCATGAGGAGCTGCGCAAAGACAACGGCTACACTACCACGCTGAAGCAGATGCAATTGATGACGGACAAGGGTCTGGTCACGCGCAGCGAGCGCTTTCGTGCGCACGTTTACGAAGCCAGCGTTCCGAAAGAGCAAACCCAGAAGGAGATCGCGGGCGATTTGCTGAAGAGGGCCTTCGGAGGCTCGGCCAGGAGCTTGGTCATGGGCGCGCTCGCGGCCCAGCCGGCTTCGCGAGAGGAGTTGGCGGAAATTCGCAAAATGCTGGATGGCTTTGACGAAGGAAGACGGGCCAAAGCGAAAGGGGGCTCGAAATGAATGCAATCCAGATGCTCGGATCCGAGCCGTGGGTGGAACGCCTGGGCTGGACGCTGGTTCACTTTTTCTGGCAGGGCGCGCTGATCGCCGTGCTCTACGCCGCCGCGCGCCGATGGATCGAGCGCCGGTCGAGCCCGAACGCACGGTATCTGCTGGCCTGTGCCGCATTGGCGACGATGATGGCCGCACCGGTCGCGACGTGGAGCACGCTCGGTCCATCGAATGAGGTTACGCCACCGGCGAACCGCACCTCTACGATCCCCGCGGCCGCTTTCCCTGCTCCAGCTCCGACCGACCCCGACCATGCCAATGTTTACGCCGCGCTTCAGGAGCAACTCGGGCTGAAACTCGGCTCGGCCAAGGGTCCGGTGGAAGTTCTGGTCATCGATCGCGTGGAGCGGCCGGGGGAGAATTAATTCTCGTTTGCCCGGCAGAGGGTCACCGGCCGACGAAATATCCATGAATTGGGGTGGCCCAGAAGGTGGGACAGACCATCGTTCTTCGTGGTCTGTCAGGCCCTCGCCGGGCCGCAACGCTCGACAGACGACAAAAAACGATCTCCTGTCCCACCGACGACACGCAGCCCGGACTCGCGATTGTGTGAGAACATTGGCATTGAACCTGCACATCGCTGCGGGAAGGAGGGACCCACGATGGCACGCGCAGCGCTACTCGGGAAGGCACTTATGCTCCCGCTCCTGCTTGTCCCTTGCCTGGGCACGGCACAGGAACCAGAGGAGCAGAGCGGCACCCTCGCCATAACCGGACATACCGGTACCACGCCGGTACTAAAGATATCGGGCAAGTCTTACGTGGAAGTGGAAGCGCTCGCCCGCCTCACCAACGGGTCCGTAAGCTTTCATGGCGATCGAATTACTCTGACACTCTCTGCCGCGGCGCCCAGCCCGGCGGCTCCGCCGGCGGAGCCGCCCGCGAAGAAAGGCTATTCCAGGGACTTCTTGAGGGCCACCATCGACGCGATCGCCGCGATACGGGACTGGCGAAGTGCGGTCTTCTATGCCGTTCAACACAGCTATCCGGTGACGGAAGACTCGATCGATGCTTATCGCAGGACGGCCGATAGCAAGCTCGACTTAGTGTCCACCGCGGCGGCTACCGATGCCGATCGAGATTGCGTTGCCATGGTCCGTAACGAACTCGCCAATATGCAAAAGCTCAGCGACGAATATGTAGCGCTGCAAAAGAACCAGACGTATGTCGCCCCGGATTCGATGGCGAGCGATCCACTCGATCAGCAGGTTTTGGGCTGCGCGCGCAGTTTGTCGTTGTTGCCCGCGGGTGGCGAGTTTGAGGACATGGCGAGCTGCCATTGAGGCGGACGGTCTGCCCCACCGGCGATCTACAGGCCACCATAGTAGAATCGAAGGAATGCGCCGCACACTTGCCGTTCTTTCGATTGCTCTCTCTTTGCCGGTTTGGGCCGCGCAGCCGGTGCGCGGGCGCAAGGGGATGGTGGTGACGCGGGAGCCGCGCGCTACCGAAGCCGGGCTGAAGATTCTGGAATCGGGCGGGAACGCGGTGGATGCGGCAGTCGCGGTGGGATTCGCGCTGGCGGTCACGCACCCCTCGGCGGGCAACATCGGCGGCGGCGGGTTCATGCTGATTCGCCTGGCCGACGGCCGCACCACGTTTCTCGACTTTCGCGAGCGCGCTCCCCAGGCGGCTTCGCGCAACATGTACCTGGACGCGTCGGGAAAGGCCACCCAGGATAGCGTGATCGGGTATCGCGCATCGGGCGTACCCGGCTCGGTCGCAGGCTTCGAATATGCCGCCAAAAAATACGGCCGCAAACCGTGGGCGGGGCTGGTCCATCCGGCTGTCGAGCTGGCGTCGAAAGGCGTGACGCTTTCCTGGTCGGAAGCGAACCAGATGGAGAACGCGGCGCGCGGGCTGGAGAGCTTTCCAGAATCGAAGCGGATCTTCCTCAACGGCGGCAACTACTACCGGATGGGCGACCGCTTCGTGCAAGCCGACCTGGGGCGCACGCTGGAGCGCATCGAGAAGCAGGGCGCGCGGGATTTCTACCGAGGCGAGACGGCGCGGCTGCTGGCCAAGGACATGAAGGAGCACGGCGGGTTGATTACCGAGGCCGATCTGGCGGCTTACAAGGTAATCGAACGGGCGCCGCTCACCGGCAAGTACCGGGGTTACGACATTATTACTTCGCCGCCGCCGTCTTCGGGAGGCGTCGGCATTCTGCAGATGCTGGGCGTGCTGGAAGGCACCGGCTATGAGAAAGGCGGGGCCGGCTCGGCGCAGGCGGTGCATTACATGGCCGAAGCCATGCGGCGCTACTTTGCCGACCGCGCCGAGCACCTGGGAGATCCGGATTTCGTCAAAGTGCCGCTGGCGACGCTGCTGGACCCGGCTTACATTTCGAAGCTGCGCGCGTCGATCGATCCGGAGCAGGCGACGCCATCGAGCGCGATTCACGCGGCTATTGTAAGCGACCGTGAATCGAACCAGACCACGCACTACACCATCGCCGATGGCGAGGGCAACCTGGCATTGGTGACGTTCACGCTGAACGGCAGCTACGGCAGCAAGGTGACCGCAACCGGCCTGGGCTTCCTGCTGAACAACGAGATGGACGATTTCGCGGCCGATCTCGGCAAGCCCAACATGTTCGGGTTGGTGCAGGGCGAGAAGAACGCCATTCAGGCGGGCAAGACACCGGTGTCGTCGATGGCGCCGACCATCGTGCTCAAAGACGGCAAGCCTTACCTGGCGTTGGGCTCGCCCGGCGGCCCCACCATCCTCAATACGGTTCTGGAGGTGATGGTGAACGTGCTCGACTTCGGCATGAACGTGCAGGACGCGGTGAACTGGCCGAGGTTCCATCACCAATGGCTGCCGGACACGCTGTCGATCGAGCGCGGCTACTCGCCCGATACCATCGCCTTGCTCGAAAAGCACGGATATAAGGTCCGGAAGGCGAATTCGCAGGGCGAATGCGCGGCCATCATGATGGAGAACGGATGGCTGATGGGCGCGGCCGATCCGCGCACCGAGGGCACGGCGGCGGGGTATTGAGGATCGAGGCCGCTGTGCTGAGCCGCGTGAAGGAATATAGCCACGGATGAACGCGGATGAACACAGATAAAGAGACCAGGAAGTTATCGGTGTCAATCCGTGTTCATCCGTGGCTCGATTCAATTATTTCACCGCTCCCTTACAGCCGCGGCTCGGTCTCGCGTGGGCGATGTAGGTATGGACGCGTGCAACCGTTTACAATGAGCGCTGGAGCGCGAGGCATGGTTCGCGCGCGGACGAGGGCGTCCGCCACACGACAATAAAATGAAGCACGTTCTCTCGACGCACCTCTTCGTGAATCACCGGCTCACCACGGCCCTGCTCGGCAAGGTGCAACAAGCCGGTATTCCGGAAGTGGAGATCTACTGCGCGCGGCAGCACCTGGATTATCGCGACAAGGCGCAAATCGCCGAGCTCAGCCACTGGTTCCGCGATTCGGATCTGAAGCTGCACTCGCTCCATTCGCCCATGTATACCGACGAAATTTGGGGCCGCTCCGGGCCGCACGCCGTGGTTACGCTCACGCACACGGTGAAGGGCGAGCGGTTGAAGGCGGTGGACGAAGTCAAGCGGACGCTGGAGATCGCGGAGAGCATCCCGTTCCGCTACCTGGTGCAGCATCTGGGCGTGAGCGGCGAGGAATTCGACCTGCGCAAAGTGGACGCCGCCTTTGCCGCGCTGGAAGAATTGAAGATCTTCGCCGGCCAGCGCCGGGTAGAGATTCTGCTGGAGAATACCCCCAACGAATTTTCCAGCGCAGCGCGGCTGATGATGTTCGACGAGCTGACGCACCTGGGTCTGAATTTCGTCTTCGATGTGGGCCATGCCAACCTGAATGAAGGCGTGGAAACCGCTTTCGGCCTGATGAAGGACCGCATTCGCTCCACCCACCTTCACGACAACGACGGCAAGGCCGATCAACACCTGTTCCCCACCATGAGCGAAGAAGGAACCATAGACTGGAAGAAGAGCATGGAGCTGCTGCGCGGCGGCGGGGACCGGTACCCGCTGTTGCTGGAGCTGAAAGACCAGCCCGAGCTTGGGAACGCGCTCGAAGCCGTGAAACAGGTTTTCGACCGCTTGGAACAACTGTAGGGCAGTTGGCTCGAACCGTGCCAACCGATACTCAGACGTTTACGCAATGACGCCACGAATTCGAATTGAAGATGCCCACGCCCATGCCGGCGAATCGGTCGAGATCCCCGGCTGGCTGTATAACATGCGCCGCTCGGGAAAGATCGCCTTCCCGATTCTGCGCGACGGCTCCGGCCTGATGCAGTGCGTGGCGGTGAAAAACGCGGTGGGCGAGGAACTGTTCGAGACGATCAAGAACCTCACCCAGGAATCGTCGATCGTCGTGACCGGCAAGATCCGCGCCGAACAGCGCGCGCCGGGCGGCTACGAGATGGACGTGGAGAAGCTGGAGGTGCTGCAGCGGGTCTCGGAAGCCGACCCGTACCCGATCACGCCCAAAGACCACGGCGTCGATTTCCTGATGGACCATCGCCATCTGTGGCTGCGCAGCCAGCAGCAGACCGCCATTCTGAAGATACGCCACGAAATCATCAAGGCGGTGCGCGATTATCTGGATTCGCTTGGATTCACGCTGGTGGACACGCCCATCTTCACGCCGGCGGCCTGCGAGGGCACGACCACATTGTTCGAGGTGGATTATTTCGAAGATGCCAAAGCGTACCTGACGCAGTCGGGCCAGCTTTATAACGAAGCTACCGCGATGGCGCTGGGCAAGACCTACTGTTTCGGTCCGACCTTTCGCGCCGAAAAATCCAAGACGCGGCGCCACCTGACGGAATTCTGGATGGTGGAGCCGGAGATGGCCTACGCCACGCTCGAAGACGTGAAGCAGGTGGCGGAGGGGCTGCTGGTGTACATGGTGGGCCGGGTGCTGGAAAACCGCAAGGAAGAGCTGAAGCGGCTGGAGCGCGACGTAACCAAGCTGGAAGCCATTCAGGCGCCGTTCGGCCGCATGAGCTACGACGAAGCGGTGAAGATTCTGCAGGCCAAGGGCAGCGAAATTCAATGGGGCGGCGACTTCGGCGGCACCGACGAGACGCTGCTGACCGAAGACCGCGACCGGCCCGTGATGGTGGATAATTTCCCGGCCTCCTTCAAGGCGTTTTACTTTCAGCCGGCGCCGGAGCGCGACGACGTGGTGCTGGGCGTGGACGTGCTGGCGCCGGAAGGCTACGGAGAAATCATCGGCGGCGGCCAGCGCATCCACGATCTGGATCTGCTGCTCCAGCGCATCGAGCAGCATCACCTGCCCAAAGATGCGTTCGACTGGTACATCGACCTGCGCAAGTACGGCACGGTGCCGCACAGCGGTTTCGGCATGGGCATCGAGCGGTGCGTGGCGTGGGTTTGCGGTCTGGAACACATTCGGGAGACGATCGCGTTTCCCAGGATGCTGTACCGGCTGCGGCCGTAAGAGAGCAGCTATCAGCTATCGGCTTTCAGCTTTGGCAGCGCGGAAACCGATTGCCGAAGGCTGGTAGCTGAGAGCTGATAGCTGATAGCTTATTTCCTATGCCGCATTCGCACATTGCTATTGTGGGCGCGCCCCTCGATCTGGGGCAGGACCGGCGCGGGGTGGATATGGGCCCTTCGGCGGTGCGGGTGGCCGGGCTGAATGCGAGATTGGCCAGCTTGGGTTACGAAGTGACCGATCTGGGCAATATTCCGGCCGAGCAGGCCGAGGCCGCAGCGCCGGGCGACGCTCACGCCAAGTACCTGGCGCAGATTGCCGCAGCTTGCGGGTTGCTGGGCGAGCGGGTGTACCGGGCTTTGGGCGGCGGCTACCTGCCGGTGGTGCTGGGCGGCGATCATTCGGTCGCGGTGGGGTCGGTAAGCGGAGTGGCCAAGGCGTACCGCGAGCGTGGAGAAAAGATCGGCTTGATCTGGCTGGACGCCCACGCGGACATGAACACGCCCGAATCGAGCCCGAGCGGCAACATTCACGGCATGCCGCTGGCTTGCCTGGCGGGGATGGGACCGCGCGAGTTGACCGAGCTGCTGGGGCCGGGGCCGAAAGTGGAGCCGCGCAACGCCGTGATCGTGGGCTTGCGGGACGTGGATGAGATGGAAAAGCCGCACGTACGCGAGAGCGGCATCCGCGCCTTCACCATGCGCGACATCGACGAGCGCGGCATGCGTGCGGTGATGGAAGAAGCCATTCGCATCGCGACCGCCGGCACCGCCGGCTTTCACCTTTCGCTCGACATGGATTTCGTCGATCCGGCCGATGCACCGGGAGTGGGCACGCCCGTGCGCGGCGGGGTCACGTACCGGGAAGCTCATTTGGCAATGGAAATGATCTGCGATTCGGGAAAGACGATCGCCATGGAGGTGGTGGAGGTAAACCCCGTCATCGACGAATCGAACCGCACCGCCGGCCTGGCGGTGGAGCTGATCATGTCCGGATTGGGAAAACGAATTCTATGAAGACACGCGTTGCCGTGGTGTATGGCGGCCGTTCGGGCGAGCACGAGGTCTCGCTGCGTTCGGCCCGCTCCGTGATCGATCATTTAGACCCCGCCCGCTACGAAACCAGCGAATTCCTGATCGGGAAAGACGGCCGCTGGAGCCCGCGGCCGATTCTGCCCGAACCCGGCGCGCATCCCGAAATCGACGTGGTGTTTCCGGTGTTGCACGGCACCTTCGGCGAGGACGGCACGGTGCAGGGCCTGCTGGAGCTGGCCGATTTGCCCTACGTCGGCGCGGGCGTGATGGCGTCCTCCGTCTCCATGGATAAAGACATGATGAAACGTGTCTGCCAGGAACGGATGTTGCCGATTGTAGACTACGTGACGCTGATGCGCGGCGCGGCGGACCCGGTGGCGGCGTGCGCGCGGCTGGGGTCCCCGGTGTTTGTCAAGCCGGCCAACCTGGGATCGTCGGTGGGGATCTCGAAGGCGCGCGATGCGGACGAATTGCGCGCGGCTTTTCGGTTGGCCGCCGAATTCGATTACAAGATCGTGGTGGAGCGCGGGATTACGGGCCGCGAGTTCGAGTGCGCCGTGCTCGGCAACCAGACGCCTGAGGCCTCGTTGCCGTGCGAGATCCTGCCGTCGCGCGAATTCTACGATTACGAAGACAAGTATCTGCTGGATCTGGCGCGCACGGAAGTGCCGGCGAAGCTGGACGCGGCTACCACCGCGGAGCTCCGCCGCCTGGCGGTGGAATGCTATCGAGCGGTGGAGTGCGAGGGGATGGGGCGGGTGGATTTTTTGCTGGAAGCCGCCACCGGCAAACTCTACATCAACGAGATCAACACCATCCCCGGGTTCACTTCCATCAGCATGTATCCCAAGATGTGGGAGCATAGCGGCTTGGAATTCCCGGAGCTGCTCGACCGGCTGATCGCGCTGGCGCTCGAGCGGCATCAACGGAAGAAGGCGACGCGGTTTACGCGGTACTAAGACCTAGCCTGAATTTTCGCGCCAGAACGTGAGATAACGTTCGGTTTCGCCCGATCCCCATCCATCGAAGCCTCCGCCACGCGATGCGTTATTCATCTGGTGAATTTATCTACATAAATGCGCAT
>Ga0187848_10002503_pt1 | contig 14384 bp, 15 predicted proteins | sample June2016WEW_4_40_FD_132424 | JGI IMG/M metagenome (GOLD analysis project Ga0187848, IMG submission 132424) | Peatland microbial communities from SPRUCE experiment site at the Marcell Experimental Forest, Minnesota, USA - June2016WEW_4_40 | ecosystem: Environmental > Terrestrial > Soil >... | reverse complement strand
TCCATGATTTCGCAAAGGCGCTCAAGAAGGAACGGCGGTGAGGTCAGACGGTCGGTTGGCAACACACCGCCGGCGCTACCCGGAAAGTAAGGTTGCAGCTACCGCGTAGCGGTTTAGTACAATACGCCTTATGCCGACGTCGGCATAACGGGTGATGATTGTTGAAATACCCCATCACTTGTATGCCGCGCTTGAGAAGCTGGTGGATAATCGGGATCCAGATGTGCATTTCATCTTCCCGGTCAATGATGATGCGATCCCAGTGCTGGGTCTTTTCCTCAATGCCTTTGCGGTCGCCGAGCCAGCGGACGTAGGCGAAGTCGGTGGTGATCACATCCAGCTTGCTCACCAGTTGCGATATGGGAGTCATCCACGGATGATCGACCAACGCCAGAGCGACGCGCTTTTTGCGTAGGATGTCGAGTAGCCGCGCATTCACCCAATACTTGATGCGGACCTCCAGCGCGTATTGGAATCCCACTAGCAACTCCTCCAGAAAAGGAACGAGGCGCCCGAGGAAATCTTCCGGGCGCGCAAATGCCTTCTTGTTGAAGTAGGGGAATTGCAAGAGCAGCGGACCCAGGCGATCCTCCAGCAAGCTCATAGTGCGCAGGAATTCTGCCAACTCCTCACGGCAATCCTGCAAGACTTTTTCGTGCGTGATCACTTGCGGGAACTTGGCGGCGAAAGTGAATCCCGGAGGCGTGCGAGCTCGCCAGTTTCTTACCATCGACTCGGAAGGAATCCGGTAGTACTTGGAATCCACTTCGACAGTGTCAAAATGCTGGGCGTAAGCGCCAAGGAAGTCGGCTGGCGGCGTGCCAGGCGGATAAAACGTTCCCACCCAGTTTTCACTGGACCAACTCGAAGTCCCGAGGCGCAGATGAGGCACACGGGAATAGGTTAAGGGCTTCTCGGATTTTGAATTTTAAATTTTGGATTTAGGATTGCGGTGCTCGCGCCCCAGACTAGGGAAACTGCGTTTATTCTTGAAAGTCCAAAATCCCAAATCCAAAATCTAAAGTCGGCTTATTCCATCCCGCACATTCCGCGTTGAGCAGCCCCGCAGGAGCCGCAGGGCCCGGGCTCATAAGCGGCCACAGAACGCGACGATGCCCCCACAGCAAACACGGACAACAGCTTATCCACCTTGCTGCTTTCACATTTCTTGCAAGCCACCTTGGAGGTAGAGGTGGGCACGATCTTTTCAAAGGTCGTCCCGCATTCCCGGCACTTGAATTCAAAAAGCGGCATTTGAGCCTCCTATTGGGAATATAGCCAAACCACCGCCAGTTTGCAATCACCCGCCCGCGAATTTGGCTGGTCATCTGCAGGAGGACTCCACCGCAGGTGCATTTTTTGTGGCTTTTTCGGGTGCGGCTCCATTAAAATGTCTTGACAGCCAGATGGTTATTGTCTAAATTGAGGCCCGGTAGTCGAGGCATGGTCATATTTTAAGAAACAAATAGTGCGGAGAGGAGCAGCAAATGGCGAAAGTCATGACAAAATCCCAAGTGGTATCACACTTGGCAGAGAAAGCAGCGATTCCGAAGAAGACGGCGGCGGGGGTTATCGAGGAGCTCGTCGCACTCGCAACCAAAGAAGCCAAGGCTTCGGGCCAATTTGTGATCCCGGGGTTAGGTAAAGCCGTGAAGGCGGCCCGGAAAGCGCGGATGGGCCGCAACCCACAAACCGGCGAGCCCATCAAAATCCCGGCAAAGACCGTCGTAAAGTTCCGTTTGGCCAAAGCGTTTAAAGACGCTGTTGTGCCTCCCAAAAAGAAGTAGTGGTTTCGCCGCGGGCCGCACACGCGACCCGCGGAACCTCCACGACGGCGCTCGTCACCCGACGATACGGATGAGGTGGAGGAGTCTCTACGCCCCGTAGGGCGCGTCAGTAGAGACTCTTCCGCAAAGGCGGTGGCCGCCTATGCGCAGGAGTGTAACTGGATGGGGAGGCGCTGCGCTTAGGTTCAGCTCTGCTTATCGCGTATAGCGTGCCGGCTGAGGGCCTTCTTCCAGCGCTTGCCGGTCCCAGATCATGCCCTCGCGTGAATAATTGGCGATCTCGAAGTCCTGCGTCAGCTCCAGCGCGTCCACCGGACAGGCGTCCTCGCACAACCCGCAGAACATGCAGCGCGAAAGGTCGTAGGTAAACGTCGTCAGCCGCTTCTTGCGGTCTTCCGTGCGCGCCCAGCCCACCACGATCAGGTTCTCCGGGCAGGCGATCGAGCACAGATTGCAGGCGATGCACAGCGTCTCGCCGGATTCGGGATGATTATTCAAGCGCGGCGCGCCGCGATAGCGCTCTGCCACCGGCGGCCGCTCCAGCGGATACTGCTCCGTGCAGATGGCGTCAGGGCGCTGATAGGAAAACGTCAGCCGCAGCCCCTTGATCAGGTCGATCAGAAATATCCGCCGGAGAAAATCTTTCCAGTCCATATTTATAACCCCACTTGGCCGCAGGAGGGAGGCTCATGCAGAACGAGCCGCAGCCGTTGAGCGCAATCCTGCCAGAATCCGCTCACTTTGAAAGATACAATCGAACACCCCGGGGACCAAGGACTTAAGTCGGGGACGGCGCCGCGAGTTTCGCGAAGCAGACTACGGTGAGTACCCGTAGTTGAAACCTTCGGCTACTTACGGTTGGCCCCTTCGGGACCAGCTCACTTTCCCAGGATGATCTTGGCGATGGTCTGAAGCTGCATAAACGACGTGCCCTCGTAAATCTTGCCGATCTTTGAGTCGCGCAGAAATTTTTCCGCGGGATAATCGCGCGTGAAGCCGTAGCCGCCGTATACTTCCACGCACTCCGAGGCCACCCGCTCCGCCACCTGCGAGCAAAAATATTTGGCCATGGCCGCCTCTTTCAGGAACGGCAGGCCCGCGTCCTTCAGCCGCGCGGCGTTATAAGCCGTCAGGCGCGCTGCCTCCACGTCGGTCGCGAGGCGCGCCAATTGGAACTGGATGGCCTGGAACTCGGCGATCGGCTTGCCGAACTGTCTGCGCTCCTGTGCGTAGTGGATCGCGTTTTCCAGCGCCCCGCTCGCCACGCCCACCATCTGCGCGGCGATGCCGATGCGGCCCTCGTTCAGCGTCTCAATCGCCACCTTGTACCCCTTTCCCACTTCACCCAGCACGTTCTCCCTGGGAACGCGGCAGTCTTCCAGAATGAGCTCGCACGTGGAAGAAGCGCGGATGCCGAGCTTGTCCTCCTTCTTGCCCACGGTGAAGCCAGGCGTGCCGCGTTCAACCAGGAACGCCGTGATGCCGCGATAGCCCGCCTCCGGATTCACGTTGGCAAACACGATGAACAGGCCCGCTTCCTTGGCGTTGGTAATCCAAAGCTTGCGGCCGTTGAGCACGAAGTGGTCGCCGTCCTCGCGAGCGCGCGTCGCGAGCGCAAAGGCGTCGCTTCCGGAATTCGCCTCCGAGAGCGCGTAGGCCCCCAGCGTATCGCGCACCAGACGAGTGAGGATTTTCTGCTTCTGCTCCTCGGTTCCCCATTTCTTGAAGGCGTTGTTCACCAGCGTATTCTGAACGTCAACCACTACGCCCGCCGAAGCGTCGACACGAGAGAATTCCTCGATGGCAAGAATCGCCAGGAAAAACGAGCCTCCACTGCCCCCGTAGGTTTCGGTAACTTCAATCCCCATAAAACCCTGGGCGAAGAACTTTTCCAAAAGTCCGTGATTGAACACCCCCTCGCGATCCATTTCTTCAACAAGAGGAAGAATTTCATTCGAGCCGAATTCGCGCGCCATCGCCTGGAACATGCGCTCCTCTTCCGTCAAAGCAGTAAGCGGTCCATTTACAAGATTGTCAACAGGTTCATCCATCGTAACCTCCCTCGTTCACTCCCGCCGGAGAAAGGAGAATGCTACAGGGTTCCCTGCGCTGACACAACCCCCTGAATAGGGTCCCCGGGATAGGGTGCGATGACAGCAGCCCTCGAAACGTAGCGCAGGGCCCGCTCTCCGGCCCTGCGGCTTTGGTTGTTGGCGTGCCGCCAAACCCCCGACGGGAGTACAATAGGACGAACTGATCGCAGGAGGTTCACATGGCGGAAATGATCATTCGGCCGACGATGAAATTCATATACCTCGGATACTTGCTGGTGGTTCTGATTGTGGTGGCTTCGGTGGTAGCTTTGATGCGCATCCAAATGCCGCCTGATGTTCCGCCACCTTGGCAAACTTGGATTCCCTGGCTGCCTGTGCTCCTTCTGCTGTGGCCGGTAAAACGCCATCTTCGCAACCGCCTGACCAAGATGACGATCCTCGATGACAAACTGCGGTACGAAAGGGGCCTGCTGAGCCGGACCACGCGCACCATCCTGATCTCGCGAGTGCAGGATGTGACGGTACACCAGCGGGTCGGCCAAAGAATTTTCGACGTGGGCGATCTTTCCATTGAGACCGCAGGCGAGTCGAGCAGGGAGACAATATTCAATATCGACCGGCCACGGGAAATCGCCGACCACATCAACGAGCACTCCCAGAGGGGACACTCGAAGGACCAACTTACCTGACAGCGCACCAGGGGGGGACGTGTTGGCTTTTGACTTTCAACTTTCGACTGCTCTTCAGGGCTGGGACTCAGCGGGATCTTCAACCTCGCGGCGGCCGTACCTCTGGCGCAGAAGGAACACGTAATGGACAGCCGACGCCAGCGTAAGTGCGGCAGCAAGGCGAATGAAAAGGGTGAGCACATCCGCAGTCATGTAAGGGACGCTCGCCCGGCGGCACACCGCCGCGAACAGGGTCACAATCTGTGCTGCGGTGGAAGCTTTTCCCAGGAGGGAGGGGTGGAAGGGTCGATACCCTGCCACCAGAGAAATCAAGGCCGCGGTCATGATGATGGCCACATCCCGGCTCAGCACGATAATCGTCAACCACCAGGGCAGCGCGCCGCGCAACGACAGGGTGATATATCCGGTGGTCATAAGGATCTTGTCGGCAATCGGATCGAGCGCCACGCCCAGTGGGCTCTCCTGTTTCAATAGGCGGGCGACGGTGCCATCCAGAACATCGGATAGGGCCGCCGCCGTCAGCACCGCGAGCGCCGCGCGATAGTGGCGGTCCAGAACCAGGATCGCGAACACCGGCACAAACACCAGGCGCAGCAGGGTAATCTGGTTCGAGGGTGTTAAGATTCGAGTGGTCATCACTTGTCAGATTATATAGAGGTTCAGGCTGAGGACTGTCAATAAGGGTTCGAAGGTCCGTCTAAAGACCGCCTCGATGTTTTCCGGCCGCCTTCGCTATTCTCAGCCTTTGTTGCACCGCCGGGCTTTGAAGCTCGCGCCGGGCGTCGGAAGCAATCCAACGTGCCGCGCGCGTATCTAAGCCGTGAATCTCGCGGCACGCGGCGAGGGCGGCACGATTAAGCCGCGCGTTCCGTTTTCCGATTTGCCGCAGCGCCCAGTTCACCCCTTTCCTCACCATGTTTCTCTCATCCACGGCCGCGCGCTTGATCAGGGGCAGGAACCGCAGAAAGGCATCGTCGCTCGCAGCTTTGTCCGCCACGGCCAGGCCCGCCATCAGCGCAAACGCCGCCCTTTTGACAAATTCTTCCGGGCGCGCGCTCCACTCCGCGCATTTCTCGTGAGCAAACCGGGTGTAGCGAAAGACGTTGATGCAGGCGCCGTCGCAGATGGCCCAATTGTCAAAATCTCTCGCCCATTGGTTCATTTGGCGCGCGGTCACCTTTTCGGGCTCATCGATCAGCGTGGCCAGAACGCGCGCCTCGTAAACTTCCGAAGCCCACAATTCATGCGCCAGGGCGTGCTCGCGGCCGATTTCGCGCGCCAGCTTCTTCAGGTCGGGGATCGACCATCCGCCGTAGACCTTCTTCGCCACAATCCCGAACCGTGCCATTCCCTCCACCGCGTGAGGGTCGGGGCGAGACGCGAGCCGGTCAAGAATCTCTGCACAATTCACGGCAAAACCTTGTCCCGCCGACTCAGCGGCGGATGTATGTCTAGCGTCCTAAACTCACATTCGTGGGACATCGATGCCGAGATACTCTTGAATGGTCAGTCCGACCTTGGCGTGGAATCGCTGGGAGAGTGAAGGGATCGAGCCACTGGGCTCGTCGACAATGATGCGTTCCACGCGATGCATGGGAAAGAAAACCGTGTTCAAGCCGACGGCGGTTTCCTCCTGCTGAATGACCTGACGGATAAAGTCGTCAAAGGCATCCAATTCGATTCCCCGCACGGTGACCCCCTTCGACTCCAGCAGCGAAAGCTGCCCCCACATTTTTTCTTTAGGTGAGACGAGGCTGACAATAACAATGCTATTGACTTCCATGCGGTCCCCCTCCCGAACTCCGTTATGCTTGGCGGCCCCGCTCACGAACCCTGGTGCGAGAGGGACCGCTCCGAGTACTACTGGCAGCTTATCGCCCGCCATCTCGCAATGCAATCTTCCACTGGGCGACGCTCCGGCTCGGGCGGAGTCCCTTTCAATGGCCGTAGCGTAACTCTCCCGCTTCAATGCGGACAGGCAGATGGTTCTGGACGGGTGGAAGCGGGCAAGTGGCATAAGGCGTAAAGGCGCAGGGTGGATTCACCGCTTGGTTGAAATCCAGGATGACTTCGCCATTTTGCGGAAGATGCGCGTACAAAAATCGTCCCGACGGATAGGTCTCCTTGCCAGAGGTCTGGTCCTTAAAAATGAAGAAAAGAACATCGCCTTCAGTGACAGGATCGAGCCGGCACTGCTGCCCCTTGAGCGTGAATTCCACATAGCCTGGACTGTCTTCCTGGTCCACATCGCCGAGAATGTTGGGGACGTCGATTTTTTTGGGCGGGGTGTAAGGGACAAACTTCGCCGTCACGCGAAAGTCCTCGGTGATGGGAAACCACTGGGTGCCCGCGAATTTTCGAAGCGTTTCGCTATCCTTATCCTTCAAGCGGACCCCAAAGCGGCTCCCGCGTTGGATCACAAACATGGAGAGATTACCGATACGCAAAACGTCGGGCGACCCCGCCGAATCCGCAGTGAGCGAAGCTGTGGCCGCCGGCTTGCCATTTACGGTAACCACAACGCCGGGCGTCGCTTGAAAAACGGTTTTGCCGCCATGGAAATTAAACGTCCCCACTTTGTCCGGAGCGGAACCCGGCGGGAGCACAAAACTATTTTCCCGGCCCGTGCCCATGGTGCTTTCGCCGTCCTTCAGCCAAAAAAGCCCTGCCAGGGTGAGCCACCCATCTTCCGCCTTCAGGTTCTCCTCCCGTTGTTGTCGCCATTTCTCAATCTGCGCGCGGTAGCTCGCCTGGTCGACGGGCAACACAGCCAATGCAAGGACGGCAATGAGCACTCTCGAGATCAACATGGCTTCGGCTTTCAGCATTAATTCCTCCTCTCGGGCCGAGTCAGCTCATCTCGGGAGCTTGTCGCGAAGGCAGTGGGCGGCCAGAAACTCGCGCTCAAGTTCACGGTCACACAGGTGCACCTTGATGGACTCCAATTTCTGGATCAGGGCGTCTAATGCCATCTGGATATTCTCGGTGTTCGTCAGGCAAATGTCGCGCCAGACGGAGTAGGGGCTGTCGGCCAGGCGCGTCACATCGCGGAAACCCGATGCCGCCACTTCCAGAGACAGATCCCCGGACGTGTGCTTCTCCTCAATCAGGCTGGCCAAGCCCGAGGAAAGCAATTGGGGGAGATGGGAGAGGTAAGCGACGGCCTTGTCGTGGGTCGCCGGGTCGCACGTGAGCGGTCGCGCCCCGACGGCCTCGACGAGCGCGCGAAATGCCTGCACGCGGGCATCGTTGAGATGTTCCGGCTTGACCGGGGTCAGAACATAGCGGGCGTTTTCAAAAAGCCGCGCATCAGCGTTCTCGAGGCCTGAGCGCTCCTTACCCGCCATCGGGTGTCCCCCCAGAAACAGCGGCTCCCAGGCATAGAACTCCGCCGCCCGCTCGCAGATCCGTCGCTTGGTGCTGCCGACATCGGTGATGAGTGCCCGTGGCGACAAGTGGGGTTGCAGGCGCGGGAGGTGGTCGAGAATCACCGCGACCGGCGTCGCCAGAATCACCAGATCGGCCCCGTGCACGGCCTCCGTTACGTCGGCGAATCCCTCGTCAACCGCGCCCTCGCCGAGAGCCTGCTCGCGCGTCTCGGCCCGCCGGGCATAGCCCACAATGCGGCCCTGGAAGCCTGCCTTTTTGAGAGCCAGCCCCCACGATCCGCCCAGCAGACCCAAGCCAACAATTGCCACACGCCGAAATTGAAGTTCTGAAATTACCTTGTCCAAGGAATAAACTCGGGAACCACCCTAAGTCGAAACTCAAAATTCGAAAGTGGAAACTCGAAACTGGAAACTCGAAACTGGAAATTCGAATCTCGACTCTCGAAACGGAAGTACATATCTTACGCAATGAGAGAACCTTGCACCATAGCATAGTGCGGCCTGCTAATAAACGCCCCCTGCATTGAGGATCAAATTCGCGTCCATCGGCTCACTGAGGATTGCAAAATATAGTGACGAGTTCTTTTCGTAGCGCGGGCGTCTCGCCCGCTGGGGCGTGGGCATCCTGCCCGCGCGACGACGGGAGCGGGACGCTCCCGAGACAGCGGGCAAGATGCCCGCGCTACGGACGTCATTGTCACTATATTTTGCAAACCTCAGTAGGGATAAGGGCTTAGGGATTCAAGATTCGGGGTTAGGGGGCCGGTGTAGGGGTCGTTGCGGCAAGCCTTGGATTCCCATGTTGCAACGCAGTGCTTTCAACGCCTTGCTGCCGTCTGGAATGCCCGCTTCTGGTCCTGTGCGCCGTGAAAGATGTGCAGAATATCTGTTACTCGCCGGGTATGGCGGTAGTAGATCAGGTATTTCCCGGCCGGAAAGCATCTCACCCCGGGGGCGATGTCCTCCGCGGACCTACCCGCATCGGGGTGTTCGCCCAGCAGCCAGAAACGCTCGGTGATGCTGTCCATCAGCCGGTCTGCGACTTTCAGCCCGGCGCGCTTCGCCCAATACCAGAAAATCTCGTCGAGATCCCGCTCCGCGTTCCTGCTGACACGAAAGAGCATTATTGGGCTTCCTCGGCAAGAAGCTTACGCCCCCTTGCCTTCGCCCCGTCTGCCAGTTTCTTCAGCCCTTCGCGCCCCCCATATTCCCTGTATTCCCCCGCATCGATGGACTCGATGCTGGCCCGGACACGATGCCGAATGCCGGCGAGCTGTTCCGCGGTCAGGTCAGAGACAATATCCTCGGCGCTGGGACATGCCAGGCGCAGCGCTCGGGTGTCCTCCTCTTCCATCCTGCGCAAGGCATCCCGCACCACCTCGCTGGCATTGTTGTACCGCCCGCTCTTCACCTTTTTGCGAACATATCCGGCGAGACGATCCGTGATCGACACATTCATCTGATCCATCCGTTGCTCCCCCGGCCGTGGCATTGACCGGCTCCACACCTCCAACCTACCGAAAAATCGCAGCCATGTCAATCTTTGACATTGGAAGGCGAAGAGCAGTGACGAGTGACGAGCGAACGGCTTCCAGCGGGATTACTCGCAACACTTGCTCGGGGTTAGGGGTTAGGGATTGGGGGCATAGGCGTTAAAATAGCGCGCACTGCCCTCATGACCCCGGCTATGCGATCGAGTCGCGGCCCTTTTCGGCCCTCAACTTCCCACAACCCCGTTCGGGGGATCTGAACGTGACGGGCCATTTATCAAGTTTCGCGACTCCACGACCAGGTGCCGGGGAATTAGTAAACCCTGCGGAGTCACCCTTGACCAATCCCGCGGGGTAACAGTCTATCCGTCGTGTGAATTGCCCGTAGGTTTCGCCGCATCCGAAGCGCCGAAAGCCCGCAGTCGTAAGAACCAGCGGCTTGAGTTCCGGCCCGGCAACTCTATAAAGCTGGGTGGGTGTTCGATTTGGCAGGATTTAGCTTGTAGATAGAGTTACGACTCGTGCCACGCCGATCAGCTCGACGTCTTCATCCCAGTCCCAAAGTTGGGCGTTTTGTTCAACATAGTTCTTGGCATGCTGATAGGCTTCCTCTACATCCGTTTTGCCAAGCAAATCCAAGGCCCGCTCGATCTGTGGCGAAAGCGATTCACTGTCGCTATAGCGGCTTGCGGCCAGAGAGGAAAGCTCTGCGTCGATACTTCCATCCGGCAGTACAACCACGGTGTGCAGGTCAAAAAGATACTCATCCCCGTCTTCGCGCTGTACTCGCGACCGAACGATGAAATTAAACTGGTAGCCTGCCTGCGGCGCGACAGAACCAAGTCCATTCCCGGCAATCACACGAACGGCGTTGTGCCCACCGAAACTATAATCTCCCACGTGCCGCAGCATGGAGTCTATGAACGGATGCCCGAGGGCGAGGAAATCCGCCTGTGAATCACGGATGGCCGTCGCGCGATCAAACGTGGCCCTGCGGTAGCGCTCGTCGAGGCCGCTCTCTTTCATGGCTTCGGGCGTCAGGAATTCATAGAACCCATCTTTGCGCTGCACTTGCCGCCGTTCGCGGGCCAAGAACTTCAGCGTGAAGTCTTCCAGATCCTTCAAGCTCACGGGGCTGGCCAGCGCCTTTTGGTAACTGTCGAAGCTATAGCTGGAAGCATCCTTAAAAAGGCTCTGCGTGGCAATTTCAAACGCCTCTTGCGCCCGTCGCACGGCGGCTTGGATTTCCTCTTTAGTTTGTTTGTTCAGCGTTCCATCCACCAGCGCGCGCTTATAGATTTCGTCCGGGTCGATCTCCGTTTCCAGTTGCCAATTCAGGCTCGCGATTAAGTCCTCCGGATTTTCGCCAGTCACTTGTTGGAGCGCCTGCGCTGCCACTCGCAAACGCTGTTCGAAATAGGAGCGCACGGTTTCCTCCACCGTGTCTTTGGCGCGGAGGTTGTAAATCTGGACCACTTTATCCTGGCCGTAGCGGTAAACGCGCCCCACGCGCTGCTCAAAGCGCATGGGATTCCAGGGAAGGTCGTAATTCACCACAATGTGGCAGAACTGGAGATTAATGCCTTCGCCGCCCGCCTCGGTCGAAACCATAAACCGCACCGAGGGCTCCTCCCGGAAGACGCGCTGGCTGCGCCGCTTGCTTTCCGCTTCCAGCGTCTTGCCCTCCAGTTCCATGCTACCGTTAATCAACACCACGGTGTTGGCGCCGTACCATTTTTCCAGGCGCTCTTTCAGGAATTCCTGGGTGCGGCGGTATTCGGTAAAGATCAACACCTTGGCGTCCGGCGTTTCCGTATCAATCTTCTTCAGCAGGTCGCGAAGGCTGTCGATTTTCTTTTCCCGCGTCACCTTTATGGCCAGGAGCTTTTCGAGCTGCTTGATTTCGTCCTTCAGGATCTCGCGGTCGGTCTTCAGCACCACGTCCTTTTCCTGATTTTCGCCCTCGTATCGGTCATCGCGGGCCTCCTCTTCTTCCTCTTCTTTCGGGAGCTCCTCCAGCTTTTTTCCCAGGCGTGCGAGGCGTCCTTCCAGCGCAGCCTTAATGGCCTGGAACGAACTGGCATTCAACTTCTGGAATGTGGTCAGAATGAATCCCACGGCGCGCTTGTGCGTAGAGTCTTCAATTTGTTCAATCGCGTTGTACCCCGTGCGGATGTAGTCTTCCACAGCGCTGTAAAATTCCTTCTCGTCGGGATACATGGCGAAGGGCAAGGGATGAGTCATGCGTCCTTTGAATACCACTTTCCCTTCGGCGTCCGTCACTCGCAGCTTGGGTGTGCGCAGAATCAACTTGGAGTAGGGCACCGCGCCTGGCTCGCGGAACAGCGGCTGGTCAGTGAGGGTGGAAAAATCCGCCTTGGGTTCAAGCAGCCGCACCAGGTTCATAAAGCGGCTGTGATCAGGATCGCCCGAGTGCGGTGTGCCGGTCAGCAGCAGCAAAGCGTCCGTATAACCGCGCAGGGCTTCCGCCAGTTGATAGTTCTGCGTCCTATCAGTTTTTCTCCCGTATTCCTTGGCGCTCAGCCGGTGCGCCTCGTCAAAGATAATCAGGTCCCAGGGGCGGTTTTCCAGCAAGATGCGCTTGTGCTCCTTGCGCTTCAGGCGGTCGAGCGAGGCGATGGCGCGGGCGCGCAGGTCCCAGACTCGCGGATTGGTGGCCGTAAAGTCGAGACCGAAAATCTCAAAGGGAGGTTCGGACTGAAACTTGTCCTTAAATTCTTCCTGCCACTGGCGGGTCAGTCCGGCGGGGGTGATGATGAGAGTTCGATTGGCGTAACCGCGCTGAAAGAGCGCCTGCCAAACCATGCCCGCTTCGATTGTCTTGCCCAAACCCACTTCGTCGGCCAACATGAAACGGCGCCGGGGACTGGAAACCACGGTGTACGCCGTGAAGATTTGATGAGGCAGAATCTCGGTGCGGGCGTTGGAGAGCTGGCCGCCCTTGTTCGTCGTCAGAAAGCGCGCCGCCATCTGCCGCAGGTCGAATTTCCAGGCTTCCTCCCAAAGGCCCGCCTTCGCCCGTTCCAGCGGCGTGGGACAAACCTCCACTTCATCCAGGCTCAGAATGAAGTTTTCCGAGCGGAAAGGCGGGAGAGAAAAAACTGAGGGGTTGAATTCAACCTTGCAGAGACCGTCCCGGACCTTGTAAACCTCGCCGACCCCGTAATCCCGGTACATCGAGTTCAGGCTGCGAATGTGCGTGCCGAGCTCGACGGTAGCCGTTTTGTTATTGACGCCAATAGGGCTTGCCACAATTTGGGATTATACACCGCAGTCGCGCAGGCCAGCGTGTCCTAGAGGATTCAACTTATTGCTTTCATGTAGGCTGACAGAGAATGAACGATCTGGTAGAGTTAGAATGCATTCTGGGAACAAACTGCCATGACACCGTTCGTTATCTTTCGACACTGCGTAGACGCAATCTCTCAGGGAGCGTTGATTCGGCGCGTTAGCAGTACCGACAAGGAGTTCCACTTCCAGAACTGGTTTAAAGCGAGACTTGAAGACATCGGCCTGAACTTTGAGGCTGGTGGGCGAAACAGTTACCCGGACTTCCGAATGGTTACGACAACTGAAGGATATGAGGTGAAAGGGCTGGCGTACCCTGGCCGGGACGCCAACTTCGACAGCAACAGTCAAGCACCGTCTGGATTTCACAATGGACGAACAATCTTCTACGTTTTCGGTCGCTACCCCAAGAACCCGGACGGCGACACATATCCAGTCTTGGACCTTGTAATCTGCCACGGTGACTTCTTAAATGCGGATCACGAGTATAAACACGAGAACAAGAGTGTAAAGGGTTTCGGCAGCTATGGAGATATCATGATCCGAGATCGGAAGATGTACGTCGTGCCCACGCCATTTCATTTAGTTCAGGGCGTGGCGCACGTACAAACTCTCATCCTGCCAGACGAATTCAAGCCCGGCAATCGAGAATCGGCGCGGTACATCGAGGTCGGAAAACTCTCACGCCTCGAGGCCGACGAGCTTATCATTGGTTATTCTTTCGACCTTCAGACCAATGACCTGGTCCCCCAAAAGATGGCGAACCCTGATGCAGGTCGTGAGCACCGGTTCCGAGGCTGGCGGCTCAAAGGCTCATCGACAGACCAAGTCTCTATGGCTCCCCATAATCCTCTCAACATAGCAGTAGATTCCGCCGATGAAGAAGAGGATGAATAATCAACGCATAATCGAAACTGATTCCTTCCCATTCGACTTCATTTCGCGGCTCGCAGCTCGCGAAAGCTGGCGCAAGGAAGTCCACCGACCTATCTACCATATTCATAAATGGTGGGCCACGCGCCTCGGCTCCGTATTTCGCGGCATAATCCTGGGCGCCGTACTTCCAGAGGGCAGTGACTTTGCTGCCGAGTTTTATAAGACTCACAAGTTCTCCGGCCTCACGATTTTCGACCCGTTCATGGGTTCTGGAACGACGATTGGGGAAGCTCACAAACTAGGCTTGACCGCGCTAGGGCGGGATATCAACCCTGTTGCGGTGGAATCTGTGCGGAGTGCCCTCGGACCGATGGATCGCGGTGCTCTGGAATCTGGATTTGAGGAGTTGTCGGGCGCGGTAGGGGAGAGAATCCGAAATCTATACAGTGCCAAGGATTATGCCGGCCGCGCTTGCGACGTGCTTTACTTTTTCTGGGTGATGCAGGTGCCATGTGTCTACTGTCAACGAGCAGTTGACCTTTTTCCATCCTGGGTAATTGCGGCAAACGCATATCCCGACCGCAAGCCTGACACCCAGGTACTCTGCCCATCGTGTGGTGAGATATTCCCTGGCAGGCGCCGACAGGAATCCGCAACATGTGCTTCGTGTGGATTCAACTTTAACCCGGAGCAAGGCACAGCAAAAGGTTCCAAATCAACCTGTCCTTGGTGTCACGAGACGTTCACCATTCTCGATGCGGTCGGAACTCTCCATTCACGGCCTGCATTC
>Ga0187848_10002501_pt1 | contig 14389 bp, 9 predicted proteins | sample June2016WEW_4_40_FD_132424 | JGI IMG/M metagenome (GOLD analysis project Ga0187848, IMG submission 132424) | Peatland microbial communities from SPRUCE experiment site at the Marcell Experimental Forest, Minnesota, USA - June2016WEW_4_40 | ecosystem: Environmental > Terrestrial > Soil > Wetlands... | reverse complement strand
GCCGCGGCCACCAGCTCCGCCGGCCCTGCCGTCCCGCGATTCACCAGCACCACCACGGGCGCCGCCGCCTGGATGGTGTTGGCCGGGTCGGCCGTAAACACCTGTTTGGGGAACTTCTGCCCCTCCAGCGTCGCGATGGTCCCGCTCTTCAGCAGGAAGTTGGCCAGCCGCACCGCCTCCGCCATATCGCCCGCCGCCACATCGCGCAGGTCCAGCAGAACCTTCCTGTTGCCTGCCTTCTGCATCCCCTTCAGCTTGCTCTCCACCTCGTTGACGTGGTCGCGGTCCAGAATCTCCGGCTTCAGATAAAGGATCGACGCGTCGTCGTAGAGCGCCTCGCCCACCGGAGGTTCCACGGTCAGGCTTCGCGTCATGGAAATCTTGTCCGGCTCGCTCCTGCTGGAGCGCACCACGCCAACCGTCAGTGTGCTGCCCGGCGCGCCCTCCAGCATCAGCCGGATCATGGCCAGAGAGATGTCGCGCGTGTCCTGGCCTTCGATCGCCTCCAGGATGTCGCCGTCCACCAGCCCGGCCTTGTCCGCCGGCCCGCCCGACACCACCGACACCACGGTGGCGTAGCCATAGCGCTTGGAGACGTTGATCCCCGCCTGCGCCTTGCCGCCCCTGTCCGCCTTGTAGATCTTGTAGTCCTCCGGCGACAGGTAGCTCGAATCCGCGTCCAGCGACTCCAGCAGCCCGCGCAACGCGCCGTTGGTCACCGCCGGAATGTTGGGGTCCGTCACATAGTCCGTCTGGATGTGGTGCAACACTTCGCTGTACACCTTCATCTGGTTGTAGGCGCCGTCCTGCCCCGGCGCGGCAGCGCTCACGCCGCTGGAGTTCACCCCCAGAAAAACCGTCAGCACCAGGGCAACCGACACCGCGAGCAGCAGAATCTTCGGAATCTTAGGCATATTTCGCAGCATCTCCACGGGGCCGGTCTGGTTCACAAACCCCGGATCTCCCCAGTCGCCGGTCGGGATTGGACGCACCCCGACCGCAACCCGATAGCCAAATCATATACCGCCGCGGCGCGCGCCGCGAATCGCGCCCTTCGATACTCACCGTTTCTTCACGGTAATTGCGATAACCTGTCTCCATGTACACCCGCGCCGATCCAAACCACAGGGCCGTCCCGGTCCTTCTGGGAGTCGTCACGATGCTCTGTGTTGCGACGATGCTCGCCTGCGACGTCTTCCCGGCGCTTCTTCCTGCCGGCATCCACGGCTTCGTCGAGGCAGTTCCGCTTGCCCTGATTGCGCTCGCATATCTCCTGTACCAGGGCGTGCACCGGCCTCCGCCCAAGGAGTGGTTCAAAGCGGTCCTGCTGGCCGCCGCCTTTCTCTTCTGGTCGGCCAACCAGTTCTGGCCAAACCCCCGTCAGGCGACCATCTTCAACGATCTCGCCATCGCGCTCTTCGTCCTCGATGTCTTCCTGGTGATGATCGGCTGGCCAGGGGCCTCCCCCGACGAATCGTTCGCGGAAACCTGCTCCAAACCGGATTGTCCGCCAGCCCATCAGGACCAATCAGGCTCGGAATAATTTTGCAGCGGTTCCGTGCAGGGAACGGCGGTGGTTTGGATTGAGAGTTGCCCCTCTCGATCAGTATGATAAAGACCGCATTGCTGTTGGCCGGGTTCTGGGGAACGAAGGGAGTCAGTCCACATGCCGAAGGGCAAGGAGTTTACCGTAACCATCGAGGACAAGCCGGGCGCGCTGGGGAGGTGCTTCCTCGCTCTGGCGGAGCGGGGAGTCAACATCCTGGCCTTCCAATCCTATGTCGAGGAGGGCGAGAGCCTGACCCGTTTCCTGGTGGACGATGTGGCCGGGGCCCGCGCGGTGCTGGGCGGCCTGAGCATGATCTTCGAGGAGACGGAGGTCGCGGTCGTCCGGGTCGCGCACCGTCCCGGCGAGCTGGGTCGCGCTGCCTCGCGGCTGGGCGCTGGCAAGATCAACATCGACTACTCCTACTGCGGACTGGAGCAGGGATCGACGCAGGAGATCGTGGTCTTCGGGGTGGACAACGTGACCCGCGCCGCTAGCCTGCTCGACGAACTGGCAGCCGAATCGGCCTGATTCGCCGATCGCGCTTTCCCTGCACGGCGAGTCCTTCCGGTTCGTGCAGGGAAGATGCCTTATCCATGTGGATGAAACTGGTGGCGGTGGACAGAATCGAACTGTCGACCTACGGGTTATGAGTCCGTCGCTCTAACCACCTGAGCTACACCGCCAAGTGTAATGAAGATGAGCCGACTCGGTAACTATGTTGAGCCAACTCGGTCCGCCATCGTGGCTGCATCCGGCAGGAAGCGTGCTCGAGCCCCATCAACAGGACTCCAAAGCACAACTTAGCTATGATACTGGAAACGGCACAGCGAGTGAAGCCGCCAACCGCCAGGACGGTGGCTCTGAACTTCATCCACACCAACTTCGCCCGCATCGACATGACGCTAAGGATCACCCCGGAGATGGCCGCTGGACTCTCCGATTCCGTTTGGAGTTACGAGGAAATCGCTGGGCTGGCGTGATGAGCCTTGCACGCTGCTGGAATGCCTGAGAGTATGGCTTGGAAGGAAATGGGACGTTATTCATGCCTGATTGGTACTCGCAGTATATTTACCTGATACTCGGGGTCATCTTTTTTTCCGCGGGTGTGGTTTCCACATGTACCGGAAAAACATTTGGATGCTATGGTGGTTGGGCCTACCGCGCCAAAGAACCGACTCAGTTTTGGTTGGGAGTCGCAATATATTACCTCGGTGCAGTTTGGTGCATTGGAATCTTCTTGTACAGGATTTCAAACTGAGACACTACCCGCGGATGACTCGCGCTGCTTCGCATGATGCCACACTATTTGATGACCACGCCCCTCCGCACTCTCGGCGTCATTCCCGCTCGCCTCGCCTCCACGCGCCTGCCGCGCAAGGTGCTGCGCGAGGTCGCCGGCAAGCCGCTGCTCGCCTGGGTCGTCGAAGCCGCGCGCGCCTGCCCGCAGCTCGACCAGGTGCTGGTCGCCGCCGACTCGGAGGAGGTCGCGGAGCTTTGCCATCGCCTCGGCTTCCCCGTCCAGCTCACCTCGCCATCGCTCGCCAGCGGCACCGACCGCGTCCACGCCGTCGCCCAACTCATCGACGCCGACATCTACGTCAACATCCAGGGCGACGAGCCGCTGCTGCGACCCGAACACATCGCCGCGCTGCTGCGCCCGTTCGCTCGCGCACAGGTCGATGTATCCACGTTGAAGGTCCTTTGCACGCCGGAGAACATCGCCAATCCCAATGCCGTCAAGGTGGTCACCGCCGGCGACGGTCGCGCGCTCTACTTCTCCCGCGCAACGGTTCCCTTCCACCGCGACGCAGCCGGCCCCGTGCCTCAGTACTGGAAGCACATCGGCATCTACGCCTACCGCAAGCGCGCGCTCAACCTCTTCCCCACGCTGCCCCCTAGCGCGCTGGAGCGCGCCGAGCGCCTGGAGCAGCTCCGCTTTCTGGAGAACGGTCTCTGCATCTACGTCGAGCCCACCGAGTACGACACCATTGGCGTCGACACCGAGGCCGATCTGCGCCTGGTCGAGGCCCGCCTCCGCGCCCTGTAGCTCTACAGATGCGCCTTCATGATCTCGGTCAGCACTGCGCGCGAGGGACGCACGCGCTCCTCGGACAGTGTGGCCAGCGGCTCGTCCACTATATTCAGCAACGTCGAGAAGTCCGGCTGTTGCGTATCCACGTACAAGACGCCGGTGAGCACCTCGCCCTTCGCGTGCGACTCGATCAGCATCTTCAGCGCCAGCGCCTTGTCGGTGGGCGCGTAATCTTCGTGCAGTTTGCGCAGGCGCAGGTGCGATCCGTCGTGCAGTTCGACGTCCACGGTGGTGTCGTGGTCGTAGTCCACTTCGAGGTCCTCGAAGTGCGGGACGAAACCGACTTCGCCGGCGGCCTCGTCGTGCTCCTGCATGTACTTGTAGCTCTTGGTCGATCCCTCGTGGTCGTTGAAGGTGACGCAGGGCGAGATGATGTCCAGCAGCACCGTCCCCCGGTGCGCGATGGCGGCCTTCAGGATGGCGGAGAGCTGCTTCTTGTCGCCCGAGAAGGAGCGCCCGACAAACGTTGCGCCGATCTGGATGCCCAGCGCGCAGATGTCGATGGCGGCCAGCTCGTTGACCACGCCGTTCTTCAGCTTCGCGCCCAGGTCGGCGGTGGCCGAGAACTGGCCCTTGGTGAGCCCGTAGACGCCGTTGTCCTCCACGATGTAGATCATCGGCACGTTGCGGCGCAGCATGTGGATGAACTGCCCCATGCCGATGGATGCGGTGTCGCCGTCGCCGCTCAGTCCGATCGAGCGCATGGTCTTGTTGGCCAGCAGCGCGCCGGTGGCCACCGCGGGCATGCGTCCGTGCACGCCATTGAAGCTGAACGAGCGCGACATGAAGTACGCCGGCGACTTGGACGAGCAGCCGATGCCGCTCATCTTCATCACGCGCTCCGGCTGGATGCCCATCTCGAAGAAGGCCTCGGTGATGCGCTCGCTGACGGCGTTGTGTCCGCAGCCGGCGCACAGCGTGCTCTTGCCGCCGCGGTAGTCGAGAATCTGCAGGCCGATGCGGTTCGTCTTGGCGGGCTTGGGCGCGGCTGCAACAGGGGTGGTCGGATCAGGCGTAGTCGTCATTGGGCTAGCGTGCTCCTTCTGCGGCGGCGATGGCGGTGGTGACCGTGCGTGCGTCGATGGGAAGTCCGTTGAAGTGCAGCACCGGATGCAGCTTGACGGCGTCCGCGGGATCGAGATTGGTCTTCAGCAGGTTCAGCATCTGGGCGTCGCGGTTCTGCTCCACCACATAGATGCGTTCATGCGCGGCGACGAACTCCGCGACCTCCTGCGTGAACGGGAAGGCCCGGATGCGCAGGTAGTCGGTCGCCAGCCCGGACTCGCGCTCGAGCTGGTCGCGGCTCTCCACCACCGCCCAGTGGCTGGTGCCGAATGCGATGATTCCCACCTTCTGCTTGCCCGTGCCTTCCAGGATGGGCTTGGGCATCAGCGTCTTCGCGGTCTCGAACTTGCGCGCCAGGCGCAGCATGTTGTTCGCGTAGTCCTCGGGACGCTCGGAGTAGAGCGCCTTCTCGTTGTGGCCGGAGCCGCGCGTGAAGTATGCCGCTGCGGGATGGTCCGTCCCGGGCAGGGTGCGGTAGCCGATGCCGTCGCCATCGACGTCCTTGTAGCGCGCAAATCCGCCCAGCTCTTCGAGCTGCTGAGCATTGAGCACCTTGCCGCGATTGATCGGCTTCTCCGGATACTCGAAGGGCTCCGACATCCAGTAGTTCATGCCCAGGTCGAGGTCGGTGAGGACGAAGACCGGGGTCTGCAACTGCTCGGCCAGATCGAAGGCCTCGATGCTCAGCTCGAAGCACTCTTTCACCGAGGCGGGCAGCAGCATGACGTGCTTGGTATCGCCGTGCGAGAGGCCCGCGACGAAGCTCAGGTCGGCCTGCGAGGTGCGCGTCGGCAGGCCCGTGGAGGGGCCGGTGCGCTGCACGTCCAGGATGACGCCGGGAATCTCGACGTAGTAGCCGAGGCCGGCAATCTCCGCCATCAGCGAGATGCCGGGGCCGGAGGTGGCCGTCATGGCGCGCGCCCCCGCCCATCCCGCGCCCATCACCATGCCGATGGCGGCCAGCTCGTCTTCGGCCTGCACGATGGCGAAGGTCGCCTTGCCGTCCTTCTCCACGCGGTACTGCTTCATGTAGTCGATCAGGTCTTCGACCGTCGAAGTGGACGGCGTGATGGGGTACCAGGCCACCACGGTGACGCCGGCAAACAGCGCGCCCAGCGCGGCTGACGAGTTGCCGTCGATCAGGATCTTGTCTTCGTTGGCGTTCATCGGCTCCACGAGGTACGGGTCCTGCTTGGTCAGCGTGGCCTTGGCATACTCGTAGCCCGCGCGCACCGCGCTCAGGTTCAGCTCCGCCGCCTTCACCTTCCGGGAAAACATCTTGCGTACCGTGCTCTCCAGCAACTCCATGTCGATGGAGAGAAGCTGCGCCGCCACGCCCACGTACACCATGTTCCGCACCAGCTTGCGCAGCTTCGGCTCGGCGCCGGTGGCGGCGGCCAGCCGGTCGCAGGGCACGGAGTAGAAGATCAGGTCCGAGCGCAGCTCATCCAGCTTCAGCGGCTCGTCGAAGATGACGACCGCGCCGGGAGCGAGCGAGAGAACGTCCTCCTGCGCGCGCTCCGGGTTCATGGAGATCAGAATGTCGGTGTCGTTCTTGCGCGCGGTCCAGCCGTCCTTGCTCACCCGGATGGTGAACCACGTGGGCAGCCCCGCAATGTTGGAGGGGAAGAGGCTCTTGCCCGTGGCAGGCACTCCCATGTGGAAGATGCTGCGCAGCAGAACGGCGTTGGCCGATTGCGACCCGGAGCCGTTCACCGTCGCAACCTGGATGGAGAAATCGTTGACGATCTGCTTTACGCCGCTCGCAAGGTCCGCTGTCGGCTGGCCCTGTACTTCAAGGTCGCTGGGTATCATTTATGAATGCATCCCTCTCAATAGTCTGTAGAGTCTGTTGGCCCTTGTTGTCATAGACAAAAAAAGACCGCCGCGCTCTCATCCGGTAGCGCTTCCAGTCTCGCGTTCTTGTTGCGGTCGCAGGCCACTCCTCTGGCGGAGTCACCATGCCGTTCCCCACTCTCGATTGTATTCCAGCCAGGCCCTTTGAAGATATGAGGGGGGATGCAGTCAGCTTCATGCCGACCCTGTACAATTCGTGTGGCTGCAAGAGGAACAAATAGAGCGGGGTAGAAATATGCCAGTATCGATTGACTTTCCGCAGGGACGTCTGGAGCCACGGGGGCCGCGCAGTCCGCGGCTGGGGCGCAAATTGATTGTCTTTCTGATCGTCATCGCCGCAATTCTCTTCGCGGCCAAGACCGCCCTCTCCTACTGGGTGGACCTGCTCTGGTTCCGCTCGCTCGGCTACGCGGACGTCTTCTGGACGACGTGGCGGATCGAGTGGGGCGTCTTCGCAATCTTCGCGGTGGCAACCTTCGTGATTTTGTACGGCGCATTTCTCGCGCTCAAGCGGGCCAGCCAGGCCAGCCTGCCCAGCGCTCGCCAGATCATCCTCGGCGGGCAGCCGGTGAATCTTTCCATCGAGCCTGTGCTGCGCATCGTCGGCATCGTCGGCTCGCTCTTGGCAGCACTCTTGTCCGGCACAGCGATGATGCAGGAGTGGCCAACGCTGGCGCTCTTCTGGTACGCGCCTCATGCCTCCGGCAGCATCAGTGATCCCATCTTCGGCCGCCCGCTGAACTTCTTCCTCTTCACCCTGCCCGCGTGGCAGCTCCTGCTGGGATGGCTGCTTACGCTCGCCGTCATTCTCTGTGTCGTCGCCGTGGTGTTGATCGCCATCGCCGGCGGCTTCAGCTTGCTGGACAAGCGCGCGGCCGGCCACTCCGTTCCGGCCTGGCGCGGGCTCTCCATTACGGTTGCGTTTCTGTTGCTGGTGGTTGCAATGAACGTCTTCGTCAGCCGCTTCCAGTGCCTGCTGGACCATCACACCATCTTCGAGGGCGTCAACTACACGGACGCGCATGTGACCATCGCCGGACTGCTGATCGTCAGCCTGGCGCTTCTCTTCGGCGCAGTCATTGCGCTGGTCAACGCGGCGCGCGGCGCGCGAGCGAAACTGCTCGTCGCCTCCGTGGTTCCAGCCGTGTTCTGCTATCTCGCGATGAGTGTGGTGGGCTGGTACGTCGGCAACTTCATCGTCAAGCCCAACGAGCTGGTGCGCGAGACTCCCTACATCGCCAACAACATCAAGTTCACCCAACAGGCATACGGGCTGGACCAGTTCACCCAGCGCGAGTTTCCCGCCGAGACCACGGTCGATGCCGCCGATCCGGCCAACAATCAGCCCACGCTGCAGAACATCCGCCTGTGGGACTGGCACGCGCTGCAGGACACCCTGCGCCAGGAGCAGGAGATCCGCACCTACTACGACTTTCCCGACATCGACATCGACCGCTACAGCCTCGACGGCACCATGCGCGAGGTGATGCTGGCGGCGCGCGAGCTGAACGTGGAGAAGCTGCCCGAGAGCAGCCGCAACTGGATCAACGAGAAGCTGGTCTACACCCACGGCTACGGCGTCACCATGAACCCGGTCAACGGCTTCACGCCGGAGGGGCTGCCCACGCTGTTGCTGAGCAACATGCCCGTGCAGAGCACGGTAAAGGGCCTGAACGTGGTCCGGCCGGAGATTTATTTTGGCGAACTCACCGACACGGACGTGTACGTCAAGACGCGCCAGCAGGAGTTCGACTTCCCGCAGGGCCAGACCAACAGCGTCACCTCCTATCAGGGCACAGGCGGCATCGTTCTGGGCGGATTGATGCGCCGCATCCTTCTGGCTGCCGAACTCGACGACCTGGGCAAGCTCCCCTTCAGCGACGATGTCAATCCGCAGAGCCGCCTGCTGATGCGGCGCAACATCCGCGACCGCGTCGCGACCCTGGCGCCCTTCCTTACCTTCGACCAGGACCCCTACATCGTGGTTGGCGACGACGGCCGTCTCTCCTGGATGATGGACGCATTCACCACATCCGACAGCTATCCCTACTCCACTCACTACGATCTCGACGGCAACTCCATCAACTACATGCGCAACAGCGTCAAAGTGGTGATCGACGCCTACAACGGCACCACCACCTTCTACGTCTTCGACAACGACGACCCGGTGCTCGCTGCCTACCGGCGCATCTTCCCCAGCCTCTTCAAGGACGCCTCGCTGATGCCCGCCGGCCTGCGCAAACATGTGCGCTACCCGGAAAAACTCTTCAAGCTGCAGGCGCAGGTCTATGGCCTCTACCACATGACGAACCCGTCGGTCTTCTTCAACCGCGAGGACCTGTGGACGGTGGCCACCGAGACCAACGGCCAGAGCAGCGATGGACAGCAGACAACCGCGCCAATGCAGCCCAACTTCGTCCTGATGAAGCTGCCCGGCGAGACGGGCGTGGAGTTCGTCGAAATCCTTCCCTTCACGCCGGCCAACCGCAACAACCTGATCGGATGGATCGCCGGGCGCTGCGACCCCGCGCACTATGGCACGTCGGTGGTCTACGACTTTCCCAAGACCAAGCTGGTGGACGGGCCGCAGCAGATCGAGTCGCGCATCGACCAGAACGCGCAGCTCTCCGGCCAGTTGACGCTGTGGAACCAGCAGGGATCGCATGTCGTCCGCGGAAGCCTGCTCGTCATCCCCTCCGGCAAGGCGCTGCTCTACGCCGAGCCGATCTACCTGCAGGCGCAGCAGAGCCCCATGCCGGAGTTGCGCCTCGTGGTCCTTGCGCTACAGGACAAGCTGGCCTACGGGCCGACCTTCGAATCGGCGCTGGCGTCGCTCTTCGGCGGAGAAACATCATCGCTGAGTTCCACCGAATCCGCGCAGGCCGCGCCGCAGGCTGCATCTGCTTCGCAACCAGCGCCGAAAGCCGCGACGGACATCAACGGGCTCATCGCGGAGGCGGGCAGAGACTTCGCCGACTACCAACGCCTGACCGCGGAGGGCAAGCTGGGCGAGGCCGGCCAGAAGCTCGACCAACTGAAGCGCGTCCTCGACCAACTGAACGCGCAGAAAAAATAAACTCGACGTTTTAGCCGTTCCGCTATCGGCTCTTTGTAATCTTTTTGTATCCGCATTGCGCGTCCGTCCATGCGGCGGGAGAATTGCGTTATGGAATCTGCAATCAGGTGTTCGTTATTCCCTCAGCCGCTAAGGTCGCTATGCAAGCGTTGTACTTAAAGCGGTACGACCCATAACGAAAGTCTCGGGCAACCTCTCCGTCCCCTTTAAAACTCTTACTTATTCGGAGTTGATTTTTTTGAGCGTGTCACCACGATCCATCTTCGCCGCCGTCTCCCATCCCCCACAGACGACTCCCCGGTTCATCGCGATTGCCCGCCCCGTAACTCTCGGAGTCAAACCATGAACGCGCTTCTCATCTATCCCCGCTTTCCCGACACCTACTGGAGCTTCAAGCACGCGCTCTCGTTTCTGGGCAAGCGCGCGGCCCAGCCTCCTCTGGGACTGATGACCGTCGCGGCGCTTCTGCCCGCGCACTGGAACAAGCGGCTGGTCGATACCAACGTGAAGCGGCTCACCGACAAGGACCTCGCCTGGGCCGACGTTGCGCTCGTGAGCGGGATGCACGTGCAGCACGATCACCTGGCCTCCATCGTTGAACGCTGCCGCGCGCGCGGCTTGCGCACGGTGATCGGCGGGCCGATTACCAGCAGCATCTCCGCGAAGGAGCTGCGCGCGGACCACGTGGTCATCGGCGAGGCGGAGGAGTTGATCGCAACCCTGGCGCGCGATCTCGAGGCGGGTCAGGCCAGGCAGGTGTACCAGGCAACCGAGCGCCCGGCCATGAACATCAGTCCGCTGCCCGATCTGAGCCTCATCAAGATGGGCCGCTACAACACCATGACCGTGCAGTACTCTCGCGGCTGTCCGTTCAACTGCGAGTTCTGCGACATCATCGAGATCTACGGCCGACACCCGCGCACCAAGGCGGTGGCGCAGGTGCTCGCCGAACTGGACCAGTTGCAGCAGGCGGGCTGGCGCGATTCCGTCTTCGTGGTGGACGACAACTTCATCGGCAACAAGCGGCGCGCAAAAGAGCTGCTGACCGCGATGGTGGAGTGGGGACGCGCGCACGGCAGCCCCTTCCGCTTTATCACCGAGGCCTCGCTGAACCTGGCCGACGATCCGGAGCTGATGCAGCTGATGAAGGACGCGGGCTTCAGCTCCGTCTTCCTCGGCATCGAGACTCCCGACGAGATCAGCCTCATCGCCAACCACAAGATGCAGAACACCAGGCGCGATCTGCTGGAGAGCGTGCAGATCATCCAGCAGTACGGCATCGAGGTGATGGGCGGATTCATCCTCGGCTTCGACACCGACCGCGAGGACGTCTTCGACCGCATGGTGGAGTTCATCCAGAAGAGCGCGATTCCCGTCGCCATGGTCGGCCTGCTGCAGGCCATGCCCGGCACGCAGCTCTTCCGCCGCCTGCGCAGCGAAGGCCGCATTCTGGACGGCGGCGACGGCGACAACACGGATTGCACGCTGAACTTCATTCCGCGCATGGACTCCGCGCGCCTGGTGGAGGGCTATCGCTCGGTGATGCGCCGCATCTACTCGCACGAGGCCTACTACGAGCGGGTGCGTCTGTTGCTCAGCCGATGCCGTCCCACCAGCACCGGCCGCTTCACCTTCGCCAACCTGCGCGCGTTTTTCTCTTCCATCGTGCGCCAGGGAATGCTGAGCAGCGGTCGGCTCAGCTACTGGCGGTTCGTGCTATCCACCGCCCTGCACACTCCGCGCTCCTTCGGCGTGGCCATGACGCTGGCCGTCAAGGGCTACCACTTCCAGATCATGACCGAGCGCCTGCTCGAACAGCAATGAGGAATGGACAGATATGCTGCCATTCCCTTTCGAGGCCCAGTCGTGCAACACATCTGAATGTCCAGCTTGATCGGAAGGGCACGGCTTCAGCCGTGCCGTCATTCTGGCGCAGTCATTTGATGTCGTCATTCTGGCCTGAGCGAAGTTGAAGGCCAGAATCTCCGTAGTTGTCTTTGCTCTTGCTTTGTTTCTTCGGAGGGAGCAGGGGGCTTCAGCCCCCTGAATATAGCCAATGCATTCGAGGGGCTTTAGCCCCGGGCCTTCTGCCAGGAGTGGCAATCAAGCCTTTATTCACAGTCTCTTCAGCCGTGCCGAAAACCGTCCTGCTCCACATACGTATCAGCCGCAGGACTCCTCTGGTGTATACTGATTTCATGATTTCCCGCCCCACCACCGTTGAGGCCATGGCCATGTGTAGCTGCATGTGTCGCCGACGCGTGGGTGTGTGTGGAAACAATCTGATGCGCTAGTCGCAGACGAGATCGGCTTCCAAACGGCTCACGGTCCTCAAGGGACGGTGGGCCTTTTCATTGTTCCGGGGATTGTTCTTCAACCAATCAACGTAAAATAACCAACGGACAAAAAGGAGCAGGGAATGTCAGAGCAGACCGCAGCACCCAAGCAGCATCTTGCCACGCTTGCAGTTCACGCCGGCCAGGTGGTGGACCCCGCAACCAACGCGCGCGCCGTGCCCATCTACCAGACCACCTCATACGTCTTCAACGATTCGGACCACGCGGCGCGTCTCTTCGGTCTCAAGGAGTTCGGCAACATCTACACCCGCCTGATGAATCCCACCACCGACGTCTTCGAGAAGCGGATCGCTGCGCTGGAGGGTGGCGCGGCCGGGCTGGCCGTCGCATCCGGCCAGGCGGCCGAGACGCTCACCGTCCAGACGCTGGCCAGCGCGGGCGACGAGATCGTCTCCACCACATCGCTCTATGGCGGCACCTACAACCTCTTCCACTACACCCTGCCCAAGCAGGGAATCAAGGTGCGCTTTGTGGATGCCGACGACTTCGCCGGCCTGCGCGCCGCCATCAACCCCAAAACCCGCGCCCTCTACACCGAGACGCTGGGCAATCCCAAGCTGGACGTCGTCGACATCGAGAAGCTCGCCTCCATCGCCCACGAGAACGGCCTCCCGCTGATCGTCGACAACACCTCTGCCTCGCCGGCCCTGGTGCGGCCCATCGAGTGGGGCGCGGACATCGTCATCAACTCCGCGACCAAGTTCATCGGCGGACATGGGACAACCCTCGGCGGCATCATCGTCGACGCGGGCAAGTTCGACTGGAAGGCCTCGGGCCGCTTCAAGGATTTCGTCGATCCCGATCCCTCCTACCACGGCCTCTCCTACACCGAAGCCTTCGGCCCGCTCGCGTTCATCCTCAAGGCCCGCGTGCAGGGGCTGCGCGATACAGGCGCGGCGCTCTCGCCGTTCAATGCCTTCCTTCTGCTGCAGGGCGTGCAGACGCTGCATCTGCGCATGGAGCGCCACTCGCAGAACGCGCTGGCCGTGGCCACTCATCTCGAGTCGCACCCCGGCGTCGAGTGGGTCAACTATCCCGGCCTCAAGTCGAGCAAGTACTTCGCGCGCGCCGGGAAGTACCTGCCCGGCGGCAAGGGCGCGCTGGTCACCTTCGGCATCAAGGGAGGCTCCAGCGGCAGCGCGTTCGAGGCGGGCAAGAAGCTCATCAACTCCGTCAAGCTCTTCTCGCATCTGGCCAACATCGGCGACTCCAAGTCGCTGATCATCCACCCCGCCTCCACCACGCACGCGCAACTCACCGTGGCGGAGCAGGCAGAGACCGGAGTCACTCCTGAGCTGGTGCGCCTCTCCGTCGGCATCGAGGACGTTCGCGATATCCTTGCCGATCTGGACCAGGCAATTCTCGCCGCAAATGGCTTAGGTAAGTAGTTTTGATAGGGCGGGACTTTAGTCCCGCCGCAACCTCATGCAGTTAGAATGGGGGCTTTAGCCCCTGAGGGAGATCTCAAGAACGAAATGACCGAAGAAGATCCAATCCCAATCCCAACCCCCGCCTTCGAGGGAGACTTCGTCATCGACGAAGTTCTCTCCCTCGAGAGCGGCGAGGTCCTCGTCAACCCCACGCTGCACTACGCCGTCTATGGCCAGCTCAACGCCGCGCGAGACAACGCCGTGCTGGTCTGTCACGCCCTCTCCGGCTCCGCGCAGGTCGGCGCCTGGTGGCCGCAGCTCTTCCTCCCCGGCGACCTGGGCCTGCTCGATCTCACCCGCGACTGTGTCATCGGCATCAACATCTTCGGCTCCTGTTACGGCTCCACCGGCCCGCTCTCCATCGACCCCGCCACAGCCAAGCCCTACGGCCCCACCTTTCCCCTCATCAGCATCCGCGACATCGTCAACGCCCAGGTCAAGCTCATCGACCACCTCGGCATCCCCCGCCTCAAACTCGTCATCGGCGCATCCATCGGCGGCATGACGGTCCTTGAGTGGGCCATCCTCTATCCCGACCGCGTCGCCCGCGCCGTCGCCATCGGCGTCGCCCCGCTCGGAGCCATGGGCCTCGGCCTCAACCACCTCCAGCGCCAGGCCATCATGCTCGACCCCGCATGGAAGGGCGGCTACTACCAGCCCGGCCACGGCCCCAAGGGAGGTCTCGCCCTCGCACGCGCCCTCGGCATGATCAGCTACAAGTCGGTTCCGCTCCTGGAGGAGCGCTTCGCCCGCAAGCCCAACCGCTACGGCGACGAGAACCCCTACCTCTCCACCTCCGCCGGGCAGAACGGACGCTTCGACGTCGCCGGCTACCTCGACTACCAGGGCCGCACCTTCAACGAGCGCTTCGACGCCAACTCCTACATCTCCATCACCCGCACCATGGACATCTTCGATCCCGTCCGCGCCCACGAGACGCCCTACGTCGCCTACGCGCGCATC
>Ga0187848_10002498_pt1 | contig 14406 bp, 7 predicted proteins | sample June2016WEW_4_40_FD_132424 | JGI IMG/M metagenome (GOLD analysis project Ga0187848, IMG submission 132424) | Peatland microbial communities from SPRUCE experiment site at the Marcell Experimental Forest, Minnesota, USA - June2016WEW_4_40 | ecosystem: Environmental > Terrestrial > Soil > Wetlands... | reverse complement strand
GGCAGGAGGCGGCCAAGGGACAGGGCGTGGCGGGGTATACCGGGCCGAACAGCGGCCCGGATTACAACTACGTCAGAAACGGCCTTCGCTTTCCCGGCTGGCGCTAAGGTCAAACATCGCAAATCCGCACGCATTTCTCCAGGGAGGCGGGCGGATCGGGGCCGCGCGGGACGAACTCCCGGGCGACATAGCCCTTAAAACCCGTGCCCAAGATGGCTTGCATAATGGCCGGATAGCACAGTTCCTGCGTCTCATCAATTTCGTGCCGGCCCGGCACGCCGCCGGTGTGGTGGTGGCCGATATATTGATGATGGGTCTGGATGGTGCGGATGACATCCCCTTCCATGATTTGCATGTGGTAAATGTCGTTTAAACAGCAACAGCCCGGGCGAAATGCTCAGTGCTGGTTGCGGGCGACCCGACACCCGCAACGACGCCGTCATAATTGCCCGCCTTGGTCGTGCCGGCGTCGCTGATGAACAAGGTCGCGTTGGTGGAGCCGCTGATCTGCCCACCGTCTTAAGCCGTCCTTCCGCCAACGATGGTTGAGAGGCCCGGTTCGGGCGGCGCCGACCTGAACGGTTTTGCCGGCGTTCGCTCTCTATCGGCCTGCGGGCAAAGATGTCCGATTCCGCAAGAGCTGGGCATAGCGCAGGGCGGTTGCATCCTTGGGGTTGCGCTGAAGAACGTCCTCAAATTGTTTGAGGGCATCATCCAGCTTTTCCTGTTCGTATAAGGCGATGCCCAGGTCCAAACGCGCCTCCATGGAGTTGGGATCAAGTCGCAGGGCTTGGCGAAACTCCTGCTCGGCCGGAGCGGGCTTCCCAAGCCGGCCCAGTTCAACACCCAGTTGCATGTGTGGTTGAACCTGATCGGGCTCCAGCTCAACGGCCGACTGATATTGTCGTGCTGCTTCGTCATGCCGACCGAACGCTGCCAGCGCCCGTCCGGCTTCCATGCGCAAGCCGGGATCCGACGGGCTAAGCTCAATGGCAGCGGCAAAATTGGTGGCGGCCGGCCCAAACCAGCGGCGGCTGACGCAAAAGCGCGCCAGCGCGGCCAGATCGTCCGCCTGGTGAACGCGATTGGTCAACGCCGTGTTGTAGCATTGTGCCGCGTCGTTGGTGCGCCCCATTTCTTCATAGAGCTGGCCAAGCGCCAGCCAGGCCGTGCCATATTCCGGCTTCAGGGCGAGGGCGCGTTTGAATTCGACGATGGCTTCGCCGCGGCGGCCCAGTTTTTCCAGGCACAAGGCGAAGTTGTGCCTGCCCCAAACGGCTTGCGGATCGAGCGTAAACACCCGCTTAAAGGCCGCGGCTGCATCCTCGTATTTCTCTTCCTGCGCCAGCAGAATGCCGTAAAGCAGCCAGCACTGGGCGCTGCTGGGCGCCTTGTCAAGCGAACGTTGAGCCGCGGCAACCGCCCCGGCATAATCTCCCTGCGCCTGCTTGATTTCGCCCAATTGTTCCCACAGCGCGGCATCGTCGGGCCACGGCGCGAGCGCGGCCTCGGCGGCGGATTGCGCCTGGCGAAGCGCCGCCGCTGCATTGGCCGGCGGCAATTCGCGCGCGGCTTCTGTCAGGCGGCGCATTTGTTCGTCGTGGTTGGCTTGAAAAGTGAATGGAACGTCCGCCAGCCGTCCAAGCATTTCTGACAGGGCCAGTTGCGTGTCGCGCGGCGTGTGGCCGAGGCGTTGCGCGCATTGCGCCATGTCCGGCCAGGGGGCGCTTTCCGCAAGCATCAATACTTTTTCCACTTTTTCCGCGACGGCGCGGGCAAGGACATAGTTGCCCTGGAAGGTGAGATGGACATGTTCGTAAAAAAATTCGGCGCCGGGAATGCCGTCTGGACTCGCTTGCGCCAGCGCCCGTTCACCGTCGGCCAGCGCGACATCGCCCGCCGCCTGCTGCCGGATGATGTCATTGAATCGGCTGTCACATCGAAAACGCAAGGCATCCAGATCGCGCGCCGCAGCAAATTCCTTTTGGGCCACCCCGGCATCATGCAACGCCAGCGCGCACTGGCCGCGGCGGAAACGCAACTCCGCAAAGCTTTCGTCGGTTTGTTCCGCCTGATCATAGTCAGTTCCCGCCTGCCGAAAGTCCCCGCTCTCCTGGGCTTTTGCGCCGGCATCGCAGAAGCGTTGCCACTCATTCAGGCGGGATTCCGAAAGATCGGGGCGGTGCAGCGAGGCGAACGGGGCGCAATCCTTCAAGTTCACGGCCACCGTGCTTAAGACGATTTTCGCGCCGTGGTTTTGGCCCGCGGCGATGAGGTCTTTCAGATTTTGCCCGAAATTCCCATAGACCGCGCCGAGACGCGGGTCGGAACCGGCCAATTTATATTTGACGAACATCTTCATGCCCTCCCATTCGCCGCTCCCGGCGGCGGTTTTCCGCGCCGCTCCCCGCAGCGCGCCGAACAATTGGCCGCTCCTTGTCGCTTTCAGCGCGAGTCCGGCGCGGATCAATGGCAGCGGCATCATTTGACTGCCAAAGACCGTCCCGGGGCCGAACGGCCCGACGACTTCATTGTTCCCCATGTAAATCACCCAAACGTCGCCGCGGGCCTCCTCGCAGTCGCGGGCCAGGGGCAGGATGACGTGCGAATTGATGCCGGTCATGGCGGCGTTCACCACTTCAAACTTTTTGCCGGGATGACGCAGGCTCAGCATGGCCTTGAGCGTGCGGGGCAGCCCGAAGCGCGGTTGCGGATCGCCATAAGCAGCCGATTCGCCAAAGACAAAAATCCGCACCGTGTCGGGCGGCTTCTCGCGCGGGATGGAAGTCGCGTCCGGCACACGGGCCGCGCGCGGGCCAAAAAATCGCCAGCCAAACTGGTTGTTCTGCACGAAGGTCTCTTCACCGTGGTTGGATGATTTGAGCAGAAATGCGGTTGGGTATCCAAAACCGGCCAGTCGCAGACCCAATTCCAACAGGCAGAACAAAAGCAGCGGCACTCCCGCCAGGGCCATCAGGCGGAAAGACCGCAATTTTCGCCTGGACAATGGCGGGACAGGATCCTTGGTGGTATTACGCTTTGGCTTCCGGCGGCTCATAACGTTCCAAACATGCCGTCAAGTGCAACCACCATTTCTTCTCACGCGCGCAGAACCGGGAAAATTCTCGGAAAACGGTCCACATTGAGGCGGGTATCATAATGGCAGGGCGGGATTCGGTCGAGGATTATTTTGTCCCGCGCAGAAGACGGGGCGCATCGCGGTTTCTTGCGGGCTATTCAGGTAGGGACGCCTCGCCGAGGCGTCCGGGGGCGGTTTAAGGGGGTCTGGGGAAAAACTGGCAGTTAATCGTGATAAAATAAACTTCTTTCTTTGAGTCAACCCAAAGAGGCGTCTGGTGCGGCAAAGAATGACGGATGGAAAATGTCAATGGCACAAGGATCGGCCCGGCGGCGATTTCTGTCAAGCCAGTCCCGCCGCGGACGCCTCGGCGAGGCATCCCTGCCGGCGCACTCGCCTGCGCCGCGTCCAGCAGACCGAACCAGGGCATGATCCTGATTTGTCGCGCCGCTGGACACGGCGCGGACAGCGCGGCGCGCTGTCCCTCTGCCTGAACAGTCACAAAAAAAGAGGCAGAGGTGAAAACCTCTGCCTCTCTGATTCAGATCTTAATTACAAGCGTCTGCCTTACGGATTAACCAATTGGAAGAACATCCGCGAATTAGTCATGCTGTTCGTGTAAGGCGATGTTGCCCCGGTTGGCGTCCACGGGCCGGTCACGTTCGTCGCGCCGAGCAACCTGCCGCCTTCCCACGTCAGCACGAATTGAGGGCCCTTGGGGCCTGTTGTGATGCCTGCCAGGCCACTAAACGACGGCTCTGACGTCGCCGACCATATTAAGGAGTTGTTAATTTGGGCTGCGGTAAGTGCGGTGTCGTAGATATAAACGCCGTAGATTTCGCCGGTGAAGTAGTTGCCAAAGTTGTTGCCCGACGGCTGGTCTTTTCCACCGATCGTGAGGTGTTCAGCCGGGGCCATGCTATATAACAGGTTGCCGGTTTCCGAAACGGCCACCACACCATCTACATACAGGATGCGGTTGCCCGACACGGAGTCATAAGTGCCGGCATAGTGGTGCCAATTGCCGTCACTGGGTGTGGCTGTGCTCGATGCCATATCGTCATTGCCACTCGTGCCGCGAACGGTCCAACACGGGTCGGCGCCGTTGTTGATGCGGAGCTGCCATCCGGGACCCTCACCATACTTGGACACCCAAGGATTCCATCCGCCCGGAACCCCTTTCGCCCAGCACATGACCGTCATAGCGGTGTTGATGGTGTTATCGAACGTGTTGACGTAGGCCGTGTCCACGGTGGACGAGTTACTAATGGCGATGGCGGTGTTGCCTTCGAGCCAAAGCGAGTGACCGTACGCACCCGGCGGCACATCATTCGTGAACGCATAGTTGGAGGCGGGGGTGCCCGTGCCGGCGACGCCGTAACCGTCGTGTGTGCCGGCCGGCGAATAGCCCGAAGTATCGGCCAAAGTCGCTGCTCCCGTAAGCCATGAACCCACGAGATTCGCCGCCGGTGGAGGCACCGTGGGCCCAATAACGGTGAGGGTTGCAGGGATGCCGGTCTGCTTGCCTTTCGAGTTCGAGATAGTCACATTATAGGTGCCCTGGAAGGCCGCCGTCACATTGAAGATCGTCAGCTTTGACGAAGCCGAGCCCGAGATCACGGTGGCGCCATAGGTGCCGTCCACCAAATTGGCGCCATTGAACTGCCACTGATTGGTAATGGGTGCGGTGCCGCTTTCAGCGATACTCATGACTGCCGTTTCGGCAAGATAGACGCTGATGGATTGGGGCTGCCCGAGTATGGCTGGATCGGGAAGGGCGGCCAAGTTCGAAACCGCGACCGGGGTGAGGTCGTAATTATAGACGCGCACGTCATATATCTCACCGGTGAATGAGGCGCCAAAGGCGTTGCCCGGCGAGTCATCTATGCCGCCGATCGTGAGGTGTTCGAGCGTGGGCAAGTTATATGCCTTGTTGCCGGTTTCCTGAGCAATCAGCGCACCATCTACATACAGGTTTCGGTAGCCCGTAGATACGTTATAAGTGCCGGCATAGTGGTGCCACTGGGTAGCATTGATATTCATGGTTGATGTGCCGAGGTCATCCGTATCCCCGTAAAGAATCGCCCCCGTGACCAAGGTGCCACCAGGGCTTCGAATGGTCCAACACGCATTATTTCCACTGTACCATCCGTCTCTGCGAATATTCCATCCGGAGTTGGGCGAGCCACTATCACCATTCTTGGCCACAAAATAGTTCCAGGCGCCCGGAAAGCCCTTGGCCCAGAACGCGAGGGTCATAGCCTGGGACAAGGTGCCATCGAACGTGTTGGTGTAGGTCGCGCCGTCCAAGGTGGACGAGTTGCTGACGGCGATCATCGTGGTGCCGTTCAAGGAAAGCGAATAACCGGCTCTGCCGGGCGGCGTATCCGACACGAACGAATAGCCGCCAGTGCCCTTGGCGTCGTAACCGTCGTGCGTGCCAGGGGCCTGATAGCCGGATGTTTCGGCCAAGGTGTTATTTGTGCACCATTTACCCACCAGCAACGGATACTCAATGGTAATGATCGCATTGCTGCTGACGTTGGTGCCGTAGAGATTCGTGACGGTCAATATATACGTACCCGCGTCTGCCAGCCCGACACTGGCAATAGTCAATGCGTTCGAATTTTGGCCGGTGAAATTGGCGCTGTCAGACAAGGCACTGATATTGGTGCCGTTCAACGTCCACGAAAAAGTAATGGGTGGGGTGCCGGCGACAGTGGCATTTAAGGTTGCCGATCGGCCAAACAAGGCGGCAACGGATTGCGGCTGCACGTTCACCTTTGCCGGATTCGCGCCATACAATGTCGAAATCGCGGATGCGGTGAGCGCGTAGTTATAGATGCGCACGTCGTAGATCCCCAGATTGGTGGAGTATTGGCCAAAGGTGTCGCCCGGCGTTGAGTCCTTGGCGCCGATGCAAAGGTGTGCGAACGCGGCCAGGTCATAAGCCACGTTGTTGGTCTCCTGGGCGGACAGGACGCTATCCACATACAGGTTGCGGATGCCCGTTGAGGTGTCGAAAGTGCCGGTATAGAAGTGCCAGTTGCCATCATCGCTGGGGAATGTGGTGGCCATGTCATCCAAAGCGTCGCCCGTGTTCCCAAAGACGAGCCCGCCCGCGTCGAGGTCGCGAACGGTCCAACACGCATTCACGCCACTACCCTCCGCGCGGAGCTGCCAGCCGCCGTTGGGCGTATTGTAGGGCGGGCCTTCACCCCACTTGGACACAAACGGACTCCAACCTACCGGGAAACTCTTCCCCCATAATGAGACGGTGAAAGCGTTGTTGATGACGTTATCGAAGGTGTTTGTGTAGGTGGCCCCGTCCCATGTGGAGGACGAGTTGCTGATGGCGATGCCCGTACCGCCGAGGAGGAGGAGCGATTGGCCTAGCTTGCCGAGCGGCACATCATTCGTGAAAACAAAGTTGCCAGTGCCGACGATGTCGTAACCGTCGTGGGTGCCCGCCGGCGAATAGCCCGATGTTTCGGCCAAAGTGCCATTTGTAAGCCATTTACCCACCAAGGCCGGAGCCTGAATGACAACAACCGCATTGCTGCTGGAGTTCGTGCCGTACAGGTTCGTGAGAATCAACTGATACGAACCCGCATCGGCCAGCGTTGCACTGAGAATAGTCAATTTGTTCGTATTTGCGCCGGAGAAATTGGCTTTGTCCGCCAGGGCACTGACATTGGTGCCGTTCAACTGCCACTGATACGAAATGGGCGAGGTGCCGTTGATGCCAGTGGCGCTTATATGTGCCGGTGAGCCCGTCAGGACGTATTGGGATTGCGGCTGCACGGTTATCTGCGGCCCAAATCCATTCACGCCGACGCCCGCGGCGAACAAGGCCAGAATCTGGTCGGACGTGAGAGCCGATTTATACACGGCCGCATCGGAAATGGAACCGCTGAATACGTTGTTGGCCGCAGCGACGGTAGTCTGGTTCACATCGGAGCCCAGCATAATCAGTCCGTTCACTGCGTCGCTGGAGCTGAACGCTTCGGGGTCATGCACAATGGGATTGACGGCCGATTGCAAATTCGTATTCCCGAGGTTATCAACGTAATACAGATAGATGGTCGCCGAATTTGATTGGACCACCAAGGCCGCAAACTGCCAGAGGTAGCTCACCGGATAAAGCCCCGAATTGAAGTTGTACGTCGCGCCGTTGTTCGTGTTCCAGGTGTAACCCAGTGCGGCCATGCCGGCGCTGTTCGTGCTCCCTCCAAACCCAAAGCCAGCCGCGTCGCCTCCGATGGTTCGGGTCATGAGCAATCCCGTAAAGGTAACTTCCGTGGCGCCGGGATTGATCCACATGGCGATGGTCACGGCGTTGGTGTTCAAATTCAAAGCCGGAAGTTTGACCGCCGAAGTTAAATCGCCGACCGTGCATTCCAGCGCAGTTTGGTTGAGTGCAAATCCAAGGTAAGGAGTATAAGGCGCATAAGCGCTGCCAATTACAGCAGTCGCTCCATAAGTCCCATTGAGTCCGTTGGGGCTGAAATCCTTGGCCTGCGTAGCTCCGGTGGCTTCATTCAACTGCCAAAAAGCAACCGGATTATCGGCCAAGGCCGTTGTCGCGTAATTCGGCGCCTGAGAGCGGGCCGAGGGCGAGAGCGCCGCGACGCCCAGTATCAGGCAGGCGGCCAGCTTGCCGGCACGACTGGCCGTGAAGGGAAGCAAACGGGACCGAGCCTGTGAGTTTCGGGATGATGGAACAAGTGTTGGGTTGTTTGGATTCATAATGGTGCTAAATGTTTACTACTTTTATCCAAACTTGCGGGCATCAGTTTCGTCGCGCCAGTACGGCCCTGAGTGCTCGCGGCGCCTGACACGGCAAGTTGGACTTGATGAAGATATTGGCACGAATCCGGACCGAATGGAATCTGACGTACGTCATACTCGACCCGGTTACCCCATGGGCAGCGCCGATTGCCTCATCTGGAGCGCCGGTGGCGCCGTGCTAATTCTTGCGCGCGTATTTGACGGCTGCTTCGGTTCGGCTGCGAACGTGAAGCTTCTTGAACATGTTTCCCAAATGGATGCGAACGGTCCCGGCACTGATATTCGCTCTCTGCGCAATCTCTTTGTTCGAGAGTCCTTCCGCGAGCAGCATAAGGATCTCCGCCTCGCGGGTCGTCAAACCGTTTGGGGTGGGTGCAGCCGAAGGCGCGCGAAAAGACCGTACTATCATCCGCGCGATCTCGCTCGTCATGGGCGCGCCGCCCGCCCGCACTTCGGCGATGGCTTGGATGATTTCTCCCGGGCGGAAACGTTTGAGGATATACCCGCAGGCGCCGGCTTTGAGCGCTTGAAAGATGAGGTCGGTATCTTTGTAAACGGTCACCATAATGACCTGAAGCTCGGGCATTTTCTGGGTTAATTGCGCCGTGCAGGCTATTCCGGACTCGTCCGGCAGGTGGATGTCCATCAACGCCACATCGGGTTGGTGTCTTGGCACCTCAAGGAGAGCCTCCTTGGAAGTCGAGCACGCGCAGACGCACCGGTACTCCGCCTCGCTGTTAATCAGTTCTACGAGCATTTTGCGCATCGTATTGTTGTCTTCGATGATGGCAACTGTGGTCATGGGATGTCGTGAGATTTCTCAGGTTCGCAAACTAGCTTGGATCGTGGGGCAAGGGCACAGCGCATTTGACGGTGGTCCCTTTTCCGGGTTGTGATTCGATCTGGCACTGGCCGTGCAACGCTTCCAGCCGCTCACGAATATTCGTCAGACCATTGCCACGCCGGATTGCGTTCCAATCGAAGCCGCGGCCATTGTCGGCGATGACGATTTCGAGGCGATTTTCGACTTGCGTCATCTGCAGCTCCACTTGCGTCGCTGAGGCGTGGCGGATCACATTGTTCAAAGCTTCTTTGATGGCAAGGAACAGGCTGTGCCGCGCGGTTCCGGTCAGAATGACCGCGTCGCACTCGATTGGAATCCTCAGCCGGCAAACGATGCTCGATTTGGACAGCAGCTCCTCGGCATAGCTCCCCAGGTAGTCGGCAAATGATTGCAGTGAATTGTGTTTTGGATCAATCGCCCAAACAATAACGTCAAGGCCCGACACAAGAGCGCGGGCTTTCTCCGCAATGACGTGGAAGCGGTCGTCCTGCTTCTCCATGTCCCGGAATTCACCCAGGCCGGCGCTGGCCAGCATGGTTACTTCAGTGAGACCCGTTCCAAGTTCGTCATGCAGGTCGCGCGCAATTCGCGAGCGTTCCACTTCGGCGGCGTGTCGCAGTTCGGCCCCTTGGCGACTGCGAATTTCGGTTTCCAATTGGCGGCCGCGTTCTTGAACCTTCCGCTGCAGTACTTTGTTCCAAACCAAAACAGCGCAGAGCAGCGCGGCAAGTACTGCTGCAAGGGTGAGCACCCGTGTCAAAGTCCACCAAGGAGGAGTTGCCAGAACGCGAATGCCCATCGGTGAGTATAATAGCAGGTCAAAGCCGTTTACTTGGCCGTCGCTTGCAAAATTACCTTGAGGCACATAGACGCCGGTCAATTCCAGCCGGCTCCCGGGCGGCGGCAACGCGATGGATTGCCTGCGGCTGTTGATCCGCGCCCTGAAACCAAGGAACCCTGACTGGAGCTCCAGAACGTGTTCGGAGCCATCCACCCAATCATTCATCAGCGTAGCCTCCACCCGGACCAGCGTGTCGGCGCAGCTGGCCGCCAGCAGGTGATTCGGATCGAGCCTTGTTGGCGCCGGCAAGGGAGCGAGGCCGGTCTTGCGCATCACCGCCTCCTTGAGTCCGGCAGCAGGACCTCCGAGATCGAGAAAACCGACCGCGTCCACCAGTTCGCCGGTTGCAAAACGATCGGAATTCCTGGTTGTCACGTGCATGCCATTGGTGCCGTCGGTCAGAAAATACTCTCCTGCCCGGCCATAGATAATTTGCCCGCTCACCTTCAGGAGCCTGAACGACGCCGCTTTCGGATCGTAGAACAGAAGCGCACCGATGCTCTTTTGCGGCACGTCAAAAAGATCCCTGGGCGCTGCGTGAAGGACATTCACGACCCCATCGAAGACACGGAGCGATCGCGGATCAAGCTCGCGCGTTTGCTCACCGAAGGAGGCAAAAGCACAGCCCCGAATTCGAATAAGTGCGTTCACGTAGCCGCCGAGGACTTCAGACCGAAAGTCACTCAAATCCAGCGTAATCTTCCCGCTTTCGGTGAGCAGCAAGACGTTCTGATCCTGGACGGCGGTCACAACGCCGTCAATTTCTGCGTATTGGGTATCCAGACTTCCGTTCACGAGTTGGTCCCAGGTCGCGTGCAGCGGCTGCGGCCATTGACCGGACCCGAGGTGGGTTATCCTGCGGGCAACAATCACCGGCGCAAACAAACCCGGGCCCGTAACGCCGTCGATCTGGTAGAATTCCCCGCGCTTCACCGGTTCAGACTTGTCCAAATCCTGGAGAAAAACATAAATGCCCTTTGTCGAATCCTGGACGACTGCACTCTGGAAAAGAAGGGCCGTTACAACTCCGCGGATTGAAACGGGAAGCTCCTGCCTGGCCAGGTCGGGAGGAAGCATTTTGATTTCCTCCACGGTCCGGATCGCCGGGATCCCATTTGGCGCCGAAGTTGTATCAAATGCCGATGGGTTCGACGTCGCTCGATCACTGATGGCCATTGCGGAACGCCGTTCGGAGGAAGCGAAGGCAGGACGGACATCTTTCCAACTCGAGATCAGCAATAACCCCGGGACCCTTAAGCCATCTTCTGTGATGATATCCTGATAAACTCCGGAAACTCGAACTCCAGTGCCAGGCGGAAAGTTGGGAATGAAATCGCCGCTCTCGAAAATATCCACACGGATTTCATCGCTTCCGACTCGGATCTGCAGTTCCCCACCGGCGCCCCGCACGCCGACGAAGTCAACCTTCCCTTCAAGGGTCACCCAGGGACGGCTTTTCCTCTTGACATCGGTTGGGGGTACTTCCTCGATCGCAGTCGGCGGAGAGCCTTTGCTCAAGACGCGAACGTCCAAGGACGACTCGCCGACAAACAGCCGGCTTCCGTCGTCAGACGCGACATGGAACGTGTATACGCCATCGCGTGGAATGGTGATGAACCCGTTGAATTCCAGCCCCACAGCTTCATTCCGTGTTCGAACATCGAGATCGAAGTTGGTAACAATTCCGGTCTTTACCGGATGGAGTTTCCCGAAATCCGGCAGGTTTCCCCAGGCGCCCTGGTAACACCGGTAATCGAGTCCGGCGGAAAAATTGGCAATGCTCGTCGCGGGATTAGTGTTCGCTCTTGACAGAACGGAGCCTGGTATTCGTTGCCGTGGCAAGCCCGGTCCTTCATATTCCACGCTCAAGCCAAAGGCTCCCGTGTGGTTGAACCACTGCACCCTAATCGGGTTGACGCCGGCATGGAGAAAGGCCGCGCCGGATTCAACTGTCATCGCATGGAGACCGTCGTTATCCACAACCATTTCGGGGACAACAGCCAGTCCGAAGCTCTTCGGTTTGAAACCGCATCCTTTTCCTTCCAGACACACCCTTGCTCCCGGTTCAATGGTGCGGCCTTGCAGATCCAACCGGATGAACTCCACGCCGGAAAGATCGCGGAGGACCAGCACGCCGCTGGCACAATCCACGTCGCAGACATCCGCCACGATTCGGAAGGGTTGGACAACTGCCGGCTCTTGATTGGCACAACGCCGGAGCTGGAATAAGTTGGTGAGCAATTCCGGTTGCGGCGGGCTGGCGGGCTTCTCCCCTGCTGCCACCGTAGCGCCCAATCCACCCGTCAGCAACGCGGCCAGGACACAAAGTCTGCGAGTGACCGGGGCAACAACAACGCAGCGCATGACACACCATTTTGCTGGTAAATCGCCTTCAGTCAAGTTCGGGTTGGGAATGCCAGCATATCCCTCGGAGGACCTCCATCCTGGTCCAACCGCTGGAACCCGGCCGAAGAACGGCTTTTGCACCAGGTTCTGGACACCACTGGCATTCGTCAACGCGGTGCTCACCGTCGTCCAGGTTTGCCACCCGCCGGTGCTTGTCACCGTGAGGACGCCCATCAGCGGACCGTTGGTCATGCCCAGGCGCAGTTCGATATTGCCGCCGGAGGCGTCGCTCGCCACGCGCGCCTTCGGCTCAAGGTGCCCGCGCCGAAATTCACGCCGTTGCAAACAACCCAGGCGCGGCTGTCATAATAATAAAATCAGCGTGACAGGCGGGTATGGAGGTTCTGAAGGATTTTTTCATCAAGGCACTTTTTGTTGCTGACTCCATGACGCGGAAACGGCCGGCCCCAGAAGAAATGCGCCAAGAAACCCCCTGCAAAACAGCAGCCCAACGACCCCGGCACCCTCGACAGCGCGTAAACTTTCTGAGGTCATTCAAACGCGGGAATACAGACCGTCGAAAATAATGCAATATGACATATGTCAGATTCCGTTCGGTCCGCGTTCCCGCTAGTGTGTATTAGATCCAACTCGTGATGCTTCAGGCAGCTTGAGCAGCCAGGCCGTACCGCGACGAAAATGACGCTTGCAATTTTGGAAATACGTGGTAAAAGTTTATTTAGTTTTTGTGTCGAATAATATGGCAGCCATTGTCTCCAAACCCAGGGGGAACCGCCAACGGCAAGGTGGACACCGACGGGGGGCGAAAACGCAGTGGCAAATGACGGGGAACAACAGGGGGCAAAGCTGGTTTTATTGAAAACAGAGGATTCTCCATGAGGATGAAATCATAATAAGACGGGCGGCATAACATGTGAAGAGACGCGTGTCCTGCAGCCCATTTTTGAAACTCCCAACCGCTATTTATGAAACACCCCAACCGGCGAAATCAGTGCAGTGTCCGCAACGCGTTTACTTTGATTGAATTGCTGGTGGTCATTGCGATCATCGCGATCCTGGCATCGATCCTGCTGCCTGCCCTGGCCAAGGCCAAGGTCACGGCCAATCGAGCCACCTGCAAGAGCAACGAAAAGCAGCAACTCCTGGCCTTGCACATATACGCGGGTGAAAACAAAGATCGCCTTCCCGTGAGTTTGAATGGGTACTGGGCTCATGATATGACCGGGGAAGTGTGTGTCGCCATGACAAACAGCGGGGCTACTTACAAGGTCTGGTATGATCCGGGCGACCGGGGAATTTCTTCCGTCGATCTCTGGGGAGAATTTCAAAAATGGGAAACGAATGGCGGTGGTTATAGCCAGGTTGGCTACGCCCTGACATTTGTCGGTACTGCCTCTTACAACGATTCTTTCGGCTGGCATTTTGAGACCAATCTGAACGCCAAGCTCAGCGCCTCCACCGTCTCCGACGCCTCCGGAAAAAGTTATCCCGTCCAGTTTGCCACTCGTCCCGAGGTTGCGTGCGAAATGGTGACTGCTTCTGGCGTTAGCAGCAACTTGGCCACAATGGAAACCTACCCTTGGAACGGGCTCATACAAGGCATGTACACTTACAATACCTCGCACATGGCCAATGGAACACTTCCTGCCGGCGTCAACATTGGGATGATAGACGGCCATGTGGAGTGGCGTCCGTTCACTTCCCCGATGGTCCAGCCGCGCGCGGGCGACGGCTCCTCCCCGGTCTACTATTACTGAGGACCGCCCTGCTCTTAATCAATTGATCGTGGGTTCGACTCCCTCCCGGGGCACCACCTTCTCAAAGTCCCAGTCCCAATCTTAATCCCAATCCCCTGATCCCGGGTCCGCCCCCAAGTCACCCTCTTTTCAACCCGTCCGCCCCCTGGGTTTCCGGCCCCGTCCGAAAACCTTTGCCATTTTCGACTTGACGTGCTTGAAATGGAATTCCAGCGAACAAAGCTTCTCCAGTTCCCCGCCGGCAAAATGCCGGCTCACCTCCGGATCGCGCCGCAGTTGCTCCAGAAAGTTCGCCCCCGCCTTTCCGGCATGCTTGGCCTGCCAGGTCGCCATGGCGTTGCGTTGCACCAGCTCGTAAGCCGCTTCCCGCGTCAGCCCTTTTTTGATCAGCGCCAGCAGCACGGTTTGCGAGTTCCACATCCCCAGCGAAAGCTCCAGGTTCCGCCTCATGTTCTCCGGATAGACGATCAGGCCCTCCGTCAATTTCCGCAGCGTCACCAGCATGTAATCCAGCAGCGTGCAGGAATCGGGAAAGATAATCCGCTCCACCGAACTGTGGCTGATGTCCCGCTCGTGCCAGAGGGCCACGTCCTCAAGGGCCGCGACGGCGTTGCCGCGCAGGACGCGCGCCAGGCCGGTCAGCCGTTCGCTGGTGATCGGATTTCGCTTGTGCGGCATGGCGCTGGAGCCTTTTTGACCCTCGGCGAAAAACTCCTCCGCCTCCAGC
>Ga0187848_10002496_pt1 | contig 14407 bp, 8 predicted proteins | sample June2016WEW_4_40_FD_132424 | JGI IMG/M metagenome (GOLD analysis project Ga0187848, IMG submission 132424) | Peatland microbial communities from SPRUCE experiment site at the Marcell Experimental Forest, Minnesota, USA - June2016WEW_4_40 | ecosystem: Environmental > Terrestrial > Soil > Wetlands... | reverse complement strand
TTGCCCTATCCTCCGCTCAGGTCCTTCCAGAGTGGACACCATCAACCTCGCCGTGCAATGATTTCTCATCGAACGGCGATTACCCCCTTAACTTCGTGTCTCACTCCAGGGGTTCACTTCAGACTGTCAGCCTAACGCCACGGGTCTTTCACTAGAGCGCTCGCGGCATAATTAGTAGGGCGGACCCCCTGGTCCGCGCGGGACGCCCTCGTCCCGCACTTGTTCCCAAGAATCTGGTCCCAATGCCGGCGAAGAGCCGGCCAGGGGGCCGGCTGCGGACCAGGGGGTCCGCCCTACTACTACTGACGCCCGTGTACTGACGCCCGTGGCGGCTACAGGGTTCTATTCTTCGCGCAGGGTACGCGCGGGGTCGATTCGGATGGCGCGGGTAGCGGGGCTCCAGCAGGCCAGGAGGGCGACTGCGGCCATCAGCAGGATGGCGGTGGCGAAGGTGAGGGGGTCGCGCGGGCTTACGCCATAGAGAATGGCCGAGAGGAAGCGGCCGGCGGCCAGCGCGGCGAGCGCACCCAGTGAGACTCCGATGGCGCAGAGCACCAGAGTGCGCTTGAGGACGGAAGAGAGCACGCGTCCGGGGCGCGCGCCCAGCGCCATGCGGATGCCGATTTCGCGGGTGCGGCGCGAGACGGCGTAGGCCATGAGCGCGAACAGGCCGGTGGCGGCAAGCACCATGGCCAGGAAACCGAAGACGCCGAGGACGACAGCGGCGGCGCGGGCGGGGAAGAGGGGAAAGTCCAACTGGTCTTCGAGGCTGCCGACCCAATAGAGGGTGAGCTCGGGGTCGAGATCGAGGATGGTCTGGCGCAACAAGCGGAGGGCTTGTTGCGGCGGCAGGGAGGTGCGCGCCACCAGCGTGGTTTCCGCAGTACCGGTCTGTTCGATCGGCTGAAAGACGGCCGGTTTGGGGTCTTCACCGAGCGATTCATACTTGCCGGTCTCGACGACACCGACGATGGCCATGCCGGGGTCGGACGGGTTGCTGCTGATACGGATGTGTTTGCCGATGGGGTTTTCGTTGGGGAAGAGCAGATCCACGAGCGCTTGGTTTACGATGGCCACGGCGGGCGCACCTTCGCGGTCGTGACTGGTGATATCGCGCCCGAGCAGAAGCCTGGTTCCGGCGGCGCGGAAATACCCCGGAGAGATCTTGTCGGTGACGGCGCTTTCGCGATCCGAGGGCCGGGGGACGGGGCGATCGGTGCGGGACACGATGGAGCTGTCTTCGCCGATGCGCAAGGGGAAAAAGCTGACCGATCCGGCGGCCTGGATTCCCGGCAGGGCGGAGGCTTTGGCGACGAGAGCGGCATCGAAGCCTCGGCTCTGTTTCTTGCTGTAGCCCTGCATGCCGAGATCGAAGGAGACGGAAACGGCATGGGCGGGTTCAAAGCCAAGCCGGATGGTGAGGGCGTGTTGGAGGCTGCGCACGGCGAGCACGGAACAGACGATGAGGACGACAGAGAGGGCGACCTGGGCGGTGACGATGAGGTCGCGGACGCCCCAGCGGCGAAAGCGGCTGGACGGAGCGTTCTTGAGGCTGGGCACGAGATCGGCGCGGATGGCCTGGAGCGCGGGCATGAGGCCGAACAAGAGGGTGGTAAGCAAAGCGGCGGCGGCGGTGAAGGCGAGCACGAGCGCGTCCGGCTGAAGGGTGTTGTTGAAGGGGAGGTCCATGTTCAGGTGCCAGAAACTGAACAGGCGGCAGGAAGCGAAGGCGATGGCAAATCCGAGCGCGCCGCCCATGGCAGCCAGTAAGAGGCTTTCGGTCATGAGTTGGCGCAAGAGGCGCGATTTGCCGGCGCCGAGAGCGAGGCGGATGCCGATTTCGCGGCGGCGATCGGCGGCGCGCGCGGTCAGCATGCCGGCGAGATTGACGCAGGCGAGCAGGAGCACGAGTCCGCCGATACCCATGAGGACGAGGCCGAAGCTGGTCACCGGGCCGCGGAGGGCATCGCCGATCAAGCCGGGCGGGGAGAGATGGAGGTGGGACCTGCGATCGAGTACGTCGGGATACGCGGCGGCGAGTTGCTGCACGATGCGGTTGAGATCGGCTTGGGCCTGGCTGGCGGAGACGCCGGGTTTGAGGCGGCCGATGACCCAGATGTTGGCGGCGTAGCGGGAGTGGTACCAATCGTTGCCGGGCTCGACCTGGAGCTCCATGGTGACGGGGACCCAGTAATCGGCGGACACGATGAATTCGGTGCCTCCGAAGCCGGGCGGCGCGACGCCGATGACGGTGAAGGGGAAGCCGTTGATCTTGACTTGCCGGCCGATGATGTTGGGGTCTGCGGCGAAACGATTGCGCCAGAGGCGGTGACTGATGACCAGGACGGGATGGGCGCCTGGGCGATCGTCATCCGCGGGGCCGAAGAAACGGCCCAGGAAGGGCTGCACGCCGAGGGTTTCGAAATAATTGCCGCTGACCTCATTGCCCCAAACGCGACGGTTTTCGCGCGCGGCGATGCTCAGGCTCAGGGGCATATAGCGATAGGCGATGAGGTTCGAGAAGACGCGGTTGCGGTCGCGGAAGTCGGCGTAGTTGGGGTAGGACATGGTGACCGAGCGCGTGCCCCAGCTCAGGAAAGCCAGATGCTGGGGATCGCGAACGGGGATGGGGCGGAGCAGGACGTTATCGATGAAGGTGAAGACGGCGGTATTGGCGCCGATGCCCAAGGCCAGGGTGAGAATTGCCGCGGCGGTAAAGAGCGGCGTGCGGCGGAGCATGTGGATGGCGTAGCGGAGATCGCGGGCGAAGGTATCCAGAAAAGCAGTGCCGCGCCAGTCGCGGCAGGCTTCCTGGTGAAAGGAAATGGGGCCGATCAGGCGGAGGGCCGCGAGGCGCGCTTCTTCGGGCGGCATGCCGACGCGGAGGTTCGATTCGATCTCGCGCTCCAGGTGATAGCCGAACTCCTGCTCGAGATCGGATTCGGCGCGGCGGCGTTGGAAGAGCGATCGGACGGTGTTGCGGAGGATGGTCAGGTAGCGCATGGGGAGTGCCTTGGGAAGGAGTGGGAGGCTGGGAGGTAGAAGCCGGAAGTCAGGAGACAGAAGTCGGAAAGAAGAAAAGCCGAGAAGAATCTCGGCTCTGCAGGCTTGACAGCCCGCGCCACGGGAGAAGCGGGTCCGGCGCCTACGAATCTCATATTGGTCAGACTGCCTCGATTACCAGGCCGATGGCACTGGACAGGCGATGCCAGTTGTCGAGCTCGGACTGCAGGCGCTTGCGGCCGGCGGCCGTGAGGGAATAGAACTTGGCGCGGCGATTGTTCTCCGATTCGCTCCATGCGGCCTTGATCCAGCCTTGATGCTCCAGGCGGTGAAGGGCGGGGTAAAGCGAACCTTGCTGCACCTGGAGGACGTTGCCGGAGATCTGGACGATACGCTTGGCAATGGCCCAACCGTTCATTGGCTCGAGCGAGATGGTTTTCAGAATCAGTAAATCGAGGGTGCCCTGGACGAGGTCTGTGGGTTTGCCCAAACGGAAAGCTCCTCTCGACTATCTACAATACGCTAGAATTTGTAGATAGTCAAGGGGAGAGAATCTTACCACGCTTGCGAAGCGCGGAAGTAGAACGGATCGGCGCCGGCCTCGATCAGGCCGGTGGGGTACAGACGGATCATCACCGGCGCGGCCCCGCTGGCGTAGCGGGTGCGCATTTCGACAACGTGCTTGCGGGCCTTTAGCTCGGCCACGACGGCATCCGGCGTGCGTTCGTCGAGCAGCAGCTTGCCGGGGTCCATGGCGTGGTTATCGAAGCTCGATACCAGGTGCTCGCTCTGAAAGCGCGGGGTCTCGACGGCATCCTCCGGGTTCAAACCGAAATCGATGGCGTTGAGGAAGGCCTGCAGGAGCGCCTGGTCCTGGTTGTCGCCGCCGGGGGTGGAGAAGGCAAAAATGTTGCGGTCGGGGCCAACTGCGAGGGTTGGGCTGAGGGTGACGCGCGGGCGCTTGCCGGGAGCGAGCTCGTTGGGATGGCCGGGCACCAGCAGGAAGCTCTGCGCGCGCTGGGTGAGGGCGACGCCGGTGTCGCCGGCGAGAAACGTGGGCATCCACGCGCCCGATGGGGTAATGGAAATCGCTACGCCTTCCTGATCGATCGCGTCCACGCAGGTGGTGTCTTTCGCCAGCAGGGCGTCGTCGATTTTGTGGCGGGTAATGGCGGAAACGGAGGGATGCTTGGGCGGATTGGACTCGGCGTCGCCGGGGCGGAATTCGAGCGAAGCGTCGTGGCCGATCAGCTTGGCGCGCTCGGCGCCGTATTCCTTGCTGAGCAGGCGTTCGACGGGAATCTTATTGAAACGCGGATCGCCGTAGTAAGTGTCGCGATCGGCATAGGCCAGCTTGAGGGCTTCGGCCAGGGTATGGATGTACTCGGCGGAGTTCAGTTTCATGGCCTGGAGGTCGAAACCTTCGAGGATGTTGAGGGCCTCGATCATGGAAGGGCCCTGGCTCCAGAAACCGGGCTTGTAGACGGTGTAGCCATGAAACGTGGTCGAGACGGCTTCTTCCGGCTCGACATGGAAGTTGGCCATGTCTTCGTAGCGCAGCAAGCCGCCGTTCTTTTCCGAGAAGGCGCCGATGCGGCGGGCGATATCGCCGCGGTAGAAATAATCGCGCACGGCATCGAGGGCCTTTTCACGGCTGGCTCCGGCGGCGAGCGCTTTCTTTTCCACCGCGGCCATGGAGCGGAGGGTGGCCGCCAGCTCCGGCTCGTGGAAAATGTCGCCCAGCTTGGGGATCTTTCCGCCGGGCAAAAACACTTTGGCGGAAGCGGGCCAATCCTTCAGGTAGCGCTCGCTGTTGCGAATCGAGAAGACGCGAAACTCGTCGATGGGGAAGCCGTCGGCGAGCTCGATGGCGGGTTCGACGGCTTCGGAAAAAGACTTGGTTCCGAAATCCCGGAGGGTCACCAGCGCGGCGTAGACCATGCCGGGAACCAGCGCGGCAAGCGGGCCGGCAACCGGGACCCAATCCTTCAGACCGTGCGGGCCGGGTGGATTGATGATCTCGTCGGCGCCGAGCTCGTGCTTACGGTAGAAATCGGCGGTGCCCAATTTGGGCATGGTGCCCACGCCGGCGATGGCGTAGACCTTGCCGGCCTTGGTGCGCACCAGGATGGGCGCTTCGCCACCCCAGCCAATGTGCGAGAACTCGGTGGTGGCCGATGCGAACAAGGTGGCGATGCCGGCGTCCACGGCGTTGCCTCCGGCCACGAACATGCGCATTCCGGCTTCGGTGGCATACTCGGTGCCTCCCGCGATGGCGCCTCGCGTGCCGCGCGAGGGAAGGCGCACGGGACGCGCCGCACGCGTTTGGGACTGCGCCCACGCGGGCGCGAGGATGAGAAATGTTGCCAGAGCCAGTCGAAGACCAAGCATAATGGCTCCATTGTAAGACACTGTCGGACGCGATCCGCGGAGAGGGGCCTGAAGAAAAGCCGAGAGGACTCTCGGCTCAGCAGGCCGGACGGCCCGCACCACGGGTGCAGGTTCTACTGCTTGTTGTAAACGTAGGTCTCTTTGGCGCCGGCGGGATTCAGGTGCTCCAACTCCACACTCATGGTCTTGCCGTCTTCGGAGAGGGTCAGGTGCTTCCTGATGACGTAAGCGCCGTCGCGCTTGGTTTCCATCATTACCAGGACGAGGCCATGGTAGTAGAACGTGAGCATGGCGTTCTGGCCCTGGTCTTTCACCTTGCACTGATTGCCGTCGATGTTGCAGTGAAATACCGATTTATAATCTTTTCCGTTCGCGTCGGTCACGGCGTCGGTGATTTCGATGGTCTCCTCGGTCTGCTGAATCGAGAGCGATTGAGACTTGACTCTGCCGGCAGGGCTATGGGCCGTATCCAGCGTCCAGGCGCCGGTGAGGTTAGGCCAATCTTGGGCGGCCGCCACACCGCAGATGATGGCTATCGACAGAAATAAGCGCGGGGCAAGCATAACTCACTCCTTCCAGATCATTTGTACAAGATAACACTGAAGAGAGGCCGCGGCAATCCTGTTGTGACAGTACAGAAACTTTGGGCTGTGCTTGCTACCCTAGACCCTAGTGGACGATACGGGGGACAACCAGGGCGCGGTGGTGAGCGAAACCGGGGAACACCCCTCGATTCCGTTCGAACAGGACGAAGAAAAGATCCTGCTCATCCTGACGCTGATCATCGGTGCGCTGGTGGGCCTGACCGTGGTGGCGTTCATGCTGCTCACGGAGAACCTGGGGCGGCGCTTCTACCCTCTCGGTGGCGTGCCGTGGCGCAGGCTGGCGATGCCGGTGTTCGGGTCGCTGGTGAGCGGCTATTTTCTGGCGCGGTACTTTCCCAACGCGCGGGGCAGCGGCATTCCTCAAACCAAGACGGCCCTGTTTCTGCGCGACGGCTACATCCGTTTCCGCACCGTGGTGGGCAAGTTCACCATGTGCTCCATCACGCTGGCCAGCGGCATTGCGCTGGGCCGCGAAGGCCCTTCGGTGCAATTCAGCGCGGGGATCGCTTCGGTGCTGGGGCGGCGGCTGGGGCTTTCGCCCAAGAGCGTGCGCGCGCTGCTGCCGATCGGCGCGGCGGCGGCGCTGGCGGCGGCGTTCAATACGCCGATTGCGGCGGTGCTGTTCACGCTCGAGGAAGTGATGGGGGACATGCACGCGCCGGTGCTGGGATCGATCGTGCTGAGCTCGGCCACCTCGTGGATGGTGCTTCACCTGCTCTTGGGCGACGAACCGCTGTTCCACGTGCCGCCGTACCAACTCGTACACCCGGTCGAATTTGTGTTTTACGCGCTGCTGGGGCTGGCCGGCGGGCTGGCTTCGGTGGCGTTCGTAAAGCTGCTGCTGTGGGAGCGACGGCACTTTCTGAGAATGCCCAAAGCCACGCTGCCGTTTCAGCCGGTGGTGGGCGGGTTGCTGGTGGGGGCGATGGGGTGGTTCGTGCCGCAGGTGCTAGGGGTGGGCTACGACTTCGTGGATCAGGCGCTGAACGGCCGGATGCTGATCGGCATCATGGCGCTGCTAGTGGCGCTGAAGCTGATCGCTTGCGCTACCTGTTACGCATCGGGGAACGCGGGCGGAATATTTGGCCCGAGCCTGTTCATGGGCGCCATGCTGGGCGGCGCGCTGGGCGGCGTGGCGCACCATATTCTGCCCGATTACACGGCCAGCGCGGGCGCGTATGCGCTGGTGGGGATGGGGGCGGCGTTTGCCGGCATTATTCGCGTGCCGCTGACGTCGGTGATCATGATTTTCGAGATCACCCGCGACTATACCATCATCGTGCCGCTGATGATCGCCAACTTGGTGAGCTATTTCATCAGCAGCCGGCTGCAGGAGGAGCCGATTTACGAGGCGCTGTTGCACCAGGATGGCATTCATCTGCCGGGCGGGGCGCGGGCGCGGGAAGCGTTGCTGACGGTGGCGAACGCGTTTCGCCCGGAGCAGCAAGCCTTGCCCGCCTCGGAGCTGGCGGCCCGCGCGGCGGCCGAAGTGGATTGGGGCCGCGGCGCCTGGCCGGTGGCGAATGAGTCCGGACTATGCGGGATGGTGACCGCCGCGCAACTGGAAGAGGCGGTCGGGAGCGAGCCGCTTTCGGCGCTGGTTCCCGATCCCGGTCCGGCCGAAGAGCTGACCGAAGAGAAATTTCCGCACGTTCACCCGGATCAGCCATTGGAGATCGCTTTGCAGCGTCTGGCGCAGAGCGGCTTGCCGGCGCTGCCGGTAGTGAGCCGCACCAATCTTCGCGAGTTGAAGGGCACGGTTTCGCTGCGGGACGTGATGGGGGCTTACGCCTTAGGCCGCCCGGCGCCGCTGACCGAGCCCAAGGCGCGCCGCACGCGGCACCGCGCTTTTATCGGCGCGATGGCGGTGCTGGTGGCGCTGGCGTTGCTGGCCGGCTGGTTGCAGTTCGCCTTCCGCGCCAACCGGGAGACGCGCAGCAGCAAATATGCCACCGAAGGGAACCGGTTGATGGCGGCGGGCCGCTACGACGAAGCCGCGGACCAATTTCGCGACGCCGTATCGCTCTCGCATTCGGCGGACGACCGGCTGGCGCTGGGATCGGCGCTGCTGAGCGCCGGCCACACCGAAGAAGCCGCGATGTACCTCAATGGGGCGTTGGCGGCGCAGCCGCGCAGCGGCCCGGCCAACCTGGCCATGGCGCGGCTGACGGCGCAGCAAGGGCGGACGGACGAAGCGGTGACTTACTTCCAGCACGCGATTTACGGCGTCTGGCCGGCCGGCAAAAAGGACGGGCCGTGGCAAGCGCGCATGGAGGTGGTGAACGCGCTGCTGGCCGCGGGGCGTAAGGAACAAGCGCGGGCGGAATTGCTTTCCGCGCTGCCGGCGGCCGGGACCAATACCAGCCGCAAGCGGCAAGCAGCGGCTTTGCTGGTGAACAACGGGTTCGCTGCCGACGCGGTGGCGGCGTTTCGCGAACTGCGGCAGAGGGAACCGCGAAACCCGGCGATTTCCGACGGCCTGGCGGATGCCGAATTCGCGGCTGGCGATTACCGGGCGGCGCGCGAGGATTATCGCGCCAGCTTGGAACTCGAACCCGACGACGAGGGGGCGCGCCGGCGGCTGGCGCTGTGCAACCAGATCCTGTCGCTCGACCCGACCCTGCCGCACCTGGCGGCGGTGGCCCGCTACACGCGCGGGCGCGAATTGCTGGCGGCCGTTCTGGACGATCTCCACCAGTGCGGCGCCGGCGCTTTGAATACGCAGGCGGCGCACGATCAGCTTGCGCGCGAGCGGCCCGCTAACTACGCCGACGCCGCGGAAGCGACCCTGGCCGATGCCGAGCAGCTTTGGCAAAGCCGTCCGCCGTCGTGCGCGGCCGCAAACGACGACGATCCGGTCAGCCTGGTCATGAAAAAGCTGGCGCGGCGGTAGGGCCGTGGCCTCCCCAAAAACCGGCGAAAGCAGCTTAGGCGCCATCCTTCTTGATGGTCTCTTGCTTTTTTTTCTCGACTCTGGTGGCGGCGCTCCGACCCTCCCCCAAGGAAGAAAAGCCGAGAGGACTCCCGGCTCAGCAGCCTTGACAGGCCGCGCCACGTTGGGGGTCCGGCTAGTGTGCATTTTGTGCAGATTTTCGGGTTTTTACGCGGCCGGTTGGGAGTTCTCTTTCTCTTCCCCTTCCTCTTCCTCCCTCTTCATCTCTTCCCGTTCCCGGCTAATTTGGGCCAGGATTCCGTTTTTGCCGAGGACTACGTCCCATGGCAAGTGGTCGATGTCGAGGGGCTTTTCCGGCTTATAGGATGGGGGGAGCGATGGCGGTTTTGATGATGAAGGTGGCGGCGCGGAGGCGGACGGAGGGGGAAGCTTCGGGATCGTCGAGGATGTCGCTGCGGGTTTTGAAGGCGCGGGCGGCGAGGGCCAGGGCTTGTTCGCGGAACTGGAGGGCTTGGCCGTAATGTTCAATTGCCGAGGCGATTATTACTCGCTCGTGCCGGGCCACGCCAACGCGCTAGGCGCCCGGCAAGCGGCCGCGGAGCACACTGCAAGGCACGCTGGTAATGAAAGACGGAAAACCGCTGCTGGTGACCGGCAGCCCGGGCGCCGACGACCAATGCATGCGGACGATTCAAACGCTGCTGAACGTGGTGGAGTTCGGCATGAACGTACAGCAGGCCATCGAAGCTCCGCGCTGGGCGACGCGCAGTTTTCCGGCTTCTCCATTTCCGCACACCATGTACCCCGGGGACCTTTCGGTGGAAGCGCGCATTCCGGAAGACGTTCGCGCCGAATTGGCGCGCCGCGGCCATAAAGTGGCGGCGCGAGGGCCATGGTCGATGAACGACAGCGCCGCGGTGACGGTGGAAGCGGAGACCGGTACGGTGAGCGCCGGAGCGGACCCACGGACGACGGCACTGGCGCTGGCATGGTAGGCGTGGGATCCGTGGGGCAGACCATCGTTGTTTGTGGTCTGCCATACATGCAGCACTCGACTATTAAGTACTCGGCGACCGCGAATGCGTTAGTGAACTTATGAGGTTGTCCGCCCTACTTAGCCGCACTGTATTTGTGCCACACGTCGGGGTCGGTCAGCATCTTTATGAAGACTCCACCTACCACGGACCTGGCTTGAAACCCTTGCTGCTTGCCGCTTACGGTGTCGTACCAGTCGGTCAGTGGGACGCGGCTGGGCGATTGGTTTAGCCAGCGATAAACCGGCGCGATGAGTTTTTCGAAATCGGCCTGGTTATCGGCTAAGGTGGCGCTCCAGACCGTCCAATCGAGCTTGGTGTAGTCGCGGCGGTTATCGAGCGGCACGCCGTAGCGGTTCAGGTGGCTTTTGTAGAAGGCAATTTCCTTGCCGGCGACTTCGGCGGGGAACAAATGGAGCCCTAGAATGCGGTCCCAAACCAGGTTGTATTTCTGGCTCCAGGTTCCGGGTTTGTCGAACGCCAAGCGGTAGCGATCGCCTTCGGCGGCGAGCCCGATCCACTTTTGGGCGTAGTCGCGCGAGAGATCGCGATAGGCCGCGGCGTCGGCTGTTCGTCCGGTAGCCTGGCAGAGCATGCCATAGGCGCCCAGCGCGAGGATGGCTTTGAGCGACAGGTTGGCGTTGTGGGCCAGATGGCCGGCAAAATCGTCGGTGGAGAGCTGGTTTTCGGGATCGAGCCCCTTGGTCTTCAGATACTCGGCCCACTTACTCAATTCCGGCCAGTATTTTTCGGCGTAAGCGGCGTTGCCTTCGACCTTGGCCAGCGCGGCAACCAGAATCAGCATATTGCCGCTCTCCTCAACCGGCATCTGGTTCTCTTCGGTGCGCTCACCGCCGCCATAGACCTGGCCGTTGGCTTGGGGGTAAGTTCCCAGGTCGTGCGGCGCGAAAGGCCACGGCCAGCGAGACATGCGGGCGTACTGGAGAACCGGTTCGAGCTGGGCCTTTAGCAGCAGCGGATTGAATAACAAGGTAAAGGGCGCACTGGGATAAATTACGTCGACCGTGGAGATACAGCCGTTGCTGAAATTTTCCTTGGGGAAGTACATGGCGGTGCCGTCGGCGTCGGCGGCCAGTTGGTGCGCGGCCAACGTTTGGCGGTAAGCCAGCGCACCCAGGCGGGCATATTCCTCGCCGCCGATGCGGCGCATGTCGGCCATGAGCTCTTCGTCGAACGCCTTGGCGCGCTCGAGCAAGGAATCGTGATCGCGGCGGGCGTTATTGAGCAGCTCGGCGGCGCTGGCGCCATTGCGGCGCCACCAGGGGCGCTCGGCACGGTGGAAATACTCGATGGAATAAAGGTCGTCGTAAGCAAGGATAGCGTAGCGGGAAACCGGCGTGGCGGCTACGCTGCCCAGATCGAAGCTGACGGCGAGCGCTTCGGGCGATCGGGCTGACGCGCTGCCATCGGAGAGATCGTCGGAGCTGGGCAGGGCGCCGTGGGTTTCGAAGTAGGTGCGCGCTTCGGAATGAGGAAGAATGACGCTGGAGGCGGGACGGCCGTCGGTGGCGAGGTAGAGATAGCCCCAGTCGATACGAACATCGTCGCCGCGGCGCTTGAGTACGGGTTGCTCGCGCGAGCCCATGCGCAAAACGGTTTGCCCATCGAGCGAATAGCGGCCCCACCAGACCGGCTGGTCCGGCGTATTCACTACTAAGTCGCTGGCGGCATCGAAATAGAGCTCTAACTTGTGCGCGTTGCCATCGGTGGAGGAAACCGTCCACTCGATGTAAGTTGCGGGGCGCGAGAGGACATCGAGGTCGTGCGGCAGGGCGGGAGTGAAGAATGTCAGATCGAGGCGGATGCCTTGTCCGGAGAAGTTATAAACGGTGCGGGTGGGCAGCACTTCAAGCCGTGTCTGTTCGAACGCCACCGAAGGCGTGCGATCGCGGCCCATCGGTTGAAAGGTCTTGCCATCGATGCGAATCAGGGCCGTGAGCCGGTTGGGCTTTCCGGTCCAATGCGCGGTTGCCGCGTCATTGAGGTGGTCCGCAAACGACCAGATGCTGAAGTAGGGATTGTGAGTTACCAGCGGAACGGCTGGCGGGTGAAAGGGCGCGGGCGGTTGGCCGAACGTGATCGCTTGGGCCGCGCAGAGTAGGGTAAGACGCGCAAGAACGTTTTTTGGAAATCTCATGGATGCGCTCGCAGGGCAGATGGACAACGCTCATGCTAGCAGAGCGGCTTAGGTTTGCGGGACCGCATTTGCGCGTTGCCATGGCCATGGCCCCTTGCGTCGAAAACCGCCTTGACCTAGAATCGGCGCTGAGGTTTTTGAGGAGACCTCTTTATGGGCAAAATGAACTGGCAACGAATCACTCTCGGCGGTTTACTGGCCGGGGTGATCATCAATGTCATCGAATGGGTGACGAACGGCATGATTTTCGCCAGCGATTGGGCCAGTGTAATGGCCCGTCTGAATTCGTCCGCCAACTTCAGCTTGAAGCAGATTCTGGCAATGAACGCATGGGGTTTCCTGACGGGGATTGCCATGGTTTGGCTCTACGCGGCGATCCGGCCGCGTTTCGGCGTGGGTCCGAAGACGGCGGTTCTGGCCGGGGCAGCCATGTGGTTCATGAACTATGGGCTTGGCGGGTCGTTCCCCGTGGTTGCGCACTGGGTCCCGCTTGGCCTTGCCACCGTCACGACGTTGATCGGTCTGGTTGAGGCGGTGATCGCGGCTGTGGCCGGCGCCTGGATCTACAAGGAGGCCGGTCAGCCGGAAGCGAAGCACTTCAGTCAGGCTGCGGGCCTCTGACCGGGCAAAACAGGGATCGATCGGCAGGCGGGAGCGGTCGGGGTTGGCGCCGGGGTAGGTGAAGGGCGGGACGCGGAAGCGCCCCTGGCCCGGGGTCCATTCATACCGCACCGTCTCATGGGCCGGGCGGGCCTGCGGTCAGCCGGTTGGATGCGGCCTGCCAGGTCGTTCGGGGTTCGATCCCCGGCATGCCGAAGAGGCTCGAAGCCGGGGGATGTCGTTGCCTCTCTGCCCAGCGATATCGCGACAGGAATGCGCTCGTCCAAACCCTTCGGCATTTTCCGTTGGGCAATCGTTTTGCACATGTTGTCGCGGTTGCGAACATAACCAATGCCCGGAAATTGCGGGAGAGCCCCTTCTTTAAATTAGCGCCAAGGGTTATATTTGAATTAATTTGAATTTATATGTGAATAAGAAGACACAAAGAGTTAGATAAAGGACGATTTGTATTGATGTTCATCAGCCTCGATGGCAAGCGGAGTTCGATCAGTTCGAATTTCTCTCCGACAATGCACGAGGGATTAGGCGGGTGCTGGGAGGTGACCGCATGAACATACCGGGCCAGACTGAAGACGCACCCGAGAACGACATCGAGCAACTGCGTGCCCGCCTTGCCGGCCTGGAAGGCGAAGTCGTGCAGCTTAAGGCGCGGCCAGCGCCGTCCATCGACGCCGACAGCGCGCTCGAAAATGCGACCGACGGCTTTCTGGTTTACGATTCCGAGTTCCACTTCAGCTATCTGAATGGTGACGGCGAGCGGCTCCTTGGAAAATCGAAAAGTGAACTGCTCGGCAAGACCCAATGGGAGGTGTTTCCCGAAACGATCGGAACCGAAATCGAGCGCCAGTACCGGCTGGCGATGAAGGAACGGGTTGCCGTCATTTTCGAAAGCGTTTATCCGCCCTCGGAGACGTGGCTGGAGATCCGCGTTTCACCCTCAACCATGGGAGGCCTGTTGGTCTGGCTTCGCGACGTCACCGCGCGCCGGCAGACCGAGATGCAACGCGAGCAGCTCCTGCGGGGAATCCAGGCTGAGCGGCAAATCTTGAGCGAAATAATCGAGAAGTCTCCCGTCGCAATTTCCGTTATGCGGGCGCCGGATTTCATCTATGAACTGGTGAATCCGGCGTTCCAGGCGCTCGCGCCCGGCAAGCAGATCCTCGGACAGCCTTTCGCGGACATCTGGGGCGATGTGTCCGGCCCGTTGGTGGCGCGTCTCGAGAACGTCATCGCCACCGGACGGGCTTTCGACGAGGTGGATAGTCCCCGCACTCTCCAACGCGATCCTGGCTCCCCACCGGAGACCGTCTTCGTTACGTCGTCCTGGATTCCGCTGATTGGCCCTTCCGGCAGTCCCGATCGCATTCTAACGCTGACGATCGAGACGACCGAACGCAAAAGGCAGGAAGATCGGCTGCGGAGCAGCGAGGCGCGTCTGTCGCGAGCGCAGAGGATGGCTAACATCGGTAGCTGGGAACAAGATCCGGAAAGCGGAGAACTCCAGTTATCGCAGGACGCTTGCCGGATTTTTGGCATCCGGCCCGAAGAGTCCCGAACCACGATGGAGACCTTGTTGTCGCGCGTCCATCCGGAGGACCGGGTGTCGGTTCGGGAGACGATTCAGAACGCGCCCGCCCGGGGAGGGTGCTCGCAGACAGACCATCGAATTATCCTCCCGGACGGAACGGAGCGCTTCCTGCGG
>Ga0187848_10002492_pt1 | contig 14420 bp, 14 predicted proteins | sample June2016WEW_4_40_FD_132424 | JGI IMG/M metagenome (GOLD analysis project Ga0187848, IMG submission 132424) | Peatland microbial communities from SPRUCE experiment site at the Marcell Experimental Forest, Minnesota, USA - June2016WEW_4_40 | ecosystem: Environmental > Terrestrial > Soil >... | reverse complement strand
GGCGGCATTGAGTTCGGCCTGGGCCGGGGAGACGGTGCCGCAGAAGGGGCAGATGATGGCCTTTTTGGCGGGATTCCATTGGGCTTCGCCGCCGCAGGAGGGGCAGGAGAATTTTTTTTGGGCTGTGGCGTCGCTCATGGAGCGGGAAGAATTATAAATTATGAATTATGAATTATAAATGACAGAAACGCGGAAGAATAGGATTAAGATTAAGATTAGGATTAAGATTTTAGGAAATCATCGAGGGCGGCGCGGGTGATGCGCCAGGAGGAGCCGATCTTTTTTCCTTTGAGGGAACCGTCGGCCAGGGCGGACAGGACGTCGTTCTCACTGACGTTGAGGACCAGGGCGGCGCCGGCGGGGGTGAGCAATTCCGGAGCGCCGGAGGCAGAGGCGGAGGAGGAGGCTCCCGCGCCGGTGATGGGCATGAGGGGAGGGACGGTGGACTTGGTGGACGGGGTGGACGAGGCGGACTGGGCGGCGGCGCCCATGGTTTGGGCGATTTGCTGGCCCATCGCCAGGCCGGCGCCGAGTTGGGAGGCGGCCGCAGCCAATCCGCCGCCTTCGCCTTTGGCGAGGGATTCGGCCATCTGGAATTTGATGTAGTCATTAAGATTTCCCACGGCGGCCATGCTGGAGCGCTTGTCAATGGATTGCTCGACTTCGGGAGGGAGGGAGACGTTTTCGACGATGAAACTGGAGATTTCCAGGCCGTATTTGGAGGTGACGGCGGGGTTGATGACGGGGAGGAGGGCCTCGCCAAGCTCCTCGTAGCGGGCGGCCACGTCGAGCACCGGCACTTTGGCCAGGGCGACGGCTTCGGTGAAGACGCTGACGATGCGGGAGCGCATGGTGTCGCCGAATTCGTCGAGGCGGAAATGGGCGTCGGTGCCGGCGACTTCCTTGAGGAAGAGTTTGACATCCACGACGTGGAAATCGTAGGTGCCGTAGGCGCGGACGCGGACCATGCCGAGATCGGCGTCACGCATCATGATGGGGTTGGCGGTGCCCCATTTGTTGCCGGTGAAGAGGCGGGTGTTGACGAAATAAACGTCGGCCTTGAAGGGGGATTCGAGGCCGTATTTCCAGCCCTTGAGGGTGGAGAGGATGGGGATGTTGTCGGTGACGAGGGAATGGGTGCCGGGGCCGAAGGTGTCGCCGAACTGGCCTTCATAGACGAATTGGGCGGCCTGGGATTCGCGCACGATGAGCTGGGCGCCGCGCTTGATCTCCTTTTGCATGTCGGGGTAGCGCCAGGAGATGGTGTCGCGGGAGTCGTCCTGCCACTGGATGATTTCCAGGAACTGGGTTTTCAGGTAATTGATCAAGCTCATAATGTGCCTTTCTCTTTTGACTATATTCGTGGCCGGGGGCAAATGTGGAAAGTACAAATTTGGACGAAGAATGTAATGGCCAGGAAGGAACAGTGAGTAGTGAAGAGTGAAGAGTGGAGAGTGAAAGGAAATCCTTATGCCGGCTGAAACTTTAAATTGCCCGATGTGCGGGGCGGCGGCCACGACGGAGGCGACGCGGTGCGAACATTGCGGGGCGCGGCTGGCCACGGTGGCGTGCCCCTCGTGCTTTGGGATGATGTTTGTGGGGGAAAAGTTTTGTTCGCATTGCGGAGCGAGGGCGGAGCGGACCGAAATGGCCGACGCCAAACCGGAATTGTGCCCGCGCTGCCAGGTGGAGATGAACGCGGTGGTCGTCGGCGGCAACCCCTTGCGGGAATGTCCGCGCTGCGAAGGGATTTGGGCGGACGCGGAGACGCTGCACCAGATTTGCGAGGACCGGGAAAAGCAGTCGGCGGTGCTGGGAATGGCGTCGCCGGTGGTGAAGCCGGAATCGGTGGAACTGGAGCAGCACATCCATTACATCCCGTGTCCGGTGTGCGGGGGGTTGATGAACCGGGTGCAGTTCGCGAATTGTTCGCACGTCATTGTGAACGTGTGCAACCAGCATGGGACGTGGTTCGACCGGGACGAGCTGCGGCGCATCGTGGAGTTTATCCAGTCGGGCGGATTGGTGGAGGCGCGCGCGAGAGAGATAGCCGATCTGGAGCGGGAACGGCGGGAAGCGGAGGGGCATGCGGTGCCGCCGGATCTTGATGCCGGAACCATCTTTTCGACGGGAAAGAATTACGATTTGTCGAGAATGGGGATTGGGGCGGCGGCGGGGTTTCTCAGGGTTTTGCTGAGGAGATAGATGGGAAGGGAGGAGAGATTATGATTAAGATTAAGATTAGGATTAGGAAAACAAGGAAGGAGGAAATGGCAAAGACCTTTGCGTCAAGCGGGGTTGCTTTTGGCGCGGCGGAGGATAGGTTGACTCTGTGGAAAGAACCGAGAAGAGCCGGCTGGAGCCGGCGTTGAAAAAACGCATCCAGGAGTTGATCGCGCTCCAGGGCGGGGGAGCGAATCCGGACCTGGTGGAGGACATCATCGCCAACGCGTTGAAGTTGCTGACGGATGTGAAGGACCGGGGCGATGCGCGGGTGATCCGCACGGCGGTGCGGGAGTTGCGCTGCGCCTTCCGGCTGTTCGCGCCGTACCGGGACACGCGCAAGGTGACGATTTTCGGGTCGGCCCGCACGGAGCCGGCCAAGGCGGAATACCGGGAGGCGGTGGAATTCGCGCGGCAGATGGCGGCGGCGGGTTTCATGGTGATCACGGGGGCGGGGCCGGGGATCATGCAGGCGGGCCACGAAGGGGCGGGGCCGGAAAGGAGTTTTGGGGCGAACATCCGGCTGCCGTGGGAGCAGGCGGCGAATCCGATAATTGACAAGGACGAGAAGCTGATTCATTTCAAGTATTTTTTCACGCGCAAGCTGACGTTTGTGCGGCATTCGGACGCGCTGGCGCTGTTTCCGGGTGGATTCGGCACGCTGGACGAGAGCTACGAGGCGCTGACGCTGATGCAAACGGGCAAGGGGCGGCTGGTGCCGCTGGTGCTGCTGGACCGGCCGGGGGGGAATTATTGGAAGACGTGGGACAAGAACATGCGGGAACAACTGTTGCGGGCGGAACTGATTTCGCCGGAAGACCTGCATCTTTACCAGATAGCCAGTTCGGCCAGCCATGCGGTGCGGATCATCACGCGGTTTTATCGCAACTATCATTCCAGCCGGTTCGTGAAGGACTTGCTGGTGATCCGGCTGAAAAACGCGCCGCCGCCCTCGGCGCTGGAGGGGTTGAACGATGATTTTGGGGACATCATCAGCGGGGAGAAATTTCAGGCGATTGAGGCGACGCCGCAGGAACAGGAGGACGAGGATTGCCTGGGGCTGGCGCGGATCGCGTTTGGATTTGACCGGCGGCAATACGGGCGGTTGCGGCAACTGATTGATGTGTTGAACAGTTTTTGAGGGAGGTCCTCTCGCAGGCGGATTGGAGCAGGATTGAGATTAAGATTAGGATTAAGATTAAGAATTGGAGGAGGTTGGCTCAGCGACGGGGACGGCTGGCGACCCGCCAGCGGCTGGCTTTCATTTCGAAGCGCGGCAGGGTTCCGGCGGGGGCGAGCCTGATGGGGACGCGCAGATTGAAGGAGGCGTGCAGGCTGGTCTGAATGCGCCGGACGACGGCCTTCGGGTCGGGACACCCGTCGCTTAACTCGATGCGCAGGGTGAGTTCGGGCAGACTGGCGGATTGATCCACTTTGACCTGATATTCGACAATTTCAGCGAAGCCGCGCAATAAATCTTCCACCGCGGAGGGATAGATGTTGACGCCCCGGACGATGAGCATGTCGTCGGCACGACCGAGGATGCCGCCAGACAGAGCGAGGTCGCAGCAGCCGCAGAGGCAGGGAGGAGCGGCAGCAGGAAGGCGCACCAAGTCGCCGGTGCGGTAGCGCAGGAGCGGGGAGGCGAGCCGGTCCAAGGTGGTGACGACCAATTCGCCCATCCCGCCGGCGGGCACGGGGTTTCCGCCGGGATCAAGGACTTCGGGAAAATAGGCGGATTCAATGACGTGGAGGACGCCGGGTTGGGCGGGGCACTGGTGGCTGATGGGTCCGGTTTCGGTCATGCCGTGGTGGTCGAAAATGCGGGCGCCGGGCCAGAGCTGTTCGAGGCGGCGGCGGGTGGCGGGAATGCTGCCGCCCGGTTCGCCGGCGACGATGATGGAGCGGACGGGCGAGGCCCGGAGGTCCATGCCGGCGGCGGCGGCGACTTCGGCCAGGCGGACGGCGTAGCTGGGGGTGCAGCAGAGGACGGTGGCGGAGTTGTCAATAATAGCTTTAAGGCGGGCGGGGCTGCCCAGGCCGCCGCCGGGAAGGCAGAGGCAGCCCAGTTGCTGGGCGGCGTCGAAGGCGAGCCAGAAACCGAGGAAGGGGCCGAAGGAGAAGGCGAAATAAACGCGGTCACCAGGCCCGACGCCGGCGACGCGGTAAATTTTTTTCCAGGTTTCCACCATGGATTGCCAGCTTTCCGGGGTGTCGAGCCAGCGCAAGGGGGTGCTGGTGGTGCCGCTGGTTTGGTGGAAACGGGTGCAGGAGGCGACGGGAAAAGTGAGGTTGGAGCCATAGGGAGGAAAGGCGCGCTGGTCGGCGCTCAATTCCTCCTTGGTGGTGAAGGGGAAGCGGCGGAAATCGTCCAGGGTGGAAAGGGCGGTGTCCAGGCCGGAGAATTTTTCGCGGTAAAAGCGGTTGGCGGGAAGAATGACGGCCAGCAAGCGGCGCAGTTGGGCCAGTTGCCGGGCGGCAATGGCCGGGCGGGCAGGAAACTCGCTTGCCATTTATTGCCCGGCTTGAGGCTCGGCTTTGAAGGCGGCGGCGGCGACAATGGCCGGGCCAGCGGGTTTGGCGGCGTGCGCGGGAGCGGGGGCCGGTTTAAAGAACGTGACCAAACAGCCGCCGGCGGCGGCCATGAGGATGCCCAAATAGAACTGCCAGGGAATGGACCGCAGGCCATCCTTGGGCGGGTTCAGGGCAATGGCAACGAGGGCGTTGACGATGGGGGCGCCGGCAAAGACGATGGACATAACGACGCCGGGCTTGCCGCCGTTGCCGAAGGCGAGGAGGACACAGAAGGCGCCCAAGGCGCCCACGACGCCGGCGACGAGGGACCAGCCCATCCCCGCGGCTGGAAAGGACCAATCGGCCTTGCGCGCGACCAAAATGGCGAGGGGGGCGAGGACGGCAGTGAGGAAATAGGCCAGGCCGACGAAGAGAAAGGATTTGTAGAGGGCATTGGATTTATCGGCCATGGCGACCTGCCCGCTGTGGAGGAAAATGCCGTAAAGTCCCCAGGAAAGGACCGTCATCAACGCAAAAATCAGCCAGTTCATATAAAAATGTGAAACAAAGACACAACTGCAACAGCTTAACATTAGCGCGAAACGGGGGTTTGTGCAAATAAGAAAATGGGGGCGCTTTTGGGAATCTATCTTTTACCGGCCCGTAATCTCATCCAGTGCGATCCAGATGGCCTCCATGTTGGCATGAGAAATTGCGCCAAACCGCAACCCAAGGAACCGCCGGTCAACTGCCGTCAGTTGAAATACCAGCGCAACAGAAGCATGACGCAAACCATTGGACTGGTCCGGCTCCACCAGCGCAGTGCCGGGAAATCGCAACGCGTCTTGCTGAGTCGTCAGCGGAATTAGCAGCACGGTGGGCAACCGATCTGAAGCGGTGGCCGTTTGCAGAATGATTGCCGGACGCCGACCCGCTTGGGCGCGCCCCGCCCCCGGTGGAAAGTCAACCCAGACTAAATCGCCGACGTTCATCAAATGCCGGGTTTATCCTCAAACATTTCCCACGACGAAGCCGCCAGGGATTGCCAATCCTCCAGTTCCCGCGCCAATTCAGGGGACATCGGCGCATTGGTCAAAGGGATCAAAAGGACGCCGTTCCGCGTTTCCACCACGCGGACGCTCGTCTGTTCGCTAAAGCCGTACAGCCGCCGCAATTCGTCGGGCAGTGTAATTTTTCCGCCCGGTTCGACATTCAGGTTTGGCATAGGATTGATAGAAAGCGTCGTTTGATTGAGCGCAAAGGTCAAGGCATGATTTAAGAGCAAAATGGGGACGGGGCGAAAAAGGATGAAGGCGCCGCTCATAAAGCGCCGCTACCTTTCGATGTTTTAAAGCCGCTCGCGGCCGGAGAAGCCGGTTTCGAGGTCGTGCCAGAATTCGATGTCGTCTTCGTCGCGCTCCCAGCAAAGGAAGATTTCGCGGCCGTCGCGGAAGGAGGGGAAATCAATCAGGCCGCGCTTGAGGTCCTTGACCTGGATTTGGCGGCGGTGGAATTCCATGAGGACGTCGCGGCATTGGGCCAGGGTTTTGATGAGGTCGTTGACGGGCCGGCCGCCGGCGTCGCGGCCCTGGTCCAGGAGGGCGCGGACTCTTTTGTCGAGGATTTTGATGCGGTCGGCGCATTGGTCCAGGCCGTCGAGCCAGAGGCGGACGTCCGGGAGCAGGGCGCGGGCTTCGGCGAGGGTGTAATGCTTGGAGAACTGCGGGGGCATGGGGGATCAGGTGGCGCCGGAGTCCAGCCCCTGTAGTTTCTTCTTGACATCATCGTTGGGTTCGACGGCGAGGGATTTTTTCCAGTATTCCACGGCCTTGTCCAACTGGCGGAGGGAGAGGTAAACATCGCCGAGGTGGTCGAGGATGGTGGGGTCGGGCTCGGGGGAGAGGGCGACGGCCTTGACCAGCCAGGGGAGGGCCTGCTGGGGCTGCTTGAGCTTGAAGAGGACCCAGCCCAGGCTGTCGAGGTAGGCGGCGTTTTTGGGATCGAGCCTGCAGGCCTTCTCGATGTAAGCGCGGGCCTTGGGGAGGTGTTCGTCCCGGTCGGCCCACATGAAGCCGAGGTAGTTGAGGGCTGCGGCGTCGTCGGGTCCCAGGTCAATGCACTTTTGCAAATAGTCCTCGGCCCTCTTGTACTGGTGGTCGCGCTCGCAGGCGGCGCCGATTTGGAAATAGAATTGACGGTCCAGGCGGGCGGGATTGTTGGTGCGGGCCAGGGTTTCGGCGGCGGAAAAGTGGCTCACGGCCTGGCTAAAATCCTTGAGCTGGAGGTTGACGAGGGCGTTAAAGAACTGGGCGTCGAAGCTGTCGGGAAAGCGGAGGCGGGCGAGATCGAGGATTTGCAAGGCGTCGTCGCCGCGGCGCAGGTCGGCCAGGACCAGGGCCAGACGGTAATAGGCTTGTTCCAGATCCGGCGCCCAACGGCGGGCTTTTTCAAAATCGTCGGCGGCTTCGGCCAGCCTGCCGCCGGAGTGGGCCAGGATGCCCAGGTAATACCAGGCCTGGGAGCGGTGGGGGTCCTCCTGGACGATGGCTTGGAATTGGGCGGCGGCGTTGGTCACGTCGTGGGCGTCGAGGAGGATTTCCCCCAGTTTTTCGCGAAGGAGGTGGCGCAAGGTGGCGGAGTCAACGGCCTGGGTGAGGAGCCGGTTGTAGATGTCGGCGGCCTTTTTGGCTTCGCTCAGGCGCGCGTAGGTGTCGGCCAGGCGCTGCCAGAGGCCCTGGGCGGAGAATTTCATGGCGGCGGCGCGGTCGAGCAGGGCGACGGCGCGAAGCCGCACGGGGTCGTTCTCTTTTTCCTGCGGTCCCTGGCAGGCGGCATAAAGGCCGGCCAGGGCGATGAGTTGGGCCGGGGTGTTGCGGATATGTTTGGCCGCTTGATCGAGGGTTTTGAGCGCCCCGGCCATTTTTCCAGTTTGCACCAGGACTTCCAGCCGGCTCTGGTAGTTTTGCAGGGCATCGGGCTGCCGGGCAATGGCCTGGAGACTGACGGCCAGGGCGGCATTGGTCTTGCCGGCCTGGAGATCAGCCAAGGCCAGCAGGCTGAGGATGGGCGCGGAAACGCCGGGACGGAGGGCGACTTTGGACAGAAGGGTGACGGCCTTTTGGGGATGATGCTGATCGAGAAGCCACCCGGCGACATCATAGGCGGTTTTTTCGTTGCCCGGATCAGCCAGGACGGACTTGTAGAATTCCTCCATCGCCTCGTCGTGCCGGCCGGTGGCCTCGAGGCCTTCCCCGGCGGCGAAATGGGCCAGGGCCTCGGGGTTGCCTTTGCCCGAGGGCAAGGCATTGGCCGGCGCCTCCTCCTCCTCCTCGGCGGGCTGGCCGTCGGCGAGGGCGTTGGTGGAGGGGGCATTGGTGGAGGAGGCGGGCGGGGCGTTGGTTTTGGCGGCGTCGGTGTGGCGCGCCGGGACGGCGGCGCAGGCGCACAAAAGCGCGCCGGCGCAAGCCAGGGAAAAAACTGACGGACAGATCTTCATGCGACGATACAGGACAAAAGCCACCCTCCTCCGCTTGCTGGCGGACTGCCCCCGGCGCCCCGGGGAGGCCCATGCTTTTAACCGCTCCCGGCTATTTCTGCCAGGTGCGCTTCTTGTGGCGGTTGGCGCGCAGCTTTTTGCGCCGTTTATGTTTATTGATTTTGCTTTTACGGCGTTTTTTTAGTGATCCCATATTTTAATAATGTAATTCGATGTCAATATACCACCTTGTTGAGGGGATATTCAATAATTCCTTCCGCCCCGGCGGCTTTGAGCTGCGGGATCAGCTCCCGCACGATTTTTTCATCAATGATGGTTTCCACCGCCACCCACCCCGGCTGGCTCAGGTGGGAGACAGTCGGGTTGCGCAAGGCGGGGAGGGCGCGGAGAAGGCGGTCCAGATTCTTTTGCTCCAGATTCATTTTCAGGCCGACTTTGCTTTCGGCCTCCAGGGCGCCGCGGAGGAGGAGGGCGAGGGTTTCGATTTTCTGGCGTTTCCAGGGGTCCTTCCAGGAGTTATGGTTGACAATGAGGCGCGGGGTGGAGACCAGGAGAGTGTCCACGATGCGCAGGCGGTTGGCGCGCAAGGAGGAGCCGGTCTCGGTGATTTCGACGATGGCGTCCACCAATTCGTGGGCCTTGACCTCGGTGGCGCCCCAGGAGAACTCGACTTCGGCCTTGACGCCGTGCTGGCGGAGCCAGCGTTTGGTGATGTTGACGACCTCGGTGGCGATGCGTTTGCCCTGCAAATCCTTGGGCGTTTTGATGGGGGATTCCTCCGGCACGGCCAGCACCCAGCGGGCGGGCTGGCGGGTGGCTTTGCTGAAGAGAAACTCCGCCACTTCGTGGACGTCGGAGCCGTTTTCCACCACCCAATCGTGTCCGGTGATGCCGCAATCCAGATAGCCGTGGGCGACGTAGCGGCTGATTTCCTGGGCGCGGATGAGGCGGACGGCCAACTGCTCGTCGTCCACGTAGGGGATGTAGGAGCGGCTGCTGACCTGGATGTTGAAACCGGCCTTGGCCATCTTGGCCAGGGCGGCTTCCTGCAAACTTCCCTTGGGCAATCCCAATTTTAAGATTTCTTTGGTCTTATCATTCTTCATACCGTGCGCTGTCGCGCTTGAGGCGGGGCCGGGAATAATCTTTGCCGGACTGCTTCACGCGCGTGACGGGGTTTATTTTCCACGGCCGGCGCGGCAAAGCCAACTTTTTCTTTTTGGCTTTCATGGGGCGCGGGGCGCGGCGGAACGCGGCCAGTGTTTTTATACCCACACGGTTTGGCGGCCTTGCACGCGGACGGCGCCGCGGGCCAGGGCGGCAATGGTCGCCGGATAAACCGCCCGCTCGGCCTCCTGGATGCGGGCGTGGAGGGTGGCGGGGGTGTCGCCCGGCAGGACCGGGACGGCGCGCTGGGCGATGATGGGGCCGGTGTCCACGCCCTGGTCCACGAAGTGAACGGTGGCGCCGGTGAATTTGACGCCGTAATCGAGGGCCTGTTTCCAGGCTTCCAAGCCGGGAAAAGCCGGGAGCAGGGCGGGATGGATATTGACCACGCGCTGGGCAAAGGCCCGCAAAAACTCGCCTTTCAAAATGCGCATGAACCCGGCCAACGCCACCAGGTCAACCCGGGCCTCTTGCAGGGCGCGAATGTAAGCGGCCTCGGCGGCTTCATCCAGTTTGGTGCGGAATTTTCCGGGCGCGATAAAAACCGCCGGGAGGCCGCGCTGGCGCGCCTGCTGCAAGATGCCGGCGTCGGCCACGTCGCTGAGGACGATGGCGACTTGGGCGGGGATTTGGCCGGAGGCGCAGGCGTCGGCAATGGCGGCGGCATTGGAACCCTTGCCGGAACCAAGGAGGCCGAGCCGGAATTTTTTGCTGGCACTCATGTCTCTTACATCCCTCAGAACGGCGCAATGCGCAAGCCTGAATCGAAGGAGGCGGGAGTGGAAAAGGCAAATGATAAAGGATAAATGCTAAATGACAGGAAACCAGGCCGGGGCGAATTTGACGGTTTTTAGGGGCGGTGAAAATACCTTGATTAGGCTGCTCCGCATATGACTTCCCCACCGGCTGTGCGACTGGCTGGCGGGACGCCAGCCAGAGCGACCGAGACGGTCGCGCTCTCAAATACCACTGCATGGGCCCGGCTGAGGAACGGGTTTATTTGGCGCTCTTTTTTGTCGCAACCCAGTCCTTGATGCGCTGGTCCAGCACGTCCAGCCGCCGTCGAGGACATGGTCGTGAAATTCGCGCACGTCAAAGTTGGGGCCGAGTTCCGCGGTGGCGTAGTCGCGGAGTTCCTTGATTTTCAACTGGCCCATTTTGTAGGCCAACGCCTGGCCGGGCCAGGAGATGTAACGATCCACTTCCACAATAATGTCCTGGTCGGTCTTGGCGGAGTTTTCGCGGAAATAATCCATCGCCTGCTGGCGGGTCCAATGCTGGGAATGCAGGCCGGTGTCCACCACCAGCCGGATGGCGCGCCAGACTTCAAAGGTAAGCTGGCCGAACTTGGAGTAGGGGTCCTGGTAAAAGCCCAGCTCGGTTCCCAATCCCTCGCAGTAAAGCGCCCAGCCTTCCACAAAGGCGGTGTAGGCGCCGTGCCTGCGGAAGTCGGGCAGGTCTTCCATTTCCTGGGCGAGGGAGATTTGCAGGTGGTGGCCGGGCACGGATTCGTGAAAGGCCAGCGCTTCCATTTCCCATTTGGGCCGCATGTCGAGGGCATAAGTGTTGACGTTGAACCAGCCGGGCCGGCCCGCTTGCGGGGAACCGGGCTGATAGTAGGCGGAGGTTTGCGATTTGTCCATGTAGGAGGGAATGGCCATGACGCCGTACTGCGTGCGCGGCAGTTTGCCGAACAGGCGCGACAACTCCGGGTCCACCAGCTTGGCATGGACGCGATAGGCGTTGAGCAAATCGTCCTTGTTTGTAAAGAAGAATTTTGGGTCGGTGCGGACATAATCGCAAAACCGGGCGAAGGTCCCCTGGAAGCCGGTTTGGGCGATCACCTTGTCCATTTCGCCGCGGAGGCGCTTGACTTCGGACAGGCCGATGTCGTGGATTTCCTGCGGGGTCTTCGTGGTGGTGGTTTCGACACGAGCCTGGTAGGCGTACCAGGCCGGGCCGTCGGGCAATTCGCTCAGGCCGATGGTTTCGCGCGCGCCGGGAAGATAGGTGTTGGTCATGAAAACGCAGAGCTTGGAGAAGGCCGGGACGACTTTTTCGCGCAGGGCGGTGGCGGCTTCCTGGAGCAGGCGCGCGCGGTCGGTTTCGGGCAATTGCGGCGGAAATTCGGTGAAGGGCCTGGCCACGGGGTTTTTCTCCAAGTCGTCAATGGTCTGGCTTTTGATCTGGCCCGGCACGTCGCGCAAGGTGATGCGCGGGGGCGTGATGCCGGCGGCCAGGAATTTTTGCAGAAGGACGATGGCCTGGTCCACCAGCGCGGGGACGGCGTTGAGGCGGGCGATCATGTTCTCATAATCCTGCACGGTGTTGCGCGGGGCAATGGCCAGGATTTCGGGCACCATCTGTTGCACGCCGGCCATCTGGGTGATGGCCATGTATTCGCGTTTGAAGCGCGTCCCCTCGACTCGCAGTTCCAGACCGCGCTTGAAAAGATCGTAGTTTAATTGATCCGGCGCGCTCAAGGCGGCGCGGTTGATGGAGGCGATGACTTGCAATGGCGCCTGGAGTTCCCGTTGGCGGCGGGCGATGGCCTCGAGGGAATTATCCGTCCAGCGGTCATTAAAACCGGGGTAACCGGCTTCGGTGGCCATTTCCGGGTTTTCGCGCAGATCATAGTCCCACTTGATTTTGAAAAGCTGGTGGAGGCGGCTGGCGTCGTTGCCGGTGGTGGCGAGATTGGCGCAACTCTGTTCAAACGCCGTCGGGATTTGAGCCAGTGCCGCAAAACCGCTCGTCAGAAGCAGGGCGATGGCAAAAACAGTTTTGTTAATTCGATTCATGCGGCGGACAATACGCAAAAGCCGTCCCCATCCGCAATGTGAATGAGATCGAATAGCCGCAAAAGAACACACAGAACGCAAAAAAAACGCCTTTTCTTTTGCGATTCTTGCGTTCCTTTGCGGCAATAAATCCGCAATCCGCAATCCGCAATCCGCAATTGAAAAACCGCTCTGGCCTTGCGCCGGCGGAATGGCTATGCTCGCGCCACACATGAAACTATCCAACCTTGCTGTTTTGTTCTTCACCGTGGCGCTGAGGGCGCAGGCGGATGAGGGGATGTGGCTGTTCAATCAACCGCCCCGCCAAATCCTGCGCGAGCGCTATCAATTCGAGGCCACCGATCCCTGGCTGGAACATCTGCAAAAGGCGTCCATCCGCTTCAACTCCGGCGGCTCCGGCAGTTTCGTGAGCGAGGACGGGCTTTTGATTTCCAACCATCACGTCGGGGCCGACGCGTTGCAAAAATTCAGCACGCCGGAAAAGAATTACATGAAAACCGGCTTCTACGCGCGCACCCGGGCCGAGGAAATCAAATGCCTGGACCTGGAGCTAAACGTCCTCCAGTCCGTCGAAGATGTCACCGCGCGGGTCAACGCCGCCGTGCCCGCGAGCGCCGATGCCGCCGCCGCCTTCCTGGCGCGGCGCAAGGTGATTGCGGACATCGAAAAGGAGTCGCTGGACAAAACCGGGCTGCGCTCGGATGTGGTCACGCTCTGGCAGGGCGGGGCTTATCATCTTTATCGCTACAAGCGTTACACCGACGTGCGGCTGGTCTTCGCGCCCGAACAACAGATTGCGTTTTATGGAGGCGACCCGGACAATTTTGAGTTCCCGCGCTACGACCTGGACATCTGCCTGTTCCGCGCCTACGAAAACGGGCAGCCGGCCCAGGTGAAGGATTACCTGCGCTTTTCGCCAACCGGCCCTCACGACGGGGATCTGGTCCTGGTCTCCGGTCATCCCGGCGGGACGAGCCGGATGCTGACCATGGCGGAACTGGAATTCCTGCGCGACCAGTCGCTGCCCTTTCGCCTGGGCGTGCTCAAGCGATTGGAGGTGCTGGTGGGAACCTGGAGCAACCGCACCGCAGAAAACGCGCGGCGCGCGCGCGAGCTTCTGTTCGGCGTGCAAAACAGCCGCAAGGCCATTGATGGCCGTCTGGGCGGATTGCTGGACCCTGATTTGATGGGACCCAAAGCCGGGGCCGAGGTGGAATTCAAACGGCGTCTCAGTTATGCCGACAGCCGCAAGTACCCTGACGCCATCGCCGCCTACGATAAGATTGCCCAGGCGACCACCACGCTGGCCGCGCAGGCGGTGCGTCAATCCCTGCTGGAAAGCGCCCAGGGTTTCAATTGCGAGAGCTTCCGCCTCGCCCGGACGCTGCTGCGCGCCGGCGATGAACGCAGCAAACCCAACGGCGAGCGGCTGCGCGAGTATTCCGACTCCGGCAAAGTTTCCCTGGAACTGGCCCTTTTTTCGGAAGAGCCGATTTACAACGACCTGGAAATTCTCACGCTGTCGGACTCGCTCACGTTTCTGGCCACGTCGTTTGGCGACAACGATGAACTTGTGCAAAAAGTGCTGGCCGGCAAATCGCCGCGCGACCGGGCGGTGGAGTTGATCAACACGACAAAGGTGCGCGACGTGGCGTTCCGCAAACAGCTTTACGAGGGCGGCGCCAGCGTGGTGACGGCGGCGCATGATCCCATGATCGAATTGGCGCGGCTGATTGATCCGGCGGCGCGCTCGCTGCGAAAAGTTTCCGATGAACAAAACGAAACCAAACAACAGGCCCACGCCGCGATTGCCCGCGCGCGCAACGCCGTGCTGGGCAACGAGGGCTATCCCGACGCGACCTTCACCCTGCGGCTGTCCTTCGGCACGGTCAAAGGCTACGAGGAAGCGGGCAAGCCGGTGGCCCCCATCACCACGATGGCCGGCATTTACCAGCGGGCCAGGGAAATGAACAACCGCCCGCCCTTCGATCTGCCGCCGCTCTGGGAAAAGCGCAAATCCAGGCTGAATTTGAGCACGCCGTTGAATTTCGTGAGCACCGACGACATTATCGGCGGCAACTCGGGCAGTCCGGTGGTGAACCGGGCCGGGGAGTTTGTGGGAATTATATTTGACGGAAATTTGGAGGGATTGCCGTGGGACTACGCCTTCAGCGACAAGCAGGGGCGGGCGACCTCCGTCGCCTCCCCGGCGATCCTGG
>Ga0187848_10002486_pt1 | contig 14447 bp, 6 predicted proteins | sample June2016WEW_4_40_FD_132424 | JGI IMG/M metagenome (GOLD analysis project Ga0187848, IMG submission 132424) | Peatland microbial communities from SPRUCE experiment site at the Marcell Experimental Forest, Minnesota, USA - June2016WEW_4_40 | ecosystem: Environmental > Terrestrial > Soil > Wetlands... | reverse complement strand
CTCGATCCCCAACTCGCGTTTCCCCCGGTCATAGCCGATCGCAGCAATGCTCGTCGAATCCACCGCCACACACTTCATCATGCCAGTCTAACTGCGACAGAGTTTATGAGACCACTTCTAGTCGTGAGCGCAGGATCGCGATGGCTGGCAATGTGCTGCCGCCCACAACCTATTTACACGTGTGGTTTGCTCGACGACCACTAGTTGCTAGTCGAGCCGCTATTCTGGGTAGCATCCTGAATTCAGACGCCGATCGCAATAGTTTTCTCCACACCATCGGCATCCACGGTGATCCAGTAGCCACCGTAGAGAAGATGCGCGTGGCGACGCTGCAAGGGGTACGTCTCGCAGAAACCTACGGGTATCCGCGAGCGTGGCGATTCACCCCCGAGCCGCAAGCGCTCGGAAAGGTTCTCGATCCCACCGCCGGCGGCGGGAGTATTCCACTCGAGGCTGTCCGCCTAGGATGCGAAACATTTGCCAACGACCTAAATGCGGTGGCAGCGCTGTTACTCAAGGCTACCGTAGAGTTGCCAATGGCGTTCGGTCCAGCGCTTGCTGCCCGATACGAAGAGCTCGCGGCGGATTTTATCAAGCGTGTACAGCCACACTTCATAGGTATGTTCCCGGAAGAGCCGAAGAACGTTCTTTCCGTGGAGGGCTACCTTTGGGCTCGAACTGTGACGTGCCCATATTGTGGCGGGCTGGTCCCGCTGTCACCTAATTGGAGGGTCTCGGGTTCTGGACATGGAGTGCGACTAGTTCCAGAGAGCGGCCGAATTCGATTTGAGGTTGTCGAGCGCGATGCTGATCACTCTCCTGGAACGGTGAAAGACGGCGATGGATCATGTCCATTTCCCGATTGTCGTCGCACGATTGACGGCGACGAGATCAAGGCTCAGGCCAAGGCCGGCCATATGGGACACCAGCTCTATTGTGTCGTCTATAAAGAAGAACAAATCCATGGGCACGCTAAGAACGGAAGGCCTAGGACTGAGAAAGTGATCCGGTTTCGCGCGCCAAGGTTGGAGGACGATGTTGACGCTTTGGTCAGACAGAAACTGGAAACCAAAATGCCGCTCTGGCAGGCACGCAACATCGTACCCGACGAGGAGATCGACTCTCTCTCGAACTACGACCGTGGACATAGGATGTACGGGATATCGCACTGGTCAGAGTTCTTCTCCCCACGCCAGTTTTACGGTCATTGCGTGGCCGTAGAAGTGTTCCAAGACATTTTGGCACAGTGCGCCGCGACAGATCTGGACCGCGCAGCTATGACCTATATCGCGCTGGCGTTAGATAAGATGGTTAACTACAACGCTATCCAAGTCCGGTGGCATGCCAGTCGCGAAGTTGTCGCTGGTGTTTTTGATCGGCACAACTTCTCGTTCTACTGGAGCTATGCTGAGATGGCTCCGGTCATCACCAGCAGTGGCTACGGCTGGGTGCTCGGGAACACTGGCAAGGCCCTCAACGAACTCATCGGCCTTCTCGGCCAGGCATCCGACGGGGGGCTCCAGTTCTCCGCTCCTCGACCCAAACCACCAATCCACATCACCTGCGCCTCAGCGGATTCACTGCCCCTCGAAGACGCATCCATCGATTGCGTGGTGATGGACCCGCCCTACTACGACAATGTTATGTATGCGGAGCTCTCGGACTTCTTTTATGTTTGGCTCAAGCGCACGGCTGGGTTGCTGTATCCAGACTTGTTTACTGGTCACCTGACCGACAAAGACCGCGAAGCCGTTGCCAATGCTGCGAAGTTCGCAGGACAGAAGGGCGGAGCTAAGAAACTCGCCGGCCGCGATTATCAGCAGCGGATGGCCTCCATTTTCAAGGAGCAGCGCCGCGTCTTGAAACCGGACGGCATCATGACCGTGATGTTCACCCACAAAGCGGCCGGAGCCTGGGACGCGCTGGCAGCAGGATTGATTGACGCTGGATTCACAATCACGGCGTCCTGGCCCGTGAACACTGAAGCCGAAAGCAGCCTGCACATCCGAGAGAAGTCCGCAGCTCGCTCCACCATTTTTCTCGTTTGTCGCGTGCGTGAAGCCGATACCGCCGCGAGCGAACCTCGCTACTGGGAAGAGGTGGAGCCGACCGTCCGCCAAGCCGTCCGCGTCAAAGTAAAGGAATTCCAAGACGCGGGAATTGGTGGAATCGATTTATATCTCGCCTGCTTCGGACCTGCGCTTCAGGTGTTCACCGAAGCGTGGCCGCTTACCCGCGGCACCGCGCGTCCGCAACCAAAAGCGCGACAAAGAGACCTATTTGAGGAGTTCGACCCCTACGCGGTTCGGCCGGAAGATGCGCTCGAAGCAGCGAGGCACGAAGTAAAGCAGTGGCGCATGGAGCAACTGGCCACTGTGAAACGTCACCACCACATGGACGCCTTGACCGAGTGGTACGTGCTGGCCTGGGATGCATTTCGAGCACCACGCTTCCCGGCGGACGAAGCACTCAAGCTGGCTCGCGTCGTCGGCCTCGACTTCGACCAAGACGTGAAAAAGCAGGTCTGCGAAGTGAAGGGTGATGACGTGATCCTGTGGGACAGTGTCACGCGCCACCGCAACGGCAGCCTCCACTCCATCAGCGAAGAGTGCATGCTCGACACACTGCACTGGGCGGCAAAGGTCGGGCGCGAGCAGAATACCGGCGCAGCGCGGAGTCTGATCGAAGACGCACACCTGATCGGCGACCCGACGCTGCTGACAGCTATCGAGGCGCTGCTGAACGTGTTGCCCCCAAGCCTTGCTTTGGCGGGCCGGAAGAAGCCCGATGCCAGCCTCGCCGGTGCAGCAAACGATTTCGAGGCGCTGGAGCGCCTGCGTAAGCTAGCCTTCGCGGAAACGGTCCCGGCGCCGAAGATTGCGGAGCAGATCCCACTCGAACTGCCGGCTGCTGCCGAGGACGAAGATGAGCCTACTGACTGAGTGCGAGTGGCGCACGAGCTATCGCCATGAAGATGGCGACCTGATCGAGTTGTTCTACAACCCAGCCCTCGCCTGTGCGGTTCAATACGACCGCATGACCGGCTACTTTTCTGCCAGCGCTCTGGCTCTCGCTGCCCGCGGCATTGCCGAGCTCATCACCAACGACGGTCGCATGCGGCTGATCGTCGGCTGTACGCTCCAGCAACCCGAGCAGGATGCCATTGGCGAGGGGTATGACCTTCGCGCGCGGTTGGAAGCACATCTGCTCGCTGCCGACTTGACTCCTCCGGACGAGAAGGCCGGCCGCGGACTGGAAATGCTCGCGTGGATGGTGGCGCAAGGACATCTGGACGTCAAGGTGGCCGTACCGGTCGATCCCGATGGACGGCCGGCGCATGCGCCCGGGCTCTACCACGAAAAAGTCGGAATCCTGACTGACACCGAAGGCAATCGGTTGAGTTTTTCCGGATCAATCAATGAAACGGCGGGTGGTTGGGTCAACAACCGGGAGAGTTTCCACGTTCACTGCGGTTGGTTTGAAGGCCGCGAATCGGCTCATCTCGAAGACGAGGTGGACGCGTTCGCACGGCTGTGGGAAGGGCGTGCGCGGTCGGTGAAGGTGTTTGACTTCCCTGAAGCGGCAAAGAAGAAGTTGCTGGAGTTCCTGCCCAGCGACGATCGTTTTGTTACGCCGCCTACTCGCAGGGCTGTTCAGGAACCGGAAACCCGCAAGCTACTGGCCGACGAGTTCCGGCGGATTGTTTGGACGTTCATCCGTGAGGCGCCGCGCCTTGCGCACGGACTGCGCGTGGGCGAGATGACGAGCGCGGTCACGCCCTGGCAGCATCAGGTGCGTACTTACACTCGGTTTCTGAGTGAGTGGCCAAGCCGAGTGTTGATCGCCGACGAAGTGGGACTCGGCAAGACGATTTCTGCGGGCCTAATCCTTCGGCAGGTCATCCTGAGCGGCTTGGCAAAGCGGGTTCTGATCCTTACGCCCAAGAGCGTGCAGATTCAGTGGCAGAACGAGCTGTACGAGAAATTCAATCTGAATGTCCCGATCTATGATGGGTCGGCGCTAGTCTGGAGGCCGGTGCATGGCGGGCAGAGTACTGCCGAAAAGTCCGTCGCACGCGACGGGTGGCAGGCCGAACCGGTGGTGCTTGTCTCCAGTTTCCTGATGCGGCGAGCAGACCGGCAGAAAGAACTGATCGACGCCCCTGATTGGGATCTGATCATTTTGGATGAGGCTCACCACGCACGCCGGCGCGGCGCCGGGAGTACGCAGGAAAAGGGACCCAACGCGCTACTCGGGCTGATGCGGAAGTTGCAGGCGAAATGCCTCTCGTTGCTTCTGCTGACAGCGACTCCGATGCAGGTGCATCCTGTCGAACTATGGGATCTGATGGATCTTTTGGGATTGCCAGATGAGTGGCGTCGGGACGACGGGGTCTTCCTGCGGTATTTCCAACGCGCGTCGGGGAATCCATCTCAGGAGGACCTGGAGTATCTTGCAAAGCTATTCCGCTCGACTGAGGCGAGTTTCGGGAAGATGACAGACGCCGAAGCGGCTCAGATCCTGCCGGATGTTTCCGCTCTGAAGCGCAAAAAGGTGCTACGAGCTCTGTGGGATGTGAGCGCTATACCGCGCAAGACCATGGATGCGGACACCCGTCGCGCCGCCATGCGGTTGTTGCAGGCCGCAAGCCCGTTGAGTCATCGCATGGTTAGAAACACGCGCGAATTACTGCGGCGCTACAACCTTCCCGTCCCTAAGCGCGATCCGCGCGAAGTCGTTGTGGAGATGACTCCGGCCGAAAGAGCGCTTTATACGGCCGTGGAGGATTTCATCGGCGACGCGTACCGGGCAGCTCCACCCGAGAAGCGCTCGGCGGTGGGTTTCGTCATGACAGTGTACCGGCGTCGACTGGCGTCAAGCTTCGAGGCGCTGAAGCGGACTCTGAACGGGCGGTTGATGCGAGCGGGGGGAATCACCGAGGAAGACGCTTCGCAGGATGAAACATCGGACGAAGTGATGTCCGGAGAGGAAGTGGCGTGTCTTGCAGCGGAGGCGCCTGAGGTCGTGGCGATTAATGAACGGGAGCGGATCAACAATCTGCTCCGGCGAATCGCGCAATTGGGTACCGACAGCAAGGCGCGCCGGCTCAAGGTTGAACTGGAGGCGTGTCTCGCGGATGGGTTCGACTCGATGATCGTGTTCACGCAATACACCGACACGATGGACTACCTCCGGGATTATCTGGCTGACCAGATGGCCGGAATGCCTGTGGCCTGCTACTCCGGTGCGGGTGGCGCTTGGCACGATGCTAGCGGCCAGTGGGTTCCGTGCTCGAAAGAGGAGATCAAGCGCAGGCTCCGGGATCGACAAGTTCGGCTGCTGGTGTGTACGGACGCCGCGGGCGAAGGACTGAACCTTCAGTTCGCCGGCGTGCTGGTGAACTACGATCTGCCATGGAATCCGATGAAGGTGGAGCAGCGGATCGGACGTATCGACCGTCTCGGTCAGCAGCGTCCGGTAGTTCGAGTATTGAGCTTCGCCTACAAAGACACCGTAGAGCAGGATGTTTTCTTCACGGTCGGAAGTCGGATCAATCTATTTCAGGGAATCGTAGGGCGACTCCAGCCTATTCTGTCCCGACTGCCGCGCAGGTTCGAAGAGTTGGCACTGCTCGACCGCGAGGCGCGGGAAATGGCGCGGCAGCGATTCCTGGCGGATCTTGAACAACAGGTCAGGGATGCCGACGAACATGGCTTCGATATCGATGCAACGGTGGAGGGATCGCTGGATCTGCCGTCACTTCCGGAACCGGCCCTGACGCTGCGTGACTTGGACCGTGTGATTAAGATTGGACGCGCGCGGCCGCCCGAAGTAGACTTCCGATCGCTTGATCCCGGATCGTACGGCATTGGACTGCCGGGCGGTCCGCCAATCCGGGTTACCACCGATCCGGGGGTATTCGAGTTCTCCTCCGACAACTTGCAGTTGTTCTCGCCTGGCGGTGACGCGTTCGGCACTTTCTATGTTGATGATGCGACGACTGGTTCGAACGGGCGCGGGATCGCGTGGCTCGTCCAGCGTCCGGACGCGGAGCCCGAGTTCGTCATCGCAACGCGGTTTGGACCACGCCGAGTTTGCAACTTGGAGGAGTTGCTAGCAGCGCTTGATGTCGCTGGCGACCCCTGCGAGTTTCCGCTGGCAGACTGGCCAGGCGTGACGGTTTCCGTGATTGCCTGATTCGGCGGTAAGGCACTCCTGCCCGACAAAGAACGGCGTGATGGCGTTTATCGTTACTGATCTGCTGATCTAACTACAAAGTAATTACTCGCAAGCTTAGCTCGTGCTCTCGGGGCATTAACGGCTTGAATCTCTTACGACCCGATCAGTACGTTCCGCAGTGCGATTTCCGCTGCAATCAGGGCGTCCTCGACCTCGCGGTCCAGCGGCGCCGACCGTGCATGTGACGACGCGGTGAGTTTACTGTCGATCGCGCCTACCAAGTCGCCGGCCCTTTCTGCGACATCAACATCCGACTCTGAGATACGGCCTCGATGCTTTGTCATCAGAAAGCGAATGCGCATCCTTCGCGTCACGCCATCTTTACTCGATTTGTCAGGGACAAAGCCGGGTTGCGAGCTGATTTCGGCGTTTGGAGCGCCGGTTTTCAGCGTTTGATCAATGAGTTCACGGCCAGAGTGGGCAGCCTGGCGCAACGAATCGGGATGATGAGATGCAAGAGCAGACCATGCGCCGCGTCGGATCTCAACCAGATGTGTGTCAATCTTCAGCAGCGCTTCATCGAGTTCGTCTAGAGCATTGCGCGCCAGAGCAGAACGTCCTTTCTCGGTGATTTCGAGCCAGTCATCTGGAACCACCAGATCCGACATGGTTGGCCGAAGGAAATCGCCCTGGATAAGCTCTTCGAGTGCTTTCCGTGCCCGGTTTCGCTCTTCACTGGAAAAGATGGTATTTAACTCTCTTTCAAGATCGCCGGATGTGTAGGGCTTGCCCAAAACGTCGTACTTTGCCTTCGACTGGCTACTCTTGGCAAAGATCCGGAGGATTAGAAGCTTCAGGTCGCTGTTGGACAGGTTTGTCATTCTGACTCTATTATCCGCCTCCGGGGAGGCATCCAGCAGCCGGCTTTGTCTATTCGATGCTTTACGGGCGCATAGACGAAATTCGGCAGGCGCTGAAGACAGGGTCGATGGTATTTATCGAGGTGCGCAAAGAACTCACCGGAAAACGAAAGAAGAGAAACGATCACATGGGAAAGACAGAGGCATCGAAACTGCCAAGCCGTAACGTGGAGACATCGAGATCAGGGATGACGATCCGGCTTAGCTGATCCGCCTGAGTCTCCAGAATCTTGTCATAGGTGATGATCTTGATGTCTGGCGTTTCGCTGCGGCGCCGTTCCAGCACCTCCATTCTCTCCTCATCTTGATAATCCCTTCCGATTAATACTGCGAGTCTTGACTGCGTAGGAATGTAGCCGAGCTGCTTCATTATTTTCTTATGATTCTCCGGATAGCTGATGTACCGCCCGTAATCACGTACTTGATTGATAGCACTATGAAGGATAGACGTAAATCCTGGGTGATTCTTATGGTAATTGAGTAGCTTCTCTGCCGGACCTTTCATTTCGAGAAGTTCGATATCTTTGATGTCACGCGGGCCGAGAATCGACGTGAAGGCAAAATCGGGTGACCAGCGCCTAATCGCATAGCTCGGATGCGGAATCTGGATGCCGAGGCGAGCCTGCATCAAAAAAAAGGGATTTTCCTCGAAAAACCTCTGCATCTGAGTTTCGGTGGCATTCATCTCGAGGAGCTGCTGGAATAGTTCTACATCGGCTCGCAGACCTTCGTTGTCGCGCATCACCGTCACCCATCCCCTGTTATTGCGTAGATCGGCGGGTGCGTAATAGTAGGAGCTCTCCATCTCCGGGTCTTTCTTCCTGAGCCCTGGGCCTATCTGAGCTCGGCCCTTCTCAAAGCGAACAAGCAACCCCATATCGCGGTAATCTTCGAGAACCCGCTTAATGTATTCATCAACGGTATCCCTTACCTTCGCGAGGATCTCCAGCGGATAGGGCGAGGGGCGGATGATGGTAACCCTAAGCCGTGATATTTCGTCGGGGTAACCGAAATAATATGGCTGCTCCGAAATGAGTATGAGAGGGATGGATTTCCATTTGCGCCCATCCCTCATTGCACAGGATTCAGGAAGACCACGAAAATCAGTGGCAAGATTCAGAGCACGTTGCAACGTGTAAGCCGCAATGCCTTCCGGGTCTGTATCTGCTTTGCACACAATTGTGTCCACGGCGCCCCACCTGCTGCTCGGATCGAAAATGAGGTAATCCATCAGGCGCTCGAAAGGCAGGGTCTCCGCGATGTGGTGATGGTCGCGCCATGTTTGAATCAGGTGCTTGTGTTCGCGATCTTCGAGAAAACCGGTACTGGTCAGGAGAATGTTCATTACGTGCAGGAACTATTATCGGTCATGCGTACGACCGACCGCATCGAACGCACCTGCGGCCCTTAAGAGAAACAGGGAATAAAGGGTGTTGCGCTTGGCGCAGGCGCTGAAGCCTTAACGCTGCTACACCCGAAAGAGATAGGCATCGCTTGTGCCACCTTTCGCCTTGCTGATGGCTTTTGCGTACATCGCCACCTGCCGCCGATATTGATCCAGCGCCGACGCAATCTGCTGATCGGTTTTGAAATCGACGACGATCCATTTGCCGTCTTCATGGAAGACAAGGTCAGCCATGCCTTCTATCAGTTGGCCATCCGCCAGGCGCAATGTGAGCGGCAGTTCGCGGTAGCATGCGCCGTCAAGCGCAGCAATCCTGGTGCGTTCCATCAGCGAGTGTTGAAGCGCGGCAGCAACGGTTTGCGCCGCGGCCTCGACTTCTTCTGCCGTCGCGCCGAGAATCCGCCCCTGCAACTGAGCACAAGCGCTTACCTTGTCACCATCGCCGTCAAGCGGAATCGTCGCAAGGACTGCGTGCACCAAGGTTCCGAACCTCGGTCCAGAAGGCCGGTTCTCAATGGCAGTCTCAACCAGATGGACCTCGTCCTGGGATCCGGCCTCTGACCTTGCATGTTCGGTGGCGGTCTGCACACGCAGAGTGGGTACCGATCCAGTTGCGATGAGACGCTCGCGCTGCTCCTGCCAGTCTCGGTATTCCTGAAGCTTCTGCTGGATAGTGTGCTCGCTTCCTTTTTCCAGCAACTCCTGCTGGCGAATACTGAACGATGGCGCTTTACCCAAGTCAAGCGTCTTCGGGTCCCACCATACGACGCTGTAGGCCGAAGGTCCATTGCCGAAGCCATGGGCACCGGGCTTGACAGTTCGGTCATCAGCAGGATCGTTGTTCGGACGAACCAGTACCGTGTCGATGCCAAAGTCCGGGCACAACTTTGGGCGCGATGGTGCGTGGCGGCGCTCTTCAAGTGGATAGAGTGCCGGATACACCGGGGCCACCCACCACTCGTCTGCGATACCCGGACCACCGCCATTTGAGGCGTCGCCGATTGCCGGCACGACCAGCACATCCCGCGCCCGCGTGGCAGCAACATAGGCAAGCCGCACTCCTTCTGCCACATCGCATGCGTGCTCCTCGTCGAGGTGGTCGCGAATCTGCTTTGGTACCCAGCCCACAAGCTTCACCGCGGCGAGCCCTTTTTGCGAGTCGATGTATCGGCTAGGATCAGCGTGCGCGATTTTGCAAGTAATGTCTGCCAGGATGACGACCGGAAATTCAAGTCCCTTGGCGCGGTGGACGCTCATCATCCTTACGCCATCGGCGCTCTCCTCGTATATGGCCGCCTCCGCCTGTTGTCCGCGCTCGGCGCTTTCGATCAGTTGTTCGACAAATCTGCGGAAAGACGTCGCACCAGCGGACTCATACTGCTGCGCCATTTCCGCCACGTGGAGCACGTTGGCCAATGCCTGTTCGCCTCCCGGCCGCATGGCGAAGCCGGCGTGCGCCCGCGTCGCGTCGAGCAGGCGAGTGATTGTTTCAGATACCGGGCGGTAGTTACGGCCGCGCGAAAGCTCGCGCAAGGTCTCAAGCGCGCTTGCCACGGGCTGGATAGAATCGGGCACCGCCTCGGGAACACGGAACGGATGCCACGGGCCGAATGCATTCCTATAAGCAAGCAGGTCGGCGTCGCTGATGGCGAATAGCGAGCCACGAAGCGTCGCGAACACCGAAAGCGTGTCGTCAGGCCACTCGATCGCACTCAGCGCCGTGCGTATCGTCGATACTTCTTCGCGTTCGTGGTATGACTTACCACCGACAAGCAAGTGTGCGACGCCGCGGGACTGAAGTGCCTCCGCATAGGGTCGGGTTACGTCCCCGCCGAACAACTTGTCAAAGCGCCGAAACATGATGCAGACATGGCGCGCCTCGACGGGCACACGGCCTCCACGTCCGCGCTCGGTCACCATCCAGCCGCTCTCTTTCAGCAACCAGTCGATCCAAGCGCCGACAGCGTCGGGAAGAGATTGTTCGACCGCACCTCCCGAAAGCCTCGCTTTGCCGTAGGGAGAAGGTACGCTCAAGGCCACGATGGAAGGCTGATCGGGGTCCTGTTCCCGGCTGGGCGAAAGGGGCACGTAGTCGGCTTGGAGAGCCGCGCGGTCGCCAGTCATCTTGGGCTGGAACGCGGCATTGACGAAATTCTGGATGAACGGGACGGAGCGGAAACTCGTGCTCAAGGGAACGCACGTAGCCCCGCCTTTCACGAGCAGATCCTTTACCTGCCAGTACAATGAGACGTCGGCACGACGGAAACGGTAAATTGCTTGCTTCGGGTCACCCACGATGAACAGCTTGCCGGGCACAACCGACATACTGCGCCAGTCGCGGGTTGCAGGATCGTCTGCAGCGAGGAGAAGCAATATCTCGGCCTGCAGCGGATCGGTGTCCTGAAACTCATCGATGAAGATATGCGAAAACCGCTCCTGGAGAACACGTCGGACTGATGCGTTGTCGCGAAGCAGATCGCGAGCTCGGACAAGCAGGTCCAGGAAGTCGAGCTTACCTGCGCGGGCTTTCAGCGTTTCGTAGAGTTCAATGCTGTCGCGTAACTCGCTCCGCAGCAGCGCAGCTAGGTCGGCATCAGCACGGTCGCCAAACTGCACTAGGGATGCAACCAGGACCTGATGCGCGGCGACGACATCCGCACGAGGAACTCCATCGCCGTATTTTGCAGGCCCGACTCTGTCGATTTTGAAGTCCCACGCCTTGGCAAGTGAGATCAGTTGCGATTCCAATGCGTCATAGTCTCGCCCCCGGCTCTTCTCCACCGTCTTGATGTAGTCGCTAAAATCGCGAGCACGCCGCGTCTTCTGGTAGACAATGTGTGCCTTGTCTTTGGCGGTGCGAGTCAGGTCAGCAAACCTGTGCAACTCGGTGACAAGCCGGTCGATTTCCGCAATGCGGTCGTATTGAGGTCTTTCCCAGTCGGATTCGAAGTCGCGCCACTGCACGAGCGTCCAACCGGCGCTTTGAAGCCGCTCCGTGGGACCGTCTTCAGATGGCCGGCGCAGCGAGCGCCGGACCCCTTCCGGTGGTGCTTCTAACACCCGCTCCAGCCAGGCACGAAATGCTTGTCGATAAAGCTGCTCAGCGGCACCTTCGTCCATGGCTTCGAATTGCGGATCAACGCCGGCTTCCATCGGACGTTCGCGGAGCAGATCTGTGCAGAAGGAATGAATCGTGCCCGCACGCGCCTCTTCCAAATGGGCCAGGGCCGATTCAAGATTCGTTCGGCGTTCCTCGTCGTTGCCGGCATCAGCACGCGCCCTTTCCAGTCTCTCTCGGATGCGTAGTTTGAGTTCGCCCGCTGCCTTTTCGGTGAACGTGACCGCAACGATCCGGTCCACCGTGGTGCGGCCCTCAGCCAGAATGCTGATGATGCGGTGGACCAACTCCGTAGTCTTGCCGGTTCCGGCGGCAGCTTCGACAACCAACGTCTGGTCGAGTGCGGTACGGATCAGGTCACGGGAGGATTGATCTGCAAGCGGCTTCATTGCATTTCCCTCAACTTGAGCAGTGCTGCAAGCGGCCCCGGATCCTTGCGACCAGAGCGCAGTTCCTCGTAGGGTCCACAGACAGAGCGGAAGTCGCACCACTTACAACCGTCTTCTTTTGGGGCAGGAGGAAGGAATGCCGTCTCGATAGCGTGGTCAATGGTCCGCAGAACATTGAGGCCGGCGCGCCGCGCTGCCTCGTTCATTTCAACCCTGCGTTCGGCATAACCGCCAGCCGCTGTACAGAACGACAATCGTGCTTCGGAGACGGTTCCCGCTTGGAGGGCCTCGACGGAAAGCGAGTAGAGAACCGGCTGCAAAAACTCGCCTTTGCCTACAACCATTCCTTCTTCGGTGCGATTCTTGCCAGTTTTATGATCAGTAATGCGGACATCTGCTGCCTGCTCCCTCTTCTCGATGAGATCCACAATTCCGTGAACCAGGAAACCACCATCCAACTGCGCCGAGGCGGCGGTGCTTTGCTGATCACGATTGTTGTCGGAGGGCAAGCCAAATCCGTACTCGATGAGTAAGGGCAGATACCCGTCCGGATGTTCGACCAGATGCGTCAGCCAGCCGCGAAGATCGGCATGCAGGGATTCGATTTCGTCCTGCCAAACGCGCTCAAGGGCGGGGGCGAGAGCATCATGGTACTGCGCGGCGACATCACCCAGAATGCCGTCCATTTGTTTCTGTGCTGCTGCAATCGTCGCCGCAGTGAGCGGCAGGAACTTGTTGTTCCGCGCAAAACGCAAGAATCGGGCTAGAACCGCATGGTACATGCCGCCACGAGTCATCGGGTCCAACATCTGCAAAGGCACGGATTCCTCGCGAGCAGCTAGTCGATAAATCGCACTCAGCAGAAATCGGTAAGGGCACGCTGCAAAGTGCTGTAGTGATGTCGGCGAATAGGCGCGGCTAATCAATCGAAAGCGAGACAACTCCGCCTGGGTGGAGTCGCTTCCGTCACAGAGGCCATCGAAGCCGCTCCATGTCTTTTGCCAGCGCTTCCAGCGCATGCGCAGTGACCGGCCCAATGGGGGACTCAGCTCCATGAGATAGCGCCCTTGCCCACGCACCGATTTTGGATCAGCGATCAGCAATGGCCGCAGCACCGCGAGGTCGTGCTCAATGTCATCGATGGCCACACTCGGGGACCTCGGTGCAAACCACGCCAGTTCAGCGCCTCCATTGCGCGCAGCCTCGCGCTCGAAGCCATCGACGTTGGGCAAGGCGCCGAGCGTCGTACGGCGAACGTCGAGTGCGTAGAACGAAGGCACACGGGGCCGGGCCAGCGCTACCTCGACACGAGGATACGAAAAATAAATACGGCTCTCGGTGGCCGAAGCCGCAATCCTTAGACGGAGGCGCTCTTCGGCGGTGCGATCAGCACGGGTAAGTAATGGCGGATCGGCCGTTACGATTTGCGTGCGGTCTTCGTCGAGCAGAAGCGGATCTTCATGCAGCTTCTGTGGGAAGATTCGCTCGGCTAGGCCGGGTACAAAGATTACTGCGAATGAGCGCCCACGGAACTGTTCTGGCGAGCCGACGAACACGCGGCCAAAGCGATTACGCGGTGGTTCGGTACTCAAATCAGTCAGTCGTTGAGAAAACGCCTCACAAACTTCTTCCAGTGTCACTGGACCGACCTCTGCCATCGGTCGAAGCTCCGCCAACACTCTCAGCACACGCTCGCAGGACCGAAGCACCATCGGCGCCAGTCTTTCCAGCGCGCCCAACCATTCTCCCCAGGTGGCGCGCTGAGGTAGTTCGGCAAGCATTGCGATGATCGGAAGAGCAAACCGGCGTAAATGGCCGAGTTGTGCCAGTTGCCGCTCGATGGCGGCTATCCGTGGAGATTCCGGATCTTCTTTGCACAATTCAGCGACGCGAATATCGAGCTCGGAGGCCAGGCCAGCCAGTCGCCTCTCCCAGCGTCCCTTCCCGCCAACAACAGCAGCCTCCACGAGCAGCTCTTCCCACTTCCATGGCGTGCGCAGCGAACCGCCCACCATCGAATCCGTTTCTTCCACGCGTTCTGGAGGCGACGCGGGAGCCATCTCTTCTTCCAGTTCCGGAACGACGGATTCGGGGATCACCTCATCGCTGGCGGATACCCAGATCTGCTGCTGCCCGATAAGTGGAGTCCCATTCTCTGCGAGGGCTGGGACCTGCCCTAGTGAAAGATACTCGGCGAAGCGCCTTGCGCTTAAGCCTTCCGCGGCGCACGCCAACAACACCAGGAACGCTCTCCCGGATGCATCCGGCCGGCTCGTTCCGTGCGCGAAGTACGCGGGCACATGGGCACGCTCCAAGGGCCTGCGCATAAATAAAGTCTACATTTCTACTCATGAGGCGAAACTAAATAGTTCCAGTCTCCATGAAAAGCTGCTGGCGCCAAGTTGAGGGTGGCCATTTCTGCATCAGGGATCTTG
>Ga0187848_10002485_pt1 | contig 14465 bp, 11 predicted proteins | sample June2016WEW_4_40_FD_132424 | JGI IMG/M metagenome (GOLD analysis project Ga0187848, IMG submission 132424) | Peatland microbial communities from SPRUCE experiment site at the Marcell Experimental Forest, Minnesota, USA - June2016WEW_4_40 | ecosystem: Environmental > Terrestrial > Soil >... | reverse complement strand
CTAGATTATAGGCCACGCGGTGCTCAGGCGGCAGTCGGTTTTTCCTGGGGCGGCTCGGCCAGCAGGAGGGCCACCACGGCGGCCGGCAGGAACAGGAACCCCGCGTACAACATGACCAAGCGGCAGTCGCCCACCTTGGCGAACAGCCCGAAGAACACCGTCCCGCCCGCGGCCGCCAGGCGGCCGATGTTGTAGCAGAAGCCGGCCCCGGTGGTCCGCAGCAAGGTGGGGAACAGCGGGGGCAGGTACATGGTGAACAGGGCGAAGACGCCCTGCGAAACACCCATCGCCGAAAGCCACCAGAACTGGTCCCAGGGACTCCGCGGCTGGTGGTAGGTCCAGAACATGGAGAGGAAGTAGACGGCACACAACACCGCGATGGCCCGGCGGTACCCGACGAGGCGGGCGATGGCCCCGGCCAGGAAGTTCCCGGCAATCGACGTGAGCATCAAGAGCACCAGGGCCATGCCGAGGAAACGGGTCTTTTGGGGCTCGCTCCAGGCTGACAACTCGGGCAGGTTGCGGAGATGTTGCAGCGACCAGTACATGAACGCCCAGTGGGCCGTCAGGGCCAGCGAGCAGACGGCGATCGTCAGCAGCGTGGTGCGGAGGATCGCGCCGCGGAACAGGTCGCGGATCGACGGGGCGGCCCGGCCGGCGCGGGCCTTGGCCGCGTGCCACTCTTCCGGCTCGGGGACGGAGCGGACGATCCACAGGACCGAGAGGGCCGGCAGGATGCCCACGAGAAAGACCGAGCGGTAGTGCCAAGACGGGCTGGGCCAGGGGACGAGCGAGAGGGCCAGGACCGCGATCATCGCCAGCAGGACGCCGCAGTTGACGGCGGACTGCAACACGGCGGCGATCCACGGTCCCCAGCGGCGGGGCCAGGTCTCCGAGAGCAGGGCCGCCCCCACCGCCCATTCGCCGCCGATCCCCAGGGCGGCCAGGAAACGGAAGATCATCAGGTGCCACCAGGTCTGCGCAAAGAACGACAGGCCGGTGAACACCGCGTAGGTGAGGATGGTCAGCATCAGGGCCCGCGCCCGTCCCAGCCGGTCGCCGAGGCGGCCGAACCACCCGCCGCCCAGGGCCCAGCCCACCAGGAACGCGGCCTGGATGAGCGAGCCGTAATAGCCGACCGCCGCATCGCGCTGATCTTCCACGACGAGCAGTTGGGCGACGAAGGGCGTGGCCACCAGCGTATACAGGTGCATGTCCAGCCCGTCGAACAGCCAGCCCAGCCAGGCGGCGATCCCCGATTTCCACTGTTGCGGCGTGATGTCGGACAACCGCTGGGTTTCGTGGCCGCCGGCAGGGTGCATGCGTTTACTCTCGCGCCGGCCCGCCCGGCAGGCAGCTTGGTCCGATGGGCTCGAAGCTCTTGTAGGGGAGAATGAACTCCTGGTGCCCCAACGACTCGGAGGCCGTGGGCTCGCCGTCGGCGGTGCGGAGCACGCGATCGATCAATTCGCCGGTCACCTCGTCGAGCGTGCCGCGATCCTCGAGGATCCGCCCGGCGTCGACGTCCATGTCTTCCGCCATGCGGCGGTAGGTTTCCGGGTTGGCGCAGACCTTGACCACGGGCGCGACGGCCGAGCCCACCACCGAGCCGCAGCCGGTGGAGAAGAGGATCATGTGAGCCCCGCAGGCCATCAGGTCGGCGGCCTCGGCGTTGTCGCAAATGTTGGGGAAACCGAAGCGGACCTCGCCGTCGGGCACGACGTCCAGCAGGTACAGGCCGCCGCGGGGTGGCAGATCGCCCGGCTTCAGGAGCCCGGACACCTGCCGGCTTCCGCTCTTGGCATAAGCCCCCAGCGATTTCTCTTCCTGAGTGGTGAGCCCGCCCTCCGCGTTTCCCCAGGCGAAACTGCCGTGGCCGAGGACGCGGTGGTACCGCTCGGCCTTCAGGACGGCGGCGGCCAGCTCCTCGCCCAGTTCCGGGGTAATCGCCCGGGCGGCGAGGTGCCGCTCGCAGCCCAGCAGCTCGTTGGTTTCCTCGAAGATGGCCGTCGCGCGGCGATCCACGAGCCAGTCGAAGGTCTTGCCGATGGCGGGGTTTGCCGTCAGGCCGCTGGTGGCGTCCGATCCGCCGCAGATGGTTCCCACTACCAGGTCGCCGGGCTGCATGTCGCTGCGCGACATGGCGTGCAACTTTGGGAGGGTCTCTTCCACCCACGCACGTCCCGCGGCCACGGTCGCCCGGCTGCCGCCGTCCTCCTGGAGCACCAGGGTCCGGACGGGGCGGCCCGAGCGGCGGACCGTTTCGGCCAGGTCCCGGCGATTGAAACTCTCGCACCCCAGCGAGACCAGCAGCACCGCGCCGACGTTGGGGTGTGTCGCCAGGCGTTTCATCACCCGCTCGGCGTAGGCGTTGGGGTAGCAGCCGGCGAACCCGATCAGGTGCGCGCCGCGGTCGCGGTAAGGCAGGACGATCTCTCGGGCCGCGTGATGGGCACACTCGACCAGGTACGCCACCACCAGGTAGTTGCGGATGCCCGTTCGGCCGTCCTGCCGCCGATAGCCTTTCACGTCGGCGGCTCCTTCGCCACGACGGCAGGCTGCTGGCGAGTGAAGGTGGCAAAATAGTCGCTCTTGAGGTTGTGGACGTGTACGTGCTGGCCCACGCGAATCTCGCGGGTGGCGGAGCCGATCGGGCAACCGCACTTCAAGACCTTCTCGCCGCGGGCGATCGCCGCAACCGCCACCTTGTGGCCCAAGGGGATGGGATCCAGGAGCGTAAGCCGGGTGTCGTCCAGCCTGGCGGACTGGCCGGCGGCAAGCGCGGCCGTGGCCACGGCGACATTGTCGGCCGGGGCCAGCCGCAGCAATCGGCCCCCGACGTTCCGAGCGATGGCGGGATCGAGCATCCCTATAGTTGAACGCCTCGCGCGGGAAGAATCAAGCCGTTCACGGCGGCACACATACCATGGCCCCCGCTCAGGCAGATTCCGGGCGGCACCGATTGACCGCCCGGGGAAACGGGTCTAAACTGGTGGTTATGTACCCCTCGGCTCGCCGGGCTGCCGCTGGGCTACAGACTGCGTGGAGAGCGTCGCCGATCGTTACGGAGATCTTCTCATGCCGCGCTCGGGTCCTTGGCAAGGTCGGTGGGGCGAAGCGTGGGAGCAATGGAAGTCGTTTCCCCGCTGGGCCCGCATCTTGTACGGCCTGGCGTGTCTCGTCAGCGTCCTGACGGCTTTCGCGTTTTCTTTCGCTTCCCGGCACCATCGCAGCGAGGCTTGGATAGAAGCCCGAAGCGCAAGCGAGGGAACGGTTGACGCCCCTCGCTTGCGCTTCGGGCTTGAATCAGTCTCGCCTGCCACCAGCACGCAAGCGGCGGCGGGCGATCCACTGACAGCCCGCGAGGCCGAGGCGAAGCCGAGCCCTGAGAAACAGTCCAAGCCCGCGGGGCCTGCCGGCAGGGAGGACGCCGCCGCAGACGTCGTTGGGGAGGGTGGAGCGGCCAAGGGCAAGGAAGCGACCCGCAAGAAGCCCGACCTGCCCGCCCAGCCGCCCGAGCGCAAGGGGACTCCTGCCGTGGCCGCTCCCGCCACGACCGCTCCCACCGCTCCGGCCGCAATCCGGGTTCCCGGCACCTCCACAGCGGCTGCGTCCGATGGTGTCGCGACGGCTGCGCCCGACGGCCTCCCCGCCGCCGAGGCCCCCGCCCCCAATCCGAATCAATCGGTGGTCGGCCCGGCCGTAAAGGCCCTGCTGGCCGTCGCCAAGCGTGAGGACAACCCGTACCACTATATCTTCCCGCCGGTCGTGCAACGCAAGCTGGAGTTCCAGGAAGTCCCGCAGCGCTTTAGCGTGGCCGTGCTCATGACGCCGGTGTTCGCACAGGAAAAGGTGACCGTGACCCAACCGGTCACACAAGGCACGCAGACCCTGATGACCACCACGCAACAGAGCATCCCCGGCCGGCCGATGGGCATGCGGCCGATGAAATTTCTCGTGCCCGATCCCAGCGGCCCGATCGTGCAGATGGTCAAGCAGCCGATCTGGGGCCCCGGCGGTCCGGACCGCCAGTCGATCGGATGGCTGGGCAATAACGCCATGGCGATCGTGGCCCTGTTGCGCTCCGGCGTCACCCCCCAGCGCGAGCCGGCCTTGAAGACGCTCACTGATCGCCTGTCGCAGTATCTCCAGGCGTTCGACAGTCCGGATTCCACCTGGGACGTGGCCTGGGCGATCATCGCCTTCGCCGAGTATCCCGGGGGCCGCTATCACGATCGCCTGGAGCGGCTTTTGGGGAAACTGCTTTCCGGCCAGATCGCCGCAGGGCCCGGGAAGGGCCTGTGGGGGCCGGTCTGCGTGAACCCGGCGCTCGTGCGGCAGGCGGTCGAATCGGTGTTCAAGAACCAGGCGGCCATGCCGCAGGCGGGCGTCGGTGTGGCCCGCAGCCCGGCGCTTCCGCAAGGCCGCCCGGCCGTACACCCCGCCCAGGCCGCCCTGCAGCGGCAGATCGTGGAGGCGCAGGAGCGGGCGTTCATCGAGCTGAACGCCGTCTCGACCCTGTGCCCCAGCTTCGCCCAAGCCACCCACGGCGTTACGCTCAAGGACGCGCGCAACCAGTTCGGCAACGACGTCGAGGTGCCCGGCTGGCCGGTGAACGCCTACCGCGAGCTGACGGCCGACCTGGAATCGACGGCCCTGGCGGCCTACGCCCTGCGCGTGGTGACGATGCACCACAGGATGCCGGCTGCCATCGAGTATCCCCGCGGGGTCGCGTGTTGCCGGAGTTTCTCGATCCGCGACGCCCTGGCGGCGGCCCTCCGCGCCATTGCCGCCGCCCAGCGCGACGACGGCGCCTGGGACGAAATGGTCGCCTGGCAGCCGGTCGACGAGTTCCGCGACGGGGGCGTCGGCCAGTTCGGGATGGCGGCGGCCGTGCCGGAGGCGTTGCCTTGCCGGCATCCGCCCATCGCCACCGCCGAGGCATGCAACGCCCTGGAAGACCTGCTGCTGGTGCTGGGGCGCGTAGAGGAACCGAAGAAGGCCACCCGGCCGGCCAAGGGCAAGGGCCGGCCGCCCGAGCCGGTCAAGCCTGCCGAAATCGCACAATACCGCGAGCAGATCGACAAGGGACGGCGGCACCTGCTGGAAATGGTCGCCGAAGTATCGAAAGGCCGGGACGCTCACGAGGCGATCGCAGAGGCCCCGCCCGCCCGCAACGCAAAGCGGCCGGCGGGCCGCCCGCTTGCTTGGCGCCCGCCTGCGGGTGGGCCGACACCCGCCGGCGGGCGCCTGGCCGGTCCCCAGCCCGTGGATCCCGTCTGGGGAGGTCCGCTGGAGCCGTACGCCCTGCTCTGCCAGTTGCGGCTGGAGGCGGATGCCGATTCCCGGCCAGATGCCGCCGCCGCGGGCCGGATCGCCCTGGGCAAGCTCATGACCGCCGCCGTAGGCTCTCAAGCAGCCACGGGCCTGTGGCCCGCCCCGGACGAGTACATGCCCTGGACGCCCAGTCTCCGCGAGCGGAGCCTGTACCTGGTCGCGCCGCCGGCCGCCCCGGCGAAAAAGGCCCCATCGCATCCTGCGAAGAGAACGCTGCAGACGCCCGGGCCGAAAGCCAAATCCGAGCATGGCGGCAAGGCGGGCGGCGCGGCCGCTCATGCCCCCGATCCACAGCCCGCCAGGACGGCGCAAGACCTGCTGGCGGTCCGCGCGCGGGTCTATTTCGACCCGCGATTCTGGAGCGTGGACGCCAAAGAGACCGAGCGGTTGGCGACCGTGTACATGCTCTGCTACCTCGCCGGCACTCAGATTCCCTTCCCCACGGCGAAGGCGTGCCCCAGTGAGGCCCCGATGCCGTAATACAGCCGGTTGCCGGGCGAAAAGACAATCGGCAGGACCTTGAGGATGTCCGGCATCCCGGCGGCGTCGAGCACCGCCTCGTCGGCCTTCACGTCGAGGATCTGGCCGACGAACTGCGTGTGCAGGCCCAGCTCGAAGACGTGCAGGACCTTGCACTCCAGCACCAGCGGGAACTCCCGGACGTACGGGGCATCGACCAAGTCGCTCGGGACGGGCGTCAGGCCCGTGGCGGCGAACTTGTCCACCTCGCGGCCACTGGTGAGCCCGAAGTAATCGGCCTGGCGGACCTGGGCCTGCGACGGCACGCTGACGGTAAACGCCCGCCGCTCCAGCAGGCTCCCATAGCTATAAGTGGCCTTCCGCAGGGAGACCGCCACGCAGGGCGGGTTGGAGCAGCAGACGCCTCCCCAGGCGGCCGCCATTCCGTTGGGCCGGCCCTGGCGGTCGTAGGACCCCACGATCCACGTCGGGGTGGGGCAGATCAGCGTCTTGGCACCGAGTGAGCGTTTCATCGTCAACCTCCGGAAGCAATGGGCAATGGGCGGTGTGCGGTGTGGAAGGCGCCAAAAGCCCGCCGACCGACCATGCTACGCACGGTGCCCGCGGCGGGTTCGGTGGGCGTTGCGGAAGGTCCCAAAAGCCCGCCGACCGACCGGGCACCATGCGCAGCATGGTCTCGCATGGTGCCCGCGGCGGGGTCAGTGGTCAGCGGGCAGCGGGCAGTGACAATTGTCCCCTGGGCGGCCGCCGTGGCAAGGGCCTTCCCCAAGTCCCTCGTCCGGTTCTGGGGAAAAAGCCTCGACCCCCTACCGGCCTGCTCGGGGGGTTCGATATAGGACGTACCGAAGGGATTCGTCACCTGCCCGGCGAGCAGGACTATTGCACTTGCGGCGATTTCGGCGATAATGACGCATAGCTTCCTGGGCAAGGTTCCCTTGGTTCCCTTGGTTCCCTTGGTAGAGAGGAGAGACCATGCGGCGAGATCATCGTGCATTGAAATGGGCCGTTTTGGGGCTTGTGGGCCTCTTCTGGGCGGCAAGCTTCGCGGCGGGCGAGACGACCTCCGCAGGCAACTCGCAGGGCTCGAAGACGACCAAAGACCCGGTCGCCGCGGCCTTCGCCTTGCCTCACGGCACCGTGCTCAGCGCCAAGCAGCAGCGGGCCTATAACAAGCTCAAGAGCCAGAACGAGTCGCCGCTGCGCCAGGCGATCGCCCAGATCCAGAGCAAGAATAAGGATGAGTCGACCAAGGGCTTGAAGCAGAGCAAGGAGATTCGGGCCAAGATCAAGACGGGGATCAAAGACATCTTGGCCATGTCCTCCGGCCAGACGCGGCAACCCACCGCGGCGGTCAGCCCGGCCGCCTACCAGCAGCCCCGGGCGGGCTCTGCGGGCGGCGGCGGCAATTGCCCCTGCGGCCGGTAAGTGAAGTTGCGTGGTTCGAGACTGTAGGATGGGTCGACGGGCACCGACCGGGCACCGTGTGCAGCATGGTCGGCGAGCCCCACCGTTCTTCGGGCAACCCTTGCGGTGGGGTTCGCTGCGCTCGACCCACCCTACACTCTGTCGGGAAGATGGGCGAGCGATTTAGCCCAGTGCTAGCGGCCATCCCCCCAGCCCCTGGAGACATCTTCCCATGAGACGAACGACTTTTTCTGCTGTCGCGCTATTGGTCCTGGTAACCGTCTCGGGCAGGACCTGGGGCCAAGCGGCCACGCCGGCGCCGGCGGGAAAAATCGCCGCCGCCTTGCAGCCGTTCGTCGATAACCACCTGCTGGCCGGCGCGGTGACGCTCGTGGCCGACAAGGACAAGATCCTCGACCTGGAGGCCGTCGGATACGCCGACATCGCCGCCGGGAAGCCGATGCAGACCGACTGCCTCTTCTGGATCGCCTCGCAGTCCAAGCCGATCACCGCCGCGGCCCTGATGATCCTCGTGGATGAAGGGAAGCTGCGAATCGAGGACCCCGTGGAAAAATATTTGGGCGAGTTCCGCGGCCAGATGGTCGTGGCCGAGAAGGACAAGGACCACGTGCTGTTGCGCAAGCCGCGGCATCCGATCACCGTCCGCAACGTGCTCAGCCACACCAGCGGGCTGCCTTTCAAGTCGGCGATCGAGGAGCCCACCCTCGACCTGTTCCCCCTGGCCACCCGGGTGCGGAGCTACGCCATGCTGCCGCTGGAGTTCGAGCCGGACACGAAATATTCTTACTCCAACGCGGGCATCAACACGGCCGGGCGGCTGATCGAAGTCGCCAGCGGCATGCCCTACGAGAAATTCCTCGATGAGCGCGTCTTCAAACCGCTGGGGATGAAAGACACGACCTTTTGGCCCACCGCCGCGCAGCTCCAGCGGCTGGCCGGGGCCTACAAGCCCGGCAAGAATGGCCTGGAAGCGTGCCCCATCGAGCAGCTCAAGTATCCGCTGGACGATCCCAGCCGCCAGCCCATGCCGGCCGGCGGGCTGTTCTCCACCGCGACCGATCTGTCGATCTTCTACCGCATGATCGCCAACGAGGGGGTCTTTGCCGGAAAGCGGGTCCTCTCCGCCGAGGCCGTGCGGACGATGACCTCGAAGCAGACGGGTGATCTGCCGGCGGGGTACGGCCTGGGCATCGGCACGTCCGGGAGGTTCGTCGAGCACGGCGGGGCCTACAACACCGCCTCGCGGCTGGACCGGCAGCAGCAGATCATCACCGTTTTCCTCGGGCAGCACGCGGGCTGGCCCAGCGGCGGCGAGAAGATCATCCCCGCCTTCCAGAAGGCGGCCGAGGGGTTCGCGCGGTAATGACTGGGAGCGAACATTCTATGCCCGTGATCGCCCGATTCTATGGCATCGTGATCAAGATGTATTTCAGCCAGTCTGAACACGGAATTCCGCATTTTCACGCGATCTACGGCGAGTTCAACGCCGTGTTTGGCATCGAGACGCAGGAGGTGTTGGAAGGCGATCTTCCGGTCCGCGCCCAGCGGCTGGTAAAGGAATGGGCCGGGCTTCATGCGCGGGAGTTGCTCGACATGTGGAAGCGGCAGGAGTTTCGACAGCTCCCGGGATTGGAGTGACAAGACCATGGACGGAGTTCCCCGGGTTGTACGCGTCGAACCCGTCGGCCAGGCAAAGGTGCTCGTTCGGTTCGAGAACGGCGTCGAGAAGATATACGACTGCCGTCCCCTGCTTAGTCGCTCGGAGTTCGGTCTACTTGCCAACGCGGCCTTTTTCCGGGCGGTTCGCGTCGATCCGGGGGGCTACGGCATTTCGTGGAGCGACAACGTCGATGTGAGCGAGTATGAGCTCTGGACCCGCGGAATGCCAGCAACCGAAGAACCCTCGCAATCGCAGGGGCGGGGGTCCGACGACCAGTGTTGTCGCTAGACTCTTGGGAGGACAAGCCCCGTGCCCGCCATCTCTCGCAGAGCCGTTGCGCTGGGGATTGTTGCCGGGTGGCCGGCGGCCGCTTGTTTGGCAGCCGCGGCGGCAGAGCACAAGCCCGAGGCTCCCCCGGCGGCCCCCGCGGAAAAGCCTAGACCGAGGATTACGATCTCCAAGGAAACGACTTATCTGACCGGCCCGCTCCGCCCCGACGGCTACGTGGATTACGTGGCCGCCCTGAATGCCGAGCTGAGCCGCGGTGTCACGCCCGAGAACAATGCCGCTGTGCCCCTCATGCTGGCCTTCGGGCCAAAGGCGGTGTCAGAGAAGCAGCGGGAAGCGTTCTTCAAGCTGCTCGGCGTGCCGGTGCCGCCGGACGGGGGCAACTACTTCGTAGCGGTCTACCGCTATGTCAACTACCTGCATGGCCTCGACGAGCTCCCCGGGATTGAAAAACGGCCGAGCACGCCGATCGGTTCCAAGGAGTGGGACGAGGCGGACGCCGAGTGCGCCCAGGCGCAAAAGCGGCCCTGGTCGAGGGAGGAGTTTCCGGTAATCGCCGGGTGGTTGGAAGCCAACCACGAGCCGTTGCGGCTGATCGGAGAGGCCGCCCGGCGGCCCCGCTTCTACGCTCCGCTTGTGCCTTCGGGCGACCCGCCCATGACGTCCGTCCTGCTCTCGATCTCCGATGCGTTTTTCAATGCGGCCCGCCTGCTTGAGGTTCGCGCGATGCTCCACCTCCACGACGGCAAGGTGGACCGCGCCTGGCAGGACCTGCTCGCCTGCCAGCGTTTGGCCCGGCACGTCGGCCAAGGGCCCTTCCTTACAGATGGGCTGATCGCGATTGCCGTCGAGCAGACGGCACTGCGAGGCGACGCCGCGCTGGCCCATTACGGTCGTCCAACTGCCGCCAAGATTCGCCAGATGCGGGCTGACTTGGGCGCCCTGCCCGCGGCGCCCAAGATGGCCGACCGCATCGACCATAGTGAGCGGTTCTTCGGCCTGGACCTCATCACAACGGCCGCACGGAAGGGGGTTTCGCACCTCCGCGACATTATGGGTACTTTCTCCGACGAGCCACAGGGGCTCATCGAAAAGATCCGGTCTGCGGGACTGGACGCGGCGGCCGACTGGGACGAGCCGCTTCGGATTTCGAACCGCTGGTACGATCGCTGGGCGGCCGCGGCGCGGAAGCCGGCGCGGGCCGAGCGCGTCGCCACGATGGCTGATTGCAAGAAGGACATCAAGGCCCTCGCCGCCGGAGTGCAGCGCGTCCCCGGGCGTCTCCTCGAAAAAATGCCCCGGCCGGCCGCGGCGCAGTGGATAGGAGAGGCCTTTGCGGTCTTCCTGACGGAGGCGCTCGATGGAGTGACTCGCGCGGAGGATCGCCTCGCGGCGGAGAGGACGCTGGCCGACGTCGCCCTGGACCTGGCCGTTTATCGGGCCGACCACGGAAAATATCCTGACCGGCTGGCCGACCTGAAGCCGAAATACCGCGCGGAAATCAAGGACCCGTTCTTGGACGCAGACTTGATCTACCGGCCCGCCGCGGACGGATTCCTGCTCTACAGCGTCGGGCCTAACGGCAAGGACGACGGGGGCCGCAATCGCCTCGATTACTTGACCGACGAATCGCCACCGCCCGGCTATGAGCAGTGGGATGACGTTGTGCTCCGCATGCCGGTGAGCCCACGAAAACGATGAGGCTCGCCGGACGGCGGGGTGCCCGCGAGCCCGTTGGATTGAAGCCCGAAGCGCCAGTGAAGGGCACTCGCCGTTTCCTCGCTTGCGATTCGGGCCCGTATAGAACGGCAGCGAGCGCTTCGCGCTCGCGCCCCGGCAACATACAATATGTCTTGAACCTTACCCTGGAGACTAACATGACCAGTTCGAATTGCTATTTGGGCCTGCCGTTGCTCTTCCTGGCGGCGGCCCTCGCCGCCCGCCCGACACAGGCCGGAGAGGCGCCGAAAGCGGACGCCCGGCTGGAGCTGTCGCTCATCAGCCCTCCTGCCCCTGATGCCGCCGCAAGGGCGGACGCCCTGCTCGGCGAGATGACGCTGGACGAGAAGGTCGGCCAGATGACCCAGGTCGACCGGGACGCGATCCACGACAAGGCCGACATCGCCAAATGCTTCCTGGGCTCGCTCCTGAGCGGCGGCAATTCCAACCCGGCCGACATCACGGCCAAGGGTTGGGCCAAGATGCACGACGAGTACCAGTCGTGGGCCCTGCGGACCCGCCTGAAGATTCCCTTGATCTACGGCATCGACGCGGTCCACGGCAACAACCACATCGACGGGGCCGCCGTCTTTCCCCACAACGTGGGCCTGGGGGCCACGCGGAACCCGAAGCTGGTGGAGCAGGCCGGCCGCGTCACGGCGCGGGAGGTCGCGTGTACGGGTATCCGCTGGACCTTCGCGCCGTGCATCACCGTACCCCGCAACATCCGCTGGGGGCGGACCTACGAAGGTTTTGGCGAGTCGCCGGAGCTGGCTGCGATGCTGGGCTCCGCCGCCGTCCGCGGCCTGCAAGGCGCGAGCCTCCACGATCCTGCGGCCGTGCTGGCCTGCGCCAAGCACTTCTTGGGCGACGGCGGCACCACCGGCGGCAAAGACCAGGGCAACACCGAGTGCGACGAGGCCACGCTGCGCCGGATCCATCTGCCCGGCTACGCCGCCGCCGTCCGCGCCGGGGCCGGCTCGATCATGGTCTCCTACAGCAGTTGGAACGGAAAGAAGATGCACGGCAACAAGTATCTCCTGACCGACGTGCTCAAGGGAGAACTCGGCTTCCAGGGCTTCCTGGTCTCCGACTGGGCGGCCATCGACCAGCTCTCCGACAATTACAAGCAGGACATCGAGCAGTCGATCAACGCCGGGCTGGACATGATCATGGTCCCCAACGGCCCGGGCCAGAAGAACAACTACCGGGACTTCATCCGCTTGCTCAAGGAGCTGGTTGCGGAAAAGCGGGTGCCGCAGTCGCGAATCGACGACGCGGTCCGCCGCATCCTCTTGGCCAAGCTCAGGATCGGGCTTTTCGAGAAGCCCTTGTCCGATCCCGCGCTCTTGGCCTCGGTGGGCTCGGTCGGGCACCGGCGGATCGCGCGGGAGTGCGTGCGGCAATCGCTCGTCCTGCTGAAGAACGAGAACCATGCCCTGCCGTTGGCCAAACACGTCAAGCGGCTGGTTGTGGCCGGCCGGGGCGCCGACGACATGGGCATCCAGTGCGGCGGCTGGACGATCGACTGGCAAGGAAAGCCCGGCGCGGTGCTCCACGGCGGCACGACCATCCTGGCCGCCGTCCGCCAGGCCGCGGCCCCGGGCACTGAGGTCGTCTTTTCGGCGGATGGGGCCGGCGCCAAGGGGGCGGACGCGGTGATCGTGGTCGCCGGTGAATTGCCCTACGCCGAAGGGGCCGGCGACCGCAAGGATTTGAGTCTCTCGCCCGGGGACGTGGCACTGGTGAAGCGGGCCAAGCAGTCGGGCGCGCCGGTGATCACGATCCTCGTCTCCGGCCGGCCGCTCTTGGTGGGGCCGGCCCTGGAGGCCAGCGACGCTTTCCTGGCCGCGTGGCTCCCGGGCAGCGAGGGCCAGGGCGTGGCCGACGTGTTATTCGGGGATTACAAGCCGACCGGGAAACTGCCGCACACCTGGCCGCGGAACATGGACCAGGTTCCCTGCCACGCGGGCGACGCCGCGGCGGCCCAAGCCCTGTTTCCCTACGGGTTTGGTTTGACGTATTGAAATGGAGAGGCCAGGATGAGACGGAGAGTGTAGGGTGGGTCGAGCGCAGCGAGCCCCACCAGAAGCGAACCGAATTGCCCTTGGCGGGGCTCGCTGCGCTCGACCCACCCTACCTGCTACGAAAGGCGCTCGCACATGCCGCGTGCCACATGCCGCGTGCCACATGCCACCTACCTCGCCTGCATTCTCGTCACCGCCCTGGGTGCCCCGGCGGAGGCGCAGCGCCCGGTGCCGGTCGGCAAGGGGTCCTATGCCGACGCGCCGACGCCGCAGATGGGCTTCAAGATGCAGGATGTCGACGCCCGGCCCTTGTACCTGGTCTACGAGGACGACCGCCCGATCCCCACCAACCAATGGTGGACGGATTTGCTGGTGAGCAAGTTCGCCCGGTCGCTGTGGGCCTTTCCGCTGAAGATCGACACCAGCGAGCGGGGCATCGACATGTTCTTCCCCACTCGCTGGGCCAATTCCGGCAACGACCCGGTGAGCGAGTTCCCGTTGAGCATCGGCGGCAAGGACTTCCGGCCCGTCGACGCGCGGGCCAAGCAATGGTCCGACTGGGGCGTGGTCTTCCGCCTGGGCGAGTCGCCGGGCAAGTACTTCGACGTGACGCTGGTTCGCGGCATGCCGTGCGTCTGGCTGGAATTCACAGGCGTGCAGCCGGAAATCCGCCTGGCGGGGGGCGCCGCGGGCAGGCTCTTCGGCCGGCGGGGCAATCCGCTCGTCCTGCCGGCCGCGGTGGATTGCCTGGGCATCGAGTCGGCCGGCCGCTGCTGGGGCGTCTTCGCCCCCGACGGCACGCGGTTCCTGGGCGAGGGCAACGTCCTGGGCGTGGCGTTCTCCGGCCGGGCCCGATATCTCGTCATCTGCCCCCTGCCGGCCCGCGGCGACCTGGATTACTGCTACCGCTATGCCTTCGCCATCCCCCGCGACACGAAGCTCTCCTGGAAGTACGAGCCGGCGAAGGGCGCCGTGACCACCACCTGGACCGTCACCACGGAAGTGCTCAAAGGCAGCGAGCCGCGGGTGATCCAGGGGTGGCTGCCGCACCACTACCGCAACACCCAGAGCGACCTGGTCTTTAACAAGCTGGAGTACCTCAGCCCGCGCGGCAAGCTCCGCTCGGCGGTGGGCAACGAGTTCCACATCACCTATCCCTTCTCGGGCATCGTTCCCAATCTGCCGGCCCCCAAGGCATCGGGCGGGAAGAACCCCTACGATCCCGCGCGGATGCGGGCCTACCTCCAGATGCTGGCCGCCAGGTCCAATTATGGTGACGACACGTACTGGGGCGGCAAGGACATCCTCCGCATGGGCCAGGACACTTTGATGGCCCAGCAGACCGGCGACCCGACCTTCCGCGTGTTCGGCCAGCACCTCCGCGCGGCCATGACCGACTGGTTCACCTACACGCCCGGCGAGCAGGCCCACTACTTTGTCCGCTACCCGCGGTGGAAAGCCCTGGTGGGCGTCAAGCCGAGCTACGGATCGGAGGCCTTCAACGACCACCACTTCCACTACGGCTACTT
>Ga0187848_10002483_pt1 | contig 14471 bp, 10 predicted proteins | sample June2016WEW_4_40_FD_132424 | JGI IMG/M metagenome (GOLD analysis project Ga0187848, IMG submission 132424) | Peatland microbial communities from SPRUCE experiment site at the Marcell Experimental Forest, Minnesota, USA - June2016WEW_4_40 | ecosystem: Environmental > Terrestrial > Soil >... | reverse complement strand
CGCCCCAGCCCTTCGCCTCGATGCGATGCCCGCACATGGAGCCGCTTCATTTCGCGGAAGCCGTCCTCCAACTTTCTGATCGCCACGCAGCCAGCCGCGGCCTTGCCGTCGAAGGCCAGGAAGAGTCGCCCGTTCGGGGGAGCATACGCCCCTGGAAGTCCGTCAAGCTCCTCTTGGAGGCCCTGGAAGCACAGGTCGAACCCGAGAGACTTGGCGTGTTCCACAAGCAACTTCCGGACGGCGCGGAAGTGCCCTTCCGATTGGCCCAGGCTGGGTTCGATCACGGCTGGTTCGCCCGTTCCATCGTGATGCAGTAATCCTCAAAGCCCATAGATCGCCAGAATTGGATGCCGCCGGCGTTGCCGATGAGCACGTCGAGGCGAATCCCGGCCGATTCTCGCCAGGAATTCTCCCGTAACCACGCCAACGCCGCCCGCCCGATGCCCTGGCGCCTTCGCTCGGACTGGACGAAGAACTGTCGAACATAGACCCATTCCGCCTCCCGCTTGTAAAGGGCATAACCTGCGGCCCCTTGCTCGTCCTCGAATACGACCGCCTGGTACTCGCCGTCGAGCCAACTCCGCATCCGCTGCTCCAACTCATTCACCGGCATCCGATTGCGGTGACCTTCGTCTCGAACGAGCTGGCGGTTCATCTGAGCCAACGCGGGAGCATCCGCAGCGGTGGCGTTCCGACACCGCACCGTGGAAGTCGACGACGGGCGAGCGGCACCCATCCCAGTCACGACGTTTTCCTTCTCGCCGTGGCGGTCCGGAGCCACACTGTCTGACCTGCGCCCCAAATTCTCGGGCCCTTGCAGGTAGTCCCGGATGATGTCCAAGGTCATCTTGATCATCGTTGCCTCGCCGGCAGCTCTGCGTCGATTTTTTCAGGTTCGTAGAGGAGAAGATGTTCCCTGCGACGAGGATTGTCAAAGACGAAGTGAATTGCGAGGCTCTCCATGCCAAAATGTTCGGCCACGGCCAAGGTTGCGGCTGTTTCCATGTCTACGGCTGTCCATCCTGCGGCAAACCACTGCTCGACCTCCTCCTCTCCTTCGGCGAACAGGGCCGACGTGGTGAACATCCGGGCCAAATGGACGGCAGCGCCGCCCGTGGCGGCCATGGGGACGAAGCTGCCGCGGTTCAGCGTCGGGCGAACCGTCATTCCGCCTCGCTTGTAATATTGGGCCGCTCCCTCGCCACAAAACGCCTCGGTGGTCAGCGCCACGTCTCCCGCCATAATGTTCTCGGCCAGCCCACCACAACATCCCGTTTGAACCACCAGCGACGTGCCCAAGACGCCGAAAAGGTGGACAATCTCACTGGCCATCGGGGCCCCATACACCGAGGCATACGCCACCCGATGTTCGCCCAGTCGTCCAACGAAAACGTCCTCGACGATGCTGTTGGGCAGGCCGACCGGGATCACATCGTCAAAGTAGCAGCGATGCCGGTCATATTGGTGCCGCAGGTTCCGTGTTCCCCGCAACATGAGGGCCTGGGGTATCTGCTCATCGGACAATCCCAGCATCTTCTGCCAATCTCGCTTGGTCAAATCACGCAGCATTTGCTACCCCGTCGCGCCGTCATCTTGGCTAAGAATCTTCGAGGAAGACTGCCAGCCCTTTCGCCGGGGCGCCCAGTCGGGTCCAGCCTTATTCCCAAGCTGGATGTCTCTTGAATTCGGACGCCAGTTCGCGCTTGCCCTGCTCCGGCAGCCAGGACGAGTCGATCGCGGCGAGGATCAATCGACAAATCTCGGCCTTCGTGAAACCGCACTCCCGCTCCAGCAGCCGGTATTCCTGCGCCAACGACGTGTCGAACATCTTTGGGTCGTCCGTGTTGACGGTGACCTTGACACCCTGTTGGACATATTCTCGTATAGGATGATTGGAGAGCTTGTCCACGACGCCGGTGCGCACGTTGGATAGGGGACACATTTCCAAGGGAACCTGCATGTCCACTAGACGCTGTACCACGTCCGGGTCCTCACAGGCACGCGTACCGTGGCCGATCCGTTCCGCCTGGAGGCATTCAATGGCTCCCCAGATGCTCACGGTCCCCGCTGCTTCACCGGCATGGGCGTTGGTGTGAAAGCCCAGACGCCGAGCCTCCCGATAGACCGGCTCGAACGGTTCAGGCGGAAACGCCGCTTCCGAACCGCCAATCCCGATTCCAATTACACCCTGGTCCTTGACTTCATGGAGTTGTGCCAACGTCCGGGCTTCGGCTTTCGGACCGTAATCACGAACGAGGTCCGCGACGAGCGCCACCGTGATCCCGGTCGCGCGTCCAAGTCCAGTGCGAACAGCCTCCGCCAACCGTTGAACCTCAAGCCCGTGACGAACGAAGAGCGACGGTGAGAAGAACATCTCCGCGTACCGGATATTCTGGGCCGCCATGTCTCGCGCCGTCAACTCGGCAATCAATGCGAAATCCTCATACTCCCGGAGGAACTGGTTCTTCCACGACCACATCTGGATGAAGTGCGAAAAATCGCGGTACTCGAAGCGCCGCTTGAGGGCGTCGATATCCGGCACTGAAGGATCGCCGCCGTACTTTTGAATCAGCTCCCACAGGGCCGCAAGGGGAACGGCCCCTTCGAGGTGAACATGAAGCTCGACCTTGGGCAGGCTGTCGAACCACGACATTGATGATACGCCTCCTACAACGCCTCGCCTGCGCCCGATGGCCAACGACGGCCTCACCCTTCCTTGAATCCTCCGCCACCAAAGCCAACGCCGATTGGCCCCACTATAGCGACCCCGCGCGGGCCGTCAAGGTAGCGGGCATTGGGTGGGGGTATCGCCCGAGCGGCCGTCGCCGGCCGCCAATCCCCAATCCCCTCCCCCTTCCGCCGCAAACTGGCCCGATTCCCGTTATTGAACGCACGTCTATCCACTATCATGGAGGGCGTGAGGACCGAGCCCAAAACCCGGCGGGCAACCAGGAACGGGCCGGCGGCCGGCAAGGCCCGCGGGCCAAAACGGCCCGCCGCCAAGCGGCGGAAAACGCCCCGCCCCCAGCCGGTCCCGCAGCCCGGCCCCGACGTGCCGTACTGGATTTCAAGAGACTCCGGCCGGGCGGCTCTCTCCAAGATGGCCCGGCAGGCCGTAACCCAAATCCTGGCCCCCGCCTACAGGCAGCTCGTCCTGGAGGCCCAGGGGGAAGTCGGGCACTGCGTGGGCATCACCCTGGTCCACCTGATGTGGCTCGATCCCCTGGCTGATTCCCCCGGATGGGGGGGAGGGGGGAGAGAGATATCGGAAAATCGCAAGAGCGCTGACCAACACGCGCATCCCGCCCTGGCCCTGCTCGCAGTGCGGCCGGACCTCTTCGCGCGGCAAGGATCGGGTCGTGGCCTCGTGGCGCCGCCGCGGGACGCGGACCTATGGGCCTTATTATCGGCTGAGGTTTCCTCGCCGGGCCACCAGCGGTTAGAATGCCGTCTTGGACATGGCGAGTGATACTACGCCTGCCACCGCGCCGGGCCGACTTTTCCAGTTGGTCGGGCGCCTGGAAGCGCTGGAAGGCTTCGCGGAAGTCGTCGAGAGCCTGAAGGCAGGCCATGCGGCGACTTTGGACGGAGCCTGGGGATCGTCTTGCGCGCTGGCGGCCGCCGCGCTGGCCCGGCATGCCCCCGCGGTGCTCGTGGTCGTCTGCTCGCGGCTCGACCAGGTGGACGCCCTGGCGGACGACTTGGCCCTGTTCACGCCGATCCGGCCCGAGCGATTCGCAGTCCGCGAGTCCCTCTCGGTAGGGTGGGTCGAGCAAACCACCGCGTCCGGTGGGGCTCGGTCGCGGCCGGACGGTTTGCGAGCCCCACCAAAATCGCGCGACCTCGACCCACCCTACCAGGAGCGGCTGCCGCAGGACGAGGGACAAGGCGAGCGGGTGCGGCTGCTGAAGATGCTGGCGGTCGGCCGCGGAGGTGCGAAGCCGCGACCATGCTCCGCACGGTGCCCGGCTTTCATCCCTCATCCTTCATCCTTCATCCTTCCCCCTCCGAAGATCATCCTGGCCAGCATCCAGTCGCTCCTGGCGCCGGTCCCGTCGCCGGAGGCACTGGCCCGGCAGACCCGGTCGTTGCGGGTGGGCGAGGAGGTGTCGCTGGAGGAGCTTTCGGGCTGGCTCGTCCGCGCCGGGTTCCAGAACACGACGGCCGTGGAGCTGCCGGGCGAGTTCGCCTTCCGCGGCGGCATCCTCGACATCTTCGCCCCCGACTGGTACGACCCGATCCGCATCGAGCTGGTGGGCGAGCAGATCGAATCGCTCCGGCGGTTCGAGGTGTCCACCCAGCGGAGCCTGGCGGGGCTGGATGAGATCGACGTGACGGCGATTGCGCCAGCAGAAGGCGGGAGGCCACCCGGAGGCTACCCGGCAGACGGCCTTGGGTCTTCGGTCTTGGGTCTTGGGTCTTCCTCTTCTAAGGCCCAAGGCCCAAGACCTAAGACCAAAGACCCCAATCCCCAATCCCCAAGCCCTGCCCCTTCCCCAGCCGCTCACCTGGCCGACTACCTTCCTGCGAACAGTTGGTTCCTGTTGGTCGAGCCGGCCGACGTGGAGGCCGAAGGGCGGCAGTACCTCGATCGGCTCGAGCGGCCGCCGGAATTCCACACGGTCTCGGCGGTCTTCCAGCGGGCCTTCGCGTTTCCTTCGGTCACCGCCTCCGCCGTGGCCACCGGCTCCCTGGAGACGACCTGCCGGTTGCCGATCGAATCGGTCGAGCGATTCACGGGCGACCTCCAGCGGGTCCGCGGCCAGTTGGACGAGGCGGGCGCGGGGCAGGAGGTGTTCCTGGTCTGCCAGACGGAGGCCGAGGCCCGGCGGCTCGGCGAGGTGCTGGCCGTCACGCGGGCGGCGCACGAAGGCCGGCTGCACTTCCCGGTCGGCAACCTGCAGAACGGCTTCCGCCTCGTGCCGGACCGCATCGTGCTGTTGAGCAGCGCCGAGTTGTTTCGCCGGGCCGACGTGAACCGGCCCCGGGGCACCCACGAAATGGGTCGGCGGCGGCTCGGGCGGGTCATCGACAGTTTTCTCGACTTGCACGAGGGGGACCTGGTGGTCCACGTCGCCCACGGCATCGCCCGCTACCGCGGCTTGAAGCTCCTGGAGAAGGGCGGCCGCGTCGAGGAGCACCTGGAGCTGGAGTTCCAGGGGAAGACGAAGCTCTACGTGCCGGCGGCGCGGATCGGGCTGGTGCAGAAGTACGTGGGGGGGCAGAAGGGGCGCCCGGTGCTGGCCCGGCTCGGCGGCCGCGCCTGGGAGAAGCAGAAGGAGAAGGTCCGCGCGGCGGTGACCGACCTGGCGGGCGAGATGCTCGAGTTGCAGGCGGTCCGCTCGTCGCGGCCGGGCATCCGCTTTGCGGTCGACACCGAGTGGCAGCACGAGTTCGACGCGGCCTTCGCCTACCGCGAAACGCCCGACCAACTGACCACGATGGAAGCCATCCGCGGCGACATGGCCCAGCCGCGGCCGATGGACCGGCTGCTGTGCGGCGACGTGGGCTACGGCAAGACCGAGGTGGCGATGCGGGCGGCGTTCAAGGCGGTCGACAGCGGCTACCAGGTGGCGGTGCTGGTGCCCACCACCGTGCTGGCCGAGCAGCACCTGCGGACCTTCACGGCCCGCATGGCCGAGTTCCCCTTCGAGATCGCCGCGCTGTCGCGGTTCGCCACCCGACGCCGGCAGGCGCGGATCATCGAGCGGCTGGCGGCCGGCTCGCTGGACGTGGTCATCGGCACGCACCGGCTGGTCCAGCCGGACGTCCGCTTCCACAACCTGGGGTTGGTGATCATCGACGAGGAGCAGCGGTTCGGCGTCGAGGTGAAGGAGCGGCTGAAGGCCTTCCGGCAGATCGTCGACGTGCTGACGATGACCGCCACGCCCATTCCGCGGACGCTGCACATGGGCCTGGTAGGGCTCCGCGACATCTCGAACCTCGAGACCCCGCCCGAGGACCGCCTGGCCGTCGAGACCCGGGTGGCCCGGTTCCATCCCGAATTGATCCGCCAGGCGGTCCTGCGGGAGCTGAATCGCGGCGGGCAGATCTATTTCGTACACAACCGGATACAGGACATCCGCGTGCTGGAAGGGCGGCTCCGCCAGGTCGTGCCCGAGGCCCGCCTGGCGGTGGCCCACGGCCAGATGCCGGAGCACGAGCTGGAACAGACGATGCTCGACTTCATCGCCCAGCGCTTCGACCTGTTGCTGGCCACGACGATCGTCGAGAGCGGCCTGGACATCCCCAACGCCAACACGATCTTCATCGACGAGGCCGACCGCTACGGGCTGGCCGATCTGCACCAGCTCCGCGGCCGCGTGGGCCGCTACAAGCAACGGGCGTACTGCTACCTGCTGGTCGATCCCGGCAGGCACCTCAGCCCGTCGGCCGCCCGCCGGCTCCGCGCCATCGAAGAGTTCAGCGACATGGGCGCAGGTTTCGCCATCGCCATGCGGGACCTGGAGATCCGCGGGGCGGGCAACATCCTCGGCATCCAGCAGAGCGGGCACATTGCCGCGGTCGGCTACGAGCTGTATTGCTCGCTGCTGGAGCAGGCCGTCGCCCAGGTCAAACACGCGCCGCCCAAGGAGTCGATCGAGGTGGACGTCGCTCTGCCGGGCAAAGGCTACATCCCGCGGTCCTACGTGCCGGACATGCGATTGGCAATCGACCTCTACCGGCGGCTGGGGCGGGTCGGCAGCCCCACGGAGCTGGAGGACTTTCGCGCGGAGCTGCTGGACCGCTTCGGCGCCCCGCCGCCGCTGGTGGAGCACCTCCTCTGGCTCGCCGATCTGCGGATTGCCGCTCACCAGTGGGGGATCAGGGGCATCCGCGTCGAGAACCAGTACGTGGTTTTCGAGTACACCTCGCACCCGCAAATCCTGGCGCTGGCGGCCAGAAGTGGGGGGCGACTTCGCGTGGTGGACGCCCAGAGCGCCTATCTGCCCCTGGATGCTCAAGGCGACCGGCCCGAAACCGTCCGCCGCCAAGTCAAATCGCTGTTGCAGCCCTCTTAGGCGGATGTCTATAATCCCGCCGGGTTAGGTGGCAGAATTGGCAGCACAACAACTCACGACCGTTCTGGGATGCCTGGCGGGCTTCGTGCTGGCCATGGGCCCGGTCGCCGCCGTGCCGGCGGAGAATGGGACGCAGCCCGTATTGGCAACGCCGGGTAACCAACCCGTCGCCGGTATGCCGGCGGAGAACGGCTTTCCGCCCGCAGCGCCCGGCGGGCCGATGCCCGCGATCGGCGGTCTCAGCCCGGCTTACCCTTCGGGCGGCCCCGGGGCCATGCCCGGCCAGTACGCGCCGCCGACTTTCTTTTCGCCGCCGAACTTCCCGGTGCGATCCGACATGTGGCCCGGCGGCGGATCGGGGTCCGCAGGCATGATCGGGCCGCTGCCGCGGCTGGGTCCCTACCAGCCCGGCCCGCTGAAGCCCGTGGAAACCGCCCAGACGCTCGCCCGCGTCCCCAACGACGTCGTGCAAACGGGCGACTTGTTTGCGGTCCTCGACGAGTTGGTGGCCAAGAACCTGGGCAAGGCGCCGGCCGCCGAGTTGGAGAAACAGCGGGTCGAGGCGGTGCGGGAACTGACGGCCGGCATCCGGCAGCTCGTCGAGCACCTGAACGATCCCGACCCCGGCTCGTACGTCGATTCCGCGCGGCTGGCCCTGATCCAGCAGCTCCTCCACCAGCAGGTCGAGCGGAAGCTGATCTACCAGGACTTCCTGCGGACCGTGCCCCCGGAGGCCCTGCCCAACGTCGAGCAGATGGTCAACCGGCAGTTCGACCAGACGGAGCTGCCGAAGCTGCTGCGGCGGGAAGACGCCGAGTCGCGGCAGGACCTGGAATGGAAGCTCCGCGCCCGCGGCAGCTCCCTGGACCGCGAAAAGCGGATCTTCATGGAGCGGGCCGTCGCCGACGAGTGGGTCCAAGAGCAGATCAAGGGCGAAAAGACCCAGGAAGTGACCCACGAGCAGATGCTCAATTGGTATCAAGCCCATTTGAAGGAATTCGAGAAGCCGGCCCGGGCGCGGTGGGAAGAACTGGCCGTCTCCTTGGCGAAACATCGCAGCAGCGAGGAGGCCTACGCCGCCGTTGCCGCGATGGGCAACCAGGTGCTGGCCGGGGCGCCGTTGGCGGATGTCGCCCGGGCGCGGTCCGACGGTCCGACCGCCGACCAGGGCGGGCTGCGCGACTGGACCAGCCAGGGAAGCCTGGTCTGCGAGGATCTCGACCGCACTCTGTTCGCCCTGCCGCCGGGCCAGCTCAGCAAGATCATCCAGAGCAACACCGGCTACCACATCATCCGCGTGGTCGAGCGGCAAGCGGCCCGGCGAATCCCCTTCCTCGAGGCCCAAAAAGAGGTCCGCGAAAAAATCCAGCAGGAGTGGATTCACGACCGGGTCCACGACTACCTCGAGCGCATCAAGAAGCAGTTCCCGGTGTGGACGATCTTCGACGCCGCCGCGAGCAAGCCGGCACGGGGCGCCGCGGTCGAAACCCCGCGGTACTGAGTCCGGGAAAACGCACTCACCTCGGGAACGTCCGTGGACCCATGTGAGGTGAAGTGCCTGCGGTCGAATCGCCGGCGAAGGAGGCGAAGTTCTTCCGCATTTCGCAGCCGGGCAGCCTCCCTTCTCCCGCACCCGTGAGAACCCCTCCCGCAGCGCAATCGCGGGAAGACAACGCCGGCCGGTGGCCACGGACCGGCGCTCGGGCTCTCACGCATGGCGAACAAATGCCGCTTCGGCAATCTCGTCGTAGTGGGCCTGTTTCTCCGCCGCATAGGCCTGCCAGCGGGCCGCGGACCAGAGTTCCAAATGATCTTCCACCCCCAAGAGCACCACCTCCTTCTCCAGTTGTGCCAGTCCGGCCAGCTCCGGGGGGATGCGGACCCGGCCCTGGCGGTCCAACTCGACCCGCTGCGCCTGGCCGTAGAACAGCCGCCGGAACGCCCGCACGTCCCGCTCCGTCGGCGACGCCCCCGCGAGCCTCTCGGCCAGGCCGGCAAAAGCCGCCTCCGAGTAAATGGCCAGGCTGGCATCGGTTCCCGGGGCGACGAACAGCCCGCCGCCCGCCGGGCATTGCAGGATCTCGCGGAGCCGCCGCGGAATGGCAACCCGCAGCTTCTCATCCAGCGAGCGGTAGAAGGTGCCGGTCAGCAACATGCTCTCACCACGATTTCCCACGATGACCCACAAAGACCCAAGAATATCCCTTTTCCTCTCCCCGTCAAGCGACTTTTCTCCCGCCGATTTCCGGCTTCGGCTTGGCCGTTGGCCCTAGCTGGCCACCAGCACAGGACTTCCAACGACCGGCCTCGCCGTAAGTGCCAAGAACGGATTCCGGGACGCCGTGCCCGACTCTGCCCGAAGCAGGCCCCGAGAGCCTGGATCCCTCCACTAGGGGATTCACTCTCGCCACTGATGCATCTATAATAGAAGCAGTCACGGGGAGTGCTTCTCTACAGGTGGCCATCATGGCAACGCATCTTCACGAGGATCCGAGGATTGCCGCCGCGGTCGAGCGCCAGATGCATGGTTGGGCACTGCGGCGGGAGATGGAGAACCACAGCGCCGACCGGTGGCGCGTGGATCCGGCCGCCGGCCTTGAATTGTGTTACGTGACGATCTCCCGGGAGGCGGGGGCCGGGGGCGGCGAGATTGCCCGGCTCGTGGGCGACCGCCTCGGCTGGCAGGTCTTCGACCGCAACCTGCTGGACCAGGTGGCCGCGCGGTTCCACGAATCCCGCCTCATGCTGGACCTGGTCGACGAGACCCCCAACAACTGGGCCTTCGACGTCTTCGGGACGTGGATGGACCGGAGCGTCATCACCCACCAGCGGTACCTGGCGCACGTGACCCGGGTTATCCAGTCATTGGCCCACCAGGCCAGCGGGGTGTTCGTGGGGCGGGGGGCCCAGTTCCTGCTGCCCCGCCCCTGCACGCTGGCCGTGCGGATCGTGGCCCCCGAGCCCTTCCGGCTCCAGCAGATCATGAAGCTCAAGAGCCTCGCCGCGGACCAGGCCCGGCAGCTCATGCGGGAGACGGACCGCGGGCGGCGGGCGTTCATCGAGCGGTTCTTCCGCCACGACCCCGACGATCCTCGGCTCTACGATCTGGTGGTCAACGTCGAGCAGTTCGGCCCGGCGGGTGCGGCAGAGCTGGTCGTGCTGGCCCTCGGGCAGAAAGCGGCCCCCGGGCCGCCTTCGCGCACTGCGCCCGGCGTGCTACACTCTTGACGCATGACGCGATTCCCCCACGTCTTCGTACTGAACGTGATGTCGGACGACCACCCCGGCATCGTGGCGGCGGTCACCGGCGCCGTCGAATCGCTGGGCGGCAACATCGATGCGTGCAGCCAGACGGTCCTGGGCGGGTACTTCACGCTGATTATGATCGTCAGCGTCCCGGAAGCGATCGCGCCCGAGCAGTTGGCCGAGCGGGTCCGCGGGTCGGAGTCGGCCGACTCCCCGTACCAGGTGCTGGTCCGCCCTGCGCTCGGGCCGGCCACGCCGCAGGCCAAGGAGCCGTCGGGCCGGTTCGTCATCAGCGCGTTCGGCGCGGACCAGCCGGGCATCGTCCGCCGCTTCAGCCAGTACCTGGCCGGCAAGGACATCAACATCGTCGATCTCTACGGGGACCGCAGCGGCGACGAGTTCGTCCTGATCGGGCAGGTCGAGGTGCCGCCGCGGTGGGATGTCCGTCTGATGCAGGCCGACCTGGAGCAGATGGGCCAGGAGCTCGGGTTCACCGTGAAGTTGCAGCACGAGAACATCTTCGTCGCCACCAACCAACTGCGGTTGCAGCACGGCACGGCGGGCGAAACCGCCAACCCGCCGACACAGTCGAACACCCCCCCGACGCAGTCGGGGGGCTTTAGGACCTGATCTCAAATCTCAAATCCAAAATCCAGAATCCAAAATCCCTTTCCCCCCATGCTCCGCACCGATGAAATCCTCTCGACCATCCAGATGCTCCACGCCGAGCACCTCGATGTCCGCAGCGTGACGCTGGGGCTCAACCTGGACGACTGCGCGGCCCCGGCAATCGACCACCTGTGCAAGAAGTTGCGGCAGAAGATCGTTTCGCGGGCCAGCCGGCTGGTGGAGACCTGCGACCGCGTGGGGGCGAAGTACGGCATCCCGGTGATCAACAAGCGGCTGGCCATCTCGCCCGCCGCAACGCTCCTGGCGGGGCACGGGCACGCCGCCGCCGTGCAAGTGGCCAAGACGCTCGATGCCGCGGCCGCCGAGTGCCGCGTCGATTTCGTCGGCGGCTTCACCGCCCTGGTACACAAGGGCATCGCTCCCGGCGACGCGGTGGTGATGGACGCCCTGCCGGAAGTGCTCTCCCGGACCCGGCGGGTCTGCGCGTCGGTCAACGTCGCCTCGCGGAAGGCGGGCATCAACATGGACGCGGTGCACCGCATGGGCCATGTGATCTTGGAGGTCGCCGCTGCGACCGCCCAGCAGCGCGGCTTCGGCTGCGCGAAACTCGTCGTCTTCGCCAACATCCCCGAGGACAACCCCTTCATGGCCGGCGCCTACCTCGGCGCCGGCGAGCCGGAGGCCGTGGTGCACATCGGCGTCTCGGGGCCGGGGGTCGTCTCCAGCGCCCTGCGGCGGCGATTGGCCATGGGCCAGCGACTCACGCTCGGCGACCTGGCCGAGGAGATCAAGATCACCAGCTTCCGCGTCACCCGGGTCGGCGAGCTGATCGGCCGCGAGGTGGCCGCCGAGCTGAGCGTCGCCTTCGGCATCGTCGACCTCTCGCTGGCCCCCACGCCCACGGTGGGCGACAGCGTCGGCGAAATCCTCAAGATGCTGGGGATCGCGGCCATCGGGGCGCCGGGCTCGACCGCCGCGGTGGCCATGCTCAACGACGCCGTCAAGAAGGGCGGACTGTTCGCCTCCAGCTCGGTCGGCGGACTCAGCGGCGCGTTCATCCCCGTCAGCGAAGACGCCGCACTAGCCGATGCCGTCGGACGCCGGCACCTCGTCCTGGAGAAGCTCGAGGCGATGACCAGCGTCTGCTCGGTCGGCCTGGACATGATCGCCATCCCCGGCGACACCCCGCCGGAGACCATCGCCGCCATCATCGCCGACGAGATGGCCATCGGCGTGGTGAACGACAAGACGACCGCCGTGCGGCTGATTCCCGTGCCCGGGGCCAAGGCGGGCGACGTGGTCGATTTCGGCGGACTGTTCGGCGCCACGCCGGTCATCGAAATCCGCAACAGCGGCGCCAGCGAGACCTTCGTACACTTCGGCGGCCGCATCCCCGCCCCCATCCAGTCGCTGCGGAATTAACGCGTAGATCCTGTTGTCGTCCTCGGCCGGCTTTCGGCGCTGCGGGGGTGGAGTCCTTTCCCCCTGCCGCTCCAGCCCGAAGGGGTCGGGCGTGAATCCCAGCGGCACGAAGGCGAAGATCAACAGGCCCAAAACGTACCGCGGCAGCCCCAGCGGCACGTCGTCGCGGGCGGTCGGCGGGTGGCGCGGGCCCATCACCAGCAGCAACACCAGCATCAGCGACCACCACCAGAGATGGAACATCAGCACGGCGGCGACTGCCAGGCCCAGCACCAGCGTCGCCACGGCGTGCGCACGGGACCGCAGCACGCCGTAGAGGACGTGGCCCCCGTCGAGCTGGCCCACCGGAAACAGGTTGAGTGAGGTCAAGAGCAGCCCGACCCACGCCGCAAAGGCCACCGGGTGCAGCATCACGTTGTGATGGGGAGGAATCGCTCCGAAAAACCAGGAGACCAGCCACTGGACCAAGAGCGGAGCGCCGATCTGCTCCGCCTGTTGCGCCCCTTCCGGGATCACTCTGACCTCGGACCAGTGCAGGCCCAGGAGCAGGAAGATCATCGTCGGCACGAGCCCCGCGATCGGGCCGCTGATGCCGATGTCGAACAGCGCCCGGCGGTCTCCCTTCCGCGGCTCCATGGCAATGACCGCCCCCAAGGTGCCGAGGGGGGAGGCGGGGAACGGGATGAAATACGGTAAGCTGGCATAGACCCCGTACCGCCAAGCCTGTATGAAATGCCCCATCTCGTGGCACACCAGGATCGTCATGATGGCCGAGGAATACTCCAGCGCGTAGAGCCAGTGTGCCGCAGTGATGTGCGGCCAAGCGGCCGGGTCGAGCACGGCCGGGAAGAGCGGGGCCAGGAAGGTGCTCAGACACGTAGCCACGAAGAGGAGCACCGGCAGGCGGATCCGCCGCCGCCTCTGGCGCGGCCACCACTCGGGCGGGCGAGCCGGCAGCACTTCCAGCACGATCACCGGCTGCGGGGCCGGGGGCGGCCCGTTCGGCCCGCCAGACGTATTAGGCTCGTTTCCATTCATAGTCTATAGGGCATTCTACCTTATCGGGCGGGGACGGCAAGGACAGACAAAGGATGAAGGATAAAGGAGGAAGGAGCAAGGAGTCGGCTTTCCGCCTCCGCCTTCCCCCCTTCCGCCTCCATCCTTCATCCCTTATCCTTTATCCCTAGCCATGTTCGACCGACTCTTCCGGCTCTCCGAAAACGGCACCACCGCCCGCACCGAGCTGCTGGCCGGCTTGACCACCTTCCTGACGATGGCCTACATCATCGTCGTGCAGCCGGCCGTGCTGTCGGGGCGGGCGTCCGGCATCGAGACGGGCATGGACTTCAACTCCGTGATGACCGCCACCTGCCTGGCGGCCGCCCTCGCCACGATCATCATGGGCCTCTATGCCCGATACCCCATCGCACAGGCCCCCGGCATGGGCGAGAACTTCTTCTTCGTCGTCACGCTGCTGCCGGCCGCCGCGGCGGTGATTGCGGCGGGCGTCCGGTCCGGCACGATCGACCCCGCCACGACCAGCCCCTGGCAGATCGGCCTGGGCGTGATCTTCTACTCCGGCGTGCTGTTCCTGGCCCTGTCGCTCTTGGGCGTCCGCGAGGCCCTGCTGGACGCGGTGAGCCCGAGCATGCGCGACGGCATCGCCGGGGGCATCGGCCTCTTTATCGCCTTCATCGGGCTGGCGAACGCCGGCCTGGTGGTCGCCGCCCCCGGCACGCTGGTCACCATGAGCCGGCAGTTCGCCTCGCCCGACCTGATCGTGTTCTTCTTCGGGCTGTTCGTCACGGCCGCCCTCTACGCATTGCGGGTCCGCGGGGCCATTGTCTGGGGCATGCTGGCGGCCACGGCGTTGGCGCTGGCGATGCACCACACCCTGCAAGCGGTCCCGGCCGCGGCCCACTCGCCGTTGGTGGCCGGCTCGAAGCTCGAAACCCAGTTCGCCCCGGCCGAGGCCGCCCTATGGCGCGAGGGCCTCGTGGCCATGCCCTCGCTCCGCCCCACGTTCTTGAAGCTGGACCTCGTCCACAGCCTCGCGGCGCCCATGATCCCCTTTATCCTCATCTTCCTCTTCATGGTCCTGTTCGACACGCTGGGAACCTTGATCGGCGTGACCCAACAGGCGGGGCTGAT
>Ga0187848_10002481_pt1 | contig 14481 bp, 11 predicted proteins | sample June2016WEW_4_40_FD_132424 | JGI IMG/M metagenome (GOLD analysis project Ga0187848, IMG submission 132424) | Peatland microbial communities from SPRUCE experiment site at the Marcell Experimental Forest, Minnesota, USA - June2016WEW_4_40 | ecosystem: Environmental > Terrestrial > Soil >... | reverse complement strand
TCGCTGTTCACCGGGAACCTGAAAGGCGCCAACGACAAGGTCAACATCGCCTTCATCGGTGTCGGCCGCATGGGCTACGACAACCTCGGCTACTGCGCGCACGTGCCCGGTTTTGAAATCGTAGCGATTTGCGATGTCTACCAGCCAGCGCTCGATGCCGCGGTGGAACGGGCGCGCAGCGGCGGTTTCCCCGGCGTCAAAGCCATTCGCGACTTTCGCGAAATATTGAGCGACAAATCGGTGGACGCCGTATGCATTGCCACACCCGATCACTGGCACGCCTACATGGCCGTCGAAGCCTGCAAGGCCGGCAAGGATGTCTGGGTGGAAAAGCCGGCCTGTGTCTACGTCGAGGAAGGCTTGAAGATGATCCAGGCCGCGCGCAAGTACCAGCGCGTGGTGCAGGGCGGCACCATGCAGCGTTCCGGCGGATTTTTCCGCAAAGCGCGCGAAATCGTCAAGAGCGGCGAACTGGGCGACATCACCTTCTGCCGCGCCTTTCAGGCTGACTCGACCAAAAAGGAAGGCTGGGGCAACCCGCCGGACAGCGATCCGCCACGCGGCCTCGATTGGGATCTATGGCTGGGGCCGGCGCCGGCGCGCCCGTTCAACGCCAATCGCTGGGGAGTGGCCAGCGACCGCTACTCCACGTTCCGCTATTTCTGGGATTACGCCGGCGGCGCCATGACCGATTGGGGCGTGCACCTGCTCGACATCGTCCAGTTCGCTTTCGATGAGGCGATGCCGGTCGGGATTTCCGCCCAAGGCGGCAAGTTCTATGTCACCGATAACACCGAAACTCCGGACACCATGCAGGCCACCTACCGCTATCCCGGCTTCATCGGCGCATACGAAAGCCGCACGGCAAATCCGTTTCCCCTGTATGACTCGGGATACGGCACCGCCTTCCACGGGACCAAAGCTACGCTGATGGTCAACCGCTCCGGTTACACGATTTTCAAGAACGGCTCCGGCGCCACGCCGGTCATGGAGAAAAATCCCGCGCTCGCGGACATGAACCTTCCCCACTGGCAAAACTTCATGGAGTGCATCCGCACCCGGCAGCGCCCCACCAGCGATATCGAAAACTGCGTCCGCTCCACCCTCACCTGCGTGCTGGCCAATATTTCCATGCGCCGTGGCCTCACGCTCGAGTGGGACGGCCGCGCGATGACGGCCGGGCAACCCGAAGCTCTGCCCTATCTCAAGGCCCGCTACCGCGCGCCCTGGAAACTGGAAGTTTAGCTTCAGCCCTACGGCTCCGTCCGCCGCGGCCGCTCGTAAGCGGCTTTCAGGTACTTGGTGGCTTCTTCCTGCGCGCTCTGGGTGTCGTCCTTGGTGCGCATGGCGAGGTTATACTCGTTCACGGCGCGGTCGCGCTGGCCGGTGATATCGAAAATCTTGCCCAGGTTGATGTGCGCCCAGACCTCGGTCCACTTCGGCTGCAGGTCGCCGTTCAGCGCTTCGCGGAACTCGTTGGCGGCCGGCTGGAAGTTATTCTGCAAAAAGTAGACTTCCGCGATACGGTAGTGCGCCAGCGAGCTGGTGCGGTTGGTTTCGAGCGCCTTCTGATACTGCTGGAGCGCTTCCGGAAACTGGCTGAGCTCGGCGAACTGTTCGCCCTTCTTGATGGCCACCGCGACCCTCACCGCCGGGCTGTAGCGCAGAACCCGGTTGTCCGGATCGATGACGATGTTCTTGGGTTTGCCGAAGGTGTCGATCGAATACTCCGACGACGTGCCCACCACTTCGATGCGCTGCTGCTCCGGGTTGCCTTCGGTCTCGATCCTCAGATCCACCGGCATGCGGAAAGTGTCCATATCCTGGCTGATCTTGCCCATCACGCGGAAGCCCTTCTGCGTCCGGTAAATCGTGTATTCGTTCTTGAATTCCGGCGCGCCGCTCGATTCGATCCACTGCAAAAAGAAGTAACCCAGATTCTTGCCGGTCACTTTTTCGACAATGTCGCGGAAATCCTCGGTGCTGGCCGTTTTCCAGACCCGCCCCTGCGCATATTGCTTGAGCACCTCGAAGAACTTGTCGTCGCCGATCAGGTAGCGCAGCATGTTGGCGACGGCGGCGCCCTTGCTGCCGGTCAGCGCCCATAGCTCCGGAGAATAGTCTTCGAGGCGCGCCGATTGCATCATCGGCACGGTGTCCACGGTGAGCGCTTCCACCATCACGTCGTGAACCTGGCTCTCCATGGCGCCCTTGCCGGAGGTGTGCTCCACCCACAACAGTTCCGAGTACGCTGCCAGCCCATTGGTCAGCCACAAGTGATTGCGCGTGGTCGCGGAAACCATCTCTTCCCACCACTGGCGCGAGACCTCGTTGGCTAGCAGCTTGGAAGCCACCGGGCGCGTCAGGGCAGCCGGCGAAAGGAAAATCAGGCCCGGCGCGGCGAATCCGTTGGGCGCGCCCATTTCGGTTTCGACGATCGTCAGGTCGGCGTAAGGCGGCGGCCCGAAAATGCCGGAGAAATACGACATGATCTGGCTGGTCTCGTTCCCGTAAGCCTCCGCCATGCCGCCCTCTGCGCCGCGGAAGTAGACCGACGTCGTGACTCCTTCGGCCTGCACGCGCTTGGGCTGATCCTTCACTACTGCGATGCTGCCCGGAAACGACGGGTGCTGGAATTTAAATTCGTATTGGATCTTGTCGCCGGCCGCCTGGTGAGAATCCATCCCGCTGCCCAGCACTGTGTATCCCGCAGGCACGGAAATGCGCATGTCGGCGGCGAATCGGTCGGTCGAGTAGCCGCTCAGCGGGAACCAGCGTGCGGGGTACATCAGGTAAGCGAAATCCGGGTGGATGGCGGCGAACCGGATGCCTTCCACCGGCGAATCTTCCTGTCCGCTGAGCTTGCCGTCATAGTAAAAGGAGATTGCCGCCGGCTGGCCCTTGGCCAGCGCCGGATCGAACGCCAGGCGGACGGAAAAATCCGCCTGGTTGCGCGAAGCGGCAATCTGCTTTCCCTGGGCATCCACCACGCGGGCGATGTTGAGCGCGTTGTTCAGCTCGAACGTGGCCGAGGTCAGATTGTCCACCAGCGGCACGAATCGCACGTCCGCCTTGGCTGAGAGCGATTGCGAGTCGGGGGAGATATCCGCCTCGATGGTATAGTCCTGCACGTCGATTTGCGGAACGGAGCGACGTTGTTGTTCCTGGGCCGCTACCGGCCAAGCTGCGATTGCCAGGAACGCGCTCGCCAGGGCGCCGGAGAGCGCGCGAAATTCACGATACATGAGCCACCTGTCCTTCCAGAATATCCTGTACGATCGCCGCGGCGCGGCGCGGTGCTTCGCCCAGCCCCGCTTGGCTGAGCCGGTTGCGCACTTCGTCGAGGCCTTTGAGCATGCGCTCCCGCTCGCCGGGCTCGCGCAGCAGCCGCAACGCTTCTTGGGCGATGCGGCCGCCCGTCATCTGGCTTTGCATCAGCTCCGGAACCACCCGCTGTCCCGCAATCAAGTTGACCATCGTGTAGTAGGGCACCTTCACCATCAACTTCCCCAGCAGCCAACTGGGGGTGGTTACCTTGTAAAACGTCACCATAGGGACGCCCAGCAGCGCGGCCTCCACCGTCACCGTTCCGCTGGCGGCCAGCGCCAGCGTGGAGTGGGCCATGGCATCCCAACTTTCCCCTTCGATCACGCGCACGGCCGCGTCCCCGATCCGGCTCTCGAAAAACCCGGCCCCGGTGGTGGCCGAAGCGGGCAGAACAAAACTCATTGGCTGCTCGCGATTGAGGATGCGAACCGCCTCCACCAGCGCAGGCAGGTGCCGCGCCGCTTCTCCACGCCGGCTTCCGGGGAGCACCGATATTAATGGACGGGCCGGAACGAATCCGTGTTTCCTGAAAAACTCCTCCCGGCTGAGCGATGGCTTCACCAATCCGGCCAGCGGATGGCCGATGTAGGTTGCCTTCACCCCGGCCGCGCGGAAAAACTCCTCCTCGAACGGAAAGATGCATAGCAGGCGCGTGACGGCGCGGCGCAGCGTTTTCACGCGGCCCCTTCGCCATGCCCAGGCTTGCGGCGCCACCAGGTAAACCACCGGGATGCCCTGCGCCGCCAGGCGGCGCGCCACCGGCAGGTGAAAATCGGGTGAATCGGCGAGAATGGCCAGGTCCGGCTTTTCCCGGCGCGCGGCGGCAACTAACTTCCGGTATTGGCGCCAGATGCGCGGCAGGTGTCCCACCACTTCGAGCACGCCGACCACCGCCAAATCGGCCGCATCCACCACCGTGCGCACACCTTCGGCGCGAAGCTGCGGCCCGGTCGAGCCAAAGCTGTCCAGGCCGCCAGAGGCCCGGCGCAGCTCGGCGATCACCAGCGATGCGTAGAGATCGCCCGAGGCTTCGCCCGCCGATACCAGAATTTTTCGGGGCACCCGTTCCAAGTTTAACCCGGCGTGTTGTTACAATCGGTTCGGGCCATGGCAGCCGAAACCGAAGGATCGAGATTGACGGTGGACGATCTCGCCGCGCGTTTTCGCGGCGAGATGATTCCGCTCACGGCTAAGTTTTCTTACTTTTCCACTTTGCCCGTCGCCGAAGACGAGCTCAAGCAGTACCTGAACGACCCGATCGCCGCCCTTTCGCCCACCCTGGTGGCCTTGCTGCCGCAAGTGGGCATCATCCTGGCGCCGTACCTGGAGCGCGGCAACGGCAAGGAGGGCGATGCGGTTCGCTTCGAGCGCCCCGCCGAAGGCCGCTATCTCGCGTATTGCCGGCGCGACCTGGATCAATGGACGGTGCTCGCCCTCGGCATCAAGGACAGCGACGTCGCCGAATATCATTACCGGCTCTATAACGCGCTGGCGGCCCTTACCGCCGATCGCTGGAGCCAGGAAGTGCAGGAGCGCTTCTTTCGCGCCATCCGGGAAGAATTGAGCGCCGAAGTTCACGGCGAGGTGGACGAAAAAGGCTGGCACCTCAAGCAGGCCCTGGTGCGGCGGCAGACCAACGTGCGCAAGGAAACCAAGCTGTTTCGCGACTACGCGCGGCAGGCCTTCGAAGACACCCTGACGCTGTACCTGCATGGCACCTGCTGCGACATCGACGTGGAAACCGGCCCGCGCCAGATGCCCAGCCGCTATCTGCGCCGCCGCCTGGAACTGCTGGTGTCCCTATTCCCCCCTCCCGAAGGCTATGCCGTGCTGCCCGAGCAGTTGAAAGGCAGGTGATACCGGCATCGCCTGCGCGATCCCTGCCCGGCTCGAGCCTGACATCCGGTTCCCAGGGTAATAGTAGGGTTTTGGATATGAGAGTTAATTAACTCCGGTCCCGAATTTTCCCATCCTCTTGATTCCTGGTTACCACTTGGTTAACAGTACCACTTCAGCACTCGGAGGAATAGCCCGCCGTCGTCCCTAACGTATAGAACCTACAGGTCTTTTGCCGATGTCCATTGCAACATAAACTCGGGCTAGTGAAAGCGTTTTTCGCATCTCGACGTGCAATGTGCCTGTTCGCAGTGGCGATTTTGGCGTCCGGAATCGCCACCGCGGACACGATTGAGGTCACTGGGGTCGGTACTGGGGACGGAACCGAGAACGGCAACGATTTGTATATCGATGAAAATGGCACGAACACAGAGATTTACTTTGCCGGCAACATCGACATCTCAGTTACTGACAGCGCCGGCACTTTTCCCCGCTCCTCCATGTGCGTCGAATTATTCACCGACATTGACCTAAATTCCACCTACAACACCACCGTTTATGTGCCGAGCGCGTTCAACCCGCCGACCGGGCCTGAGCTCAAGCAGATTGCGTACCTCCTGGACACCTATGATCCTGTGACGGGGAATACGCTCACGGATGATCAGGCCGCCGGGTTGCAACTCGCCATCTGGAAGATCGCAGAGGACGGCGTGGACACCGGATCGAACTTATCATGGACCACCGGCACGGTGCAGGAGGGGCCAGACCCCAATCAGACGACTCAAAACGTCTACGGCTTTGCCACCACCTACTTGGCCGACGCCGTCGGCCACTCTTCCAACATCGCCTTCGTCTACTACAACACTGAATCGAATGGCACTGCCGTGCAAATGTTAGAAGGGCCTGAGTATGCAACTGGCCCGCAGGGCAAGACGCCGGAGAGTTCCACATTTATGCTGGCTGGAGTGGCCCTGCTCGCTTTGGGGCACACAGCTAAGCGCAAGCTGGGAAGCCGCTAACTCCGGACCGCCGGCAAACGGCCGCCCGCATCGCACAAACTCAAGCGCTCCCTACCGCACGCGATAGAACCGGAACTCGTGCTTCGGGTCGTGGTAGCGCAACAGCCGAGGGGCCGGATGCGATTCGAGCCAGCTCCGGCCGGCGGGATCGGCGGACAGGAAATCGTACGCCGTCGCTTCCAGCCACAGCGGCTGGCCTCGTTGCCGCGCGTCGGCGAGGTTCTGCTCCAACCGGTCGAGGTCCATTTTGTCGAGCCCGATCCATGAGGCCTGCTGGTTGAAGTAGCTGATGGTCCACAGGTCCGGATGGAAGATGTGAAACGCAATCGGCGTGCCCGGTGGCCAGTGCTCGTGCTGCTCCAGGGCAAAACGCAGCGCCACGTTGTTCTCCGCGCGCGATTGCGGGTAAATCGCAAAGACCAGGTTCCACAGAAACAGCACGCCGCAGACCATCCACGGCAAAAGCCGATCCGCCCTGGTGCGCTTAACGGCGCAGCACGCGGCGAGCACCAGCGGCGCCAGGTAGAACAGCCGGTAGAACGTGTTCTGCGGCATCCAGACGAACAGGAACGCCACATACACACCCGCCCACAGCAGCAGATCCTTTGGTGGAATGCGAAACCGAAACGGGCCGCCGCGCTTCCAGCCCACCGCCAGCCCCACCAGGCAGGCAACCATGGCTGCAGCCCCGACGATGGTGAACGGGTCCGCGGTCGCCTGGTCGAGTCTGCCGCCGAAAAAGAGGCGCAGCGTGCCCACCAGCGTCAGGCCGAAATCGCGCACCGGCTGCCAGGAGAACGAGGAATCCGGCGAATGCGCCATCACCCAGCCGGCCAGACCGGCGGCGCGGGACCGTCCGCACACCACCCGGTAAGCGAGAACGTAAGCGATGCCGGCCGGCACCAGTGAGCACGCCGCGTAGGACGCAGCCTTCTTCGGTTCTTTTAGCCGCCACAAGGCTATCGGTAGAAAGAGAAAGGCCAGTTCGTGAAACAGCATCGCCGCGGCGTGCGTCACCCCCGCCAAAACCACGCTACGCCTGGTTTCGAGCAGGTCGTTCGCGCACAGTAAGAGAAAGATCGACGGTATATACGCGTCCGCGTCGGTCGAGAATTTCCACCACGCGGCAGCAAAAGCGAACGCCAGCGCGCCCGCAATCGCGCCCTCGGTCCGGATGGCCCTGCGCCGCAGCGCCCGGTAGACGAGCGCCACGCCAGCCCCGGCCAGCAGGCTGTTGACGAACTGCATCAGGAACAGCGCGCGCGTCTTGATCCCGATCAGCAGCGCGGCATGGTACAGCCACACGTGGGCCGCGGCATAGAGCAGATGATTCGGGTGCAGCGTGTCCCGGAGCGGGAGCTGCTTTTCCACGCTGATGGCAAACGCCACCCCGTCCCAGTAGTAATTCCGCGTGGGCAGCAACAGGTAAACGGCGAGCGGCAGTGCCAGCCACAGCCGGCCCAGCCGCATTGCGTCGTGATTTTCCGGCGCCGCCACTCGCTCGAAGCCCAATCCGGAACGCCCGCCTAAAGGCCTTCCAGCAGGTGTCCCATCTTCTCTTTCTTGGTGCGGAGATACGCTTCGCGCGTGTCGATCACGTGAGCCAGGCACGGCACCCGCTCCACCACGCGCACGCCGGCGCTTTCAACGGCTTCGACTTTTTCCGGGTTGTTAGAAAGCAGGCGGATTCGCCGCAGGCCGAAGTAGCGCAGAATCGCTCCCGGCAACGCGTAGCTGCGCAGGTCGGAATCGAATCCCAATTGCTCGTTGGCCTCCACCGTGTCCGCGCCTTGGTCCTGCAATTCATAAGCCCGCAGTTTGTTGAGCAGCCCAATGCCGCGTCCTTCCTGATGCTCGTAAATGAGCAGGCCGCGGCCCTCGTGCGCGATGCTCTCCAGCGCAATCTCCAGTTGCGTCCGGCAATCGCAGCGTAAGCTGTGGAAAACGTCGCCGGTCAGGCATTGGGAATGGATGCGAACCAGCGGCGCTTCGCCGGCCAGATCGCCCATTTTCAGGGCGACGGCTTCTTCGCGCGCGTCATCCGCCGGGCCGCGGCATCCGCCCCGAAAGCCGTAGATGCGGAACGCGCCAAACTCGGTGGGAAAGTCCGCTTCGGCCACCTTTTCGAGCGGCACCGCGGAGTGACTGTTCATGATCGGTTTGGGGAACCCTTACTCCTTCCATTATAATGGCTTCCGGCACTGAATGCTGCAAGGCTACCTGGTTACGTTGTTGGTCAAGCTGGCCACCATGGCTGCCATCGGCAGCGTTCTGGCGCGCTCCAACCGCTTTAAGGCCATGTTGATGCGGGAGAACCGCACGCTCGGCCAGCGGCTGGAGCTGGCGATCTGGCTCAGCGTCGTCTTCGGCGCCAGCGTCGCCACCCGCGTGGCCGGTCACGACACGTACAATGGCGCCGACCTGGGTCTGGAGGGCAGCCTCCTGGCGGGGATCCTGGGTGGCTACGTCACCGGCCTCGTATCCGGTGTGCTTATCTCGCTGCCCGCGCTTTTCCCCGGCCGCGAGCTTCTCACCTTGCCGCTGCTGGCCGGCGTGGGTGTGCTGGGCGGTCTGGTGCGCGACTTGGCGCCCGATCCGGAGGAGATCTGGCGCTTCTCACCGTACTTCGATCTCAACATCTGGCGGTTTTTTAGAGAGAGCCGCAATTATCAGCGCACGGCGTTTCACCTGCTCCTGTTGGCCGCCATTCTGGTGGCGGAGTTTCTGCGCCAGATCCTCGCCCAATCCAACCTGGGCGGGCGTGACATAGCCAACGTTTTCCGCCTCAACCCTCCGGGAGGCGACCGTCCGCTGACATGGGTCGCGCTCTACCTCGCAACTGTTTTCGCCGTCACCATACCGCTGAAGATCTGGAACAACACCCGCAACGAAAAAAAGCTCGAGGAGCAACAGCGCCTGCTGGTGGAAGCGCGCCTGGCCGCTCTCACCAGCCAGATCAACCCACACTTCCTGTTCAACACCCTCAACTCGGTCTCTTCGCTGATCCGCACCGATCCCAACCAGGCACGGGTGATGGTGGTGAAGCTTTCCAAGGTGCTGCGGCGCCTGCTGCGTAAGCACGAAAACTTCAGCAGCCTGCGCGCGGAGCTGAGCTTTATCGAAGACTACCTGGCGATCGAGGTGGTGCGTTTCGGCGACAAGCTGCACTTCGAAAAGGATGTGGCAGAAGACACGCTCGACATGCTGGTCCCCAGCATGCTCTTGCAGCCGCTGGTGGAGAACTCCATCAAGCATGGGATCGGCGGCAAGGTGGAAGGGGGCACCATCCGCATCCGTACCCGCCGCGGCGGATCGCGCCTCGAACTGCTGGTGGAGGACGACGGCATAGGTATCCCGGAAGAGAAACTGGCCACCGTGCTCGACCACGGCATCGGCGTCAGCAACGTGCACGAACGCCTGAAAGTGCTGTTCGGCAACGACTACCGTATGTGGATCGATAGCCAGCCGGGACAGGGCACCCGCGTGCGGATTGAGGTGCCCGAGCTCGAAACCAACCTGGCGGCAGTTTCATGAATTGTGTGAGGAGAACCGTTTGCCCAGACTCGAAGAACTGGTAAGCCAGTGGCCCGCCGGCGGCCTGCCGATGACTCTGGCCGAGCGGACCCGCCGCGTCTACGACCATCTCGCGGCGGTCTATCCGCTTTCCACCATGCTGTTCCATTCTCGCGCTCACCGCCGCGCGCTGGCCCGCTCCGGAGTGCGCGACGGCATGAACGTGCTGGAGGCTGCCACCGGCAGCGGCGAAATGTTCCGCCGCCTGGTGAAGGTGAACCCGTCCGGCGCCACCATTGGCTTCGATTTGTCGCCCAATATGGCTGCCCGCACCGGGCGCCGTGCGCAGCGCCGTTTCCCAGCCGCACGAACTCTATGCCAGGCAGTGGACGCGCGCCAGATGCCCTACCGCAGCGAGACCTTCGATGCGGCGTTTTGCTGCTACCTGCTCGAGCTGCTCTCCAGCGACGATATCGCCCGCACTCTCGCCGAGTTTCATCGCGTGCTGCGGCCCGGCTGCCGGCTCACCCTGGTGCTGATCGGCCAGAATACCGCCCTCTTCAATTCCGTCTATAAGGTGGCCGGCCGGCTCGCTCCCGCCTTCTGGGGCCGCCAGGTGGAGCGTAGGGTTCCGGAACTCATCGACTCCGCACAGTTTCAATTGCTCGAAGATCACTTTGTCCGCCAGATTTACTATCCGTCGCGCGTGCTAGTCGCGAAAAAATGAAGCGTGGCGCAGCCCGTCCAGGCTGCTGAGCCGAGAGTCGTCTCGGCTATCCTTCGCGGCGCAAATCGAAAGCAATCCCGCGACGCCAAGGTGCGAGGTCCATCGCGCGCTGACGGGTCATTCGGCGAGATGCGCGTTCGACAGTCAACCTGCCAGTCGCCAACTCTTCTGGACCGCCAGTTTCCGGTAACCGGACTTCACGGGATCAATGTTGCGAGCCGTCCGACAGTGACGCGTTTCCACGGGCCTAGCGCGTTTGTCGGGACTATACTTGGGCTGTATGCGTATGAACCCGGAGTTGCTCGAGAAAATCCTCATCGCGGTTGAGAGCGATCCAAATGCTGGTTCCGGGCAATCTGTCAGCATTGCCGTGGAAGGCTACCGTAGAGATGTCATTGCGCATCACGTCAAGTACCTCGTGGAAACGGATATGCTCAGGGCTCAAGAGACTACGCACCTGACATCTCCGTATCCCGAGTTCCTCGTCTTCGATATCACGCCAGCCGGCAGGGCATTTCTGGACGAGCGAGAGCCGGAGCCGCCGAAGAGAAGCATCGGCTTCTAGCCACATTGGGGAACGCGCCACCTGGACCCAGTGCTAAGTCGTGAACGTGTATGGCGTCGTTGCAGATGGCGGGGATGAGTTCATCCTTCGTTTCATTCGGCAGGCGTGAAACATCGTCACTTGAACAGTGGGAGGCGGAACCCGCGGCGCTGCTGCACAGCGAGGAGGTCAAGTTCTATGTTTAGCTCCAGGTTTCGGAGTTTGACGCACTGAGGAACAGCCCGAGCCCAGGTTTTTGGGAACGGCAGTTCAGCAGGGCCCACGCCAGAACTCTCCCGTCCGCACATTTAGACCGCATCTGAAAAACCCGAGCTGCGGCCAAACCTGGTTGGAATAAATCCACTCCTCTGTTTCTAAAATCGAAGTATTCACAGACCAGATTTCGTCGACCTGGCCAACCAGTGAGTTGATACGCGCGTCTCCCTTGGGAAGTTGCGCAAACTGGCTTTCGATTGTCCCGGCGATGGCATACTTGTCGAGGAGTAGAATCTTTGTGCACCCGGTATAGACTGCCAACTTCGGGACCTTTCTCTCTAGTGCGGTTACAATGAGCTCTGGGCCTGAATCCCCCGGCCATGTGCGCGACGTCCGAAACGTCGGCGGGTCTCCGGGTTCGTTTCTGGACTTTTCGATCCGTAGGTCCAGCATCCAGTTTGCCCCGACAACGGTCACGACATTCGGACCTTCGGAGAGGGCCGGTAGAACAGTCTTGAGCTCCTTAACAAGGTCTGTAGGGGCCCGCGCCCGCACAGTACGTTTGAGTCCAGCGGAAAGGGCACCCACAGGTTGGCTGACGGTAACGGAATAACCGGTCTGGAGAAGCTCGGGATGGTTCTCCAGACTTCCGAGGGTTTTCATGAAACGCTCAGCGTCAGCCTTTTCGCCTTCGAAAGGTTCGATTCGCGTATGCTCAATAGCAAGTTCTCGCCCGACACCGTCGACGCACAACGCGTCAATATTCTGCTTCGAGGAATCCTCATCAGGAAAGTCCTTCACCGAAAAGGTTGTTCCGTTCAGCCGATTGTAGAGTTTCAGCCAGTACTCAATGATCTGTTTGTCTTCACGCATCGGTTGCCTCCTCACCTGTGTTGATTGGCTAAGCGGGATGTTTGCATTCTGGCCGCCATGAATCAAAAGCACGGCTCAGTCCACTACAACGACGTCGAGAGCCTGCTGCCAAACTACTCTAGCGCCATCCTGTCCCGGACGCTGTCGGGGCGATAGTGCGTTCGAGGAAGTTACGCCGCTTCGCCGGATTACTCCCGGGAAGTCGGTCAGCGTCAGCCGATTCGACCCGCTGAACCCGATGGCTCCTGTGAAACGGCGTTATCGGAAACTAGCCAATCCAGATGAGCGAAAAGTCGCCAACCAGGGAACTGACCCAATACGCAGCGGGCTACCTTTAGCGAAACGCGGCCCGGGAAAAGCCGAGATGACTCCCGGCTCAGCCGGCTTGACAGCCGGCGCCACAACTTAGATGGATTCGAGGCGGGGCTGAGCGGCTCGGTTAGCCTTCTGCTGCCGGCCGGGCATCCTGCAGAATCGCGGCCCAGGAGGGGTAGCCGCGCGCGGCTGAGTAGGCATCCTTTTCCAGTTCGAACGCGACGTCGAGCCGCGCGCCAAGGGTGAACTCGGCGGCGCGCCCGGCGAAGTTCCATGCCTTCAGCGTCAGGCTGCGGCCGTTCTGGCGCACCGCAATGCGCAGGTGCTTTTCCTTCATCACTACCGGCGCAGCCACCACTTCGACGGCGCGGGCGGCGAATAGCGGCGGCGGATTTCCGTGGCCGAACGGCTCCAGGGCGAACACCTCCTCAATCGCCGCCTCGGTGATTTCGCCGAGATCGACGACCGCGTCCATCTCCAGCCGCGGCGCAAAATCCTGCGGACCCAGCCGGGCGGCGGCGTATGCGTTGAAGCGCTCGCGAAACTCACCAACGCGAGCCGGCTCCAACGTCACACCGGCGGCATATTTGTGGCCGCCGAAATGCAAGAACAGATCGCGCATCGATTCCAGCGCTTCCAGCAAATGAAACGCCGGAATGCTGCGGCCGGAGCCCTGCGCCATGCCATCTTCTTCATTGCGCCCGAGCACGAACACCGGCCGGTGCAGCCGCTCGACGAGCCTGCTGGCGACGATGCCGAGCACGCCGCGGTGCCAGTCCTCCGCGTAATAAACCAGCGCCGCGGCAGGAGCTTCCACCGGCAACCGCTCGCAGGTGTCGCGAATCGAGTCCTCCGCCTCCCGGCGCTCGGCGTTCCGCTCGTGAAGCTCTTGCGCCAACTCGTGCGCCCGCGCCGGGTCAGCCGTCAGGAATAGTTCGATGACGGTCTGCGCTGTATCCATGCGGCCGGCGGCGTTGATGCGCGGCGCAATTTGAAAGGCTACCTGGCGCGCGCTGGGCGCAGCGCTGCAACCGGCCACCTGCAGCAGCGCCCGCAGGCCGACGTTGCGCGCATCCCCCAGGCCGTCCAGCCCGTGCTTCACCATCACGCGGTTCTCGCCCAAGAGCGGCACCACGTCGGCCACCGTGGCAATGGCCACCAATTTCAACAGTGATTGGGAGATGCGCGCCAGTCTTTCCGCGGGCCAGCCGGAGCGGGCCAGCAAAGCCTGCGCCAGCTTGAAGGCAACGCCAGCGCCGCAGAGGTCTTTATTCGGGTACGAGCAATCCCGGCGGTTGGGATTGATCACCGCCAGCGTCGGCGGCAGCTCGGCTTCCGGCAAATGATGGTCGGTGACGATGACGTCGATGCCCAGCTCGGCCGCCCGCGTAACGACTTCCGCCGCGCGTATGCCCGTATCCACGCTCACCATCAGCTTCACGCCGTGCGTGGCTGCAACCTCTACCACTTCCGAGCGCATGCCGTAGCCGTCTTTTAATCGGTGGGGCACATGATAGAACGCGGTGCCGCCGGCCAGGCGGATCGCCGTCATCAGCAGCACCACCGCGGTGGTGCCATCCACGTCGTAATCGCCGTAGATGAGGATTTGTTCGCCGGCCGCGATGGCGGCACGCAGGCGTCCAACCGCGGGCTCCATGTCGCGCAGCCCGAACGGGTCATGCAGGTCGCCGAGTGAAGGGTGGAGAAAACGGCGAGCCGATTCCGTATCGGTGTACCCACGCGCCGCGAGCACCTTGGCGGCCAGCGAGCCGACACCCAGCGCCGCGCCCAACGTGGCGGCGCAGCCAGGTTCGATGGCGGGGAACAGCCAGCGGGCACTTGCGGCCCTGGCTTGCGCGCCGGTCAGCATGGCTTCCGGACCGCGGCGCTCGCGAGCTGCGAGATGATACGCCCGCAAGCGGGCGTTGGCAAGCTAAAGCATGCCCCACCAAAGCGCTTGAATTGGAATGCCATCGAAAATCCGAGGCGTCAGTTTTTCGAAAAGTAGCCGGGAAGCGAATCGGGCTCGTCGTCTTCGGGAGTCCGGGCCATGATTTCGTCTTCGATGCCGCCGAATTCGTCGTACCAGTCCGGCTGCAGCTCGTACACGT
>Ga0187848_10002477_pt1 | contig 14494 bp, 11 predicted proteins | sample June2016WEW_4_40_FD_132424 | JGI IMG/M metagenome (GOLD analysis project Ga0187848, IMG submission 132424) | Peatland microbial communities from SPRUCE experiment site at the Marcell Experimental Forest, Minnesota, USA - June2016WEW_4_40 | ecosystem: Environmental > Terrestrial > Soil >... | reverse complement strand
GTTCAGCGTCATCCGTCCGAGCCGCTGGGCCGTGTCGTCGCCCAAGCGCCACGCCGTCCAGGCATGGGCCCATTCGTGTACGCTCAGCGACAGCCACAACGGGATCAGGATGAACAACCCGTGAACAAGCCAGGCTTCATCAAACCGCATCGGCAAGGTTCTCCATGAGGCTGCGCTCGGGGGCGCTCCCCGGGGGAAGGCCGGCCGGGTCAGGCCAGGCCGGACGAACGCCTGGCCCAAGGATCGGGTATCACGTCCAGCGGGTCGGCCGCTTCGGTCCCTTCCAGGGCCTCGATGCGCCGCACCTGGGCCTTGGGCACGATCATCTGCGCGTTCTCACCGCGTATCTTGAGAAAGTTGGCGTCGGCCCAAACCAACTCGCCTTCCACCGCCGCATTGCCGTCCAGGACGACGCGAACCCGCGCCCTTCCGGTGGGCTCGGCCAATTGCGTGGTCGACTCGATCAGCACGGCGTCGAGCTTGTTGAACACCCGCGAGCGGGCGGCCGGCGGCAGCAATGCCTGCAAGAAATCATCCATCCGCAGCTCCGCCGGGCGGCCGTCGGCGTCGCGGGCACGGCGGAGCGCCAGCAGAGCGGCCTCGTTCGCCAGGTTCTCCAACTGGGCTCCGTTGAAACCGTCCGCGCGGCCGGCCAGCACCTCCAGCGCCACGTCGGCCGCCAGCTTCTTATTCTTGCAGTGGATGCGGAGCGCCTCGAGCCGGGCGGCACACGACAGCTCGGGAATCCTGATCCGCCGGTCGAACCGGCCGGGACGCACCAGGGCCGGGTCGAGGATGTCGGGCCGGTTGGTCGCGGAAATCACCACGACCGGCTCGCGGCTCTCGAACCCGTCCATGCACACCAGCAACTGGTTGAGCGTCTGCTCGCGCTCGTCGTGGCTCGATCCGATCCCGGAGCCGCGCCGCCGCCCGACCGCGTCGAGCTCGTCGATGAAAATCACCGCCGGCGCGTTCTTCCGCGCCAGCTCGAAGGTGTCGCGGACCCGTGCCGCCCCCACGCCCACGAACATCTCCACGAACTCCGAGGCCGAAACCAGATAGAACTTGGCCTTGGTCTCGCCGGCGACCGCGCGGGCCAGGAGCGTCTTGCCGCAGCCGGGCGGGCCCTCAAGCAAGATGCCGCGGGGCAGCCGCACGCCCGCCGTGGCCCACCGCCGCGAATCCTTGAGGAAATCGACCACGTCGCCCAGGCTCTGCTTGGCCTCTTCGCAGCCGCCCACGTCGGCAAACGAGACCTTGCTCATCTCCGGAATCAGCCGGGCCTTGGTGTTGCGCAGCGTGAGGATGTTCGTCACGCCGCCGGAGCGATTGCGAAAGTAGGCGAGCATGAGAAAGAAGACTACCGCGGACACCAGCGCGATGATCCCGTAGTTCCAGGCCCCCGATTCCTCGCCGCTGCGGATGGGGACGGCTTGTTCGGAGAGTTGCTTCGTCAGGTCATCGTCGACGGCGCAGAGCGTATAGTATCTTTCGCCGTTGCGGAGCGCGACGATGACCTCGTTATTGTTGACGCGGACCTCCGCCACCCGGCCCGCCGCGACGTCGGCCCGAAAGGCGTCCGCGCCCTCGAAACGATCGGGCTTGCCCGGGTTGCGCGACGCGAACAGCCAGAACAGTCCGCCGGCGAGCACAATCCACACGGCCAGGGTGGTCAATCGCTTCTTGCGCTCCGCCATGATTGCGGTTCCTCGAACAAGCCGGCCTTCCCAAGGGGGAGGGACGGAGGCAGTTCCGGCAGGGGAAGCCCTCATTGTAACCGGGATAGTACCCAACGCCAACCGGCCCGATGGCCGCCGGCGGGGGGAGTCGAGACGCCGGCGACCCGTCGTGAGTCGCCGGCCGCCTGGCCCACGGAATAGCGGGACTCCCGCTTTTTGGAGGGTGTAGGGTGGGCCGACGGGCATGGACCGGGCACCGTGCGGAACATGGCCGGCGTCGGTCGGGGAGCCCCACCATTCTTTCGGGCGGATTCTCGTGGGGGGGCTTGCCAGTCGGGCGATTACGTGAATAATGGCTGCACTTTGGCACTGCCCTGGCGAGCGGGGACCATAAGTGCTTCTTATGGGTTGTTTCTCGCTGGCCTAGGGCAGTTGCCCAAACCCCAGTTTCTTGCCCACTTGAAAGGTCATGCATCAATTCCAGTCGCCAGTTGCACAGTGATTGTGCTAACGTAAACTGGCGTGCCAAATCTGTCGCAAACGGATGTGTCATCTTAACGCCATGAAATACAACCGGTTATGGCGATGCAGGGTGGCCGGGCGGCCGGGGCCTGGCACCCGCTTTGCATTGAGCCCCGGCTCATAGCAAGAGGCAAGGGAGGCGTCAGGAACCTCCCTTGGTCTCGTTGTGTGTTCGGTTTTCACGCCGGGCGTGCAGCCCGCGCCGACCCACTGCTGGTGCGCGAGGTCCCTGATGCCTCCGCCTTGTAGAAAGGACCTGATTGTGACTCCGAATGAGGTGTTGGTGTTGTGCCGGGAGAAGAACGTCAAGGCCGTGGACCTGCGGTTCATGGACTTCCCCGGGTTGTGGCAGCATTTCACGATCCCCGTCGACAAGCTCGACGAGGACGTGTTCGAGGACGGTGTGGGCTTCGACGGCTCCAGCATCCGCGGCTGGCAGGCGATCAACGAGAGCGACATGCTCGTGGTGCCGCAGCCGGAGACGGCGACGATGGACCCGTTCTGCGACATCCCCACGCTGTCGATGATCTGCAACATCCTGGACCCGGTGACGCGGGAGGACTACAGCCGCGACCCGCGGAACGTCGCCCGCAAGGCGGCCAACTATTTGAAGAGCACGGGCATCGGCGACACGGCCTACATGGGGCCGGAGCTGGAGTTCTTCATTTTCGACGACATCCGTTACGACCAGACGAGCAACAGCGGGTTCTATTTCATCGACAGCATCGAGGGACAGTGGAACCGCGGCCGCGACGAGAAGCCGAACCTCGGCTCGAAGCTCCGCTACAAGGAGGGCTATTTCCCCGTCCCGCCCGCCGACCAGTTGATGAACATCCGCAACGAGATGATGCAGACCCTGATCGACTGCGGCATCTCGATCGAGGCCCAGCACCACGAGGTGGGCACCGCCGGCCAGGCGGAAATCGACATGCAGTTCGACAACCTGGTGGCCATGGCCGACAAGGTCATGATGTACAAGTACATCCTCAAGAACGTCGCCAAGCGGCACAACAAGACGGTCACGTTCATGCCCAAGCCTATCTTCGGCGACAACGGCTCCGGCATGCACACGCACGCCTCGATCTGGAAGGGCAACGAGCCGCTGTTCGCGGGCAACGGTTACGCGGGACTCAGCGACATGGCGCTGTACGCGGCCGGCGGCCTGATCAAGCACGCCGCCTCGATCCTGGCCTTTAGCTGCCCGACGACCAACAGCTACAAGCGGCTCGTGCCCGGTTTCGAGGCCCCGGTCAACCTGGCCTACTCGCAGCGGAACCGCTCGGCGGCCATCCGCATTCCGATGTACAGCCCCAGCCCCAAGGCCAAGCGGCTGGAGTTCCGTTGCCCCGACCCGAGCTGCAACCCCTACCTGTCCTTCTCCGCGATCCTCATGGCGATGATCGACGGGATCCAGAACAAGATCGATCCCGGCGAGCCGCTGGACAAGGACATCTACGACCTGTCGCCGGAGGAAGCGGCGGGTGTGCCGCAGGCGCCCGGCTCGCTGGAGGAGTCGCTGGCCGCCCTCGGCGCCGACCACGACTACCTGCTCCGCGGCGACGTGTTCACCGCCGACGTGATCGAGACCTGGATCAAGTACAAGACGGCGAACGAAGTGCAGGCGATGCAGTTGCGGCCGCATCCCTACGAGTTCTGCCTGTACTATGACATCTGAGCAGTGACCGGTGGCGAGTGACCGGTGACCAGCGGGTGCCTCGGGCACGGTCTTCGGCCTGGAGGGAGGGCACGCAAGGCCCCTTCCTCCGGGCCGGACCTTTTCTTGAGAGTGCTACTCGAAGATCCCCGCGCCGAAGCCGCGGTTGGCCCGCGGGTTCGGCGGCTGGCCGGACGGCTGGCGATGGTGCGGGCCGCGGGGCTTCTCGGGGCCCTGGACCCCCGTGGGCTGGACGCCGTCGCCCCGCGCCGGCCCGGCCCATGCGGCCGCCTCGTCGTCGAGGTCTTCGTAGCTGGGCACGTAGCCGGGCAACTGCGCGCGGGACCTCTCCTCCGCGAAGGCCTGGATCACCCGCTGCTGGATCATCTCCCGGCAGCCGGAATTGATCGGGTGCGCAATGTCCGCGTACAGCTTGGCGCGACCCTCGTCGTCCCGCATGGCCTGCTGTTCCTTCAAGCGGATGCCGCACTGGTTGCAGTAGGCCGCCCGCAGGTGGTTCTTGCAGCCGCACTGCGGGCAATGGGCGGTCAGCTTGCGACTCGGCATGGCGACGAACGGGCCGGTCGCCCCCTCGATGATCTTCAGGTCGCGCACGACAAACGCATCGTCGAACGTGACCGAGCAAAAGGCCTGGAGCCGCTCTCCCGCCTCCTCCACGAGCTTCACGCGCACCTCGGTGATTTCCACGGCCAATCTCCTTACAATCCTCTCCAAGTTGCTCTAGCGGCAGCTTTGCGCGGCAGCCACACTCCCCATACCCCGGGCCCGCAGGCGGCGGGCCACCCGCCGCGCCTCGGCGGCATGACGGCACAACGCGAAACACGCACTCCCGCTCCCGCTCATCCCGTGTCCCCACAGGCCCTCGGCGGCCAACACCTTGCCGAGCCGCGGGATCCACGGCGAGAGCTCCTCGGCCGCCGGCTGCAAGCGGTTGAAAAGCAGCCGGCCGGCCGCCACTCCATCCCCCCGCCGCAACGCGTCCACCAGCGGCGCCGCCGCGTTCGGCCGCCGGGCAGCCCGGCAGCGGCGATACACGGCGGCGGTCGCCAAACCCTCCGGCGGCCGCAGCACCACGAAACTCAACCGTCCCAGGCCCGCGACCGGCTCTACCCGCTCACCCCGCCCGCGGCAGATGGCCGCTCCACCGTGGAGGAAGAAGGGTACGTCGCTGCCCAGCTCGGCGGCTGCGGCAGTCAATTCGGCCTGCGAGAGCCCCAGGTTCCAAGCCAGGTTGGCCGCCACCAGGGCGGCCGCCGCGTCGCTGGAGCCTCCTCCCAGGCCGGCCGCGGTCGGAATCCGCTTGACCAGCCGCAAGGCGGCCCCCCGCCGGACCCCGCACAGCCGGCGGAGCAACTCTACCGCCCGCCAAGCAAGGTTGCCGGGCCCCGCCGGCACTTCCTCCAGCCGGCCGCGCTCGTCCCCGGCGGCCACCGTTGCCCACCGGCACTCCAACTGAACCCGCCCGCTCGATTCCTCCCGGAAATACAGGGTGTCGTATAGGTCAATCGGGCACATGAGCGTTTCGATCTCATGGTACCCGTCCGCACGCTTGGCAAGGACCTCGAAAAAAAGGTTGAGTTTCGCCGGCGATTGGATCACCACCTCCACCGCGTCACGGTGGACCTGCATCCCCCGGGCTCCTCACGGCTGCGTGACAAGTGCCATATTCCATACTCTGTACGGCATGAACATGAAATGGTGTAGACCGCAGCAGCAGGGAACAGTCCGCACTAGGTACCCCCGTTGGTGGGGCAAGACGTGAGGGCGTCCCAAGGACCATGGCGGCGACCTGGTATCCCACGATGTTGGAAAGATTATGCTGGCCATTCTATCGCGGGTTGCAAATCCCGTCAATCTGGGAATCGAATTCACGGGGGTCTCGTGGCGGGGTACCGTGCCCACGCTTGCACGGCGTGCCCGAGTAGGTCCCGTCTGCCGGACGGGACTGCCATGCGCCCGCGCTTGCATATCCGACCGATCAGTCCGATCCGACCGATTTGTGTGCGGGACCACCGCCTTGCGCCATACTGCAATGAATGGGCAAGCTGCGATATTTATGGTCGGTTTGCCGGTTACGAAGAACGGCCAAAGTTTGCCGACCGCCCGGCCGATACCAGTCCTGCCGGTTAGCCGGTCTGGATCGGCGTGTATTCTGCGCCCGGCGCGGATGCGCACCGATCAGGGGGGGGTGGTGGACTCGTGCGGCCACGGACCATGGCAATGTCCGCGGCGGCAAACCGGAGTCGAGGAAGCCCATCCATGCGTCGGCGCCCCCCCAAGCCCGCCCTGCTCCTCCTGGTGCTCGCGCTCGCGCTTGGGTGCAGTGCCCAGCAGCCCTATTTCTTCCACGAGACGGGCGACCTCTCGCGATACATCGGGATGACGACCGAGATCGACTATCCGGACGTGTGCGGGGAGACCCTCAGCGAGGTGGCCGGGGACCAGCGGCCGTTCTCCGTCGGCCAGAACGAGCCCAAGCAGGTTTGGGATCTGCCGCTGGAAGAGGCCATCCGCTACGCCTTGCAGAACAGCAAGGTGATGCGGACGCTCGGCGGGCAGGTGCAGGGGCCGGGGGCGCCGGAGTTCCTCACCCAGAACCTCGACCTGCTGCCGCCCGGTCCCGGCAGCCCGGTGACGATCTACGACACGGCCATGACCCAGACCGACGCCCGGATCGGTGAGCAGGCGGCCTTGTCGGCCTTCGATGCCCAACTCACGACCGACGTGTTCTGGGAGAGGAACCACGAGCCGCAGGACGCGCTGAATCTGGGCCTGCCGCAATTCTTCCCCACGGTCCTGTTGCAGGATACCGCCCAATTTCAGACGGAGGTGACCAAGACGACCGCCTCGGGCACGCAGATCAGCCTGCAGCACAATCTGGCGTATGACCTGGAGAACACAGATCGCATCTTGTCGGGCGACTGGATGGCGAATTTCCAGATCGAGGTCCGCCAGCCCCTCCTGCAGGGCCGGGGGGAGGAGTTCAACCGGATTGCGGGCCCCAACTCCATCCCCGGGGTGAACCAGGGCGTGGTGCTGGCGCGGCTGAACACGGACATCGCCCTGGCCGACTTCGAGCGGGGCGTCCGCAATCTCGTCTCGGACGTCGAGACGGCCTACTGGGAGCTGTACTTCGCCTACCGCAACCTGGACGCCGCCGTGGCGGGGCGCGACAGCGCGCTGGGGACCTGGCAGAAGACCTATGCCCTGTTCATTGCCGGGGCCCAGGGAGGCGACAAGGCCACCGAGGCCCAGGCCCGCGAACAATACTTCCTCTTCCGCAGCACGGCCGAGCAAGGCCTGAATGCCCTGTACGCGGCCGAGGGCAAGCTCCGCTACCTGATAGGCCTGGCGGCGACCGACGGCCGGCTGATCCGCCCGAAAGACGAGCCGACCGTCGCCAAGGTGGCCTTCGATTGGGAGCAGATCCACTGCGAGGCCCTGGCGCGGAGCGTCGAGATCCGCGCGGCGAAGTGGCGGGTCAAGCACCGCGAAATGGAGCTCATCGCCGCCAAGAACTGGCTCCTGCCGCGGCTGGACGTCGTCGGCCGCTACCAGTGGCTCGGCATGGGCGCCAACCTGATCCAGGAGAACGGCGGCGCGAACTTCGGCGGCGCGTACGAGAACATGTTCGGCAACGACTTCCAGAATTGGCACCTCGAACTCCAGTACAAGATGCCCATCGGCTTCCGCAAGGAACTCTCCGGCGTGCGGAACGCCCAGTTGGCCCTGGCCCGCGAGCGGGCCCTGATGCAGGAGACCGAGCTGGAGGTTTCGCACCAACTGGCCTTCGCGATCCGCGACCTGGACGCCAACCTCGCCCTGACGGAGACGAACTACAACCGCCGCATCGCCGCCGAACGGAACGTCGAGGCGGTTGCCGAAGCGTACAAGGTTGGCAGGGTGCTGATCGACGTGCTCTTGCAGGCCCAGCGGATCCTGGCCCAGGCCGATAGCGACTACTACCGCTCCCTGGCCAGCTACAACGAAGCGATCATGCGCGTCCACTATCGCAAGGGCTCACTGCTGGAGTACAATGGCGTCTACTTGGCCGAAGGGCCGTGGCCGGGGAAGGCGTACTTCGACGCCCGGCGGAGGGCCCACGCCCGCAGCGCCGCCAAGGCCCTGGACTACGGCTTTACGATGCCGCGGGTCGTCAGCCGCGGGCCGTACCGGCAGTTTTCCGGGGCGGCGCTGGAGCCCGGCGGGGCGGCCGCCGTGCCCCCGGAGCAGCCGGTTACGCCGGAGGTGGTGCCCGTGCCCGTCCCCGAGGCCAATCCGCCCAAGCCCGACGCCGGGTTGCCGAAGGCGGAAGCGGGTTTGCCGGGGCCCGATACCGGTTTGCCGAAGGCGGTGGAGACGATGGCCCCAGGTCAGGTTGGGGCGCAACAGGTTGGGGCGCAGGCTCCGGCCACGGTTGGGGCGCAGGCTCCGGCCACGGTTGGGGCACAGGTTCCGGCCACGCCCCCAACGGGTTGGGGCCCGGTCTCCGACCACGCCCCGCTGCCGGCCTCCGCCCCGTTGCCGGCGGTCGGCCAGGCCGCCGGCTTGAGGCCAACGCGGGGTCCGGACCTCTATGAACCCCTCTCGAGTCTATCGCCTGCTGAAACTGATTGGGCTGCTCCAAGCGGGCCGAGGCTATAACTCCGACGCCCTGGCCGAGGCCTGCCAGGTCAGCCGCCGGACCATCTTCCGCGACCTGGGCTTGCTGCGGGTCTCGGGACTGCCGCTGGCGTTCGATGACATCGACCAGCGGTATCGCCTCCCGGTGGCCGCCTACCTGCCGCCGACGGACTTCACGGCCGAGGAGGCCCTGGCGATGATCGTGCTGTGCCAGGAGCTGGGCGACGGCCAGGGCCTGCCCTTTCTCGGCCCGGCCCGCACCGCCGCCGCAAAACTGGAGAGCAGCCTGCCCCTCGAGATGCGGGAACACCTGCGGGGCGTGGTCGGGGCCATCGAGATCCGCCCGCCGCCGAGCAATCCCCTGGCTGGCCACACCGCCGTCTACCAGCAACTCCTCACCGCAGTGGCCCAGCACCGCGCGGTCCGTATCAGCTACCACAGCCTGGCCGAGCGGCAGCGGATCTGCACCCGGCTGAGCCCGTACCGCCTCGTGTTCAGCCGCAGGAGTTGGTACGTGATCGGCCGGTCGTCGCTGCACCGCTCCGTGCGGACGTTCAACCTGGCGCGGATCGAGCAGATCGAGGTCCTCGCGGACCGCTACCGGGTTCCGCGGGGCTTCTCGGTCGCACGCCATCTGCGAAACGCCTGGCACCTGATCCCCGAGCCGGGCCCGGACCACGAGGTCCTCGTCCGCTTCAGCCCGATGGTCGCCCAGAACGTGGCCGAGGTGCTCTGGCACAAGACGCAGCGGGTGACGCCCAACAGCGACGGGACGCTGGATTTTCGGGTGACCGTCTCGGGGTTGGGCGAGATTTCCTGGTGGATTCTGGGGTATGGCGCGGAGGCGGAGGTGCTCGCGCCGCCGGAGTTGCGGCAGCGGGTGGCCCAGCGGGCGGCGGAGATGGCCGCCCGCTACGCCGGGCCGGCGGGGCTTGAGGTGCGGGCTGCGGCCGCGGCCCCCGGCCGGCCGCAGGCCGCCACCGCCGTCGCGGCGGGGTCGCCGCCCCGCGCCCAACCGGCGGCCGCGCCGCCCGGCCCCATTCCGCCTCCCCACAGCCTCTCCCGCCCTTCGCCCAGCGAGCGGTGCCGGGTAAAATAAGGGCCATGTTCTTCTCCATCGACGGGGGCGACGGCACCGGCAAATCCACGCAAGTGGAACTGTTCTGCCAGTGGCTCCGCGCGGAAGGCCACCCGGTGGTCGCCTGCCGCGACCCCGGCAGCACCCCCTTGGGCGAGGCCGTGCGGAAACTCCTGCTGGATCGCCACGACCTGGACATCCACCGGCGGAGCGAGATGCTGCTGTACATGGCGGCCCGGGCCCAATTGGTCGAGGAGATCATCCGGCCCGCCCTGGCGGCGGGCAAGACCGTGGTCTCGGACCGCTACCTCCTGGCCAACGTGGTGTACCAGGGACACGCGGGCGGGTTGGACCCCGACACGCTGTGGGCGGTGGGCCGCGTGGCCACCGGCGGCCTGATGCCGGACCTGACCCTGGTGCTGGACATGCCCGCCGAAACGGCCGCCGCCCGGCTCGACCGCCGCCTGGACCGCATGGAGCGGCAGGGTGCGGCGTTTCATGCGCGGGTCAGCGAGGGCTTTTTGGCCGAGGCGGCGCGGCAGCCCACCCGCATCGTGGTGATCGACGCCGCCCGGCCGATCGACGAGGTCCAAGCCGACCTCCGCGCCGCGGCGCGGCGCGTGCTGGAACGAACGCAAACAATCCCGAATGATCCGAAGCCCGAATGACCAAACCGCCGCCGCCATTTGTCTTGAACAGGAGAGAACAGAGGCAACAGAGCAGGAACACGTCATCTCTGTTTCCTCCGTTTCCTCCTGTTCCTATTCGTTTCGAGCTTTGGTATTTCGTGTTTTGGATTTGTTTGGGATTTGGTGCTTGGGATTTTGAATTTCCCCGGTGTAGCTTCCGCAACCTCCCGCGCGACCCTTGAGTGCGCCTTGACCCCATGACCTGGCACGGCATCCGCGGACACGATGGGCTGGTCGAGCAGTTCCGCCGCGCACTGGCGCGGCAGCGGCTGGCCAGCAGCTTCCTGTTCACCGGGCCCTCGGGCATCGGCAAGCGGCTGTTCGCCCTGAAGCTGGCACAGGCCATGCTCTGCCAGACGCGGCCCGAACAAGCCTTGGACCCCTGCACGACCTGCCACGCCTGTACCCTGGTCGCGGCCGGCAACCACCCGGACCTGGAGGTGATCGAGAAGCCCCGCGACAAGGCGTTCCTGCCTGTCGAGCTGTTTCTGGGCGACCGGGAGCACCGGGGCCGCGAGGGGCTGTGCCACCGCATCGCCCTGAAACCGATGATGGGCGGGCGGAAGATCGCCGTGATCGACCAGGCCGACGACCTGAATGCCGAGGGCGCCAACTGCCTCTTGAAAACCCTCGAAGAGCCGCCGCCGCGATCCGTGCTGATCCTGGTGGGCACCAGCCCGGCCCGGCAACTGCCGACGATCCGCTCCCGCTGCCAGCTCGTGCGGTTCCGTCCCTTGGAGCCGGAGGTCGTGGCGGAGCTGTTGCTCGAACAAGGGGTGGTCAAGGATCCGGTCGAGGCCCGCCGGCTGGCGGAACACGCGGAGGGGAGCCTGTCGCAGGCGGCCGCACTGGCCGACCCGGAGCTATGGACCTTTCGCCGCGCCCTGGTCGAGCGGTTGGCCGAGCCGGTGCTCGCGAGCGTGGCCTTGGCGCAGGCGGTCCAAACGTTCGTGGACGCGGCGGGCAAGGACGCGGCGCCCCGCCGGGCCCGGCTGCGGCAGGTGGCCGCCTTCGCCGCCGACTTCTACCGCCGGTTGCTCCACGCGGAAAGCGGCGCCGTGGTCCCGGGGGACGACGATCTGGGCCGCCTGGTGCGGCGGGCCGCTCTCTCACGCCCGGGCCATGCGGCCGCCCTGGACCGCTGCCTGGAGGCCGCCGCACAGATTGACCGCAACGCCAACCAGGCCACGTTTATCGAGGCCTGGCTGGACGACCTCGCCCGGCTTGCCTCGGCCCCGTGATCAGACTCCGGGAGACTCCGGCGCACCTGCGCCGTCGCGCTCCAGGAGCGAAACGCCCTGTTCGGGATTATTGGGCAGGTAATAGCATCGCTGCCCGAGCACTTTCGTCAGTACGCGACTTTCTTTATAGTTCTGCGTGACGAAGCTGCGGTAGTCCTTGCCGTCGACGGCTATGATGGCGTCGGCGAGGAGCTTGCAGCCACGGTCGTAGTCGAGTAGAACAGACGGGTCTGCGAGCGCCTCGCCGATGACTCGCGAGAACTGCTTGAGCTCATCGGTGAGCAAGTCGGCGCCCAGTGCGTCGATCTCGCACTTGATCGACTGAAAGCTTTCGCGGTGCTCGGCGAAGAAGCCGTCGACGTTGCACGCCTTGTTGCAGGCTTTGCAGTTTGGCGTCTTCCATACGTGTTCGCCATTGCGTTTTCGCTGGAGCCCGGTTTTCCCCCAGTGACACCTCGTCCCATCGGCAAGCGGTGCGTCACACCGCGCGTCGACCGCTTGGGTCCCCAGCTTCAGGAGGCGGCGCAATGACGCGTCGGCTCGCCGCGTGCGTTCCTTCTCCGTCCTCGCCAGCGTCGGGATCAGACTGAACGCCCACGTCCGATACTCACGGTGTTGAGGCGGCAGGACGTGGCTGATATGTTCTTGGAGACGAGCAACGCTTTTCAGTTCCCGCAGCTTTCTGAGATAGTACTGGGCGGTCGCCAGAATGACGTTGCCGTATTCCACCTTAGAGTACGTCGAGCTTCCCTTCCAGGGAAACAGGGCGAGGAGCCAGTTGAGACGCGGCCGAAGGGTCTCGCCTTTGTGAAAGCAACAGTGAATGGAGGTGTCGAGGAATACCTCCGTCGAAGCAGGACGGTGCCCGTCATCCAATTTCACGAAAGACATCAACGCCGCCCTTGATCAGTTCCTGAGTCAGATCATTGGCCGCCCGGTCGTCCAGATCTGGATCGTCGTGCATCTTGGCGAGAACCGACCAAATGGCGTCCACCTGCCTTGGCGTAATCACCTCGGGGCTGTCGACGGAAATGGCAATCTGAAGCACGTTGATCATCTCTTCAAAGGCTTCGGACTGCGGGCTGCCTTCCACCTCTACCCAGAGAGCCTGGAGATGGTTCCTCACGTCAGCCAGGGAATTGCCCTTGAAAACCGGGTCCCCACCGCTGTTCCGAACCCTCTCCAACTCGTCGAGACACGCCTTCAGGTAGAGTCGTCGCCTGCGCACCGTCCTGTCCGGAACGCGTCGGGAGGAAACCGGCGGCTTGCTTCCTGGCATGCCGACGAAACGTCGGCCGCCTTCGCCCGTGGACCGACCGCCCGGCGTTTCAATCCCGGGGGCGCAGGGATCGCCCGAGACCGATTCACAGTCCAGCGGAACCTGCGCACCCACCCGGCGTTCAAATGAAACGCCTCCACCGGTGCCTTCATCCCAGTTCATTGCTGGTCCCCTTCCGCGAGAATCGCCCCAGAGATTACGTCGAAGTCAACCATTGCCTCCTCCACGAACGTACGGGCAGATGCCTGTTCGGGATAGGGGACGTCTTCGATGTAGGCATCCAGATCAATCATCATGCCCACAGCCGGGAATGCGGTGATCGCCTTCTCAGCCCTCATCTTATGAATAAGCGCCTTAACTTGGTCCCTTGGGTCCCTGTGCGGTACTGCCCTGGCAGCGGCCATCACACTTGGCGCGAGATGAACTGGTTGCTCAAAGGGCATCGCCGCGACCCGAACCATGTGCTTTGGTCGAGCGACTACCACGGCATGCGACACATGCGAAAGCTCGCCAAGATCGGCCAACGCCCCGCACGGGCGAAAAAACGACATGTGGCTGATCCGTGACGAGGCGTCCTCGACCGAGTCCGTGCCAAACATGGTGCAAAGGCGGAAGCCAATCCTCGGAAAATAGTCCACTTCCAGCGCCTGGATCACGGCCTCGGAAAACTCCTCGGCGATCGCTGCGAACTGCCCGGGTAGCAGCAACTCGAGCACATCTTGACTCAGTGACTGGGCCAGGTCGAGTTTCGTGGGCGAGTACGTGAAGATGAGGTTCTGGTCCTCGTTCCAGATGTGAGCTCCGTTGACGTCTATCGACTGCCACGCCCACCCTTTCTTAGCCGCTAATGTGCGGGCGATGCCGCCGCAACGATCCCAGTACAGTTCCCCGCGATCGTACCGTAGTTCAAAGATCAGCCTGTGACGCACTCCCGTTCCGGCCCGAACGACGTGTGCCATGAATACGCTCCCGCGATCTTAGTCAACGAGTCTATGATAGTCGGCGGTGGAGGCACTGACAAGCGTTTGCCCGGCGTGTCGAGGGCGCTCCGCTGGTGGAATATTGGCGCATCGCGCCCCTATTGCCTTCGGCCGCCGCCCCTCTTCAGGTTTCACGAGTCGGTACCGGTCGTTTCAGCCGCTTTTTCGAGCATAACCGTTAGTGGCCTGGGAATTCACGCCGGACCCACTTGACCACCCCTCCCATGGGTCAACCGCCGTGACACCCGGGAAGCAGCCCCGTCAATTCTTGCACATCTTTCTTACCGCAACTGCCAGGCGGTGAGTCCCGGGAACGGTCCCTGCCAGGCTCGGGGAAGCTCGCAACGTGGCCCGTGTGGGCAACCAGGGGCCGGGCTATCAGCAGTGGCAGCTTGGCCGAGCTCCCCGGGCCACCGGATATTAACAGATCGTCTGGCCCGGTTTCAAGTCCCGCGTGCCCGACAGGGTGTCGAGGTGTCAGGGCCTGTTGTTGTCGCCCGGGTGATCCAATCACGCGCCGCTCCGACAGGGCCTGCTTCGGTTCGCACAGTGACGAAATGACCCCAACGCGCGGCAGCCCTCCGCGCGGTCGACTCGCTGCGGCCAGTCCTCCGGCATAGCGACCGGCCACTTTCTCCGGGCCATACCGCGGCCGCCCTGGGCCGCTGCCTGGAGGCCGCCGCACAGATTGACCGCAACGCCAACCAGGCCACGTTTATCGAGGCCTG